>TARA_R110002096_G_scaffold433887_2_pt1 | contig 114090 bp, 102 predicted proteins | sample TARA_R110002096 | Tara Oceans TARA_R110002096 (sample SAMEA4397295) | marine metagenome | biome: Polar Biome; feature: [DCM] deep chlorophyll maximum layer (ENVO:01000326); material: water (ENVO:00002006), including particulate matter (ENVO:01000060) such as... | depth 35 m
TCGCGGCGAAGCGCGACCTGGCTGTCGCGCTTTGGGCGCGCCCCGACCGGCAGGAGTTGGCTTCGCGGCCAGTCGCCCGCGCTTAGCCGGTTGGTACAGAGCTTGCTCTGTGCCGCCCTATGCGACTTGCCGGATTGATTGCGTTCATGGTTTGGGCCGCCGGCTGCATTCCCGGCCCACCGCCGCCGGTTTACGCCGTTCAGCGCTCGGCCTTAGTTGCCCATCCATCGCCACCGGTATGGTCGGGCACACCGCTGCGCGGGCGGGTGCAATTTCAGGCTAGCAGCTCAACCGTCGTCATCCCTGTCACGCCCGAAGAGACTCAAGGCGCCAATGCCGGCCTCTTCGTCGCTCGCACCAACATCGGCGGCACCCTTCGCATGCGCGTTGGCGACACCCTCACAGTAAAACTCATCGGCGAGTTTTCGCCCGATACAAAGGCCATGCGGATTTCAGAAGAATCCCTAGGTGCGCCAGAGGGAATGGTCGCGACGTTGGGGGCCGGGCTCGAGTACTCGATCCCGCTTTCAGGGCCATGGCGTCTCGGTCTCGCTGGCGACCTAAGCTGGGGCCGCAGTCCGTTTCGCGAGCAGGGCAGGTGCATCGAAAACTGTTTCAACGCCGCCGATTACTACGAAGAGGGCCGGCACAGCGTTCCAATTTACTCGGCGTCTGTGATTCCGTCCTATACCTTTGGCGACGTCGTCGTATTTGGCGGGCTCACCATGCGCAACCACCCAACCAACACTCGCAAAAACCGACAAATCGCCGGTGCAGACGATGAGGATGACGAGCTTAGGCAGGGACCGGCGTACTATCTGCTGGGCACAGGTGTCGAAGTGCGGGCGGGGCGACACCTCTCACTCGTTGGGCACGTCTTCCAGCCCATCTCAACCGATATCGCAAAGTACGGCCCGGCCGTTGGCTTTGCGATTCGAGGCGAATTGTACGACCCCGAGCCCAAGCGCTACTCAAGAGCCCAGCTTTCCAAGTCACTGGCCCACTAGCGCCCAGCGATCAGCTCTCGCCCAGCGATCAGCTCTCGCCCAGCGTCCAGATTTCGCGACCGGTCTTAAGAACCTTCTTATTAATCTGCATCTCGCCTGCACCTTCCGATTCGGCGATCGAGGCCAACTCTTCCAGGTCTTCACGGCTGCCATCGCAAAAGCCCATGGGGCGGCTATTGCCCGAGATGACGAGCTGAACCTGAAAGTCGCCTTTGTCCCAGCGGGTCTGCGTTGCGTTGCTGTAGGGGTGGATCATGTCGCGACTGTACCTGGGACCACTGTCACTTGAACCGCATTTCGGGGCGTTAGAGCGCTTGAGGCCCTCTAAAATCCGTCACGTGAAAATCTTTCTTGTCTCATATCTCATACTAAGTTATACAACTAACTAACAACGGCGAGCATCGCTGCAAACAAGGAAATCCCATGAGCATATTTTTCAGATTCACCCAATTCTTCAGCGCTGCAGTCCTAGTCCGATTTGCCATTTCAAAGCTCTTTGCTTGGCCAATCTCCGTAGCTGCATTCGTCGAAATGGCCAAACCTCTCGGAATCGACCCAACGTTCTTTCGAGTCTTTACCGGGCTCACGCTCACGGTTGTGATCATGGGCTACCTAACCAGTCTCTTTCTCACCTCTCAGAAGGGCTTCCCAAAAAAGAAAGAGTCGCTCTACCTCGTGAAGGGAGCAAACCTCTTAGGGCTAGGTGTCATGACCGGAGCCTTGTTCTCAGAGTTTCTCTTGCGAGTTAACCCTAAGTGGCCGCTTGTCTACATTGCGTCAGCGATTGTGATTTTCTCGGCACTAAACCTGTACAAGCTTAGAGACACGCGCGTGCTTACTCCTGCCTAAAGGCTGTGCTGTGCAAGCCACGTCTTGCACTCGTTTGCGCCAACCTCACCCCTGACGCCCATCTCTGCATACAGAGCCAAGCTTTTGCGATTCTCGTCGATAGCCGCCGCCTTATCTCCAAGGCTCCAATGCGCTTGCCCTCGTACGAACGCGAGTTGGGCGACGCGCATCCGGTCACTCTTGTGCGAGTTTAAGATTTTCTCGGCGCGCGCTAGACCGGTAAGAGCTTGCTTTGGCCGTTTAAGCACAACGTAGAGTTCGGCTCTCGTTATGAGTGTGATGGCCACCATCGGGTGGTCATTGCCAAGCGTTTCCTCGTAGCCCGCTAGTACCGTATCCAGCAGTGATAGAGCTTCTTCGAAGCGCTCTTGCTGCGACACGGCCTGCGCAAGATTTAGTGTAGCGAGCAGGGCTTCGGGGTGTGACGCTCCATGTTGCGCTATCTGCAACTTGCTTGCTTCTCGAAAGTACGTTTCGGCCTCGTCATGCCGTCTAAGCTCCGAAGCGACAACGCCAAGGCTGTTGACAACCTGAGCCTTGGAAATATGTTCCTCGGGAAAGTTCGTATCGAGTTGCGCGGTCAAGGTTAGCAAGATGGCCCGGGCCTCTTCGCGCTCTCCCAACTCGCTCATGCTGGTCGCGAGGTTAAAGCGCGCTAGCAATACCACCAAACTCTCGCTCGGGTGCGCATCGAGGGCAATCGCCAGCGACTCTTCAAAACGCGCTTTCGCTTTCTTTGGCTCGCCAAGCTCCATGTGAAGGCTTCCCAGATTGCCCGCGGTTTGCCCCACATAGGGATGATGGCGCCCAAGCACTTTTACAAAAATCTCATGAGCCTTTTCATAATTGCTAGCGGCTTCTGCGAAGTTCCCTTGCAGCTGCTTTGCGAGCCCCAGATTGTTTAGGCTTTGAGCGACGCTCCGATCTCCTGCACCGTACAACTCTCGGCGTAACGCCAAGGCCGTTTCATTGTGCAGCACCGCCTCCTCGACATGCCCTTGCTGCAGCGCCATATCTCCTCGGTTGCTTTCAAGGTTGGCTAGCAGGTTCTTATCGTTGTTTGCGGCTGCAACAGCGGATTGCGCATGTTTTACCCACTCATCTGCCTTGGGATAATTCTCAGCGATCATTCCAAACACCAAGACGAGTTCGACCGCTGCCCGTGCCGACGTCTGAAAGTCGCGAACCGCCAGCGCCTTGTGATGGGCTTGCTCAAGGTAGGAACGCGACTTCTCGTCGTCTCCGCGGTAGCTCCAAATGTAGCCCAGCTCAAAGGCGGCTTCGGCAGCAAGTGGCTCGTAGCCAACTGTCTTGCTCATAGCTACGGCTTCGAGGGCAAGTGTTGTTGCCTCCTCGTAGCGCCCCGCCATGCGCGTACCTTCGATCTTGGCAAGCAGCGCCTCAAGCTCGCGAACGGGGCCAAGTGCTGCTGGGTCCGTCGGAAGGGCAGGCAAGTTGGAAAACGCTTCGCGATCCGAGCAGTGCGATAGCTGCCGCAGCTGTGACATGGCACGTGGAGCACGCTCAAGAAGTGATTGATCGACGTTCTCTAGAAAGCCAACCAACGCCGAAACTTCTCCAAGCCGACGATCGAGACACAACATCTGCCGATCGAACATCACCTCCGAATTTCGATGCTCGTGATAGGTGGCTTTGCATGTGTTTACAGCCATCGTGCGCCAGTCGTCGGCATAGCGGCTCAGCCTTGCGTTCACCTTCTCAAAGGCCTCGCTCGCGTAGCTTGAGCCAAGTTTCTCAAAGCCGGCTCGTAGCTCGCTTGCCCGATCAGCCGACCACACCTCGCTCATCGGCGCCGCCCCAAGCTCGCAATCCCGCAACGCCTCGCCAGCAGAGGACCCATTCGAAGTCCACAGCGCAGCCATGCTCGCCGCAACCGCAACCGCCCCGCCAAAGGCAAAAGGCGCCAGCCGCCCCGCTCGTCGCGGCTGCAGCGCCGCCGCCAGTGCCAGCATGTTTGGCCAGCGCAGGCTTGGGTCGCTTTGCAGCCCTCTTTGCAAGACTCTGCGCAGGCGTGCGGGCAGCTTCTTGTCAAAAACCGGCGATTGCGACTCCTTCGCCGCCTTGGTAAGCGAGGCAAAGTCTTCGGCTAGCGTGAGCCGCCTTGCATGTGATGCCTCATAAAAACTCGCACACAGCGAATACTGATCGCTGTACTGCGAAGCCGGCTCTCCTCGGAGTTCTTCTGGCGACATGTAGGCCGGCGTGCCAGCCAACGGGCCAACGAGTTGCGAGGAGTCGGTGTTTGCAAGAGCCGAGGTCGAAAGCCCAAAGTCGACCAAGCGCGCACGGCCGTCATTGCCAATAAGGATATTGTCGGGCTTTACGTCGCGATGAACGAGTCCAGCGTTGTGTGCCGCCGCCAAACCCTCGGCGCATTGCGCCATCCACTTCGCCAGATCTTCAGAGGAGGCTCGGCGCTCGCTTGTACACGCGCGAGTGTGGAGAGATGCACCCTCGATAAGCTCACCGGCCAAGAAGACTCGTTCGTCATCGCGCCCCGCGTCGTAGACCGCCATGATGTTGGGATGTGAGAGTTTTGCCAATGCACGCGCCTCTTCCACGAGGTCGTCGATCCGTTCTTCACGACCCGAACTTAGTGCATCGACGCGCCACAGCTTGAGCGCGACGTCGCGGGCAAGCTGCTCGTCGTGGGCGCGAAAAACAACACCAAAACCGCCCATACCAATGCGTTCGAGAATTTTATAGCGCCCGACGGTTTCTCCAATTGCTGGCAGAGGCATTGGAGGCCTTGCTTCGTCGACCAACACAGCCACCAATTCTCGGCAAAAACCACAGTCGGCGAGATGCAATTGCCACGAAGCGCGTTCCTCGGTGGTCATTAGGCCATCGGCCAAAGCCACAACGGCATTTGCACTCATGCAATTCATTGCGCCAGCCTAGCGTCTATGCTCTCGTCCATCCAAGATGCTTGGCGCATTCCTAACTCATTACCAGGGCCGTGCTCCCGATACCGTGACGCTCTCCACGAAGTTGGCCAGTGTGCTTTCCGAGTGCAAGCAAACACATCCGACGCTTGTAATTGACACTGAGAGTTTTGCCAAGACGCTCGCAACCCGCGTCGCCATTGAGTCTGATCCTACGGCTGCTCTCGATAGCCTGGCAGTATGCGACGTCTTCCTCTGCGTTGCCACGCTGGCTGGAAATGCGGCTGCTCTTGTGACCTTTGAGTTCGACGTGCAGGTTGCCATCAAAAGGCTTGGCGCACGATTTCGATTGAGCGCCGACCAGGCCGACGAACGCAAGCAAGAGTTGCTCGAGCGTTTGTTGCTTCCGGTTGGCGATCGCGAGCCTCGGCTTACCGAATACGCGGGCAAGGGCAGCTTGGTTCGCTGGCTCCAAGCCGTCGCCACGCGCCTGCAACTCAATGTGATGCGCGGTAAGAAGCGCGAGGTTCTCGTCAACGACGAGGCGATGCTCGAAGCCTTGGCCGAGCCCATTTGCACTGCCATCGAGCCAGGTAAAGATCGCTTTCGTGGCGCACTGAAAATCGCCTTCAGCACAGCCCTCGCAAATCTCGCAGCCGAGGACAAACTGTTGCTGCGCATGGCCTACGTTGAAGGCGTGCGGCTCGAAGGACTGGGCCGCGCTCTCGGTATTTCGCGGGCCACCGCCCATCGTCGGCTCACCAAAGCGCGCGAGGCCCTTGCCAAGGGAGTCGAGCAATCAATGTCCGAAGAACTCTCAATTCCCATTGAGAAACTCTCGAGTGTGCGAAGGCTTGTGCAGAGCCAGGTCTCGGTCTCGATTGGCCGACTGCTTAGTTAGGTCGGGGCGGATTGTGGTAGCCTGCATTTGTGCCCCTTTGCAGGTCTATACCCACCGTACGCAGTCTTAGTCTTAGTCTTGGGCTCCAACTCGGTTTTGCGTCCAACTGGGCTCTCTCCTGCGTGCTCCTAGCGACGGTGGCCTCATGTTCTTCCGATGTTACGCCGTCGACAGATGCGCCAACCGGTGCCGACGATGTTGAAGTCTGCTCCAAAATGGATCTGCTCTTTGTCATCGACGACTCCGAGTCAATGCGAGAGGAGCAGGACAACCTAAGTGCCAACCTTCCTGGCTTCATCGACATTCTCGATAACTTTAACGCTGGCGACCTCGACTACCGAGTCGGAATTACCACGACGGGCATGAACTTCTCGCTCTTCTCGCCGCCGCTAAACAGCACCAATCTAGTGGGCGACAACGGCGCGCTTCGCCAGGAGTGCGGCATGACGAAACGTTGGATCGAACGCGGAGATCCAGATGCCAAAGCTCAGTTCTCCTGTGCCGCAAACGTCGGTCTCGACGGTCCGCCGTTGGAGATGCCGCTTTGGGCAACGCAACTTGCCTTGCGCGATCGACTTGAGGATGACACCAACGCGGGGTTTCTGCGCGACGATGCACTCTTGGGCATCATCGTGATCTCAGACGAAGACGATTGCTCTCGAACGGATCGGAACTTTTCTCATCTAGAGTTCGACATCATCGCCGAAGACTGTCGCCACTTTGATCCCGAGTATGTGCCACCAGCATCCACAATCGAGTTCTTAGATGGGCTAAAGGGCGGTCGCGGCCGCTGGGCCGCAGCGGTTATTGCTGGCGAAGCCGATTGCTCATCGGTCTTTGGCAATGCTCTCCAAGCAAACAAGCTTCAAGAGTTCGTTTCGCGGGCTGGCGACAATGCGGTGTTCTCATCAATTTGCTCGGGAGACTTGGCGAGTCCCCTGCAAAGTGCCTTGGACACCTTTAATGCCGCCTGTCGAGAGTTCCCGATTATCGAGTGAGGCCGCCGCTATGGGTACTGCTGAGCTTGCTCGGTTGGCATCGATGGCATCTTGTAGACGACGACTGCTTCAAGGTGCAGTGACGACTTGGCGGCATTGGTGGTGCTCTTTGCGCCGACACTTGCACCTACGCCTCGTGAGTTAAAGAAAGGCACCTTCTCGGTGAGAAACTGTGCGCAGCTATACTCACCTTTCGAGCCGTTGCCGCCGTTAACGTTAAAGCTTGTCGCCTGCTTAAGACGCTCGTTGTACAGCGTTTGGGTTTGCTTAACCTCGGCAGAATTCGCAGCGAAGAGCATGCCGTAGTAGACGCTTGCGGAAGCGTTAGGGCTGTCCTTGCGACCTTCCATAAACTTTCGCATGTTGCGTTTGCGGGCAAAGGTAAGGTCTTTCTTGCCGCGAATCAGCGTAAGTGTCCGCTCCATAAACTTGGGAAGTGTTGCAACACCTTGGGTTCCCGTAAGGTCGTAAAGAGCTCCATTGCCAACACGCACCGCAACATGTCCGTAGGGGTTTTTCTGTGTTGCCCCTTTGTAGTTAAGTTCGATTGTCTCGCTACCAACCCGGCGAAGTAGGTCTCGCACCGAGTTCTTTGTTGTCTTGCCTTGGCCCAATTCAACAACCACGTGAAGAACATCGCGGCCATCGATCTTCGCGTAGTAGTGATTCATGCCCTTGGTCTTGACAAGCTCGGTCAGGTTTTTCTGAACCGTGTGCTTTGGATTAAACTCCGAGCGCCCAACTTTGATTTTGTTGGCCCAGCCTTCAATGCGATCGCCGCGATACACTTGAAAGTTTTCCTTGGCTGCTCGGAGGGTGGCGCGAAGCCCGATCCGCCCGCTTTTGGACGCGGGCTTAGGCTTGTTTGCAGCGGCGTTTGCGGCCTTGGCTCGCTCGTGCGCTACGGTGTTTCCTCGAGCCGGCTTAACGGCGCCGCGACCTGGTGCTGCAGTGGCAATGCCGGCCACCGCGAGCAACATCGCCAGGGCCACAGCAAGGGTGTGTACGTGGCGGTAGCGGGTGGGCGTGAGGGCGCGACTGGTCATGAATTAGTTAAGAGCAACAACCGATCCAAGTCTCAGGGAACGGTAGCAATCCTAAGTGGCTGAAAATACAGTAAATATGAAGACACTTTCTCTCACTTCTGGCGACTCGTGTTTCTGTATCCGCCCTATGGGGCCACAGCAGTAGCCGGACACCTAGCGGCCACTCGAACGACGGGCATTCACCTGCCGGCTACTCGCAGGGCGTGTTCGCGTTTGAGCCAATCGACTCAGACCCAGCCCAGCCTGCATCCACAAGCCTGTCTCGAACCGCTAGCGCGTGGCAATTGGGCAGCGACGCATTGCTGCGAATGCGCAGTTCACCACCAAGAGAGTCGAGCAGCGGAAGCTGCAACTCGGTTAGGGCTGCATTGCCAACCACGCGCAACTCGCCGCCAACTGATTGCAGTTGCGGGAGGCCCGACATACCTGTGAGGCCGCTGTTTTGCTGAACGTCAAGATCACCGCCAATCGACTCTAGCGCGTCTAAGCCATCGAGGGAGAGCGGTGCCAAGACACCCGTAACAATCAACGAGCCGCCAATGGTGCGAAGCGTTTCAAGGCCTCGCATGTTGTCAAATTCACTCTCGTACAAATGAACGCGACCTCGTACTTCTTCTAATGCCGAAATACCTAAGAGAGTTTTGACCGGGCTTCGCTGAATCGTTATTGAGCCAAGCGAGCGAACGGATTCAAGACCCTCGAGAGTTGTGAGGTTTGGCATCTGGCTCACGTACAAACTGCCAAGGTTTGAAAGATTGCTAAGCCCGTGAACGTCTAAGAGTTCTCCCTGGCTTAGGTAGAGAAATCCATCGATCTGCTCAAGGCAGCCAAGTTCCGCAACGTCGCGAACGCTGCCGGTTAGCGTGAGATCACCCGTGACTCGTGCAATGCTCGCAAGCGCTTCGAGGTCGCCGGGCGCACTTGCCATGAAATCGCCCTCCCAAACCGTGCCATCGTCGCAGTTGAGTGCCGGCTCGGTATCGCCCTCACACGCGGAGAGCAGCCCAAACGCCAGGAGCGAAGCGATGAAGACTCGAGCCATCATAACTCCGCAACGTATTTTTGAACTGCGGCGCAGTTGGGGGATGGGGCCAACACGTTGTCTTCCTGCAATGTACACCGATTCCTTCTGGGAGCGTAGCAGCCATCGCGAACGTCGACAGCAGGTGATACCGATTGGTGACAATCAACGAATTCACTGCGGTGATTTGGTAGCACTCAACCTCTGAGCTGGTTCTAACCTTCTTACGTTTAGTCCTACAGCGCACGTGTCATTTTCAACCGCTGCACGACTTTGCTTCGAAGCGCAGGTGCAGGGCGGTAACGCCCTCGATCAACCTGGTGAAGCTAAGGCACCGAGTTGATTCGCGAGGCGAGGTTGTGCGTGGTGGCACGAACCTTTCATAGCAAGAGAGGGAACCCGATTTGCTGTGCAGGCGTCATCAATACATTGCGCGCGCCCAAGCACTGCAGGAAAGAAGACCGGATGCCCCATCAGCAAGAGCTCGAAGCGAATTCTACATGGCGACTTGAACCACTGCCTCATTCCTTAGCGCGGCTTGCCAAAGCCACAATGAGAAATACGCCGTATCGTCGCCCAAGTCGTAACGTGCTCTTGGCGATTGGAGATGCCGAGTTTCGAGAAGAGACACGTGTACGGATGAACGGTGAAGGATTTTGCGTGGAATCCTTTGAGGATGGTGACCATCTCTTGCAACGGGTTGGCGATGTCATTTTGCAGTTGGAAGACTGCGCACCGCCGGACCTCATCATTGCAGATTCAAATCTCATTGGATGCAAGGGCGAGAATTTGCGTCGCACGATACGCGAACTCGATTGGGAGACTTCGCTAGTTCTTCTTAGCCACGGAAAAGCGATCGCATATCAAAGTTCGCAAGCACCACAGAGCTTGGGCCCGGTGAGTGCCCAGTCTTTGTGTGGTGTTTCAGAGCGGTTACTCGACTCACGTGCGTGTCCCGATGCTCATGAGACCCAAGTAGCGCAAAGGCGTTGGTTCTCGCTTTCCGATGCACTTCGAACCATCTCGTTGTACTCGAGCCAAAGCTTGAAAGTGCCCCAACAGAGGCCCCGCTGACGCGAAAACCAAACGTTCAACCACCGCTGCGTTGGTGCCGCCGCCCCATCGCGTTCCCGTTCAATACAAAAGAGACCAAGGAGATTCACATCATGCAGACCATTTCTTCCATTATCGATTCGACGAGACCCGCAGTTCGGCTGGTCGCCGAAGCAGCACCCGTGAGCAAAGCCATCGATCGCATGAGACAAGACGACGTTCATCTGCTCTTGGTGATTAGTGACGAAAGCAAAATCGTCGGACTCCTCACAGAGCGCGACATTCTTGTACGCGTGGTCTCTCTCGGTCGCGACCCACAAAGCGTGACCGTTGGGGAGGTGATGACCACAGAACTTGTGATGGTTCCCGGCACGGCCTCAGCAGATGATGTGCTTGAGCTTATGGCTGGCAGTTCCCATAGCCAGTTGCCTGTGGTGGACGAAGGGGTCGTTCGTGGAATGATTTCGTGGTGTGAAATCTCGCGCTCGATGGTGGCGCAACGCGAAGCAAAGATCGGCGACCTAACCTACTACATCACGCACGGCTAGAGGTGCATTCCGCGGGCGTGGCCATGGCTGAAATCTCCTGAGCGACTTCGGTATCGGAGATGCCGTGGCCCCGCAGCTTTTCCCATAAGTTCTTACGCGAAATCGAAAGAACTTTTGACGCGCGCGTCTTGTTGCCATTGCACATGGCAAGAGCTCGCACCAAGTACTGACGTTCGAAGCCCTTGGCCGCCGAAGAGAGCGACTGTAGGTGTGGCTGGCTTGCGCGAGATTGCTGCTGCCACACCGTGGTTAGCTCGCTTGGCAAATGGTCGATCTCAATGGTTTCTGATTTGGCGGCACTTGCCAAAACCACAGCGTGTTGAATGACATGCTCGAGCTCCCGAACGTTGCCCGGGAATTCGTAGGTTGCGAGCAAGCCCCATGCGTCTCGGGAAATGGTTAGCGGCCTATTACTCTCAGAGAATTTCTTAAGAAAGTGAATGCACAGAGGAACGAGGTCACCCGCACGCTCACGCAGGCCCAATACCTCGATGGTCAGCACCTTAACTCGGTAATAGAGGTCTTCTCGAAACTCACGAGTGCCTACCAATTTGCGAAGAGGACGGTTGGTCGCCGAGATGATGCGAGCATCGAGTGCCACGCTCTCGTTGGTTCCCAGCGGTGAGAAGACTTCTTCCTGAAGCACCCGCAAGAGCTTTGCCTGACACACCGGTGGCATCTCGCTTATCTCGTCGAGAAAGAGCGTGCCACCCTTGGCAGCAGCGAAGCGACCCGCACGCGATGAGGTGGCGCCCGTGAATGCCCCAGATTTAAAACCAAAGAGCTCGGCTTCGAGAAGCGTGTGCGGAAACGATGCGCAGTTGATCGCGACAAACGAACCATGTCTCCTGGCACTACTTTGGTGCAGTGCTCTGGCAACCAATTCTTTGCCCGTACCGCTTGCCCCAGTAATTAAAACCGGCGCGGTGCTTGGCCCCATTGCATCAATCTGTGATCGCACCCGCGCGATGCCTGCGCAGACACCAACGAGGCCATGCTGGTCTACATCGGCGTCGGCTTGCACCACCCGAGCATTAAGCCCTTGTCGTTCTTCGATTCGCGCGACGCAGACACTGAGCTCGCATGGCTCGATGGGCTTTACGAGGTAATCGCTTGCACTGTGCTTAATTGCCGAGATGGCATCGCCAATCGAAGCATGGGATGCCATGAGAACACAGTCGGTTGCCTGACGGCTTTTGTGCGCGTATTCGAGAATCTCAAATCCATCGTGGCCAGGCATTCCGACATCGGTGACAACCAGATCGTAGCGGTGCTCTCGCAGCTTGCGCATACCGTCGACCCCATCGATGCCAACGGTTACGCGGTGACCATTTTCTCGTAGCGAACTCGACAGCATAAGTCGAACGCTTGCATCATCGTCAATAAGCAGGATTTCCATGTCGGGGTTTTCGATTCGGGTTTCATTTTGCTAACTCAGCGATTGCCTGGATTGTGCGCTGATAAGAATAACGCTTAGTCGCCGCCACCCAGGTCGTCAAAGGCAGTAAGGTTTGTTGAACGCGATACGCAGAGGGCACAGAACGACGAGAGCTTGCTCGCAAGCGGCAACTCACAGCACACACAATGCGTTCCACCAACATCCAAGCCTAAGGCATCGTAGAGTCCGTGTGGATGCCAAGGCTTGGCCAAAGCACGATCGAATTGCGACTGTTCCGCAACAGTGGCGGCGCCGGTAGAGCGTTCACCCGAGTTGATGAGAACTCGTCGCACTCCTGGATGCTGCTCTCCCACGAGTTCGGAAATCGAGAACCAAATTGGATCCGGCTGAAAGACGAGGGAGGTGATTGGTTCCCATGGATTTTGCAGATGGTTAAGTACATCGAGCGGCGACTTTGCGCGCAAAAACGCAATGCCAGCGTTTTCGAGGTGGTCGATGACTGATGAGACCAGCGGGTGACTACCGCAAATTAGCGGAATCGGCTCGTCTGCTCGCAGCTGCTCGATCGTCCTTAGTTTTTGCACAAGATCGGTCATGCCATCGTCGTCGGTATAGGTAACGGCGAGTTTTCCAGCGTTATCGTCCTGCCTGCATACAAAGCCGTGCGCAGCAGCGCGCCCGATACTTGGCCACCAAAGGGACACCCCGACTTCGGTTCCAACTTCGATGTTTGGGCCGCCGTGCAATGCAACGCCTGTGCGCGATGCATCGTTAACCCGGTAGCGCCCAACGGAGCCACTGGTTAGGCAGCTCGCATATCCTCCTGGTTGTGTGTGACGACTACTTCGCCGACGATTGTTGTGACTGATCATAGCTTCCCCCCCCAATGCAAGTTCGCGCACAACGCGGATGCAAACCACCTCGCAGTGTGCTGCCAAAGTGTGCCGCCAAAATGTGCTGCCAACCCGGCCGCTCCCTCTAGATCGTTTCCCCCTTTTGGAAAACGCCCCTACGATTTCATCGTACGCAGGAGGCACCATCAGATCAATCACCAAGTGAACAAGAGAAGTGAAAAGAAGACCGCGTTTAATGCCCCGCCTTGGGCAGCGTTTTACTTTCCAAAGTCAACACGAAACTTCAGGGCTCGTAGTTTTACAACCAACGAAATTTTGCCGGAGATTAAGAACTTATCTGAATCATCCGAAGTGTCGTTCAGGAACTGGAAAAGCGACTTCCTGCGCCGCAACGGCGCTTTCGAAGATCTCCTGATACTAAAGTAGTAAGCCGCAATACGTAGGTCTGCTGCTCTTGTAGCGAACTCCGAAGCGGGAGTGCATCGGAGTGAAGGCCGGTTATAGCTCGGCGACGATCGGGCAGTGATCGCTCAAAAAGATCCAAGCGTCTTCGTAGAGGGCCGAGAAGTTGTGCAACTCGAAGATCGGCAGCCCAAAGCGCGCGACCACATCCTCCGAGGCGATGTGATGGTCGATGTAGTTTGTGAACTGCGGCGCATCTGGGTGGTGGTGCCAGCAGGTGGTCTCGCGGTCGCTGGTGGTTCGGTAGAGTCCGCCACCGGCGGCGTCTTGGAGCGTGGTGAAGAAGTCCTCTCCGCCTTCCATGATTCGGTTAAAGTCACCGGTCAACATGAACATCTCATCGAGAGAACGTCGCTCCTCGATCCAATCCACAATGACATTGAGTTGGTCTACTAGAATGTCGCAGGCCAGGTCGCCCGAATCTAGCGGGGAAACAATGCAACCGGTTTTTAGATGAACCGCTAGAATTTGAATCTGCTCTTGCTGAAATTCAATCGTTGCCACAAGCCCAGCACGCAGGCTGGGAGAGACTTCGAGCGAATCTAGCGGGGCGACACTGATAAGCGTGGCAGACGAAGTTGGCGAGACCGCGATACCCACTTGTTGAATGCCAGTGCCAACGGTCTGTACCTCCCAGCCAGGGAAGACCAAGTTTAGTGCGGCGGGGTTTTCGACTTCCTGCACAAAGACCATGTCCGCATCCAGCATCTCGCCGTGCGCTGCCAATTCATCTAGGTGCGCCTGCGTTCGAATGTAGGTCTCGCCCAATTCTGTGGTGTTGCAATAGACAGACTCGTCGTCGTCTAGAAGGCAACCCAAATTCCAGGTTGCCATTCGGAAGCGCTCGTTGCGCGGCGGTGTCGCATCGGCTTTAACGTCGGGCGCGGCATCGATCAATTCTCGGCCAGCGTCGCCAGCTGAGTCGCCCCCCGAACCCCTGCATGCGGCGCCGCCGACAATGGCAATGCAAATGGCTACGGCGTGGAATACTGCAGGGTGGGACATCGCCACACTGTAAAAGAAAGTTGCCTGCTGTGCCGAATCCGAGGCTGCAGGCGAGCGAATCGCCGCAATGTCTGGTGGCTCGTTGCGAGGGGCAGCGCGTTTGCGCGTGCGCTTCTAGGTATAGTTCTTAGGTTGGTTTCTGTCGTCAGCTTTTAGTTGACGTCGGGGTTTTGGCCAATGCCCGATTGAACGTCAAGGCGTCTTGAATATTTGATGACGCCGTAGCCGGCGCCGACAACAAGCAGGACAATCGGTACTCCGAGCACCATCGCTCCAACGCTAAGTACGCCGGCGAGCTTCATGAGGATAACGGCGATTAGAATCGCCAACGGATATACGAGGAGTACGATTGCAAGTGCCATGTTCCTATAGAGGTGCAAGCACTGGGCCGCCGCACAGCGCGCACACAGCGGGTGGCAGAGCGCTACAGAGCTCTACAGAGCGCTACAGAGCGTGGCGCAAGCGCTCGGTGTGTCATCGCGCCACGTTCCTACGGTCTCTGTAGAAAGGCCGTTAGGCGCCAGGCTTCATGGCAAGCACAAGGCCACTAAGGCTATCGGCATCGCCAAGTTGCTCGGCTGCTGTGTCGTATTCGCTTGCTAACGCGGCGTACAGCGAGGAGAGCCAAGCATCGATCTCGGCTTTGGTATCAACGTACGGTTTTCGATCGAGATACAGAAGCTCGCGCGCCTCGTCCGCCGACGGCGCCGCTCCACCCAAGCGTTTAACAAGGTCACTTAGAATGCCAATGCGTTCCTCGTGAAGGTGCACCATCTCGGCAACAGGGCGCTCGGTTTGCGCGCCGAGTATTGTTTGCAGCGTGCCAATGGCGTCCCACTCGGCTTCGATAAGGCGATTAATTGCGGCAACGTTAATCGACTGCAGAACAAGCTCGCCGTTTAGCTCTTCTTGAGCGCGCAGGTACGAAGGGGAACGAGCGGTGACCAGTGGCAAAAATTTATTGTTCTCCATAGCCCACGCAGTTTTGCACGATTTGTGCCACTAGCGGGGATTTGGTGCTTTACCAGCGGCATTTCCTCGATCGAAGTTGTGCTCTAGCATCATGGCGATGGGTTAGCGAGCTTGTCTCAGAATTGTTCCTTGATTCGCGCTTGCCCAAACGATGTAGTTGTCGTCAAACGCGAGCGCGTAAATGTCACCATAGCCTTCGGCAATCTCTTGCTTCTCGGCGGGCTCCGATTCAACTTGGCAGATGCTTCCAGCGTCAAGATTTGCCCAATACACTCGGCCTTCGTCATCGCCAACAACAGCACTTGGTGCCTCTTGGCCATCGGCTAGGACTTCGGCGGAGCCACCAACAATCGCAACACGCATAACCTGTCCGCGCGGTAGACGTGGGTCGGCGCCAAGGTCTGTAAAGAGAATGTCGTCTTGCACAACCGAGAGGTACCAAGGAGCTTTAAGTTCGCCGACAACGGTTTGTGGGCTACCGCCGGTTGTGCTCATCCGCGCAATCGAGCTGCGTCCTACGCTGGTTGAAGAAACCACCCGGTTAATCCAGTAGACCTCACCGTTTGCCACGGCAAGATCGCCAGGGCCTTCTTGACCATCGACAAAGACACGAGGGTCACCGCCCTGCAAAGGAACCTCGTTGATGCTGCCCGTCGCCGCGTGACTGAAGTAGAGAGATGTATCGCTAAGGGCAATCGCGTCAAGCGCACGAAGGCCAGGAGTTTCCTCGACCTCAGCTAGGATCGTTGGCGCGCCTCCAGCCAAAGGCACCGAAGCAATGCTTGTGGAGTTCGCCCAAAAGACGTGGGTCTCGTTAATTTTCACGTCGACCGGCGTTTGCTGCCCCGAAGCCAAAACCTCGGCCTCGCCACCTCCAAGAGGAGCGCGCATGATCGTGCCTCCAACTTGATTCGCCCAGTACACATGGCTGGCGCTTAGCGCAATCGAAGTTGGGTAGCCCTGTCCTGTGGCCAAGACCGTCGTCTCGGACTCGGCTTGGGTATCGGCATCAGCTGCGACGCTCGCCTCATTCGTATCGCTACAACTTGGTTGGGTTGTGAGCAACGCGAGAGTGGCGACGATGTAGACAGTCCGGTGCAAATTCATTGGCCTAGGCTACAGCAAGAGTGAAGCCAAGACGTATGTGTTTGATACCTCTGCTGTCGCGCCTGGATGTTTGCTGTCGGCCTCAGAAATTCGACTTCGAGCTTGGGGGATTCTCGATTCAATCGACAACTTGCCCTGGCGCTTGCCCTTGCCCTTCAAGCGTTGTTCGCGTTGCGCTCTGCGAAAAACTCGTAGCTGCGCTGCGCGCTGTACCTGCTTCTTACGGAGCTACTCCCTGCGCGCGCGCTCGCACGCGCGATCTGGGGACAGGCCTGGTGCGAGTTTTACTGGGCTTGTGCCCAGCCATGAGGCTTGGTTACATAAGTGCCGGCTCGGCAATGGCCTGGCCGATGCGAGCAATTGGCTAGCTTCATCTGATGGCGGCGTCAAGGTCGCCGTGAAACCGGACATCGGACACGCAAGCCCCCGGACAAACTGTACAAAGCTAGCCGGCCCTGCGAGAGTTCCCTTTACGCAGCGCAAACACGACTCCCGTATCTCGGTGCAGTTTGGCCGCATTGCGACGCAAGATGTGACCTCGCCTCTTGTCACGTCCGACCTAACCTAGGAATAGTAGAAACGCATGATCAAGCTCCCCTTTTTGTTCGCAGGTCTCGCTCTCTCGCTCTCGAGCTGCACCCCAACCGAATCCGACCCACTCGCCTGTCGCGACGGCTCGTGCGCTCATCAGTCTGAGCTCACGTTCTGCGACATCGACCGTGCGTACCCGGATACGGTTCAGCCAAACGAGTGCATTGCTCCTCCCGCTGCCGACGCCTGCAACCGCGTTATGGAGTGCAGCGATCCTGCAAAGCCGTACTGCAACGACGATTCGATGGGGACTTGCGTTGAGTGTACGGATAATTCTGAGTGCACGGTTGATGGCGAGAGCTGCAATACCAATAGCGGCGAGTGTGTTGATGGCGACGTGATTCCTTGTAGCCCAGGCGCCGCCGGCGATAGCGAGTGCGCCGCGAAGGATGTTGGCTTGGACTTCTGCAGCGACGGCGGCATCTGCGCTCAGTGCTTGGTCGACGTGGATTGCAGCGGGTTTGCCAACGAAGGCGTCTGCGACAGCGTGAACTTTGAGTGCCGCGCGTGCGAAGTGGGCGGCAGCGATTGCGAGTCTGGCCTTTGCGGTACACGCGACGCCGGTGAGTGCGTTGCGCCCGCGGATGTGATTCGGGTTGACGGCGCGAATACTGGCGGGGATGTCGAGGGCTGCGGGGCTGTTGGCTCTGAGTGCGAGACGATTGGGTTTGCGCTGACTGAGGTTGACGGGACTCGGAATATTGTTGTTGTTGCTGACGGTACGTACGACGAGCGACTAGAGGTCGATGCGGGTAGCATGACCATTATTGGAACCGGAGTGGTGACGTTAACGCCCCAGCTTGCGGGCGGTCAGAACGCAGTAACTGTTAGCGGCGGGGCCGAGCTAACTATCGTCGGCATTGATATCGCGCCAATTTCGGCTATTAATACGACCGATGCCGTGTCGTGTTCATCGGCTACCTTGAGTCTATCCGAGGTAAAGATTCGCGGCGCGCGAGACCTAGGGCTTGTTAGTGACAGCTGCGACCTGAAGATCGAGCGCAGTACTGTTTCGGAAAACCTCGGCGGCGGCATAAGCGTTAACGGTGGCGACTTCACCATCGTCAACAACTTCATCGTTGAGAATGGTGCACTCGGGAATAACGCCGCAGCAGTGACTCTTGCCGGTAACGGGGCTGCTCTGGCGTTTAGTTTCAACACGGTAGCGAGAAACCAGGTAGCCAATGATGGGCTTACTACCGGCGTTGTCTGCACGCTTACAAACTCACTTACAGCGAGCGGGAACATTGTGTACTTCGGCACTCCGTCAGCTAGTGCACCGGTCTCAGGAACCTGCGATTGGGATTACTCCAATATTGAGGCGACGGAGGATGGTACTGAGAACATCAACATGGCACCGGCATTTGTTAATGGCACGCCTCCAAACGGCGACTACCACCTGATGCCCGGCTCACCCGGAACGAACGCGGCCGATCCAAACGCGACGCTCGCTATCGACATCGACGGCGAAGCGCGGCCGCAGGGCGGTCGTCACGACATCGGCGCCGACGAAGCAGAATAACTCTTAGCTCTGGCATGGGATTTAAGCCACGGAAGAAGGCGACGTCGCCCAAGCTTCGAGAGACAATCGAGGCGAGGGTGGACTTTCTTAATGTCGACCTCGAGTTGGAGGGGCCAAAGAATTTGGCGCCTTTGGTTAGGGCGTTGGGCGATGTATACGTGCTTCACATCACTTCTGAGGCGCCGTTTGTGGCGAACTTGGAGCTGGGGTCCGAACCGGAACCAGGACGTAGCGTTGCCTCAGATGCGGCGTTGCTTGAAGCGAGAGTGCGCAGTTTATTGGCCCTTGTCGAAGGCCTGGACGAGCCGGCGCGAGAGTTGTGGGACGCTTGCACGAAGCGCAGCTTTAATGTTGGATTGCAGTCGGGGCTTGCGCCGGCGTACACGCAATACGCCCTGCCATCGTCGCTTCTGCAGCGGCTGGGCGCTGTCGGTGCCGAACTCGTGGTGACGCTTTACGGCGCACGCTACCAAGAAGCGACTTAGCTAGAAGTCGCCATCAGACGACGTCGCCACGTTCGCGCTTTGCGGTGGCCCTTGGCTAAAGGCTTCGTCCTCAGAGGCGGCCCATTCGCATTGTTCGGCTAGCTCACTTACCGCGTCTGGCTCGCAAGCGGCTACGTATTCGAAGCTGTGCACAACGGTGGGCGAGGGCATGTCTTGGATGCAATCGCACTGTTGCACTTCGCCTTCTTCGCCAAGGCAAATCACGCTGCCGATGGCGTAGTCGTACACTGGGTCAAAGTCGATGCCTTGGTTCCATCCACAGTTTTTCTCGATTTCGCAGCCGCCTAAATCGGCTTTGTGGCCAAAGCCAGTTGTCACGCAGCCCCAGTTTTCTTGAGTGAGGTCTACGTCTGGCTGGCAGCCAAGTGCGGGCAGCAGCGCGAGAGCCAAAAGGGCAAGCTTGGTATGCGTCGTGTGCATGCCCAGTAAGACGGACCTGGCTTAGGCTTCCTCACGAAGAAATCCAGACAATAGGGGAATCCGTATCGTTCCGCTGGCTTAGCGCAGTCTGGGCGAAGTCCCAAGGCGCTGGACGAGGAGTCGGGCGAGGCGAGTCGGGCGAGGCGAGTCGGGCGAGGTGAGTCGGGCGAGGTGAGTCGGGCGAGGCGAGTCGCAGAGCAAGTAAGGCAAGGCGAGTGCCGGTTAGGTTGGCGGCCCGCTCGTGTTGGCGAGTTCTACGAGTTGCTCCCGCGACGAGACACCCATTTTGTGCATGGCACGTGTGAGGTGGGTTTGCACACTCGAGGCGGTGAGCCCAAGTGTGTAGGCAATGATGGTGTCGGGGCGGCCGATGGCAGCAAGTGCCGTTACTTGCTGCTCTCGGCGGGTTAACGAGCGATCCTCTGCAACGTCTGGGTCGTTCTTTATTGCGACAAAGAGGCGACGACCATCGGAGTCAAACGTGTCGGCAACCGTCCAGCGGCCGGCAAACAACCCCTGCCAAAGGTCTAGCGCCTCGCTTGGGTCTGCCCCTCGAAGACGCGCCTTATCAACAGCACGAGCCGCGTCACGAAGTCGCTCCTGAGCCGAGAGCTCCTGCGCTTCGCCCACAGCGTGCAAGCAGGTATGCGACGCATCAAAGATTGCTTCGGCGCCATCAATCGAAACGTGGTCGTCGGCAAGCGCACCGCGCAATCGCAGCCCGGCCGCCATGTGCACAGAGATACGCTCCCAGGTGTGCTTGGTTCGCGGGTGAAGGCTGGTTTCATTTGCGAGGGCCGCGACAAAGGAGACCATTCGATTGGTGCTATCAAGTCCTTGGACCCAAGCCGAATCGCGGACGCCCATGCCGTGGAGTTTCTCGGCAAAGAGGCTTTCGATGACAGAGGGGCCGAGGCCCATGCGTTTGTTAAAGGCCGAGAGACTGTCGCACCCGGCGCTTCGATACATTGCCAGTAATGCTTCTGGTGGCGCCTTGGATTGCACCTCGCCTATCGCTTCGAGCAGACGTGGATGCGGCGGCGACATCAGCATTCGCGATGGAATCATTTGCTCGCCATCCAGTGTGAAAATGGTTGCAAAGACAGAAGGCGAATCGCTGCCAAACGAAGCCTTCGCCGCATCGGCAACGCCCTGCAGCCAATCTTGCTCGCCAACGTCTAGGCGGTAGGCCGCGTCGAGAATGGAAATTGCTCCATCAGTTCTCATGGTTTTTCTTAGTCCTCGTGCCAGGCTACTTGCGAGAGAAGTTCGGTTCGGCCGCTCACCGAAGTTTTCTGGTAGATGCGGCGCAATTGATTGGAAACGGTGCCTGATGAGGTTTTGCGCCTCTTTGCGATGTCGGCTGTAGTGAGCCCACTGGCAAGCAGCTCAAATACTGCGGCCTCTGCTGTCGAAAGCGTATCGGGAACAACGGGGCGGTTTGAGCGACCAATAACGAGAAAGTCCTGCCCCTTGATGGAGAATGTGCGATTGCTTGCCAACGTCCTGTCCAACAGTATGACACAGCAAACTGCGCGCTGAGAAGCCACGGCGCTTGTGCCACCGCGTATGCATCTGCGCGACCATTACGGGCCTGAAGGGCACCTCCGGTTGCGCCGAAGGGGCATGGGCCTCTAAAAATGTAGTTCTCCTGGCCTATCAGGATAGTTCTGTAGCCCCATCAAGGACCCCATGAAACGAATCGTCTTGCTCTTCGCACTCGCGCTCTTTGCATTTCCAATAAGCTCTGCAGAAGCGGGGCGCAACCTAAATAATTTGAGCTTGACGGTTCGCAACATCGAGGCGACTGGGGCAATTGAGGCCAAGTACTACGATGGAGTGCGCGTGCACCTTGGGCGCTCTTCGGACGCCACCTATATTGAGAACCACTTGGTCGAGTTGCAACGAGGATTGCAACGGTGCTCGCGGCTGTGGGCCTCACTTTCGGCCGAGGAGCAACATTCCAAGGAGGGCAAGAAGGTTGGCGCAACGCTTCAGAAATGGGTCGAGTATCACGATACACTGCGCGATGCGCTAAATCTCTCGGTGCGCTTTACCAAGGAAGCCGAAGCCAAGTGCCGCAACTTTGCGACCGAGGTAATGGGAGATAAGGACGTTGCTGCGAGCATGTACAACCTCATGAATCCCAGTGTGCCACTGCTTGCAACGCGCTTTGCCAGCGTTCGTCAGCACGCGCAAACCGTGGCCGCAGCGTGTGCACTACCCAAGTTCGAGAAGGTTGGGGTTGGCAGTTGCCCCGCGATGAAGGTGAATGGGCCGCAGCGCGATCCATCGCTTTGGTGCAAGGCAGCAAGCAACTGGAAAGCCATCCTCACTGCCAATGTCAATGCGCAGGTGAACGAGCGGGTTGAGAGTTTTAAGAACCGCCCACTACTTCGGGACAAACTGAAAGGTGACCAGCACATTGGCTTCTTTGTGAAGTCGGTGCCCAACAAAGGCGGATGGCGCTCGCACTATCGCATTGCCGATATGATTTTTCCAAAAGAGGCTCAGGCAAAATACATCAACGAGGCTAACCAGATGTACGAGGCACTTGGCTTGGACAAGCGCGTAACGCCGGCCACTTTCGACTCGATTCCGACAGCCCTGGCAGAACTTCGAGCCAGCGCTGAGGCAAGTGGTGGCGCCTTTGATATGCCAAAGAGCTATGGCAATGATTACGGCGTAAAGCTCGCAAAGAAACAACTAAAGGGGCTTGGCTACAAAGCTAAGTTCGTGAAGGCGTTCTCGGGAAGCAAAGACTTTTCGATTCGCAAAAACAACTTGGGCGTTCCACTTGATCGCGCGAAGGCGGGATACATGCTCGTAAAGCCCGATGGGCAAACGTTGTGCACACTTATTTCGTACACGCTCACCGAAACCTATCGAGGTGGCGGGAAATATCAAAAGGCGAAGGGTGTGCATTACAACGACGGCCGGTTTCAAAGCTGCCGATAGCGACGAACGCTCGCCGCTTTACTCATGCTGAGTTTGTGCGGGGAGCCAAACGATAAATAGAGGAAAGAGTTGTCATGATGAACTGTGGAAAATTGGTTTTAGGTGGATTGCTGGTCGTTGGACTATCGGCCCTTGGGTGTTCTAAAGACGAGAAGAACGAGGCAGGCGGAGAGAATGCCAAAGCAGCAGGTGGCAAGGCAGCGGGTGGTGACAATGCTGGACCAGCTTTGGACTGCCCCGCCTTTGCAACAAAGATGACCGAGTGCTTGGAGCCTTTTGCCGAGGCTTACTCGAAAACTGAAATGGGCAGCAAGGCGGGAAAACAAACCGACGGAACTGTTGATCACGCTGCTGCTGCAAAGCGCTTTAAGATGCTGTGGGGCATGGAAGGCGAGAAGCTTTGTGCTGGTGGAGGCTCGATGGGAGCTGGATTCGTAACGCGGGATAAACGCTGGAAAGAGCGTTTCGCCACATGTGATAGCACTGCTGCTTGTGACGCATGGGTTCCATGCATGTCGACGGCGATGGGCGAGATGCTGAAATAGCTCTGTAGCTAGAAGTCGTGTGCAAGGCGCCGTTCCTACGCGTCTTGCACTACGCGTCTTGCTCTGCGCGTCGGCCCTTAGTCTGGCACAGCCGCCACAAGCTGGCTTGTGATGAGCTTGCGGGCTTCTTTCGCCTGCGGGCGCGGCACCATGATGACCATCGGCACAAAGGGGCCCACGACCGAGAGCAAGGTTCGCAAGAAGCGCCCGCGCACGTAGAACTCGATGTCGGTGGCTTCGAGGGCACTTGAGATCGACTGCAAATCGCGGGGGCTTTGCAGTGGCCAAACGGCAACGAGCTGTGGGTTTTTAACCCGTGCCCAAAATTCGCTTGCGAGGTCCATCGCCAGACCTGTGCCGAGCACGAGTGTCATTAAGGGAATGAGTGCTCCGATGCCCGCATCGGCATTCGATACGATCGCGAAGTAAAGCATCGCTGGGAATGCCAGCGAGATGAAAACCGCGATCACAAGCGACTTGGAACTGTTCTTATTGTTAGCTCCCGCGACGACGCGAATTTTTGAGCGGCTTGTGCGAAGAGCGATGGCAGTGATGAGGGCGGAGGCGACAACGATACTGCCGAATTGCATATCCTGTAGATGCTCTAGGCCTTGGGTAATCAGCTCCTCCATTTGCCCTTTAAGGGCGTGTCCCGCAAGCACAAATGCTCCCAGGATTTCTGGCCCGATAAGGAGAGGGGCTACCCCTGCGAGAGGCAGCGCCAGGCGATTGGCCGATGGCGTCTGCATGCTTCGCCGCACCAGGAAGTAGGTTGCGAGTATTGCCAGCGCAAGCGTGACGAAGACTTTGGAAAATAGCCCAACATCGGCGACTGAGAGTTCTTCTAGTTGCGCGAGCGCATCGGGGAGCAGAGGGAGATAGCCCGCCATGATGACGACCGCAAAGCCGTTTCCCAAGCCGTAGCGACTAATGAGTTTTGCAATTGCGTAGAGCAGCGCCGAGCCGGCGAGTAGCGCGAGCACGGCGGCGCGCTGGCTATTCTCGCTTGGAGGCATCAGCGACATCACGATCGGCCCAACATCGTTTGTCGGGCGCATCCACTCGGTTACGAAGAAGGCTTGTGCCGCGAGCAAGGCCAGCCCAAGGGCGAGGCCGAGGTTGTGGATTGGCAGCCTTGCCGACGTACCTGCTTTGTTTCCGAAGATTCCTCCGCGCCGCTTTCGCCAAGCGGGAATTAGGCATGCGATGCCCTCGGCCAGGACTGCGCCTACAAGGAAGGGCATGAGGCCAATGGCCAACCACGAGAGCCCTGGTGGAGGGCTTGAGGGCATGAGGTCGGTGCCATAGAAAGGGCTGCTGTAGAGCTGTTTTGCGCCAGGAAGCCACCGCGTACCAATCGCGAGCGTGGCGAGGATGCCACCGATACTTACAAGAAGCGGGCGTATGGCGAGAGCCGAGGGTCGTTCGCTCTTTGGCAGTGCCGTAATGCGCGGCCGTGAACTCGCGACGGTGATTGTATTGAGAAGCAGGGTGAAGACGAGAGCCAGAGCTGCGATCCCGAGCCCAATGCCCAACGCCAAGAGTCCGCGGGCGAGTCGTATTCTGAAGTTTGAGACTTGGGGCTCTACGTGGTCGACGGAGAGAATCTGAACGCTGGCAGGCAAGTCTGGCCCCGACAGTGCACCGACGAAGCCCTGAGCTTCGGCTTGCATCACAGCCGGATCGTTCCCCCCCAAACTAATCGAGGTACTACCGCCCGCGATGCGGTCTTGTACCGTTGGTGCCATATTCACAACTCCGTCAAACAGGATGGCGATCTTTCTGCCGACAAGCTCGCCTGTGATGTTGGCAAAGCGCTGGCCGCCCTCATCTGTAAACTCTAAGAGAATTTCTGGATTGTTTGATGTTGGATTCCAGTATATCTTTGCAGATTCCACATCTGCACCGGTCATCTCGGCGTTGCTGTAAAGCAGGTAGGTGCGCCAGCCGGCCTCTTCCTCGCCATAGGGGTTCATTCGCTCAAACCCGATCATCGTCTCGGCGGGAAGTGTCAAGAGGCCTTCGTCGAGCCAGCCGTTTAGTGCTGCGACTATCTCGTCTGGGTTCTCGGATTGTAGATAGTAGTCTTCGTAGCCTTGGCCTCTTTCATCATGAAACCATGTGTCAATCTCTCCAGATACAGAAGAACTCTCACTCGCGAGGTTGTATGCCGTCTTCATGAACTCGCTGTTCTCGAGGACGATGTGCAGTGCAAATTCACCGCGAGCCGACATGCGCTCGGCCCATGCGCGCGCCGACGAAGGGTCGGTCTCTGCAAGCTCGACGCGAATCTGGGAATTGTGCGCGTTGGCGACAACAGCACCTCGGGCGTGAAGAGCTTGGGCAACCGCAGCCGTCACTTCTTGAGTTGCCGTGCCTCCTTCGACGCCAAAGTCGATGCGGCTACCGCCTCGGAGCGTGAGTTCGGTTATGGAATCGCTATCGAGTAAATCAACGACGAAGCGCGGTGCCCGATTGCTGGCAAGAGCAAAGAAGAGCAGTGCTGTGCAGATGCCGAGAATGAGAAATCCTCGCAGACCGAGTGCCCTCGTTTTTTTCGCGGTAGATCTTGCCGCCCTTGTCGTTTCCGCCCCATTACCCTGTTCCGTCATCGTAGGCGCAGCATGACGGCTCGAGCATCACACTGGCAAGCGGCGAATTGCGAGCTTCCGCAGAGATTGAGACCCAGGGCTAATTGTTGTGCAAAATCGAGCTTGGCGCAGGATGTTTCGTGATTGCGACCGTCAACTCGCTTCGCGAGGCAACCGGGCCAGTTTTCCCCACGCCCTTCACTGTATCCATCACACTCACGATCTGCGCCCACGGCATGCCATCCTCAAAGTCGACAAAGATGGTCTTTGAGGGCGAGCTGGCGGCTTGCAACGTTGCCCGCAGCGCGGTGGCCAGTTGAGTGCGCTGCACGATTTCCGATGCATTGGAGCCATCGAGAATCTCGACGGTTCCATCGAGCATGCCTCGAATCACCAACGGAGGATCGGTTGGGATTGGGAACTCTGGTGCATCCTCGGGGACTTCGACCGTTATGTTTCGCATCATGACAGGCATCGTCACCATGAAGATGACGAGCAAGACGAGAACAACGTCGACCAAGGGCGTTACATTAAGAGCGCTCTTTGCGCCTTTGCCCGAACCTTGCGATGACATACCCATTTCTTGTGAGTACCACCGTATGCCGCAAGTCTTGCTGCAAGGGACCTATCCTCCCGTGACAGCTCCGATACGAAGAATTCGCAGCGCCGGGAATACTTCTGCCAGGCGCCGTCCTCTATACTCGCGTTTCATGCCTCACCTCCTCCTTCTCCCCACTCGCAGCGTACGCTCGCTACTCCGATAATGGCTGGTCTCGCTTTCGTTGCGCTCTTCGCAGGGGCTGCCGTTTTGGGCCTTGGCTACAGCGTCATTCGGCTACTGCTGGGCGAGGATGTCGCAGGAGGCGAAATGGCCTTTCAGGCAGGCTTGGGTCTGCTGCTGTCCTACATGCTTTGGCACTTTGGTCGCGCCTATGCCCAGCGCAAAGCTGTCGAGGCGAAGGTGCGTGAGGCCGAGGTCTCCGCCAACACAAAACTCGTTCACTACGAGGCTCTCATTTCATTTGGCGTGATCTCGTTCAAGCTTCGCTCGCACTATCAGGTTGGCAAAACGCGCGACAGCGCCGGGCTTGTGCTCTGCCAGGTTGCAACCCTACTCTTTGGCTGGTGGTCCATCCCGATGGGTCCGATTGATACCGTGCGAACCCTGCGAAAGAACCATCGCGGCGGAGCCCGCACACGGGCCCTGAACTTCGTCGAGTAGGACTCGAGTGGAGGGGCGCGCACGGGACGTGCGAATGCCTGTATGCTTAGGAGGTGAGGACCTTGGTCTATGGAGTGTTGTTCGTCGTGGCGATTTATTTCACCGCGAGTTGCACGATGGGGGAGGGCTGCCAATGTGGTGCAGATCCTAGCGATTCCCTCAGCGAACACGATTTAGACTTCGCGGGTAAGCACAACGTGGATGAGGAGTGCGCTTGTCAATGCGGCGACGACAGGCCGTATGGGATGCCTCGCGAGTATGAGTGCAGCGAATACGAAGAAGCGTGCCTTGATTCGCAAGGAGCCACGCACACGCTTAGCTGTTACTAGTTAGCGACGCACCTTCGCAACGCGCGGCGAATTTCGTGTGCGAAACTCGAACGGTGCGCCCGTTTCCCTTTGCGAATATTCCCTAGGAACAGGTCGAGTTGGGCCATATGTCGGCAATCTGCCAAACGTTAAACGGATGCTGGAGTGGCAGGAACGCTTCGTATACTTCTCTCGCACTTGCAAAACGCTGTCGGCAATCGCGCTGCAAGCACTGTTCGACGATTGCAACGCAGGCGGCATCTAGCGTGGTGTTGGGCCAGCCCCACTCGCATTCTCGAACTCGGCGCATCGTCTCGTGCACCGACTCGCCATCAAATGCCCGACTGGCTGTTAGCAGTTCGTAGAAGAGCGTTCCTAGCGAGAAAATGTCGCTTTGCGCAGTGAGCGTGTCGCCATCGATTTGCTCGGGTGACATATAGGCGTAGGTGCCCTTTAGCAAATTGCCCTGCGTCTCGGATGACTGTGACGTGGCTTTTGCGATGCCAAAATCGACAAGCTTAACGTGGCCGGCTTGCGAGACAATCACGTTGCTTGGAGTGATGTCGCGATGCACAAGACCTAGGCCGGTGCCTTCGTCATTTGCGTAGGTGTGAACGTAGTGCAGGGCCAGAGCGATTTTGGCGATGATGAACTGGGCCATCGATTGTGGGATTGTGATCTTCGATGCAAGTTCGGCGAGAGTGAAGCCCGGCACGTATTCCATGCAGACGAAGTAGGAACCTTCGTGCAACCCAAGCTCGTAGGTTGGGACCAGACCATCGTGGTAGAGCTTGCCGCCCCAGGTTGCCTCGCCGATGAGCATGCGCTCGAATCGAGCGTCACCGCGCAGATGCGGCTGCAATACTTTCAAGGCTACGGGCCGACTAAAGCCGCTCGCGCTGTGGGCATGGCCAAGATACACTTTCGCCATTCCTCCTTCGCCAATGAGTGTTTCAACCGAGTATCTGCCAATGTGTTTGGGGATGTCACTCATAGGAAATGCCACTCATAGGAAATCGCAAGTAAAGAATCGCAATGCGTAATCGAGTCGCCACGGTCTATACAGAAACTCAGGAGTTTTCCGAGCGCTACGATTGTCAGCTTGTCGTTGTTGAAGGGCCAGATCAAGGGCGGGCGATTCGCCTCGAGGGCAGGATTGTCGTAGGCAGCGGTGCGTCGTGCGATCTTACGCTTAGCGATGGTCGTGTTTCCGAAGAACACTTGAGTCTTGAACGCGGAACAAGTGGCTATCTTTTGGAAGACCTTAAAAGCACAAACGGAGTGTACTACGAGGGAAGTGCGGTAACCGCTGCAGCCTTGCCGGTGGGCGCCACGCTTAAGGTTGGGCACACCTTCTTGCGCATTCAGCCAACCTCGTCCGCGTTGGAGGTCGAGCCGAGCCAGTCGTGTCGCTTTGGCGAGCTGGTTGGTGAAAGTCTTATTATGCGAGAGCTCTTTGCAGTTCTCGAACTTGCGTCGCAGGCAGCAGTAACCGTACTGATTGAGGGCGAAACCGGAACCGGCAAAGAGCTTGCCGCTCGTGCACTTCACGACTCGAGTGAGCGCCGCAAAGGTCCATTCGTTGCCGTAGATTGCGGAGCACTGCCAGAGAGCCTGCTCGAAAGTGAACTCTTTGGTCATGTCCGAGGCGCCTTTACGGGAGCCACCCATCGTCGGCAAGGGGCATTTGCGAAGGCAAATGGGGGCACGATCTTTCTCGACGAATTGGGTCGCATTTCGCCTGCTGTGCAAGCGCGACTTCTGCGAGTCATCGAGGAGAGGCAGCTCAAACCGGTGGGCAGCGATAGTACGACATCGATCGACGTGCGCGTTCTTGCAGCCTCGAGGCACGACTTGGATTTGGAGGTGGCCGAGGGAAACTTTCGCGCAGACCTTTTCTATCGCCTCTCGGTTTTGCGGGTTCGCATGCCGCCACTTCGGTCGAGACGCGAAGACATTCCCATGATTGTCGAGGCGTTGTGCGCGAGCCGTGGGTTCTCGACCGGCCCCATCGGTGGCACAAACTTGGACAGGCTGAGCACGCAGCCTTGGCCCGGAAACGTTCGAGAGTTGCGCAATGTCGTCGACCGCGCTTTGGCTCTGAGCCCAGGCGCTGCGAATTTCTCTGAGCTTAGGATCGCAGGAGGCAATCAAGACGCAGAAGATGGCCTTACGGTTCGAAGCGATTTGCCCTACTCGGAAGCCAAAGACGCTGTCTTGCATGCCTTTGAGCGCAAGTACTTGGCCGACGCCTTTGCTCGATGCGGCAGCAACGTCGCCCAAACCGCGCGCGACATTGGGCTTGATCGAAAGCACTTGGCTACGTTGCTTAAGAAGCACGGGCTGCGCTAAGCGAAGAGTGCTCACAGCGAAGGGCCAAGACCGTGATGTTGTCTCGGCCGCCGGCTTCGTAGGCCATCGCGACAAGCGTTCGCGAGAGTTCGTCAACATCGCTTGTGCTCGTAGTGACCTCGCGAATGCTCTCGTCACTTAGAACGTCGCTAAGCCCATCGCTGCAGAGAATAAATACATCACCAGCGGCGATCGTGACCGTGCTTGCATCGGCTTGGCCGCGAAGCCCGAGGGCCCGCGTAATTACGTTTCCGTATGGGTAGTCTTCACGACTTGGTAGGTTTGGAGTTATCTCTCGGAGCTCTTCGTAGAGAGAGTGGTCCCGCGTTAGTTGCTCAAGGGTTCCCGACCGCAGCCGGTAGATGCGAGAGTCTCCAACGTGCACAAGCACAGCTTGGTTGCCGTGCACTAGCATCGCCACGATCGTCGATCCCATCTCTGCAAGTTCACCAACTCTTCGCACTTCAATCTGCTCGTGGGCGATGCGGGCTGCTGTGAGCATGAGGTTCTCTTCGAGGCTGTGCTCCATGCTGAGCTTGTAGGGCCAGGTGCAATCTCGATCGCTTTTGTTGTTGCGGACAAAGCCGCGAAGCGAGTCGATGGCTATTTCGGCGGCAACTTCACCGCCCTCGTAGCCGCCCATTCCATCGGCCACTGCATAGAGTCCTATGGTCGGTTCGCTGCAGGCGCTGTCCTCGTTATTCGCTCGCCGTCCAATGTGAGTTTCCAAGGCGCTTCGTATTTTCATGCCTCTTGGTAGAGCGAATGTCGTGCCGCGCTAAGTGCGCAGAACGAGCGAAGCCGACGGGTGCCGACCCCTCATCGGGTTGCAGGCAGCGCGATATGTGGGGTGGCGATGCCCACGATGCCCGCGCCTGCGATGCCCGCGTCGACGCTCGCCGACGATGCGTGCGCCGACGATGCGAGCCGACTTAGCGAAAGTAGGGGCGCTCGCCAATGAAGAGCAACTGCGTTGCGAGTTTGCGCCACGACTCTGGACACTCTGCGCCCAAGATAATGACAGCTGCGGCGTAGGCTGCGGCGCGCTTGCGAAGCGTGAGCCCTTCTAAGAGTATTTCTGCGCTTTCTGGCGAATCGATTGTGGCGAGAAAGTCGGTCAGTGCTGCGATATCCTCATCGGAAGCGAGTCGCTGCACAAATGCGCTCTCGTCTCGGCCAGTGCGACGAGCAAGGGCTAGACCGTAAAGACTAACTTCGAATGGAGCCTCTGCCGCTTTCGCTGCGTCCCACGCATCAAAGGCACTGGCGATGGCCTCTTCGGAGGCTCCATCCGAAGCGGCAATGACGAGCTGCCAGGACGACTCGTCGCTGCCCAACAGGGCGAGAGCACGTTTCGTTTCCCCTTTGTGAAGGGCTTGCATGGACCTCGCGATCGGTGCCAAATCTTGAGTCGGCGATGGGTCGGTTCGAAAGAGTGCAAAGTACTCGAGATGCGGTGCTTTGTTTTGCCAGTGCGTTAGATCGACTGGGCTGTTGTTGTGTGCCTGCAGCAGGCGTACTCGCAAGTCGATGCTCGCGTCGCGCAGGGCTGGAACCTTTTCGGCGATCTTGAGCCGACGCAGCGCAGATTCGAGATCGCCATCGTCTAGAGCGCCCGATGCACGTGCGTAGGCAAGCCAACCATTGCTGGTCCATTGCTCATATAGGCTCTCAAAGAGCCGAGAGCGGGCAGCGGGGTTGGCCTCGCATCGCGCGGCTAAGTACTGCCAGTTGCCATCCTTTGGTTTCTTCTCTGCTTGCGCGCGATGACGTTCACAAACTACATCAGAAGTATCCTGATCTTGTTCAAGGCGAAGCAAGACGACATCTTCTGGCGCAGTGGCAAGGCGTTGGCCGAGGAGGTCCGAAAAGTCTTCGAGTTCGTCGGCTCCGAGGCTAAACCAGACGCCGGTTTCGCTAGACTTGGTCGAATCCCAACGAATATGCGAACGCAGCATCGCCAAACGCTGCTTGCCTTCGACTTCGCCAAGTAGCTCTTGTGGAGCTTCTCCGGCTAGGCTTATCAGAATAACTCCTTCGTCCTCGGATGCAGAGATCGGGCCGTGAAGGGTTAGTGCTCGCACAGCCTCGGTTTCTCGCCAGCGGGGTGCCCCCAACGAATTCTTTGCATCTGTGCTTGGATCCCACGTTAAAAGAGGCGTTGCATTGCCAACATTGTAGACATAGCGACTGAAGTTGCTATCGGTATCCACCTTGAACGATTCGATGAGGTCGCCATCCAGGTTGGTGGCACGAATTAGGGTTGTGCCTTCGTCGATAGATATCGATTGGGTCGATTGCGCGCTTACTCGAACCTCTTCTCCACCGATCGATACCTGGACGGGAACCGAGAGCCCGTTCACGATCATCACGTCGGTGCCACCAATCGAGAGACCAAGCCAAACCACAAAACCCACCAGAGCGCCTGCGGTGCCAAAACGCGCGACACCGGGAACCCATCCGTCGGCTGTTTGAAAGCGGTCCCACCAGCCAAGCTTGGTTTGCTTTGGACGCTCTTGGCCGGCGAGCAACGATTGATAGCGTGTATCTACCTTTGGAGCTTGCGGGGCATCAGATAAACTCTGGGATGAGCTAGAGGCCAGGGCGACCTGCTCCTCGGCGGCGAGCAGTTCATCAAGTGCGAATGACGAGAGCCGGCGAAGCCCCACGATACAGCTTTCGGCCCACGAGGGCAGTGCTTCGATCCACTCGCCCATGATCGCAGGGTTGGGAGGCGAGAGCTCGTATTCCCCCAACAACTTGTGCCAGCTCTCTGTCTCCAAGTGCTCACGCAGCACCGGCCCAATATCAATGTGTTCGGCTTCAAGGTGAATGGCCGCCAACACCGAGTGAGGCTCGCCGGCGGCGATGGCCAAGCGTTGCAGCTCGTCTTCGGTAACTCGACCATCCGCCATTACAACCGAGAGCACGTTGTCTAAGGTGTCCATGGCATCCGAGAGGTCAGCTTCTCGGTGATCGGCGTAGTGGATAATGTCTGCCAAGCCGACCAGGTACTGATTCCACTCTGGCGAAACAAGCTCTGCGGCATGCCGGTGTACAGCGCGCGCTCGCCGATCATGTTCTGCGAGTTGCTCGTTTGCTTTGTTAAGCGAGGTCTCAACTTGAAGCAACAGAGAAGGGAGTTCGCGACGGTGAAACTCTTGCCCGCGGTAGTTGAGCATTTTGCCCGGAAGATCGAGAACTCCGCGCTCGACCGCTTGAAGCATTGCCTGCTCTTCGGCGAGTTCACGACTGTCTTGAAGAATTGGCGTGAGTGACGATGGATAGAGTTCGCCCAGTGCTTTGCGAACATCACCAATGTCGGTTGTGGAACCGGACATCTCCGCTGCGGTGGCAACTCCTCTAGCGATCGAGCGCCCCAGGTAGACGCCTCGGTAGGCGGGATCGAGATAGTGCTTTTTAAAGCGCTTCTCGACGTCGGCAATGACGTCTTCGGTTGAAATTACCGGGGGAAGGTTGTCTTGATCTTTAAAGATGGAAGCCGAGACTTGTTCGCGTATCGACTGCGGATCTTCAAAGAGAATCCACGAGCTTCGGTCGTCGAGTGCTGCAGCCAAATAGTGCTTTTTGACATTCTCTTCGCGCAGATCATTAGGCGGGTGACTTGCCCACATGCGAGGAGGATGGGCGAGTTGGGCGCGAAAGACGCGATGGCTTGCCGCGTCCGTGGGAAGCTCGGGAACCTTTCCGTACTCTGCATCGTCAAGAATTTCGCCCTTGCGTCTTAAGAAGTGGCTTTGAATGGCGAAGAGATCGGGAACGCGTTGCTCCTTCTGAGCTTGCTGCTCTGCTGTCGAGAGTGCGCTATCCATTGCATCGTCGGCGGCATCCAGCCGGTGCAGGGCATGCACAAGCGCATCGCTTCCCGTGAGCGAAGCTGCAACCAAGTCGGCTTGAAATTCCATCTCACGCGATAACGCTCGCTGTGCGCGCATCACCCAGCCAAAAACGCTGTCGAAGATCGAGCGAATCGACCAAACAATGAGTCGCAGAATCCAGCCAATCCACGCAACGCGCAGATCGATATTGGAGATGCCTTGCAAGAACGAGTCGAGCCGGCCCCGTGCCACAACAATGTGAGAGGCCATTTGTTGGGCAGTATAAAACCAGCGCCCAATCGCCATGGAGCCTTGTCCAAAGTGGCCAAACTCGTGGGCGACCACGGCTTTGAATTCGGAGAGCGGCAGAACGTTAACGAGGCCTAGGCCAATCTCAAGGTTCTTGCGAGAGCGGAAGATTAGGTTTGCTAGCGATAAATCGTAGAAGACGCCCGCGTTGACGCGAGGCGATAGAAAAACTCTGTGAGGCCTTGGTGCTTTGGCTTCGTCGGCAATCTTCTCAAGGAAGGCAAAGAGTGCCGGAGCGTTCTCTCGCTTGATTTCGAAGCCCTCGTGTTTGCCGCGCCGAAAGACAAAGAGCGACTTGAACATGAAGAGCGCTAAGAATGCCGCGCACACGCCTCCAAAAAGTGGTGCGATAACAAAATCGGCTTTTCCTAGATTGGTGAGTAAGCGGTACGCCGTCCAGGCAAACCAGCTTGCGAGGCAAAAGTATAGAGCGAGGAAGAACGCCAGAGCTGCGACCGCCAACAGCATGTGGCGCTTGTAGCCTGGGCCGGGCTTTGTGAAGTTGAGGGGGACAGAGGAAGGGGCGGGAGGATAGAGGTCTTCATCCATGAGTGTGGAAAGTTGTCATGTCGATGCGTTCGATGACAAGCACCATGAGGGCAGTGTTTGAAAAACCTTGGGCGTATGACGATTGGGCAGCGTCTCAAGACTAAGACAATGCCCAACGCTCGCAGGTTTTTCGCGCTTCGCCCCGTCGATGTAGCAACTCGGTGTTATTCTATCTTGCCAATTTTCGCGCTTGATGCTGGGGGCGAGCGCTACTCGCTGGCGAGTTCGAGCAGCGCCTGCAAAAGAATGTTGGCGCCAACCTCGATGTGCTCGGCGTCGGTGTGCTCTTTGATGTTGTGCGAGATGCCGCCTGCGCTTGGTACGAAAATCATGCCCGAGGGGCAATTGGGGGCGAACATCTGGGCATCGTGTCCTGCGCCCGAAGGCATGCGCCGAGCGGCATGCCCAAGCTCTTCGGCTTTGCGCGCGACCAGGTCGACAATGTTTGCGTCAAAAGTGACAGGTTCGAAGCGCGCGAGAGTCTTCATTTCAACCGTTAGGCCTTCGCGTGCGGCTGCCTCGTGCACAAAGGCAAAGGCGCGAGCCTCGGCGCTTTTAAGCACCGCCTCATCGGTGTGTCGCAAGTCGAGGGTCAGTGTCGCTTTGCGAGCAACCACATTAATTAGGTTTGGCTCGAGCTTTATAAAACCGACGGTACTCACTTGCGGCGCTCCAATGTCGGAGGCGATCTTGCGTAGCTCGACGGCAATCTCGGCTGCCACAAACGCCGCATCTTTGCGCAAGTTCATCGGCGTTGTGCCTGCGTGATTAGAAACGCCGTGCAGCGTTACTTCTGTCCAGCTAATGCCTTGCACACCGGTTACCGCTCCAACCACGTCACCCTCTTGCTCAAGCACCGGGCCTTGCTCGATGTGAAGCTCTAGAAATGCACGGGCGCGAAAGGCGCATGGATCATCGCCGGCATATCCAATCGCTGCCAGGTCATCGCGAACACTGGTTCCGTCGATACCAATGGTATCGAGACTCTCTTGCAACGAGAGTGCGCCTTGCTGCACGCCGCTACCCATCATATCCGGTGCAAAGCGCGCCCCTTCTTCGTTTGTAAAGAAACCGACGGCAACAGGATGCTTGGGGACGATGCCGGCGTCGAGAAGACACTGCACAACTTCGAGACCTGCGAGAACACCGAGGTTGCCATCGTACGCGCCTCCGGTGGCCACCGTATCAATGTGCGAGCCGGTTGTTACCGGTGGGCCATCAACTTCTCCGGCAAGCGTCGCGATGACGTTGCCGATTTGATCGATCGAGATTGTCATGCCGAGCTCGCGCATCCAGCCGACGACTAAGTCGCGTCCAGCTTTATCGCTCTCGGTTAGCGCAAGCCTGCAGACGCCGCCATCTGGCGTTCCTCCAACGGCAGCAAGTTCGGCAAGGCGGGCGCTGAGGCGCTCAATATTGATACGTAGCGGTTGTTTGCTCATAGTCTCGTTCTCGGGGCGGCACCATAGCGCAAGGGCGAGCTTGGGGCAGGGAAGAACGCATGGCGTTTTCACTATCGACATTTGATGCGGATGCGGAACACTAGGGCATGCACCACACACGCTACCGCCCCTTGGGGCTCGCGGCTTCCCTCTGCACCATTCTCGCTTTCGCAGCATGCTCTGGCAGCACACCCGCTGCGAAGACGCCCGCTGCTCCGGTTGCCCAGGTCGCTCCGATTGCCAAGGCTGGCCCGGTTCTCGGGGTCGACCACGTTGGCCTCACAGTCTCGGATTTGGAGGCGAGTCGCGACTTCTTTGTAAAGACATTGGGCTTTGAGGTGGTTGGTGGCGTCGAAAGTTATCCCTCAGTATTTCTCTCAAATGGCCAAATGCGCCTCACGCTTTGGCGCGCCGAAGACCCAACGTCGGCAACACCATTTGATCGCAAAGCCAATATTGGGCTGCACCACTTGGCCATCGGAGTATCTAGCTTTGAGGCCCTGGACACCCTCTACGAAGCGGTCCGCGACTACCCCGGTGTGACCATGGAGTTTGCCCCAGAGCTAAACTCGGGCGGGCCCGCAAAACACACCATCTTCTACGAGCCCAGCGGAAATCGCATTGAGCTTGTGCACCGACCAAACTAGCGCGCTTCGGTGCTTGGGCTTGCTTTCGAATGAACTTCTTGCGGACCGCTTGTCAAACGAATGCTGGCGTAGACTTCAATGGTAAAGTTCTTACTCGACTGAACTTGATCGCATGCGCAAACATCAATAGAATTGCCAGATGAAGTCTGTACTGTCTGGCTCGTTGGTTTGCGCAATCTTTACTGCTGCGGCTCTTCTTGTTGTTACCGCTCGAGCGGCCGTGGCAGAGCCCGAGCAGGACACACAAATTTGGACCGCGCTGTTGTCAAACGCCAAACTCGCCGAGGGGCAAAGCGGTGCCTCGCTTTGGCTCGATGTGCATGCTCGTCGCGGTGGAGCGAATGCCCTTGCCATCGTTCGCCCTGGAGTCGGCTGGCGGTTCTCGAAGCATCTATCACTGTGGGCTGGCTACGCATGGATTCCTACAGACTCAGACGAAGGGCAAACACGGCAAGAGCACAGGCCCTGACAGCAAGTGATTGCCAAGACGGCCAGCCATGGGTGGTCGTTTCAGGCTCGTACGCGCTTTGAGCAGCGGCTTCGAAATGACGGCGATGATGTTGGCCTTCGTCTAAGACAATTTCTGCGGGCAAGCCAAGATGTTTCAAGCGAGAATCGGTTTGGTTTCGTGGTTTGGAACGAGACCTTCGTTGGCCTAAACGAGCCAGACTGGGGCGCGCGAACGGGGTTCGACCAAAATCGTCTCTTTGTGGGGGCCGCAGCTCATATTCGCTCGAATATGCGGCTTGAAGGCGGCTATCTCGCGCTTTGGGTCGCCCGAGACGGCGATGATTTGCTTGGCCATGTGCTGGCGACCAATCTCTTTGTCTCGCTCTAGGCGCGTTTGCGCTTGTGCCAACCTACGGGCGCAGTGCGTTTAGTGCCGAGTTGACCAGTGAGAGTGTGCCGGCAATTTGCTTCTCCGCTGAGAGTTTTCCCGGTGCCTCGAAGGTGTAGCTATGACGAGTCCCAATCGAGACGCCAAACTGCTTCAGTGTGCCTTCGTTTGAAGAGGTCACAACACCGGGCGTGTTGAAGTTGTAGGTGGTTCCCGCGCCCTCTCGCGTTAGCAGTGGCACGCCCTGGGCTTGCGATGTGAAGCGCGATGCGATGCCGCCATCGTCGGTACCTTTGATAATAAAGAAGCCGTCCCGGTGGCTGCCTGCGCCATGCAGATCGAGAATCGCGTGAAAGCGCTCGGTCTTCATAAGGTCTGCCATGGCCTTCGATTCTGGAGTCCAGCGCCCAGCACCAAAGCTGCGATTGATATCGACGCCATCACTTGTGTAGCGACCAGGGGTTCCGTTCTTGCTCTTGGTGGCATCGCCCCGCATAAGGCCAGTCGGGTTTACGAGAGGAATAATCGTGATGTCGAAGTGCTCGAGAATCGCAGGGTTCTTGCCGAGGTGTTCGGCAACTTGAAGTGCCGCCTCAACACCGATGGTTTCCGAACCGGCGTGAACGCCGCCGACAATTAGAATCTTGGGTTTGGTGGTTGTCGTCTTGGCCGACTTGAGCACCAATTTGTCGACGATGAAGCTCTTGGTTTTGATGAGCGGGCGCACCTCGAGGTGAGGCGAGGTCTTGCGAAGATCTCTGATGCGCAGACGAACCGAGCGATAGTCGGTGAGCCCACGCTTGAGCGCAGCATTGTCGGCCTTGAGCGACTTTATGAAGGCGAGTTTGTGCACCTTTGGCGCGATGCGAACTGGCTTTAGAGGCTGGCGAATTTTGACTGCGTGATAGGCAGCCTTTGGCTTGGCTTGGGCTCGCTTGCCTGCTCGTTGGGCCTCGGCAGAACCTGCCAAGAGCAGGGTGGCTGTGACCAAGCATAGAGATCGAGCGAGCATGGAGGCTGAGTGAGCAATCGCTATGCCATAGCTAATGTGCTGAAAACACTGGCGCGAGAGCTGTTTTCAACTGGCTCCTCAGGCGACCAGCGGGGCCTGTTGTTGCCTTCGAGTTCTTAGAATGGGCGCCGATACCGAAAGTACAGCGGCGCTGCCAACGAGGCCAGGCGTCGCTGCAGGCGCTGCTTGGCCGAGTGCGGTGGGTTTCGCGAGCGATAGAGCGCTTCAAAGTCGCGCCAGTTCGAGGCCTCAACAAAGTTGCCGCCAAGAGTCACCGACTCTTCTTCGGTCTCGGTGGTGTGCCACCATCCAGCGGGCAAGAAGAGTAAGTCACCTGCGCTTAGCACCACGCTTTGCGCCGGACGATCGGAAAAGAACTCTTCAAACTTGGTGCTGGCTAAGATTGGCTTAGGGGATTGTCTTGCAAGGCTTCCACTAAGAACTTTGCGGAACTGACCTTCGCTGGGTGGCCATAGCCAAAAGCGTTTCTTGCCCCAGACTTGCAGCGACCAGGCATGGGTATAATACGGATCGATGTGCACAAAGGGGAATCGCGACCCGGGACCGCTGAGAAATAGCTCAACCCAGTATCGCCATGAGCCTCCGCTAAAGTCGCCAAGGATTTTGCTCTGCAGCCAATTGGGATGGGCGATCCACGGCATTGCAAAGTCGGCGCGCAACTCGGGGAAACGCTCGAAGAGCAAGAGATTGCGCATGTAGAGTGCGCCATCACTTGAGCTTCGATTGGCAGAACGCAATTGCGCTATGTAGTCCTCTAGGGTCTCGGATTTACCACTCTGTAGTCCATCAATCGGCACGCGCTGCTTGCCGTAGTGGCTTAAGAAAAAGTCTAAGTCCCACTTGCCAACAGCCCGTGGTGGGTTTGCAAGCACCTTGATGACAAGCGGAAGGCGAGGGCTCAAATGCGCATCGCGAAACTCCGCTCGTGAAATTGCTGCTAGCGTCCTTGGCGCTGCCGCGCTGATCACCGCGTCGCTTGGATGGCTTGGTTCCGGCATTGGCTCTGTCGCAGGGCCACGGTACCAAAGACAGGCTTGCGGTTGTTGAGGCTATCTCACAACGGGAATCTTGGCCGTACCGCGTGCCACCGAGCGACGCTCACCGCGCAGGGTAATCAAAGCGACTTCGGGCTGGGCGCCATGGCCTGCGCGAAATGGAAGTGCGGAGTTGCCGATGCCTTGGGTGACGTAGAGCTTTGTCTCGCCGACCTCGTGCAAGCCGCGGATGTAGGGCATGCCCATTCGCTTGGCAACGCGGTCGGTAACGTTGGGAATCTCAACTTGCCCACCGTGGGTGTGTCCACTGAGTATAAGTCCTGCAGGGTACTTCGCGATCGAGTGTGCGATGCGCCCGCAATGCGCCAAAACTAGTGGCACCTTCTCATGCTGAGGGACACCGGAGAATGCTCGGTCCACGTCGTCGGCTTCGGTAACAGGGTCGTCGACGCCAACCACCCACAAGCGCTCTCCTCGAATCTCAAGGTTGCGATGCTCGTTGCGCATGACGTCGCAGCCAACGTCTCGTAGCGCCGAGGCGACGCGTTCTGGGCCGGCCCAGAAATCGTGATTGCCCAACGTTGCGATTACCCGCAGCCCGCGAAGGCCTTGGAGCGCGCGCCGCATTGGTGCAATGTCGAGGCGAGAGAGACAAATGTAGTCGCCGGTCATTGCGACGAGGTCAGGCTTTGCCTTGTGCACAAGTGCCAGTGCTTCTTGGATGCGATTGGAGCGTGTTGCCCATCCAACATGCAAGTCACTGAGGTGTGCCAAGCGAAGCCCCTCGTGCGCAGGCGCTAGGCCGTGAACATGAACGTCAAACTCTTTGAGTTGCAGAGGGGCAGGCGCGAGCTGTGCTGCAAGGCGCTGCATCGAATTTTGAACGCGTTGCAACATATTACCCTACCACCGTTAGTTGATGCGATGCCGGCTGAGACATTGGCGGAATCGCCGGCGCAGAAATTCTCTTAAATGGCATCGTGCGAACCCGTGTGGACATCGGTGCGAATGCCTCTTGCGTATCTACGTTGGCAAGTAGCTTTGCCGGTGTCCATGCAAGGGGATGTTCATACTGAGTAAACCCGATCCGGTGCAGGAAGTCGGCGATTGCGTCGGCGCACAAAACACCTTTGGTGTTTCTCTCAGGGTCGGCCCAAGCAAATCTCTGAGTCCAACCTTGGCTGATGTGACGTGCCGCTTCTCGAAACAATCGAGGTGTGTCGTAAGGGCTGCCAAGCATGTCGCAAAACTCACCAAGCCCTTCGCGCCATTGCGAGGTTGGAACCTCAATGCGAAATGCCCGAATGAGTTCGTTCTCTTGTTGCCAACGTTCCCACGTGAGTCCACGAAATCCATCGCCGGCAGCTTCCATCACCAGCACGCGGCTGGTGGTCGAGCACTCAAAGGCGATGGCCACATGGCTAACCTCCGAGCGCGTTGCCCAGCGAATGCTTCGTGAAAGCCACGAAGAGGTGGTTGAGAAGAGAAGAAAGCAACTGTGATTCTCCGCTTCAGTTTCAATAATTCGCTTACTCCCCATCACATAAGTTCATCTCGACCTATTTGCCAAATAGCTGAAACGAAAATTTGAATGAATCGCCGCAGGGGGAACGACGCGGATCAGAAGGGCCGCAGGGCATGCTTCTGAGCAGCTGTACGGCACTACATCGAGGATTTGACGGTGCCTAGCGCTTCCCGAGTTCTCATTTGTTCGGGCAGTAAGTAACCGGCAACAAGTTTGCGAGCCTCCAATGATAAGTCGTTCATCGTGTCGCGATAATCGTTCAAGCCGTGATCTTCGCCCTCGACCAAAACGCTAAGTGCCGCCTTCTCGCCAAGTATCGAGGCACCGCCTTCGATGATTTTGGCGAAGCTTCCCCAAACGCCCGAGTCTGTTTGCGGTTCTCCTCCGCGTTTCGCGATCTCTTCGGTGAGTCGCTTCACTCGCTCGAGATGTGATGTTTTCAACGTCTGCAATTGCTTTGCAATTTGCGCATTGTCGAGCTTGTAGATGCACTGATTGTAGGTCTCCACGGCGGAGCGTTCCCCACGGAGAAACGAGTTTAGTTCTTCGATGTCTTCGTTCACACGTTCAGTCATGAACTCAGCAATTGCACGCTTCATACCAACGGCTGTCCGCCACGAATTCTGCGAATTTTTCCAGTGATGATGGAGAGAGCCGCCGCTATTCATGACCTCTGTCCTTGCTCTGGGCGTGGCGTTTGGCCTCACTGAGACAAGTGCACCGACCTCGTTCGCTGCACTAACTCTTGGTTTCGACCTCGGGGTGTTCTGTCTCCGATAGAAGCACGCCCAACACAGACTCTTCATCGAGGTGAAGAGCAACGATCTTTGCAGCCATCACAATCGGGACGGCAAGAAAGGTACCTGCTGGGCCCCACAGCCACCCAAATGCGATGATTGCGATAAAGACGACGACCGGGCTTAGTGCGGTGGTTCGCCCAATGATGATGGGTGTGATGACATACGCCTCAAGGCCATTGAGGAGCAAATAGAATAAGGGCGCCAAGAACACCTGTGTGCCATTGTCGAAGGTCATCATTGAGACCAAGCTAACGATGGCGATGCCCGCAAGAGCGCCAAGATACGGTACAAAGTTTAGAATGCCCGCAAGAGCGCCCCAGAGCACCGCATTTGGCAGCCCAATGAAGTGACACATGACCCCAACTGCCACGCCCAAACACAGATTGATGATCGTGACACTTACAAGATAACGCGATAGTGACTCTTCGACCGAGCGAGCGATTTGAACCGCTCGCTTCTTTTCTTCCAGCTTTGGCAATACCGACAACACCTTCGAGAGGAATGAATCGGGACGCTGCATAAGGAGGAGCGCGAGAAAGATTGCGACGAGAACAGAGAAGCTCGCGTATGCGCCTCCATTGAGAAGCCCCGAGAGGGGATTGCCACGCGCTTTCACTGTGGCCACCACTTCGTTCCTGCCGTCACTCTCAAGACTGGTAGCGGCATCGACCTCTTTCGTAACTTGCGATAGATCGGCGATCGGTTTCTTTATCACCGCAAGGCGCTTTTGAATCTCTGGCCACTCTTGGACGGCCATATCCGCCCAACTTCGGGCAGGCCCTGCAAGGGAGTACACGCCATAGCTCAACGCTCCTAACGTCATGATGATTACGATGACTGAACCCAACGAAGGAGGGATGTGAAGGATTCGCCGCATCCACCGCACAAGAGGGGATAAGAGCAAACTAAAAAAGATCCCAAACATGATAGGGATTACGATCGAGCGAGTTACGAAGAGAGTGACAACCGTGGCGATGACCGCGAGCGTTAAGGTTGACAAGGCGGTCACTCGTTCGAAATTTGGTTTTTTCAAGGGGTAGATCGATTCTTATGCAGGTAGATGCGGAGTGTGATTGCGGCGGGCAGCATACTCGACCTGATTGGTGTGAAGGCGAGCATGTTCGACGAGACTAGCAAATAGCCTTCGGTGCTCCGCGCGCTGTGGCAGGTATTCTGGATGCCACTGCACTCCAATATAGAAATCGCGATTCTTGTGCTCGATGGCCTGAACGATGCCACGCTCGTCAAATGCCACGGCTTCCAAGTCGTTGCCAAGGTCAGAGACAGCCATGTGATGCAAGCTATTCACTATCGTCGTCTTCTGTCCCAGAAATGTTCTAAGCTTGCTCGTCGTCGATAGCTCCACTGCCTTCTTCGGGAGCGCTGTCCACGGAATCTCCGCGTCGCCGTAGAATGCTTCCAGGGTGCGATGCAGTTTTCCGCCGTGGAATACGTTCATCAGTTGGGCGCCTCGGCAAATTCCCAAGACAGGGACTCGCAACTCTTCCGCTCGTTGCAGCAAAGCCATTTCACTGGGATCTCGCGAGCGTCCCCGCACGTTGCGAAGACTTCTAAGAAGACGTAGGAGCGGCGCCACCACGTAGTCTCTCCAGCGTCTCTTGGCCTCAATTCGAACTCGCGAAGGTGTTTTTCGAATCACCTCGTCGCCATAGGTGCGCATAAGAACATCCTCTCCCCCGCCAAGAATAAGTCCATCAAAACTCTCGGGTGCGGCCTTGGAAGGCGTCGCCCGAACAGGGTGTCCACCTGCTAGCCTAACGAGGGCGCTCGTAAACAACCAGGCGGGGGCGCCTCCTGAATCGGGTCCTGCAACCACAATTGTTGGTGTCTCCATGCTGTTATGGATTGCACAAGTCGCGCCAATCGCATTTCAAATTCGGATCGGGTCTTGCTAATTCATGCATCATGACGCGTTCGATCCAAAATCCACCGGTATCAACCTGCACTGACGGAGCGACTCGTCGAGTTGGTGTGGAGATTGAGCTAACCGATCTAACGATTCCCGAGATCTCAGAAATTGTCTGCCAGTGCTTTGGTGGAGAGATCCACGTAACAAACGAATACTTGGTGGAGGTTAAGACCAAAGATGGCGTGTTTAGGATCGAAGCGGACTTGCAGCTTTTACAGAAAGCGGGTGAGAGCCTAATTGCCACACCGAACGATGGCATTTTGCACGCCGCTACAAAAACGCTCGCGAAGTTCGCCGAAACCTTTGCCCCGTTTGAAGTTGTTGCACCACCCTTGCCCTTCACCGATCTGCCAAGGCTCGACGAACTCGTCAAACGGCTTTATGAAAAGGGTGCACAGGGCACGCGTTCGTCGGCGTTGAGTGTCCTTGGCTTGCAACTAAATCCAGAGATTCCAATACATGACCCTAAGTGGCTATTTGACCATATACGGGCCTATTCACTGCTTGATCCGTGGTTGCGCGAGCGTCGCGGAATCGATGTGACTCGCAGGATCACAAGCTTTGTCGACCCCTATCCGACGGCATTTCGCGAATGGCTGGCACACAGTTCGGCTCCTGCATCGATGGAGGAGTTGTGCACGCGATATCTCGAGTTCAACCCAACCCGCAATCGCTCGCTCGACATGCTTCCGTACTTTAAGAACCAATGCCGAGACATTGTCGAAGCCACTCTGGATGACGAGCGAATTCAGGCGCGCCCAACGTTTCACTACCGACTCCCCGATTCCCAAATTGCCAATGCCGATTGGAGCGTATCGATCGAGTGGGAGTACTGGTTGGTTGTCGAGCGTTTGGCATCGCGCCCCGATACATTAAAAGAACTAGAAGAACTCTTTGTTCAAGAGCAGGCTCGCTGGATGAGTAGTGATAGCGAGTGGATTGGGCACTGTAACGCACTTCTCGTACGCAACCAATTGGCGCCACGTCGGTAGTCGCCAGAGCGGTCTGTTGCTCTTGGAGTGTGTTGTGGCACTTCGCCACAGTGCGGCAGCACGCACGCTGCAAGTGGGGCAAAACCGCTCAAGTTTGCACCGAGGCCCTCTTTGCGCAGAACCGATGCTTTGGCACGGAGCTCGCACTACAAGGCATCAACTTCGATAACTCAAACGATTTCTGAAAGGAACCCCCATGGAAAAATTCGACAAAATCCTAATCGCTTCATTCACCGACGAAGACTGTGCCAGCGAGACAATTCGCGATCTTCGCAAGTCGGGGCTATCCGATAAGCAAGTCGGATTGCTCGCAAAGGATGATGACAACAAGACCCGCTTCAAGAGCCTCAAGGAGCTTGATGGCGAGGGCGACAATCAGGTTGGTAGTGGTGCCGCTACCGGTGCTGCGATCGGAGCAGGTGGTGGTGCGCTCTGGGCGCTTGGAATCGCAGCAGGGCTTGTTCCCGCAATTGGCCCGGTTGTTGGTGGCGGAATTCTGGCGGCACTTGCAAGTGCTGGAACCGGTGCCGTCGGAGGTGGCTTGCTAGGTAGCTTGGTGGGCTTGGGAATGAGCAATGATGAAGCGAATTTTGTCACGGCGGAACTCGCCGCAGGCAATACCGTAGTCATGGTCAAGAACCCCAAACACCCCGAAGACACACGGGCCATACTGCAACGTCACCGCGCGCTCTTCGCGCCCGCACCCAGGCGAGTGGAAGAGGTCCATGTTCGCGAATCGAATCGCGAAACAATCTAGCGATTGTGCATGCGCTCTGCAGAGCGCAGCTTAGTTCTCCGCGCAGCAAGGCATCGTTTTTAGCCTGCGCTGCGCGGTAGGCGAACGGTAAATGTGGTGCCTTTGGTTGCATCACTCTGCACCGAGATATCGCCGCCGTGGGCAGCGACGATTAGCTTTACAATATACATTCCAAGGCCAAGCGAATCGCTCTGGTTGCGGGTGGATTGCCTTGCAAAAGGCTTAAACAAGCGCTTTTGGAAGTCTTCGCCAATCGGCTCGCCAAAGTTGTGAACTTCAAATACGAGATCCGACTCCGAACGCCCATCCACTCGGAACGTTATCTGAGAGTTCTTCGGAGAGTAGGCTAAGGCATTTTCCAAAAGGTTGCTAACAACCTGCGCCAGGCGCGCGGCATCCCATTGCCCTTCGACGTTTCCTTCTATCGACACCTTAAGGTGCTTGTCGTTTTGGTGAAGAATCGCCGATTCGATTTGGGGCTGAAGGATTACCTTAAAGTTTGTTGGCTTGGGATCGATTGGAAGCGAACTACTAAGCCTGTCCCGCGTGAAATCCAAGAGATCAAATATCATGCGTTCGGCACGGCGAACCGCTTTCTTGCCAAGTGCAATTGGACGCAGCTGCGCAGGGTCGGCGCCGTGTTCCAAGGTATCGAGCGTGAGCGATACCGTACTTAGCGGGCTTTTAAGATCGTGGCTCACAATGCCGACGAGTTGCTGCTCAAGCTGTACCCGCTCGTCAAGTTCGCGAGCGTGTGCAACTCGCTCCGAGATATCCAACATTACGAGGATGCGATCACGAGGCCGATCCGGCGTGGGAGTTTCGAGCTTTGCAGAAATCCACTGACGCTCGGGACGCCACTCGATGGTCTCGCTTTGGCTCCCGGTCCAGCCAAGATCAAAGAAGGACTCGAGGAGTTCGCTGTGAATGTGTTTGGTCGCTTCGCGAATCAGCTCCAAGGGGTGACTGCCTTCGGGCAACGAGAGCAACGCACCAGCTCGTTCATTGCATCGACACATCTCCGATTCCGATTCCGAATCGAATTCGACAATGCCGATTTCGGCAAGTTCGATGGCGAGATCAAGACTGCGAGCAGAGGCGCGCAGCTTGGCGGTGTGCCGCTTCGAGCGATTGAGCGCCGCATGCATTTCTTGAATCTTCTCGGGCAGGGGAGGATTTGCAGCGCTTGCGCTTTCGCTTGGAAATAGATCAGAAGTGGGCTTGCGCGCGCCAGACAGCCATTGCTGATAGGTCGCCTCCGCCATGTTGAGCTTGCGACCAAGGATTAGTCGCGTTCCGGACTCTGTCTCATCGACCGACCAGTGATCGACGAGAGCCTTAACGCGTATCCATGTCGGGTTGTCATCAACGACATCGCGGTGCCAGGTTGGGATGCCGTCCTTTGGAGTATCAAGCTGACAGAGCAACTGAGGTGACTGGTGGTCGAGGACAAAGGCTGCACTCACAGAGACTGAGTTGCTAAGGCTTAGACGGACCACCTCGGAGATGGCGGTAGCAAAGCGAACCGAGTGAACGTCGGAGACCCCGAAGGAGGCACAGAGTTGTCGTGCCCCTTTGCGAAGTTCCAACAAATCGCTTTCCGAGCGAACGGACCTTGTTGCTAGGGCAGTCATGGGGCCAGCGCTCCAGCAAGGAGAATGGATGAATCGTCGCGTCCCGAGCGAAGGTCGAAGTGCAGTACGCTGGCAATGAGCGATAGGGGTTTTCCCAATAGGCCTTTGTAGTCGCTTACTCGCCAGGATGTTCGAAGCCCGTCGCTTGCGAGCAGGAGGATATCGTGCGAATCGAGCACATAGCGCTGTGGCATGAGCCGAGGCATGTTGCGTCCCAATACTCCTGGTTTCGTTATGAGTCGCTCGGTTCGGCCATCACCCCGCAAAATTCGCGTGTCGATGTTTCCCACGGCTGCGAACTCAATCGTATTTCCATCAAACTGTGCAATGGCGCCTACGGCCCCGCGCGCGTTTTCTCGCAACTGGCCGTGCGTTCGTTGTAGCAACTCCGAGACAGGCGAAAACGGGTCTTCTACGATCGCATCAATTGCGATGGCGGATGCGGCAGCCGCGCTCACACCATGGCCCAAGCCATCGAAAAGCGCGACGGTTCGCTTTCCCCGGCCATCGATGACAACCCACGCGTCGCCACAGTGCAATTCGCCAGCTTTGGGCGCGTGCATGGTTGCCATATTCTGCGGCTCGTTTGCGCGTTTGCCGATGCTGCTTTGCACCACGGTAAGGTTGGGCCGGGTAAATACCGAAAAGCTGTCGCCCTGTCGCTGAATGACTCCAAGACCAACGCCCGGCGTAGAAGCTGTGGTTGCTCCGTCCTTCAACATGGCGGGTAAATCTTCGATTCCAGGCCCGCTATCGCAACTGGATAGCTGAGTTGCTTCCTCCAAATTCTGAACGATGAGATGGCCCCCGCCGGCATGCTTAACCAAGTTGGTTGCCATCTCTGTGGCCACAAGCGCAATGCGATCCGATTCTGCCGAGGTCGCTTCTCGAGCCAAGCCGACCCAGCGAGCCAATCGCCTGGCATGTCCAACATCATCCATGCTGCGAACATCCACCACGGTTGCCTCCACAAGGCTTCGCTGGACCTTCACCGACCCTCTCGCTTCTTGAGCATGGCCATTGCGCGAGTGATCGTGAGCGCGCATCTAAGATCTGGGAGTGTCATTCCAAGCTCTACCAGCGTAGACGCGACGGCAGGCTGCATGCCCACTAAAACCGTTTCCGCGCCCATAATGCCCATCGTCTTTGCTAGGTGTCCCAATACTTGGCCAAGAAAGGTATCCACAATGTCGAGGGCTGAAACATCGATGAGCACGCCTCGAGCATCGAACGTATCAACCTTCTGGGTAAGTGACGCTAAGAGAAGTTCTGCCTCGCCATCGGGGAGGTCTTCGTTGATCGAGACAACCAGGACATCGCCGATTTGCGTCATCGAGGCAAAGCGGCTCATGCGGAGGTGACCACGAGCTTCATGGTTCGGAAGGCTTTCTTTAGTGCACTCGAAAGCGTGGAACTCGTGTCGATATCGCCCAAATCGACCCCAAGGTGAACCATGGTTTGCGCGATCTCGGGCCCAACACCGGAGATGATGCAGTCCGATCCCATCAAGCGTGCCGCTTTGACGGTCTTGATTAGGTACTGCGCGGTTTGCGTATCGATGGCGCCCACAGCGGTAATGTCGATGATGGCGACGTCGGCCTCTTTGTCAGCGATCGCAGTGAGGAGCGACTCCATCACGTCTTGCGAGCGAGTCGAGTCGAGAGTGCCGATAAGTGGCATGCAGAGCACGCCATCCCACAGCGAAATCACCGGAGCGCTTAGTTCCATTAGATCGTCGCGTTGCCGACCAATAAGTTGCTCTCGATCGCGGTGATAGATGTCGGTGACGTGGAGAGCGAGGGAGTCGAGAATGCGAGTCGTTGTCCAAAGCGCCTTCTCGTACTCGTCTTTGCTGGCTTTCTCTTCGAGCATGCGAAAGAGCGGTAGCTTTAGCGAGAGCACAAGGCCCGCGGTCTCTCGTGGGGAGTAGCCAAGGGCCGTTCTTCGTTTTGTGAGCGTTGCCAGGAAACTGCGAACACCAGACCATTGGGTGGTTTGCGTGTCTTCATCCAAGCTCTCAAGAGCCTGCAGCATCTCTTCAAGGAATTCTTCTGCCTGTCGCCGCAGTTCTGCCGAGCTGGTGTCCGCGCTGCGAAGCAAAGGATCGTTCACCTGGATATCGAGCCAGCGACTGATGAGGTCAGGAGCGTTCTCGCTCACCGTTTTCAGAAGAATTTCCATAGCAGCATCCTAGGGTGTTTTGGGGGCCGGTGCCCTTCCTATGAGGGCTAAAGAGCCTTGATCGACCGCGTCGACCGCCTCGAACGTGGACGTATTTCTCTGCTGTGCGCTGCAGCTCTACGAGTGAGTTGTGGAACGGCCATTGTCGGCGTAGCCTCCGAGCGTGGCGAATTCAATTCTGATTGTAGACGACGATGAGGACTTGTGTGAGTTGCTTGCTCTTGGGCTGCAGCAACGGGGCTTCGAGGCTCTGAGCGCGCACTCAAGCGCCGAGGCGCTCGAGTTACTTCGCGAACGCGAGTTTGATGCTGCAATGTGTGACGTGCATCTGGGTGAGGACGATGGCCTCGAACTGTGCCAATCACTCACCAGTGCCTATCCCTCGATGCTGCTCATCATCATGACCGGTCAGGGCAATATGGAGATTGCCATTGGCGCAATTCGAGCGGGCGCCTACGACTTTCTTCCAAAGCCCATCAAGTTGGATTCGGTCGTACTGGTTCTGGAGCGCGCTTTGGAGCTTGCTCGGCTGCGAAAAGAAGTTAAGCGTCTGCGCAGCCAGGAGCTTCCTCGCAATCTCAAGATCGTCGGCGAGTCCGATGCCATGCAGAAGGTCTTCACGCGAATCGGGCAGCTTGGGCAGGGCGATGCGACCGCGCTCATCACAGGAGAGAGCGGCACGGGTAAGGAGTTGGTCGCCAACTCAATCCACGCGCAAAGCAAACGCAGCGATGGCCCCTTTGTGGCAATCAACTGCGCAGCCATGACACCGTCACTTCTAGAGAGCGAACTCTTTGGCCATGTGCGCGGCGCGTTTACCGGAGCTCAAAAAGATCGGGATGGCTTGTTTGTGCAAGCCTCTGGCGGAACGCTCTTTCTCGACGAAGTTGGCGAGATGCCTTTGGAGATGCAGGTCAAGTTGCTTCGCGTTCTTCAAGAAAATCAGGTTCGGCCTGTTGGAGGCAACAAGGTTGTTCCTTTCGATACGCGAATTGTCACCGCTACGAATCGCGACCTTGAGACCGAGGTTGAAGAGGGCCGTTTTCGCGAGGATCTATTTTATCGAATCAACGTGGTTCGCGTACAGATTCCGCCGCTGCGAGCACGTGGCCGAGATGTTTTGATACTTGCGCAGTACTTTCTAAAAAAGCAGGCTGAAAGCGCTGAGAAGCAAGTGGTGGGAATCTCCAGTGAGGCAGCACAAAAGCTCTTGGCCTACGAATGGCCTGGAAACGTTCGTGAGTTGGAAAATGCGATGGAGCACGCCGTGACGCTTACTCTTCACGACCAGATCGTTCCCGACGACTTGCCCGAGCGCATCACGAGTTACGAGAGCACCAAGATGGTTGTCGACGTGAGCAACCCCGACGAGTTGCCGACCCTCGAAGAGGTGGAGAAGCGATACCTGCGCAAGGTGTTGGCGGCAACCGCAGGCAATAAAACTCGAGCCGCAGAAATTCTCGGAGTCAATCGCCGAACGATGTATCGCAAAATGGAGAGGCTTGAGATCTCTGATCCGTAGGCGCTGGTCTGCGTTTTCGGAGCAGGCTCTGCCCGTTGCGGCTTAGGCTCGCGCGTTGCGAATGAACTGAATCATCACAACGCGAGTGCCGGTAGGTGTTGTCTCAATCGAGAATGTATCGACGAGCCGACGGGCACCACCGAGCCCCTTGCCCATGCTCTTCTTCGTCGAGAATCCATCGACCATTGCGGCCTCGATGTTTGCGATTCCAGGCCCCTCATCAAAGATGTCAACTTCGATAGCGCGCCTGCCGTCATAGGTGCCAACCGTGATGGTGGCTTGAGCGTTCAGCCCATAGCGCAAGGCGTTTCGACCAATTTCACTAACGGCCGTTCCAAGGTGGGTAAGTGCCAAGAGCGAGAGCCCCTCGTCTTTGCTCACTCGCATGACTTTGCGTCGGAACATCTGCAACTCCGAATCGTTTTCGATTCGAAAAGGTAGTTCGCTGTTGACCGGAATGAAATGCAAAGTACGGTGCCGCGCGCTGGATGTTTGTTCACACGGCACGTTGCATCTCTTCTTTCACAACGCGGAGCGTCCCGCTAGAGGCCCAAACAGTAGAGTGCTTCGCAGTTGGTTTCAACACACAAGACACTAGTTGGCACTAGCGGGCTGCTCGGCCGATGGCTGGGCTGTGTCGTGGGCCGCACTCAGTTCACTTGCGAGTGACTTACCACCCGAGATACCAAAATCCAGAGTTCGGATGGGAAAGGGAATTGTTATGGAGTTGTCGTCAAACAAGCGTTTGATGTTCTTTACCGCTTCGTGCTGCGTCTTGAGGAAGCTCTGTTGTGACGGGTCAATCCACATGCGTACGTTCATATCGATGGAGCTCGCACCAAAGCCCTTAAAGTACACTTCTGGCTCTCGATCACTAAGGTGTGGAAGTTTGCAGACCGCCTCAAATGCGAGTTTTTCTGCTTTATCCATGTTGTCTGCGTAGGAGATTCCCACTTCGACATCAACTCGTCGGTGTCCGCTGGAAGAGTAGTTCACAATGGGCGAGCCGTAGACTTGTTTATTGGGAATGGTAACGATTTGTCCCGAGAACACTTCGACGTAGGTCGCACGCAGATCCACGTGGCTTACCTTCCCTAGATAGTCCTTGGTTTCGATAATGTCACCGATCTTAAAGGGCCGGCGCATTGCCATGAGTACACCAGAGACGAAATTGGCTGCGATGTCTTGAAAGGCAAAACCGAGAGCCAAGCCCAAGACACCCACACCAGCGAGGAGCGAGGTGACAGCGCCGTCCAAATGCAGAATGCGAAGACTGGTAAACAAGCCAATCGCTACAAGGGCAATCCTTGCAATGGACTGCGATAGATTGATGACCTGTTGGTTGTCGGTAATGGAGTGCAGAGGTCGGCATAGCGACCTAGCAGCGAGTTTTGAAAGCAGCCAAAAGGCCACGAAGAGAATCACCGCGATTCCGAGATTTGGAAGAATCGCGACGGCCTCGGTGGCCCAGTTGGAAATCTTTTCTAAGAGAATATCTACTACTTCCATGTATTGAGAGTGTCCTTGCTATGCTGCCGAAGTAGGCGAAGCGGTTTAAACGTTGGTTCGAGACGAATTGGGCCTTAGGCCCAACGCTGGGTTAGGCGAGGATCCAAGCGTTCTGACGCTGTTGCTCGATACCAGGCTTTGCCTCGCGTCGCAGTGGTGACTCGTAAGGCAGCTCTTGCTGCTCGTGTACGGCACAGAGCGCATCAACCGATTGCAGGCGCTTTTTGGCTTCAACACAGTGAGGACATGGTGGCTCGGGGGTGAGCTCCAAGGTCTTGCGGTCAACGAGTTGATAGGTTGGGCGCACGACAAGGACCGAGCACGGACAACGCTCGATGAGAGCCTGTGGAACATGGCCAAGCTTCGGTGTTTCCTGCTCGACAAGGTCTCCGTGGGACCCCAGGACCACAAGCGTCGGGCGATGCCTTGTGACTGCCTCTAAGACTGCGCCAACGATGTCTCCAACGACGATCTCGACGCTCGCGTTCTCGACGGGCATGCGACCTTCAATAGCAACGTAGAGTGAGGCTTCAGTGTTTTCCTGAAGCTGGAGCTGCATCATCGGAGCGAGCTCTGGAGACATTGGCGAACCCATTCCAAAGGTGGCCTCTATCGCACGTACGACGTGGATGGAACCGCCATTGAGCTCTGCAATGTCGACGGCGCGGCGCAGCGCTCGAGCTGCATTTGAACTTCCGTCGTAGGCAACAAGAATTCTATCTTTACTTTGCTTTGCTTTACTCATGCACTCTTATAGTGCAACCGGTGTTCCAATCGTTTAACGCCCGTATGTGGCTTACGATGCAGCGAATACCGTGTCATTGCGCCTCACTGAGGCCAAACTGAGCGAGCACTACTAGCGCCTGCGATAAGTTCTTACTTTCCTTCGCACTCTTCGGGGCCAACAATGCAGTTTCTGCCATTGTTCTTGGCTAGGTAGAGCCGTTTGTCGGCGGTTGCGATGAGTGTGTCGAACTGTTGAGTCTCGCTGTCCAGCTCCGAGATGCCAGCGCTAAAATGCACGGTGAAAGGCCCATCTTTTCCAGGAAAGGCGATTTCCTCAAGAGCCTCGCGAATGTCCTCTAACGTCTTTCTAACGCCGCGTACCTCACATTGCGGGAAAGCGATGACAAACTCTTCGCCGCCCCAGCGACACGCCAGATCAGTGCTTCGCAGGCGACTCTCAATGCATGCGCCCAATTGAGCGAGCACGAGGTCGCCGACGACATGGCCTTCGGTGTCGTTGACCGACTTAAAATGATCGAGATCTAACATTGCAAGACCAAGTGGCATTTGTCGCCGTATCGCGGCCGAGATGTAGGCCTCGAGTTTTGGAACAAAGCTTCGGCGCAGTGCGAGTCCGGTTAGAGCGTCGACCTCGGCAGCGGATTGCAGGCCTTGCAGTCTTCGAATGCGCGCTCGAAGTCGCTCGGGCAACTCTGCGGCATCAGACTTGTGCAAGAAATCATCACAGCCTACTTGGTAGGCCTGTTTGCGCGCGCGTCGATCATGCCGATTGGTAAGAAATACGATTGGCAAAAATCGATACTGCCGAGAGGCTCTAAGCGTTGCGCACAGCTCCACTCCGCTAAATCCAGGCATGTCGAAATCTAGGACCACGGCACTTGGTGTTTGCTCGCGAAGTGCGTCGAGCAGCGCGTGGGGGCTGGCAATCCCCCGAGCTTCGAGGCCACTTGAGACAAGTTGTTGGCAGATAAGCTCAACAGCTTCCGGATCGTCGTCGACGACAAGTATGGTTGGGCGTTCGGCGTCGCGCTTGGCAAGGACACTGGAGAGGGCATCGACCAGACCGGCCTTTGAAAGTGGGAGCTGCAAGACGAGGTCGGCGCCGGCGTGGGTTGCCGCCACGCTATTCTCAAGCGAGGCATTTCCCACAATCATCAAGATGGGCACATTCGCGCCAGCGTAGGCACGTCGAATCACCTCGATTTCTGCAGCCTTACTATCGCCGTCGGCAGCGTCCACAAGGATTGCATCGTGAAGCGCAGCGATATGGCGAGTGCCGCCGCCGGATGCGATGGCGCTCGCTTCGTAAATCTGATCCGCTAGTAGCGACTCGATTTCCCCGACCAGGACATCGCCACCCAAGATACCAATCGACCTCTCTGTCGCTCGCTTCTGTCTTACCTGCGAGGTTACGGCCTCAGCCTCAATGGCTTCGCGCAACTGCTCGAGCTTGGCGCGAACGACGCCAGCATGCGCGTTGGCGCGAATGGCAGTATCAAGCCCATCAGCAGCCTTTGACACCGTACTGAGCCCAAATGACCCAGACGTGCCGGCCAGCTTGTGAAGCGCGCGATGCACTTCGTCAAGATTGCCCGTGTCCTCCAGAAGCGACTCAAGCTTCTGAAATCTCGCCGGCAGCTTGCGACGAAATTTCTTTACGAGTTCTTCTAGTGCGTCATTGTCCTTGGCTGAGCGGGCTGGTGAATACGTCACATTCGAACTCGACTGCTTTGACTATATGCCCAGCGTAGGCCGAACGCGTAGCTTCTGGTGCACCAGCTGGACATCTTTGCGGCACGTTGGACCTTTGACGCTCTGAATACCAACGTTAGACGTCCGAGTTCCGTTGCAGAGTGACTCGCCTCGCTTTGTCGTAGGGGCGATCGTTAATCGCATCATCGACATCGTTGCGGGCTTTGACAGCCAGCGCTTCGGAATCGACACCTTCGTCGATTAGAAATTTGCGAACGCGGATTGCACGCTCAAGGTTCGCATCGCTGTAGGCATCGGGATTCTTGGGGTCCGAGCGGCCAACGAGAACAAGTGCTTCGTCAGCGAGGGCTTCGACCTTTACGCACTTAGCTACAACCTCAAGTCGCTCCTTCGCTTCCTGGGTCAAGCTTGCGGCGTCAAAGCCAAGGTAGATGCTGCTCGTAGGGATGTTACAAGCATCGGCGATCGCTCGCTCAACCTTAAATTCAATGAGTTCGGAGTCGGCCGCAGCTTTGGGTGTTGCGGCGCGCGTCTCGACGGAGGCCAGTCGTTTCGCGGAGGTTGCTTGGGGAGACTCCGAGCGCGTCCCGCCAAACTCTTGCGCTGACGGCGTGGACCATTTCGCATCTGCGACGCTTTGGGCTCCAACGTCCATGGGCTGGATTGCCAGAAGGCAGGCACCTGCTGAGAGCAGGCTAAGGGGGCGAAATGCGCTGTGCACAAGAGGTTCCTTTCGACGAGTGTGATGCTGAGAAGAGCTGAGAGCCGAGGATACTACCGCGCAAGGGCTTCTTGCATGTCGTTGCGGTAGGTCGCACCCCGAGAAATCTTCTCGCCTTCACTAAGAATTTTTCCAGCGATCTGTACGATCTCTCGTTCCTCTTCGTGAAGGTGATGTTCGATCTTTTCTTTGAGTGTTCTGGCGGTAGGCAACCACGCGGACGAGCTCATGTCGGTCGTCTCTAAGGTCGCGATGAGCTCGTCGATTTCGTGGTGCTCGGCGATGCTGTGTCGTGCGCGTTCGTTTGCGCCGTCATCTTTGAGCATCGGCACGTAGAGTTGTTGCTCCTCAAAGCGCGCATGAGCCTCCAGTTGAGATTTTAGGCGACCAAAAACAACGGTGCGAGCCTTGGTGTCTCCAGAGGTCTCGACGAGCTGATTTAACATCAGGCGTTGGAGGTCGTGGTCTTCGCGAAGGGCTTCAAATAGTGTCATAGTTTTCCTTAGGGGCAGAGAGAAGAGGTTGGGGAGCTTGGTTGCGCGCAGAAATTTATTTGCGAAGTTGACCGGTAATAAAACCGCCAATCGCTAGAACGAGCGCGACGACAAATACAATCTGAGCCATGCCTGCAGCGCTTGCAGCGATTCCGCCAAAACCGAAGACTGCAGCAATGAGTGCAATCACAAAGAGCATAATTGTCCAATTCATCATGACCCTAGGTAGTGCAGCTGTCGTGCCAGGCGAGCGGGGCTTGAATATCCGTGGTTCGGCTAAGGCCTAGTGAGGCGAAACGTCTCTCTGATACATGGGGGCGTCGCACGGTGTGCGGATATGACTCGTATCCGCTTGGGATTAGGCTTTTGCAGCGTGTTTTGTGCCGAATGTGGCGAATCGCCTCACCTGTATCGGATTGGGGCTGTGCGCTAGAAGATCCAACGCAGAAGACGAAAGCAGATGTAGAGCGGAATGGCCACAGTCGCGAACAATGCCATTAGCGCCGCTGCAATGTAGAGCCAGTCGCCGGCCGAAGGTGTTTCGCTAGCGGCGCGTTTCTCAAGAAGTTCAAGATTGCGAGAATGGGCCTTAAAGCCGACGTCAAATAGGTCTCCAACAATTGGAATGGCACCAACGCTGGCGTCAACGCCCAGGTTTATGAGCATTCTCGCAATGGTCACTCTAGGCAGGTTTTGCCGTACACCAATCATAACAATGTACAAACCCAAGACAGAGCTAAGAAGATCTCCCACGCCCGGGGCAATGAAGCCAATGATTGGATCGAGATAGTTGCGATCCATGACGCTCGCAATGCGTCGCACGCGTTCAATGTCGCGAGAGGCTGTAGGTGAAGCGGGCATTTGAGTCGAGGATATCTGAGTTGAGGACATATACGTGGGCATTGGGGGTTTGCAGAGGCTGTGCCAGTGCATTGGGATGTTGTGAAGTGTGGCAAAGCGCCCCGCCGTGACATGCCCTTGGGGCGTATTGGCAAGCGAGACCCAAGGCTCGAGCTTGTTACGTGCATCCGGGCAGCGCACAGGCACACTTCGAGAAAGCGGCACGGCGCCTGCATTCTTGGAGCGTCTACTTTAAACCACCGAAAGGATTCTCGATGTCACTGTCTCCCATTCACACAGCAGCGCTCATTTGCAGCGTCAGCCTCCCTCTTGCTTTCGCGCAAACTGCTCACGCAGAAGATGCGAACTATACTGATGCCAAAGGCCGAAGCGGGCTTACAGCGGGCATCGCTCTTGGAGTCGGCCACATGGGTTGCAACGACGATGAATGCGACACTCTGGTTGAGGCCGGAGGATTGAACGCTCACATCGGTGGAATGCTCACGCCTAGACTTGCCCTGGTCGGCGATATCTGGGGCATGACACATCGCGACGACCGCGCAACATTCAACCAGTCGATTTTAACCGCCGCACTTCGAGTTTGGCCGGCAAAGTTTCTCTGGCTTAGTGGCGGTGTTGGTGTCGCGCGTGCTTCGTTTAGTTACGACGCCGAGATTGTGACACTAGAGGAACGCTCGGAAACCGTACCGGGATTTATGGTTGCTGCGGGCATCGAAGTGCTGCGAAGCGAGAGCTTTGCTCTGGACGTGCAAGTGCGAGCAGGCACGGGAATCTATGACGAAGACCAGCGCATTCGAAACTATGCACTCTCGGTCGGTGCAAGCTTCTACTAGTCAGAAACAACAATCCCTGCGCGAGATTTTGACCAACTCAGTGGACCAAGCACTTGAGACCCAAACCGTGTAAGCCGGTCTGCCCGAGCGCCTGCATTGCGCCGCTTGGTGACAGTTGTGCATGCGCGGAGCCTGCGTGGTGGACATCGGCGCACGCAACCTGCAACAGCTCGCAAAGTGGTGACGAGTAGTTGCGGAGCAACTTGCGGTGCTGTACGGAGTTCATTACAGAGCAACAATGCGAAGGTTCGGTTGTCGCCCGGTTTTTTCGTCGAATTCGCGAAGAATTCTTTTTTTGAGAAACATCGCGACAAACTCTGCCTCGCGTATTGAGGGAGTATCTATGCGATACATACTCACTGCTTTTTATTGTTTCATCTTGGGTAGCCTCAGCCTTTCTGGGTGTTCGGGGGGAGGCCAAGATGGGCGAGACCGAGAGGTCTCTGCGGATGCCGGGCCCACAACCGACGGAAACCAACCCTCCTCTACGGATGCCGAGCCCATCACCGGTGGGAACCTCACATCATGCGAGCCAATCTGCGGACGGATCAATGAAGCGAATTGCGATGGCACAAAGTCGCTCATAGATTGCCCTGCGTACTGTATCTCGATGGGTAGTGTGACTCGACAGATGAACTGCGAGCAGGCTTGGTCGGACACACTGCGGTGTATGGGGGCGCTTTCAAATCTCTGCGACGATGAGATTTGCTCCGAGCCGATTCGCATATGTGCAGATATTTTCTGCACCGACAATCCAACCTCAGAGCTCTGCAACTAGTGCCGAGCCCGATGCATCATTCCGTGGTCTGTGAGTCCACTCCGGTGACCTCACTCTGAAGCAGTCGCTGAATACTCAGCTCCAGTTGGCTCTCAACGAGAGACAACACGTCATCAAGTTCTGACGGTTCAACAGCTAGAGTTTTGCTGAGCGCACGCCGAGTCTTGTTGAAAACCTTCTCATATATCTTGCCGACCCAACGAGTGGCGGTGGCGCGGTGTACTCCGTACATATCCGCAATTCGTTCGGCAGAAATGCCGCGAACGTGACGCAAGCGCAAGACATTGCGTTCTTGCGATGAGAGTTGACCAAGCGCATTCTCAAAGGCCGTCTTGAAGGCGATGCGATGTTGCGCTTTAAGAACCTGCATTTCGGGGCCTGCAGCCGTTGTCATATGCTCGACATCCTCAGGCAGCGGAACCTCACGCTTTTGCTTGCGGAATTCATGCAACGTCCAGCGCACAGCAGAGACGCGCACAAGCCCCTGAAGCTCGCCCTGTCCCGCGTAGCCGAGAATCTTTGCTGCGGAGCCAGGCTCGCAGGTAAAGAGCTTGTCGCGGAGGATCTGCTTAACGTCATCAATCGTCGCATCGGATGCGCCCATGCGAACAAGAGCCGGACGTATGACAGAGAAATATCGCTCCTCGAAGAGCCGTATCGCTGCTTCGTCGCCACGTGCACAAGCGCAAGCCAAGAAGATCTCGGCGCAGTCGATGCTTTCAAGCGCTGAGAGTAGTTCTGTTCTACCTGAGACCTTGCTTGCCAACGCGACGAGGAAATCTTGCTCTCGCAACTGAATCGGTTGCCATGTCGAAGCAGCTGCGTCGTACAGACCGCGCAGTTTGGCTTCAAGCCCTGTGACCCCAACGCTTTCAACTGCTGAAGGTGCGCTGAGCAATTCCAAAAATGCAGTAGCGAGATCGAGCTTGTCGTTCCTGTTGTTTTGGCTGGTCACCGATGAGTTAGTCTAGTACGAACTGCGCTTCGCCATCATGGATTGCCTAACCGACGAAGATGTATGCGCCTTTGTGGGTGGAGCTCTCGACGCGCACAGAATCGCGGCCCTTGACGTTCACCTTGACAGCTGTCCCAGCTGCTCAGAACTTGTCGGCGAATTGGCCCAACAGAGCTCGGCGCTTGCAGTTACGCGTGGCGAGGAGTCTGTCGACGGCAAGCGCCAACATCTCAGCAAAGGCACTCCTGTCGGTCGCTACCTAGTTCTGGAATTCATCGGTGGTGGGGCGATGGGCGTCGTCTATGCCGCCTACGATCCCGAACTCGACCGCAAGGTTGCCCTCAAGCTTTTGCGGCCGGGACAGACAGACCCACTCAAGGTGGGAGCAGCTCGTGACCGCCTGCTGCGCGAAGCCCAATCCATGGCTCGCTTCGCCAACCCCAACGTCGTTCGTGTGTATGACGTCGGCACCGTGGGCGATGAAGTCTTTATCGCCATGGAGTTTATTGCAGGCCAGAGTTTGCGCTCTTGGCTGCAGGCGAGCGAACGGTCGTGGCGCGAAATCGTCGATGTGTTCCGGCAAGCTGGCAGCGGTCTGGCAGCAGCGCATGATGCGGGGCTTGTGCATCGAGACTTCAAACCAGAGAATGTCTTAGTAAGCGATGTTGGGGATGTCTTTGTGACCGACTTTGGTTTGGCACGGCAACATGAGGAGGCGCCGCTCAAGGGACATCATCACGTTGACGATGGTGGCCTGCTGGGCGAGGATCTGACCCAGACGGGTGCCCTCGTCGGAACGCCTGTCTATATGTCTCCCGAGCAGTTTGACGGCGGCGCTGTTGGCGTGAAGAGCGACCAGTTTAGCTACTGCGTGTCATTGTACGAGGCACTCTATGGCACCCGCCCTTTCTCTGGTGACTCATTCTCAACGCTAAAACAGGCGATAACCCAAGGCGTGCTGCAAGACCCTGAGCATCGCCTCGGTGTCCCATCAAAGATCCACGAGTGTTTGATGCGCGGGCTTTCGATCTCGGCCGAGGATCGTCATGAGTCGATGACGCAGCTGCTCGCGGTTTTAAAGGTCGAAGAGAGAGAGCGAAGTTTCGGTCGATGGTTGGCTGTAGCGGCCGCCATCGTTTTGCTCGGCTCTGGCCTGCTCTACGCAACACGCGATGAGGCCGCGCCAGACCTCTGTTCGGGTGCCGAGGCGCACTGGAATCGCATGTGGAGCCCCGCGCTCAAGCAGAAGGGGCTCACTGCCTTTACCACCGCAAAAATCGTCGATGCAGAAGCGGCATGGCGCAAGGTTGAAACGCAGTTCGATAGCTACGGGCAGTCTTGGACTGACATGCACACCAAGACATGCCGCGCAACGCGTGTCACTGGGGAGCAATCTGAAGATGTTCTCGAGTTGCGCATGGAGTGCTTGCAGTGGAGGCTCTCGGAGGCCAAAGCGCTTGCTGCGCTGCTAAGCGAAGCGGATGCTCCGTTGGCGCAAAGGGCTGTCCAAGCGGTGCAAGGGCTGCCAGGCGCAGACGTATGTGCCAACTCCGAGGCGCCGTCAGCCGAGATGGCCCTCCCGACGAATGCTGAGGCTCGTCAACGCGTCGAAGCGGCGCGAAGCGTACTGGCGGAAGGCACAGCGTTGGCAGTCGCTGGCGATTACAAAAAGGCGCTAGCCAACGCGGTAGCGGTAGCGGCAGAAGCAGACAAGCTCGATGGTGTGACGGGTTCAGAGGCATTCTTTTTGGCTGGCGAAGCTCACGACAAACTTGGCGACAACGCTGAGAGTAAGCGTTACTTCTACAAAGCATTGTTCAGGGCAGTGCGAGCCCACCATGACAGGCTTGCAGTCAAAGCATCGACAGGCCTTGCGTTTATTCTCGGCGCAAAGGACGCCGAGTTCGAGCAGGCTTCGCACTGGGCAGAACACGCATCGGCCATGCTCTCTAGGATCGGTGACAACCCGGAGCTACGCGCGGGAATACTGAATGCGCAAGGAGAGACTTCCTACGCGAAGGGAGACTACGCCGGTGCCCGCAAAGCCCACGAAAGTGCATTGGCCGTGTGGCGAGAGATCAGGCCCGCCGATCATCTGGATCTCGTTGCGACAATGGGCGATTTGGCCGATGCACACTCCCGTTTAGGCAACTACGAAGCGGGACTTACTCTGAACCAAGAGGCCGCAAGCATTGTCGAACGCTCGCTTGGGCAGAGCCATCCGTGGGCAGGCTACTTGTACAATGGAATTGGCAGCACCTTGTACCGTCTCGAGCGCCAGCAGGAAGCCGCCGAGGCTTACGAGCGCTCACTCACCATATTGGAAACGAACTTCGGATCTGAGCATCCTGCGGTGGCCTCGATACTCTCCAACCTTGGCAACGTCTACCAGGCCCAAGAACTCTACGAGAAAGCCGTAGACTACCAGTCGCGCTCCCTGGCGATTCAGGAGAAGCTGAGTGGCCCGGAGGACCAGAGCGTTGGGCGCGTCTTGCTAAATCTCGGCAGTCTCTACGTCGCCATGAAGAATTTTGAAGAGGCTGTTAAGACGTGTGACCAAGCAGGCGCAATTTTCAAGAATTCGGTCGGTGCGGACCATCCATTCTCCGCCTATGCACTGGCATGTGTGGGGAACGCCAAGTTGGAATCGGGCAACCCAGAGAGCGCCATCCCATACCTCGAAAAGGCTTTGCGTATCCGGACGCGCGGTGAGGCTGAAGACATCGAGTTGGCAGAGAGTCTATTTCAGCTCTCCGAGGCCCTCGGGAAATCTGGACGCGATCGCCCTCTAGCGAAGAAATACGCTTTGCGAGCGCGAACGATTCTCGCCAGTACGGGTACCCACGAGAAATTGTTGGCGGAGGTAAACGACTGGATACGTGATAGCGAATTCGACCGCTAGCGAACACAGACTCCGCTCGTTCCCGAAACGCGTCGGCAATCGAAGAAGGTCGGGCAAGCGAGCCTGGTTGTGCAACTCTGGCCCTTTGGGTCGATGCCGATGGTGCGCATTCCTGAGCTATCAACGGGACTCGAAGCTGAGTGCTGCCCGCATCCGTAACCACACGCTACGGGTCGCTAGGCGCTGCGAGAGCGAGATAGGCGCGGAGAAGTTCGACTCAAAGCCGCCGATGTGCGCCCGGCCACAATCTTCCAGCCGCCAAGCCAAACCAACTTCTCTGCGGTCTGGCTAATGGGAGAACTGGTCAAGCGCCGAAACGATAACGAGCCAGCGCTAGGAAACGGCCATGAAACCAGCTCGCGTCGCTTGCACCTGTATCGGTACCCCGCGATGGGGCTACTTAGTTTTCTTCTTACTTCGAGGTTTCACCGTGCGAGCTTTGGCAACACGCAATTTGTCTACAACCTTCACAACGCCACTTTGGCGCAGAACCAAGGCCGCGAGTTCGCGTCTCTCGGAGACCTTCTTAACGGTTCCAGAAAGCACCGCAATCCCACCAAACACCGCAACTTCGGCGTTTCCTCGTGGATATCGCACGGCAATGGCTGCGCGCACGGCTTTGCCAATTTGCTGATCGCGGTGCTTCCCCTTTGGAGTTACAACCGCCCAATCCTCAATGCGCTGTGCTCCGCGCACGTGCGAAATAATCTCAACGGCGCGCTGCAATTCTGCCCGACTGGTCGCCGAGCCTGCGAGCGAGACTACCCCGCGTTTAACAGTGACAGCGAGGGTTGAGGCGTCGACTTCATTGGTGTGCTTAAGAACTTGCCGCGCAGCGGTCGCAATTGAGCGATCCGTCAAGGCATCGTGTCCAGCAACGAGTATGGCGTCGGAGAAGACCTCCGATACGCCAGAAACTTCGCCGGCAATTGTCTCGGCCATGCCAACCTTCCAAAGCGCATCGACTCGGCCTGCCAGCATGACGTATCGATTGGTAACGATAACGCGCACGTGTTTTCCAAGAACCGAGGCTTCGGTCTTAAGGTGTGACGTAACGAGTTCCTGCAGGGCAATTTCCTGCGGCTCACGCTTCTTTCTCGAAGGGAGCTTGGGGCGGCTAAGGCGATACATCGTTCGCAACAAAGGCTCGCGATCGCTTGGCCAGAAGAACACCGCAGAGACTCCGGAGCCGTAGAGCTTCCTTGACGTCGCCTCAGAGGTTGGTCCACACGCGACAAATACCGAGACCTTCGGCTTCCTATCGGCAATTTTCTTACACGTGGAGATAAGCGTGCCATCGATAAGAGGCGGAACGGCGATAACGGCGATCGTCGTTTCCGACATCGCGCGAAAGGCACTGTCCGAGTCTGGCGTCATCACAACTGCGATGTTCTCGCCTTCCAACTCCTGTTGGATGTTGCGAGCAACCCGCTTGCTTCCAATGATGAGGACGTGCTTGTCTCGCATTGTTTGCAGAGGTGGAGCCGACGAGTCGAGTTTGACGGAGTACTGTCGCCTTCGTGACGACTTCAAACGAGGTGTACGGACGCTCTCACCGGCTGCTTGCATGTTCTGGTGCTCTCTTTCTTCGTTCATGATTGATAATTTCCTATAAGCATCTAGTGTGCAGATTGCATGCCGCGCCGGGATGAGTGCATTGCATCGTCTGGGTGAGCAGCACCGTGGCGATTCGACACAGCGTGCTGTACTGACACGACCGATTGTGGCCCTGCTGGAGTTCGAACTCTTGTAGTATCGAACTGCGCGAAGGACGACGGCGAACGAATGACAAGCGAAGTAGATAGCGAAGCTGACAACACGCCGTTCTGTGGGCCCTACGAGCAAAACGCCGCTGGCGATTTGAGCTCGCGCATAAAGAGTGTTGCGCGCAACGCCATGGTGCTTGGTGCAGGGTGGGGCGCTGCAAGTGTAGGCCTTACTGCTGCAAGCGCATTTGCCCTAGGAACTCTTCGCATCCGCTCTGCATCCTACTTGCCTCCCATCGTGCGCACCTGCAGCAAGTTCCTTCTTGGGTTGCAGGGCATTGATGTCGAGATCGTGAATCCAGAGTTTCTTGCAGGGCGCAAACCCCGCTTGGTATTTCTCAATCACACCTCACAGCTCGACATGTTCTTGATGGGCTCGATTTTCCCCTCCTACGGGACGACGCTCTTCAAACGCGAAATCCTCTTCGTTCCCTTCTTTGGCTGGGCCATCTTCGCTTTCGACGTGCCAACCATTAACCGCAAGAATCTTGCAAAGGCAATTGCCTCGCTTGAGCGAGTGGCCTCGCTTGTGACCGAGAGAGCCGCCACGGTTTTCATTTCACCCGAGGGAACGCGTTCGCGCGATGGCAAACTCGGCCCCTTTAAGAAAGGGCCGTTTCACCTTGCGGCTCAGCTCGATGCGACCATCGTGGTGGCCGTAATTCGCGGAGCGAAAGAATGCCAACCTATGGGGCAGTTGGTGGCATCACCAGGTCTTGTGAGGATCGAGCTTGTCGCAGAGATTCCAACCAAAGACTTCACAGCCGAGAACGTCGACGCCAAGTGCGCCGAGGTTCGTGCGATCTTCGCCCGTGAGCTAGGCGAAGAGTAGCTTAGCGGCAGCGCACGTAGCCTGCGTCCGCCGCAGCGGTTGTTTTCTCGCAACCGCAGGCACCGAGAATTGCCAGTAGCGCGAGGCCGGCTCCGACATTCTTGCGCAGACCGATTCATATCGGCCGAATCCTACCCCAGGGTATACGTGCGGCAAAGAAGGCAATGACAGCCCGCATGCTGCCGTGCTCGCTCGCTCGCCTGCTATACTCCAACGCTAAGTGGGCACCGAACACTTCTATAAAGAGCTTCCGAGCTTTTCCAAGTTTGGCGGCGTCGTAGACGATGCACACTTCCACGTTGTTCCAAGCGACTGGAAGGTAGTGATTACCGATGTGCGCGGTTCGACGAAGGCGATTGAAGCCGGGCGCTACAAAGACGTAAATACCGTCGGCGCCGCTGCCATTGCCTGCGTGCAAAACGTGATGGGCGACATTGATTTGCCTTTCGTCTTTGGCGGCGATGGCGCGACTTTCTTGGTGCCACCAAGTCACATCGATTTGATCCGTGCGGAGCTTGTGGCTTTGCAGCATCTCTCGGTAGAGACATTTGATCTCGAACTTCGCCTTGGCATCGTTGATGTAGCCGAACTCGAACAAGAGAAGATCTACATCAAGATCGCAAAGTTCGAGTTAGTCGCTGGCAAAGCCGTCGCGATTTTCCGCGGAGGAGGGCTCACGGCTGCCGAAGAGAAAGTAAAGGGCCAGCCTGACGAGTACTGCGTCATGGATGCAGCAACCAAAGAGGCCAATCTCAAAGGGCTCTCGTGCCGTTGGCAACCCATTCCCAATCGCCACGGAAAAATTCTCTCTCTCCTTGTGGTCGCGCGGTCAAAAACGTCTGATGAGGCTTACAGCCACGTTCTGGAGCGATTGGACAATCTTTACGAAGGCAAGATGGAGTCGGCAAACCCTGTCAACATCGAGTCGATGCGCTATCGCTCGATGTCGCAGTGCTTGGCCGACGAGCGCCGCTATCACGAGAGCCGTTTCTCGCTTCGCTACATGCTGCGGGTTGTTGAGATCTTCTTCGCGGTCTTAATTTTCAAGTTCAAGATGCCGGCGATTTTCTTCAATGCAAAAAAGTACGCAGCCTCAATGGCAACCCATTCCGATTACCGCAAGTTTGATGATGCCCTGCGAATGATTATCGATTGCAACGCCGGCCAAGCGGATGCAATTCGAAAAACTCTTGAGACAATGCACAGGGAAGAGACGATTTTCTACGGAGTACACGAGTCGGAGACGTCGCTAATGACGTGCTTTGTAAACGGGCTTGACGAGGGCAACCACATTCACTTCGTCGACGGCGGAGACGGCGGCTATGCCATGGCGGCAAAGCAGTTAAAGCAGCAAATGAAGGATGGCGCGAGCCTCCTGCCAGCCAGCATTCCAGGCTAGCAAATGTGCTCAGGTCGTAGTTGCCACGTACTCTGAGAGCTTTGTTCTCGCTTCGGGTGACACGGCAACAAACGCCACACCAATGCCGTTTCCCCCGCTGCCATAGCGGGCCACACGGCCTTCAAAAACCAGGGCCTCTGCCTCGCCAAGCCTAAGTTCAATGTCGACCTTGGTCTCGAGGGCAGGTGGGGCTCCGTCGAAGTAGACAAAGATGCCGCCGGTTCCCAAATCTCGAGTCCGACAACTACGGCTCTCACCACCAACCCGAACGGTGATGGGCGACGCGAAGGGGACTCGAGGCGAGGAGCGTCTCTCATGGTCGTTCGACATATCTCTGATCATGCCAAGACTCAGCCCTTGCTGACAAGCCATCAACGAATCTGATGCGATGGTGGCCGGGTAACGTAGCCGTAGTGCAACTGCGGCCTCGAAGTGTTCGAGGCCCAGAGCCCCTTAGCCAAGATACTGGGCGATGTCGTCTGCGATCTCTTCGGGAGTCACTTTCGTACCGTATCGTTTTTGAACAGTACCTTCGCCATCAACTAAGAACTTTTCGAAGTTCCACTTGATGTCGGAAGAGCCATCTTCCGCAGCCTTGCTCTCGCGCAAGAACTTGTAGAGTGGTGTCGCATCGTCTCCATTTACATCGATCTTGGAAAACATCGGAAACGTAACGTCGTACGTGCTGGTTGCAAATTCTAGAATCTCTGCATCGGACTTAGGTTCTTGCGCACCAAATTGGTTGCAAGGAAAGCCAAGCACAACGAACCCTTTGTCCTTGTTGGTCTCAAATAGTGTACGCAGACCTGCGTACTGTGGGGTTGCCCCTCAAAAACTGGCGACGTTGACGACGAGGCAGACTTTGCCTTTGTAGTCGGAGAAACGCACCGGATCGCCAGTAATCGACTGGGCCTCAAAATCGTGGAATTTGCTCATGGGCCAAGCGTACTGGCATGGCGCCGTGAGGCCAATCTTCTAGCGCGCTGAGGCAGTGACATTGCCGTCATCCCCAAAAAAAGGAGCACAACGCCAATGCGTGTGCTCCTTGATTTCGCCTCAGAAGAAATCTTCACGGGCGGATATGCAGTAAGCCTACTCAGGCATTGCTGGCATATCAGGCACGTGCTTCATCGTGCACTTCATCATCTTTTCCATAAGCTTTGCCATTTCCTCTGGCTTGTCTTTCTTGAGCTTTTCCATGGTCTCTTTGTCCATGGACTTCTTCGCTTTTTCGCCGACCTTGTCTGTGCACTCAGCGTCTTTGCAGGCGCAAATTTCGTCTACGAATTTCTCGACCTTGTCGAGTTCGCTGCCGCCACAGGCTCCGAGGGCAAAAATGCTCGATAGTCCGAGCGCGAGGGTCATTGTTTTGAGGCTTTTCATCGTTGGTCTCCCGTGTGAGGGTCTAAATTAGTGCAGCAGAATAGCGCCGTTTTCAGCGCTCATACACAAGAGGGTGTCCAAAAGCTCAAGTCGCAATAATTCTCCACAAAATCGACATCTGTCCCATCGCCGGATGTGGCCAGATGTCTCCCATCTCTAGATCTGGCCAGATGTCTCCCATCTCTAGATCTGGCCAGATGTCGCCCTAGATGTGGCCAGATGTGGTCCGACATGCTGCGGAGTCGGTATTGGTGAAGTCGGCATTGGTGCTGGTGAAGTCGGCATTGGTGCTGGCGGAGTGAATGCCTTAGCCTTGCGAGCAGCTTTGAATTGTTGCTTCATCGACAGCACCAAGCCGCTCGATAACAACCGCGTCGTTCTCGATGTTGACGATGGTCGAGACCGCCTCGGGAGTGAGGTCTCCGTCGTTAATAAAGAGGTCAATGTGTGGCCCAAATGTCTTTGCCACTTGTGCAGAAGAACTCTCACCGGCCTTCTTCTCACGATTTGCACTCGAGACCAAAAGTGGTGAACCAACCGCCCGTAAGACTGCTTGTGCGAGCCCACCATCTGGCGTTCGCAGCCCAAGACGCACCTTTTTGCCGCCAAGTTGCTTAAGAACTTTCTTGGGAAGCTCGGAGCTTGGCTTTACGCGAATGGTAATGGGTTGTGGCCAAAGCTCGCTCGCAAGCTTTCGAGCCAGGGCAGGGATTTCCTCTGCAACTCGATCAATATCGGATGCGCCTTCGATAAAGACCAGAGCCGGCGCCGTCTTGATTCGGCTCTTTGCCTGCATCAGTCGCATGACCGCATCATTGTTGAGCAGGTCTGCAAAGAGCCGGTATCTGCCCGCGCAGGGTAAGCACACCACACCTCCTTCGCGGATGACCTCAGCGGCCTCTTTCGCGAGTTCACTAACTTGGCTGGATGAATCGATCTTGTACATCTTCACTACTCTGATAGTAGCAAATGGCTTCAAAGGACTAGGTGCTATTTCGCTGCCCCACTTTAGAACAACCAGCCTCGTGCAAAGCATTGGCTCTGGCTGGTGGATCCCGGCACAATGGTGGCCGGCACAATGGTGGCCTCGCACCAAAGGAACTATGACCAGACTCATTTCACTTGTCGCTCTCTCCACTCTTGCCGCTGGCGCATGTCAGAAAGAGACCAAGCCAACGGAGCCGGTAGCGCCGGTCGAAACGCTGGTTGTCGAAGCGCCGGTTGTCGAGAGTCCCGCGGTAGTCACGATTGCATCGGTCACCCTGCTCGAAGATTGCCCAGAGGCAAAGCGCGTGATGCCTGCGAGGGAAGAGGAGCGAGGCAAGACCGCACCCAATCTGAATGCCGTGGAAGGCGAGATGGTGGAGGGGGATATAGCGGAAGGCGATATGGATCGTGTCTATGTCGAGCCCTGCGGTCAATCGACCATGCAAATGGCAATCACCGGGCAGGGCGAGATGTCCTCGGCCCTCAAGATTGTCGAAGTGCGACTCTTGGATGCCGCTGGCACTCGCCTCGACATTATTTCAGCCCGAAGCCCGACGATTTGGAAGGACAATGCCTACGCCGCTTGGGATCAAATCGTCCTTCCAAAGACCGACGTGAAGGCGAGCTACAAGTTGTCGATTGGCAATTGGAGCAAAGTTGAGAAGGCCCTCGGAGCCACAAGTTACGGGCGCATGTACACCATAGAGGTCGACATCGAGTTAGGCGGCGCTGCGAAGACACTTCGCTCTAGCCAAGCCCCTCGCGAACCCATGGAGATGATCGAAACCTAGGATAGCGAATCTGGCTGAGCACATCGCAAGAAAGCTACTTAGCGAGTTTTCCCGCGGCCTGCAGTCGGCTTAGACGTCGTTCTTTGCCACTGGCAAAACGCCGCTCGTCTTCGCTATTGCAAAGCGCCAGGGGTTCGATAGGGCGCGGCCTGCCATCTTTGTCCATGGCAACAAACGTCAAGTACGCCTTAGTTGTGTACTTGCGAGTTCGGCTTGCTGGGTCTTCCACTTCAACTCGGCAGCCAACTTCCATCGAAGAGCGGTGCGTGAAGTTCACTTGCGATTGCAGCACGACAATGTCGCCGACTCGCACGGGGACGATGAAGTCGAGGCGATCAATCGACGCTGTGACAACGGCTCCGCCAGCGTGTCGCATCGCAGACACCCCGCCGCACACATCGATCCACTGCATCATCACGCCCCCAAAGAGAACCCCAGAAACTCCATTGGTATGCCCTGGCATAACAATCTGGGTCATTTCGCAACGCGATGAAAAGGGGCTGAGTTCTTTCACGTGGCAACCATGCCGCCAATCCCCCTGTCACGGCAAGGGGGCTTAGCGAACTTCGCTGCACTCACAGCGGACTCTGTTAGCATTACAAGGTGTCTATCGATGTGCTGCTGTGGTGCTTGGCGATCGTCTTCGCCCTCATTTACGTGGTTTCCTTTCGATGGGCCTCGGGGCTCTTTGCTCAGCGCAACGCACACCAAGTTGCCCCTGCGCGTGCCGTTGGCAGCCGCGGGCATCGCGGCTTTGGCGAGGAGCCCAGTTGGGTGCGGTCGGTGCAATCGGCGATCGTTGCCTTTGGCGTAACAGGAATCTCCATGACTGCAGTAGGGATTGCAGGCCTTGGAGCGTACGCGCTTCTCGTGTAGCGCTGCAGCGCTCAGGGCGTAAGTCGTCTGGTAAGTATTGTTCTTATAAGGCTGGCAAGCGTATTGAAGGTATGAGGCTTGCCAATAAAGTTGGTGTTTGCCGGCATCTCACCATCCGCAAAAATGTCCTGGGTGTAACCAGAGGTGAAAAGCACCTTAACCTCTGGGCGTCGCTTGCGCATCTCCTCGGCCAACTCGCGACCGTTCTTGCCGGGCATAACAACATCAGTAAAGAGCAAGTCGATGACCCCATCGTGGGCATGCTCGGTCTCCAGAGCCTCGTCGGCGGAGCCTGCCGATAGCACGTTGTAGCCAAGCCGCTTTAAGAGTCGCACAATCGGTTTGCGCACGATTTCCTCGTCTTCAACAAGGAGAATTGTTTCGTCACCACCCTCTACCTTCGCCTGCTTTTTTGGGGGCGGCGCTTGTGCGCTCTTGGCCTGCGCAGGAAAGAGAATTCGAAATTCGGTGCCCTCGCCAAGATTCGACGTGAAGTCGATCGAGCCACCACTTTGCTCGACGATGGCATAGAGCGTTGCGAGCCCAAGACCCGTGCCCTTGCCAACGTCCTTGGTCGTAAAGAAGGGCTCAAACATTCGCTCTTGCACTTCGGGCGTGATTCCCGTGCCGGTGTCGCGAACAATGAGAGCCACGTAGCTTCCAGGGCGGGTGTCGTTGCAGCCATAGCTAGAGGGCTGCACGATCGTGAGGTTTGCGGTCTCGATGACAAGGTCACCTCCCTCCTGCATCGCGTCGCGCGCATTGATCGCAAGATTCAGAACGATTTGTTCCATTTGGCTTGGATCGACGTGAATGCACGATGGCGTCGCCACAGCTCGGGTTTCCAAGTTTATGTTGCGTCCAATGATGCGTGCCAAGAGGGTATGCAGGTTCTCGATCAGTTCATTTAGATCGACGATGCTTGGTGCCACCAATTGCTTGCGAGAGAAGGCGAGTAGTTGCTTGGTCAAGTTCGCGGCTCGCTGCGAAGCCGAGAGGATGCCGTCCATAAGCTCGTAGTGCGGCTCGCCCTCTTTTAGATCCTCTTTCACCAGCACCGCGTTGCTGGTAATGGCACTCAGCACGTTGTTGAAATCGTGGGCGACACCGCCGGCAAGTCTTCCTATTGCTTCCATTTTTCGGCCTGTATTGAGTTGAGCTCGCATATCTTCTCTCTCAAGCTCTGCGCGCTTGTAATCAGAAATGTTCCGAGTGACGCCAACGATCATCGTTGGCTGGCCATCGGCATCAGCGACGAACTTTAGGTGAATGCTGGTTTGCACGAAGCCCGAGCCTTTGCAGGGTTGTTCGGCTTCCACAATGACGGGTTCCCAACCCGAAGCTAGCCCTTCTGCAATTTGCTCGCGTTTTGCAGCGAAGACAAGCTTGGTCCTGCGTGCAGATTCCTCGTCCATGGTTTCTTCAAGCGTCTCCGCCATCGCTTCCGCTACTGTAACGCCTCGAAGCTGCTCGACCGACGGAGTAATAAACGTTGTGCGCAACTGCATATCCATTGTCCACACAACGTCGCTAACGTTCTCTTCAACAAGACGGCTGCGTGCCTGGCTCTCCTTTGTCGCAATGAGCTGCAACTCCAATGCACCAACCAACCAAGATACGGTCATGCCGAGGATGAAGTTGAGTAGCGTTTTGTTGGCAACGCCGGTTAACCAAATTGCTTGGCCGTCGTTAAGAGGGGCACTCCAAGCTGCGTTGGTTGCAGGAATAAATGCGAAGACGGCAATGAGCATTGCGGCGTTGGCTGCACAGAAGAGCAAGACGCCGCGCTTGCCATAGAGGACTGCCGCCATCACTACCGAAAACGCCAGCCAAATTGGGCGAGCCTCGTTAGGTCCCAGGATGATGTGAAACGCCATGCACGAGAAGAAGATCGCGATGAGGACGTAGATGCGGCTTGGTTTGAAAAGGCCCTTTCCAACCACGAGCAAGAGAACGGCGTAGAACCAGATCAAAATGTCAAAGACGATGAGCTCGTAGTGCTTGTTCTCCAAAAAGAATCGGATCTTCAGAAGAAGGCCCACGGGAAGGAAGAGAACGATAAATTGCACGATTCGAAGAACCAGGTGGTCTCGCCAGGCGCTTAGGTCGTCAAAGACACTTCGTCGAAGCGATTCTTGGATGAGGCGACGCACGTTCTCCCGGTGATATTCGGTCACATAGGCGTTATCCTGAAGCTACGAAGTACCCTCAAGACCCCGGATTTGCTTTCCAAGTTAGGCTCTAGAAGAATCCGAATCTACTGGAACTGACGTGCCCTGCGCTGCTCTTGGCCGATGAGACGCGTATGTGAAACAATCGGTTGGGTACCGAATGACCGCACTTGTTCCCCACGAGAGAACTTCATCAGAGATTCTGGTCTTTGAGAGAACCGAGGTCGGCCGAGTTCGCGACCACAACGAGGATTCGAAATACTCGGACCCAGACGGTCGATACTTTGTAGTCGCAGACGGCATGGGGGGACACGCCGCAGGCGAGGTTGCAAGCCAACTGGCAGTGGACGAGGTAAAGAAGGTGCTCTCCGGTGAGTGCGAGGTGCTCGACGCAGTCTCTAGCGCGCCCAACTCTCGAACCCGTCCGATTATGACGGAGTTGCTAACAAGGGTCGGCACACTCGCCAATGAAGCGGTGCGCAAACACGCCGAGGAAAATACCGCAACACATGGAATGGGGACGACGCTCGAGGTTGTATGTGTCACTGCGGATGGCGCGTGGATCGGCCATGTAGGCGATTCTCGAACCTACCTTGTGCGCAGTGGCTCGGTTACCCAACTAACAACGGACCACACGGTCGCTCAGCGAATGTCAAAGGACAACCAGGCTCCAAGTGCAGCCATGCTCGAGCAGTGGGGAAGTGTGCTTGTCGAAGCAATTGGCGCCAAAGACAGCGTAAACGTCGAGGTGGTTCACAGCAGGCTGAAACGCGGTGACCGCCTTCTTCTGTGCTCGGATGGTCTCTACGAATACTTCCCACGTGCCGAAGAGATTGCCGAGGTCTTGGCGATGGAAGGCAGCAAGGCTGGCCTCGAGCGATTGATTGATCTGGCCTACGATCGCGGAGGAAAAGACAACATCACAGGCGTCTTGGTTGAGATCGTCCAGCAGCCCACCTCGCAAGGCGACTCAGAAGAAATCGGACACGCCGCAACGCTTACAGGGCTTGAGCCTTTCGGCGAGGGCATCGACCAGGACTATGGTATCGAGGAGGCCATCGCGCTAATGCGCAAGCTTCCCGAAGAAAACCTCGAGCTGGTTGTGCGCGTTGTTAAGCAAACTCTTCGATCGACGAACATTTCGCTCCTCCCAATTCTTAGTGATGCCACGTCCAAGCAAGCTCGTCTCAAGCGCGAAGTGGAGGCACTAAAAAACGAAATTTCCAGCCTCGAAGGCGAAGTGGCATCTCGCTTGAGCGAAATCACAACCCTCGACGACGACCGGGCAGAGACGACGATGGTAATGGAGCGGCTGAAACTAGCCCAAAGCCAGGAGTAAACTCCTAGCATTGGCGTGACGTTTTCCCAAACGCGTCCGTGTGTTGTGAGCATGCGCCTCATTCCCCTTCGCTCCCTCCAATTCGCACTTGCCACCCTTGCAGTTCTCGCCGTCACTGCTACCTCGGCCACCGCGCAAACCCATCCTGCGGTTGCGCCAACCAATAGGGTCAGCATGGCCCCAGATGCCCAGCCCTATAGCGCCGGTATCGCTCTGGCGACCCCGCTGCTTCTCAGTGCGGCCAGTGCCGGCGTGATCGTCGTTGGCGCCGAGAGTGATACGGCAATCTACGCTGGTGTCATCGGGCTGCTAGTGAGTCCAAGCCTTGGCCATGTGTACACCGGCGATTGGCGGGGTGTTCTGATTGGCGGCGGTCTTCGGCTTGCTGGAACTGGGCTCGTTGTCGTTGGCGTAGCATCGGCCGTGGGAAACAGCTTTGGGGCTGTGGATGACAATGACGAAGACGATAGTACCAACTTGGCGGGCTTGGCGATCCTCGGCTCCTTGGCCATCACAGCTGGCACCCTTTACAGCATCGTCGACGCGCCGTATTCGGCCAAACGGGCCAACAAGCAGCACAGCGCCATCTCCCTGAGCCCTGCGCCAATTCAAGGTCCCGACAAATCGACAGGCTGGGGCGCTGTCTTCCAGGCGACGTTCTAGCAGCACCACAAGCCCAACAATTGCCAGACGTGCTACGGTCCTCACAGGTTCGAACGTCATGTACAGGTCCTGTCTCGCTAGCCTTCTCCTTGGGCTCTTTGCCTCCGCTGCTGGTTGTTTCAGCCCCACGGTCACACCTTGTGCGATCACTTGCGGCACCGGCGATTCGTGCCCAGAGAGCACGAGCTGCGCAGCTGATGGCTTTTGCCACAGCCCAGGCGATGAGTTCATGTGTGGAGTGCAGCTTGCCGACGCGGCAATTCCCGCGGATGCATTCGTTGCTGATGCCGCCTTTATCGATGCCACGGTGGGCTGCGGCGATGGCCTCGTGGATCCGGGCAACGACGAAGATTGCGACGACTTTAACACCACAAACTCCGATGGCTGCAGTGACATCTGCCAAGTCGAACCGGGCTTTATCTGCGTCGCAGGCCCAAGTGAATGCCACCGCACTCCAGGCCTTGGGCAAGTCATCATCACCGAGATTCACAAAGATCCATCAGGCGTTAACGATCTGTCTGGCGAATGGTTTGAGCTTCACAATCTCAGCGATGAGACGTTTCAGTTGCTCAACACATCCTTTCGCGATTTTAACTTGGAATCGTTCAGCATCGATGTGCCGCTAGCCATCGCGCCAGCGCAGAGTTTGGTCTTCGGAAACAACGGCAATACCGCGACAAACGGCGGGGTTGTGGTGGATTTCGCATACCCCGCAGCCGACTTCATCTTGGCAAATAACGGTGATGAAATCATCATGACCGAAGGCCTCTCCAGCGTCGAAATCGACCGGGTAACGTATCTCGACATCTCGTTCCCCGACGAGTCAGGGCGGTCCATGAGCCTTGGCGCCAATGCCTATAGCTCCACCAGCAACGACGTTGGCGCAAACTGGTGTGATGGCCAAACGCCCCACGGCGATGGCAATTTGGGCACTCCAGGGCAGCTCAATCCCGCGTGCCCGTAGCGGTCTAGGCCTGGTCATCTGCTAGAATGCGTGCGGATCGAGCATGATAGGAGACGTCGTAGGAAGCTACCGCATTACTGGCCAAATTGGCGCTGGTGGCATGGGTGCGGTCTACGAGGCTGAGCATCTGCTTTTGGGGCGGCGCGCTGCCGTAAAAGTTCTTCTTCCCGATCGCTGCAGCGACAAAGAAATCGTCGAGCGTTTCTTTAACGAGGCGCGTGCGACCACTCGAATTCAGCACCCGGGCATCGTCAAGATTTACGACTACGGCCACCTCGAAAGTGGCAACGCCTTCATCATCATGGAGTTGCTCGAAGGCGAGAGCCTTGGCACTCGACTCAAGCGCGAAGGCAAATTTAGTGCGACTCAATCGATCGCGATTGCCCGGCATATTGCAGGGCTGCTCAGCGAAGCGCACAGGCATGGAATCATTCATCGCGATCTAAAGCCGGATAACGTCTTTCTCGTTCCCGACCCAGCCCTGCCTCGGGGCGAGCGCGCGAAGGTGCTTGATTTTGGAATAGCAAAACTCGCAGACGACGAAGAGGGCAGCTCGTTGCAAACCAAGACCGGTACCTTAATGGGCACGCCGGTCTACATGTCGCCCGAGCAGTGCCGTGGTGCGGGCGGTGTTGACCATCGTTCCGACATCTACGCGCTTGGCTGCGTTCTCTATCAGATGCTGTGCGGACGCCCGCCATTTATTGCCGAGGGGTCGGGCGAAATTATCGCCGCGCATATTCACGTCGAACCAACGCCACTTCGGGTCTACGAAGAGTCGGTTCCTTCCAGCCTCGAAAAGGTTGTGATGAAGCTACTCCAAAAGGATGTGGCGGAGCGCTACCAATCGATGGAAGAGGTGATTGAGGCACTTAACGGAGCGGTACCGTTTAGCGTTGGCGTTCCGGAGCCAAGTCTTGCTGCGTCTGGGCACTTTGCTGCAGCGCAAACCGAAACCGATCTTGAGCCCGTTGCAGCCGACTTTGGCGCGGGCACGACGCTGGCTTCGACTGCGCGTCACTCGGCGCCACAGACGGCAGTCACAGCTCCAAAGAGGGCTGGTACCAGCCGCAAGGTGCTTGTTGGTCTCGGCGTGCTCGCCGCTGCCGCGATTGCCGCTGTTGTCGTTACACAAGGCGGCGACGAGCAATCTGCAACCGTAGCCAAGATCGAGCCTAGCGATGCGCGAGTCGCCGACGTTGTAAAGCCGCCGGCAATCGAACCCGTCGCAGAACCCGTAAAGCCGCTAGCCGAGCCCGCTAAGGTCTCCAAAACGGTTGTCCTGACGATCGAGTCCGAGCCACCCGGCGCTCGAATCTACCGACAGTCGGATGGCGTGCGGCTAGGAGAAACTCCGTTCGATGTTTCGGTGCGACGCGGCAAAGGCATCGCTGCCTTCTACCTAAAGAAGAGCGGGTACCACCGAGCAAGCATCGAGGTTGCGACCACAGAGAATGCGCGCATCATGACGCCGCTGGACCGACGAGGCGCCCGAGGTGAAACACCGGAAGACGCGTCGTCGGGTGGGAAGTCTGAGGGCAAAACGCCGGCTGAGAAGAAACCCGATGTAAAGACACCTGTCGAGAAGAAGGAGCCGGGGCGCAACGATGCCATCGATCCGTTCTTTTCCTCGGCAAAGGCGAGGGAACCATAGATATGAAAGCACTCGTTGCGAGTTTTACCGTTTGCCTTGCGCTAGGCGCTGGGGGCGAGCCTCTATTTGCACAACCTGCGCCTACGCCCGAGAATCCGGATGCTAAGCCTGCGCCTGCGCCAAAAGAAACAGCACCCACGCCTGAGCAGATGGCTGCCGCTCGCGATCACTACGCCAAAGGTCGCGCCGCTCAGGATGCAGGTGAATTCGATGTTGCATCAGAAGAATACTTAGCTGCTTATGATGCGTACCCTCAGCCTTTGTTGCTCTACAATGCTGCACAGGCTTACCGTCTAGGTGGAGCCATCGCCAAGGCCATCGAGTTCTACGATAAATACTTAGATCTCGATCCAGACGGGCAGGGCGCTGCAAATTCTCGCGAGATTGTTGCAGAGCTGCGCGCTTCGCTTGCCGAAGACAAACCGCCCAAGCCCGTGGATCCGGTAGAGCCCAAAGGCGAGCCCGATACGAAGCCGGCTAAGCCGCCCGAGCCAGAGATTGTCATTCCCCTTCTCGACCCCGAGAAGCCAAAGGCACAGCCCGCGATGCCGAAGCCGTCATCGGGCAAGGCACTCAAGATTGTCGGGCTCTCGACGGCGGGAGTTGGCCTGGCGGCCATTGGCGCCGGCGTGTTCTTTGGCTTGCGTGCGCAATCAAAGAGCGACGAAATATCGGGGTTCGAAGGCCCGTGGAACGAGAGCCAAAACCAGCTCTACGATGACGGTCAGTCCGCCGAGCGGCTTATGTTCATTTCGACAACGGTTGGTGCTGCAGCGGTTGTCACAGGGGGGGTGCTCTACCTCATGGGCGCGCGCCGCGATTCACGTGCCGAGGTGCTCCATGTTGGAGTGAACGGCGATGCTGTGAGCTTCTCGATAACCGGCTCGTACTAGAAGGACGGCACGCGCGCGCCGGCTCGCAGTTGGCTCGCAGTTGGCTCGCAGTTGGCTCGCAAAGGTAGAGTCTTGCACATGAGTGTTTTCGTTTGATACATCGTGCGCATGCGCTTGTTGTCCTCCCTTTTCATCTCGACAATATTTCTAGCCTCAGCATGCGGATCCGATGATGCTCCCGAGCCTGTTGCCACAGAAATCGGCGATGGTGATCACACGCCAAGCTCGGTGACCTTCACGGTCATCGCGACCGCCGAAGATGGCCTCAATCAACCGCGCGACCTTGCGTTCAATCCCCTGCGTCCCAACGAGCTTTGGGTTGTTAACTACGAAGACGACAGCACGTTAACCATTACCGATGCTCCTTCCGACAATCGCAGTTACGAGAAGCGCATCGACGGCTACGCACTGCACTTCATGGAACAAGTCACAGCGATCGACTTTGGCCAAGACGAAACAACCTTTGGAATCCCGGGCACCTTTGGAACCTGCGGCGAGTCTCGCAATACCTACAACGGGCAGGCTCCGGGAAATGACTTTACAGGTCCAAGCCTGTGGTCATCGGACATGAGTGTCTACGCGGCACAAAACCCAACTGGCCTTGGCTCCCATCTCGACATGTTGCACAACACGCCGCTGTGCATGGGCATTGTGCACGAGGATGCAAACCGCTATTGGACGATCGGCGGCTCTCATCTCTCCATCGACCTCTACGACTTTGAGCTGGATGATGGCATCGGCAACGATGACCACTCGGACGGCAAGACTTGGCGCTATGCCGAAGGCCAGATTTCGTACACCGAAGGTGTCGCCAACCATCTCGAGCTCGACCACGCAAGCGGCATGCTTTACATCGCAGATCCAGGCAATGCACGGGTGGCGCGCATGGACACCACCGCAGGAACAGAGGGTGCGGTACGCCCGTCGTTCGAGACTCAGGTGCAAGTGATGGAAGGCGTTGTCGTCGAAGATTTCGTCAAAGATCCAGAGTTTGTTCGAGCGCCGTCTGGACTAGCGCTTACGAACGAGCAGCTCTTTGTCTCCGACTACGGGACTGGCTACCTTCTTGCTTTTGACCTTGAGGGCGAACTCCTCAACTACTTGGATACCGGTCTTGGCGAAGGAACGCTCTCGGGCATCACCTTCGGGCCCGATGGCAAGCTCTACTTCGTCGACATGGTTGGCAATCGGGTTCTGCGCGTTGACGTGCAGAGCGATGAAGCCCTCTAGTCTCGAATTACATCCCGCTAGCTCGGCTAAGCTAAGCTAAGCTAGACGGAATCTGGTGTCGAACGAGGCTAAGAAAAACACGGTGATCTCAAACGTGACGTTCGCGATTGAGATGCTTGTTATGGTCGTACTCTTGGTATTGCCGTTGCCGGTTCCCGCGCTAATTCCGCTGGTCGTGCTCGCAAGCGTTGCTCTCGAAGTGCGAGGGCTTGGCTGGAGCCACGTTGGACTGCAGGGCAAGCACGCAGCTCGCGACAGTGCGACAGGCTTGGTTCTCGGTCTCCTTGTTGCGAGCCTCTTGCCCCTTGCTGTGGGCCAGGCTGCCGAAAGTGACTTCTTGCTTCTGCAGGGAAACGGACGAGCTCTTGTCGCTGCGCTCTTGCTAACGCTTGCACTTAGTGCGGCAAGTGAGATGCTTTTTCGCGGCTACGCAATTGCCGCAGCCACGCGAGTTTGGGGCGATTCGGGCGCGATTGCTGGGCTACTGGTTGGCGCCGTTAGTGGGACGATTGCCACGCAACCAGCTTCGGCGGGAGCTGCACTTGGGGCCTTTGTTATCGGCCTTGGCTACGGGCTTCTCTACTTTGCCTCGGGGCGCCGCCTCATACTTCCCATCACCATGCACTTTGTTGTAGATGCATATCCCATCGTTTTAGAGTTTCTCCGAAACTAAACTCAGCTCGTTGCCCTAGAGTGAGGACAACGAGCTGAGTATCGCAACGTCGTGTGTGGTTGTAAGAGTTATTCCTAGTACCAGTTGAAGCCGACTGTTGCAGCCGTTTGCGTCACGGTATCCGATTCATCGTAGCTTACTGCAGCCGAGCGAAGCGAGAGGTCCACTGCGAATGCCCGACCTTGGTACACTTCGTAGCCTGCAGCGATCATTGCTCCGGCGCCTTGTTCCGAGACTCCAAGCTGCTCTCCAGCATCGTTGCTTACGGAGATACGACCGCTACCGAGTCCACCTTTGATCCAAAGCTTTGGTGTGACCCAGTACTGTGCTGCAAGAAGACCCATCGATTGCGAGAGGGTGATGTCCTGCTCGGTGTGTGAGACGCCAAAGCCTTCTACCAGGAGCGCAAGTTGCGGAGTAACCATGAAACCGAGGTGAAGCTCGAACGCGCCTCCTTCAAGGGAGTCACACGAGTCGCATTGGTCGTTGGTGAGCACGCCCCCGCCAACGGAGAAACCGATGACAAAGCCGTCGCGCTGAATTCCAATGGGAGCTGGCGGCGGGCCATAGTTTGGCTGCTGATATCCCGGCGGTGGTGGGGGCGGAGCGGGTTGTGCGTATTGAGCGGCAGCTGTACCAGTTAAGAGGAGAAGCGAGGCGGCGACAGTAGGAATCGTTAAGCGGGACATGGGGCGACCGAAAGCAAGAGGCGAGCCACGTCTGAACAAACGTGATTCTAGGTAGATAGAGACTCGTAAGCTTGGATCGTGAACAACGCTAGGTGTGACCTTACGGCACATGCTTGCCTACAAGTGCCATTCGAGCATTCGCTTGCCCGGCGTTTCCGCACCAGAGCCTCGGGCGAGAAGGCCGGTGTGGCCCTGGTCTCACTTGCTTAGCGTCGCCGCGCGCTCGCTTGCGACCTTGGCCAAGGGGCTTTGCGGAAACTCCCGCGCCAGCTGTCGCCAGATCTTCATGGCCTTCGCGGTCTGCGTGCTGCGCTCAAAGCAGATTCCCGCGTTGTGCAGGACTTCTGCACCTTGCACGAAGCCGAGTTTCTTATCGCGCGCATAGATTTCCATAAAGGCCGGTCCGCAAGCTTTGTATTCACCCGCTTCGACGAGCGCACGCGCACGTTCCATTTGGGCCCGATGGCGTATTTGCAAGAGCGTCTCCCTTAGCTCATCGCGCTTATCGAGCAAGGCCGTGTTGCCCAGCATCTTCTTGACATGCTGCTCAGCGTCCTCTTTCTTGCCCTGTTGGCCGAGAGCATCAAGCAAGAGCATGGCGGCAAATCCACTCTCCTCCCGCTCCGGAGCATTCTCGATGATGTGCACGAAGAGCGGAATGGCTTTGTCCAAGTTGCCGCCGCGATAGTGGAGCTGCGCGACTTGATACGAAATGCGAATCTGCTCGGCATCGTCGGTGGCAAGCACCTCGGATAGGCGCGCCAACATCGCGAGCGCTCTCGAATCACGCCGACGCGACTCGGCTGTCACAGCAGGTCGCGCATTTGGATCCGACAAGCGTACTTTATGCCAAGCGGCCAAGGCGCTGCGAAGGATTTCGGCTTCGCGCGGCTCGCCTTTGTGAAGGACAGCGGCGTTTGCCAGAGAAGAATAGGCACTCTTCCACAACTCCCAATTGTTCTTAGAAGCCTCGGCGTGGTCCCAAGCTCCTCGAGCCTCGGCCAGCGCTACGGCGGGGTCTTGCGAGCCCGCAGCAGCTTCTACCGGCTCAGCGCTCTCCGTATCCCTCTCTTCGCCTTCGCCAGAGTTTCCGGGCATCGCAACACGAGTCGCGCTTGGGCCCGGTGCCCGCTTTGCTTTCTCGGGGGATGAGGCGCATGCACTTGCGGCGAGTACGAGAGTGAAGAGACAAAGGCGTTGCATGATTGGGTGACAATGATTCTGCCCGACAGTTGCACTCGAAGTCGATTCGGAAGACGCCAACACCTAAAAACGCGACCTCTGGTTTGACGTGTCTATCGAACGACATCCGTGGGGCCGCGCAGGTGAGACGTCACGTGGACGAAGCGTGGCAGCTTGGTAGCGCTCGCCAAGGCTTGTCTTGCCTCGGGGCCGGCTTGGCGATCGTAGGGCCGTGCCGCTGATCGTCACACTGCTCCGTAGCATTGTGAGCATGATGCGTGTGGTTGAGGCCAGGTACTCGCGATTGACTGTCTCGTAGCGATTCGAGGAGAGATGGTAGTGAGGGGTGGTATCCCCGTTGACGTACTCTTCGGTGATGCCAATGGACATAAAACCATAGGTTCGAAACGGTACGTGGTCCGTAAAGCCGGTGGTGGTTTCGTGAATCGGCATGCTTTCGCCGGCCAGTTGCTGTGCCATCGTATACAAACCAAAGAGGTTGCCGTTCCGGAATCGGTCTGCCCCATGCCATCGTCAGCGATGCAGCTTGCCATCGCGAAAGAGAGGGCAAGAACAGAGACCAGATGAGCCGCGAGCATGGCCGCATGCTACACCGCAGGGCTCCTGCCGAACTAGCATTCCCGTTGCCAGCAGAGATCACTGCACTCAGCCCGTTTCTACCAAGGCGCCTTGTGAAAGGGCACCTGAATGTTGCCGCGGTTTGTGTTCCGCCAGCACTAGCTCGGTTCGCCCACAACTCTTTCGGTTGCTAGACTTGAGAGATAGTAAGCAAAGAACTTTTCGCAGATCAGCTCAGTCGCCCCATCACTGGAGTTGCGACCTGGAAAGACGGATTCATTCAGGAGCAGTGGTCGTGGATCATCGCCGACACGGTACGGAGCAACAAAATATCGAAGCTGTGTTTTGCCGGGCGCGCCATACAACGCCATGCCTCTTAGTTTTTGAAGACCTAGATTCTTTGCTCAACGATGACAATCGATCGTTCTTTTTAAACGAACTAGACGGGTTCGAGGAGAATGAAGGCATTCTGACCATTGCAACTACGAACTATCCCGAACGGCTTGACCCAGCGATCATTGAGCGCCCCAGCCGCTTTGATAGAAAATACACCTTCGCTTTGCCCGCATCACAGGAGCGACTCACCTATCTCCAAAATTGGAACGCCAGGCTTGAGACGTCTCATCAGCTCGATGCAGAGACGCTAGAGAATCTAACGACGCTCACCGCAGGATTCTCCTTTGCGTATCTTAAAGAGCTCTGCGTATCGACGTTTCTCTCATGGTTTCACTCTCCGGATCGCACAGTCGAGGAGGTGATGCGTGAGCAGAGCAGCCAGCTGCGGGCACAAATGTCGCCACAAAGTTCAGACGCGTAGTTCGCCCCAGAGTTCGCCCCAGAGTTCGCACGCGTAGCACGCCTCCTCTTCTAAAACAGCTTCCACCACTTCTTCTTCGGTGGCTCGGCCTCAGCTGCTGAAGGCGCGTCCTCAGCAGCCGCGGTGCCCCCCGCATCTTCGCTGGTTGCGGGGCCGTTCGTTTTGCTGGAGGGCTCGTCTGCAATTTGCGGCTTGGCCTTGGCTGGCGATAACGTTGCCGGCGATGCCGACTTCGGTGCCGGCGCCGACTTCTTGGTCGGTCCGCCGTAGCGCGCGATAAGCGCCGCAACCTGTGCTTTTAGCGCAGCGCCTTTCTCGGGCTGGACCATGCTCACAAAGTTTGCAAAGCCCATTGCCGAGGCAAGCACATCGGCGCCTTGTCCCCAGGTTTTCGATGCTGGGCCATCTTTCTCGATGTGAAAAAGTAGGCTGCGGAATTCTCTTAGGCGATGCCTTGGTACGGCCAGGCCATCGTTGACGACAAGGCCCGTCACTTCTTGGCGTCTTCCGCGACGGAAGATTCGCGTCTTGCCCGGGTGAATCTTAAAACCTTCTTCGGGGATCAGCCACTCGACTTGCGAGAGCAGCTTGCCAACTTTTTGCGCTGCATCGCCGCGTGCCGAGAAGCTTAGATCGTCGGCATAGCGGGTGTAGGTAAAACCGAGCTTCTTGCAAAGGCCACTCATGCGCACGTCGAGGCGGCGGCACAAGAGGTTGGTAATGGCTGGGCTTGTGGGGGCGCCCTGGGGCAAGAAGCGGTCCGAGACCGCAACGTGATAGACGTCTTCGTCAAGCTCGATGCGCGTTACGTCGGGCTCGGTGCAAAGCAGTGCCAAGATGGTGGCGGTTTCTTCGCTGTAGCCAAACTTGGCAAAGAGGCCCTTAACCCGCCTGTAACCGACGGTGGGAAAGAAGTTTTCTAAGTCGATGTTAACGACAACGTCGTTGCCAACGTGCGGCGCTGCATTGGTGACAATGGAGCGGCCAGGGCAAAAGCCATGGGCGGCATCGTGAAGTGGCAGTGGCGCGAGAATGTTCTCGAGAACCCAATGCTGCGCCGCTTTAAGCCTTGGCATTGGCGCGCTAATCGTTCGTGTGCCGCCAGACTTTTTCGCAACGGTAAAGCGCTGGTAGTGGCTGTGCTTTGAGGTCGTTCGAGAGAATGCCAAGAAGCGAAGCGCCGGGACCGTGATGCCCATGGCATCGGCCAGTGACGCGGCATCGGGTAGCACTGGCAAGCCCTGGCCAACCAAGCGCGGCTCGTCGACCGCGCGCTTTCCAAGGCCAGCAGAAACGCCATCGCCAAGGTAGCCAATCTCTCGCTGCTTTTTCTTGCGCCACGCCGCAGCCTGCTCGGAACGTTCGCGCAGGCGCCGCTCGCGGTTTTCAAGGCGTCTGGCGCGTGCCTCTGCCATGCGCTGCTTGCGCGCCTCTTCTTTTAGCTTGACCTCGCTCTGCAGCCCCATCTGCTGTTGGCGAAGTTCGGTGAGCCTTCGGCTAAGCTCGCCCTTGCGACGGATATCGTTGGCCGGGGCCTCGGGCATGTCCTTGGACGACGGCCAAAAGCCCAAACGAATCATCTCTTCGAGAATGACCTCGTCTTTGGAGCTGTTGCGAATGCGCTCGTAAAGCGCTTTACGCGATGTGGGTTGATCGGACATGGGTTGGTAAACGGGTTTAAGCGAGGTGGTTAAACCGTGGGTAGAACGTCGTAGTAAAAATGCGCGCAGCGACCAGACACCTTCGTACAGCTCTTAGGACTAGATCGTCTCAACTCCGGCAGGGGTGCACCTCCTGCGCACATAAAAATCGCGGATTTCACACCGGAATTGCGCAGGAGGTGACACCCCTGCACAGTCACGAGCGAGCTAGTGATGCATGCTGGGCCGATTCACATGGACGGCGATCCGCCGCCCGTAATGCAAGGTCTATGGTCTTAGTCGCTGCGCGCAAACCTCCTAATCGAGACCCTCGGCGTCTAAGCCGCTGAGGTATCCCTGAAATCGAATGATGAGGTCTTCTACGTCTCCGTAGACCTCGTTAACGTTGTCGGATTCTAAAATGGTATCGACGGCTGCCCTGGCACGACTGGATGGCGATGCGTTGTCGATGGCTTCGTAAAGTTCTTCAATTAGTGCGCCTTCATCGGCAATGTCGACGATGGTTACCGAGATCTCTGCAATGACTTCTTGCAAGATGCTGTCGAGTCGCCAATTTGTTGTCTCGGAATTCGTGCGTGCCCCGGTAACGGCTTGTACAGCTCGCCCCAACCAGCTTTTCTTGGCAGGAGCCGCAGAGCGTTTCGCTGATCGTGTCGCTGGTGATCTTGTAGCAGAGGCGTCTGACGATGTTGCCTTGGCTTCGCTTGTCGTGCCTTTGGGATCCGCTTTCGGCGCAGCAGCTTTGGCAGATCGTAGGTCTACCACATCAGAGATTCCCCGATGCTCGGCAATTCGCAATGCCAGCATGTGCTCGCACGGGCCCTTGTAGAGCTTGTTTTGCTGGTAGTAGTTGCAACCGCACTCGGCCGCGCTCATGCGTCTCTCGGCATCGAGAACGAGCCAGGTTTTGTAGGTGTTTCGGCCGTCGATTACCGCACCATCAAACTTGAGCTCGCCATCGGGAAGAAAATGCAACGACACTTTTACTTTGCCAGCGTGAAGCAGCCGCGTCGCCTTACTCTCTCGCTCGTTGCTAAAGCGCAGCTTCTCGACGGGAAGCGGATCGCGGCTAAGTTCGCGAACGCGGTAGACGCCTTTGTTTAGATCGTAAATTGCACGGCCTGCTTGCACATATGAGGCGAGCGACGATTCGACAATTGCCGAATCGAGTCCAAGCCGTGCAGATAAACTCTTAGAGCTTTCGAACCAATTCTCTTTAAGCGCCGCAAAAACATCTTGCTTGGTATTGGCATCGACCTCTTCGCGCGGCGCCATTAAGTCGAAGTTTGCCGATTGGCTCCAGTCGTTCTTTGTCCAACCCGAGAGGCCGAGAGTAAAGGCCATGGGCCCAAGGTCGGCGACGTAGAACGAGGGCATGCCGCTGCCAAGCAAGACAACCTTAAAGCTGCGTGCGAGCGGGATTAGGCGCTCAAGAGCGTGAATACGGCGGCGGCCCCAAACCCGAATCTCTTGCGGCTTGCTGCCTGTGTAGATCGAGCGCGGGCAGCGCACTTCGGTACCCCAAGGCTCGAAGATGACGCTTACCGGTTTGCCAGGCGTTAGCTTGTAGCGAATCGAGCGCGGGCCAATAAGCTCTTTGCGGCGCCGAAGCACAAAGCAGATGTTGTGCAAATCCATCGGATGAAGATCGAAGCTTGTGGCCTCGAGGGTCATCGCCGAACTCACTTGTAAAAAGCCTCGGACCCATGTGTCGGGAAGGTCGATCTTCACCTCTTTGTGAGCCTCCTCGGCGGTGGTCTGCACTTCAAAGCCGGTGGGATCCACCTCGAGTCGTGTGCTCTTGTAGCTGCGAATTTTTTGAAACTCGTCGTAGAGCGATTGCGAGTAATCGACGTTGGTGGTGCCGCAGGCAAAGTCGCCGATGTCCTTAAAGACTTCGAGGCCCGCGCTTAGACGTCCGTAGCTAGCTTCGTCTTGGCTAAAGCACTCGAAGAAGACTTCGTCGGGGTGCACGGTGATTACTGGGTCGAGAACAAACCACGCATCGTAGTCGCGCTTGTAGAGGTAGTCGAAGTAGCGCTGCTGGGCATCGTAGTACGGCCGCATGCGGTCGTAGCTTGAGCTTGCCAGCTTGGAGTATTCGGCCGAGAGCCGCGCAACTTCTTCGCGGACCGACTTTCGCGTCTCGGTAATCTTCTGCCAGTCGACAAGATCTTGGGTTTCGAGCCAGCGCATGTACTCGGCCCGGTCTTTGGGCTTGTAGCGCGCGTCGGCAACGACAACATCGTGCAAAGCCGAGATGGCTTCGCGAAAGGGAATCTTGCTATTGAGCTCGCCGCGAAAAAAGGTTGGCTCGCGAGTGAGATCTGGCGAGAACGACATCGAGGTTTCGCTGCCGGTGTCCGAGACCGAAGAGGAACGCCTGTAGCTATAGTCAAACTGCATGGCGCGGCTCCGTTTCGAGGACCTGAATTGGCAGCTCTACATTGGGGTAGCGCTCGCGGAGTGCCACCATCGATTCGATGATGCTGGCTTTGCCGCCAATCGCGATGGTCACGCTTTGCCGCGTTAAAATCTTGGCCACAACCTTTGCCGCCTCTTCGCTCTTTAGCCCTTCCTGGGCCAGGAACCGCAGAACACGGCGTTTGGCAACTCCGCCTCGACTCACTCGGGAGAGCACCGAGAGAAAGTAGGTCGAGAGTTCATCAAGCTTTGCGGCATCGTCTGCGGCGTAGCGTTCGAGGTAGTTTGTGACAAAGAGCTGCAACTTGGTCGATGGATGCTCGCTAAGTTTTGCCAAGTACTCTTGGCCGTCTTGCTCTTGAAAGTTTTTAAGGATGAGGTCTTGTCCAAAGCGCTGCACGTCGGGGCGTACGCTATCGCAGATGGCGATGAGAACCGCAGGGCCAAGGTCCTCGGGGCCAAAGCGCTCTTGCACAAAGCGCAGCCCAAACTCACGAGTATCTTCCCACTTCGCATCGAGAAGCCGAGCAACAGCTGGCATGGTAATGCGAAAGCGAGCAACCGAGGCTTCACACAAGCCCCAAGCCGCTTCGCGAATTGAGAGCATCTCGTGATTGGCTAAGACCACAATGTCAAAGAGCGTAAGCTCTTCGGCGTCGATGTGCTTTAGGTACAGCGCGCCAAGCTCACGTGCATGGGGCGACTTGGCTTTTAGCAGGCGCAGCGTGCGCTCTTTGTCTGCCGGTGGCAGGTGAGGCTCGAGCCCGCCTTTTAGCAAGACGACTGCCGCCGCCGGAGCGCCTTTTGGCAAAGCGCGAGAGAGCGCATCGGCCATGGCTTTGGCCATGGTGCGTCCAAACTCAGAGTTACTCGCAGCGAGTCGCTCGATGGTTGGGCGGCAAGCCTCGCGCACATCGGCAAGCGCGTGCAGCGCCAGGTGAATAAAGAGCTCTGGGTATTGGACAAGCTCGATGTCGGGCTTTTTGTCGAGCAAGCGGATGCCAATGGTGCGAATGCTCGCATGCTCCGAATCCATTAGGGCGATTAAGAGATCTTCCGGGACAGCGGTTGCCAGGCGATCGTTCTCAAGCAGAAGCTCGGCGCCAACTTGTTGCACGCAGAGCAGGTCGTGGGCGAGCAAGTCGCGAAGAACTTCTTCTCCTAGATTCTTGGCCTGCCGACTAAAGGCGGCGAGCAAGATGGAGCCAATTTCGGCGAGATGCACTTCCTCGTCTTCGGCCCCTTTAAGCTCGGCAACAACCCGCGCGATGACCGTTTGTGCGAGGGAATCGGAGCTGACAGTAAGCGCAGGGCACTGGCGCACAAACGCCTGGTTGTCTGCATGCGGGCTTAGAATTAGCGTTGCCCAAAGTGCCGCATCGTCGAAGGGCGCTGGCGTGTAGGCTTGCAGCCATTGGTGGGCGTGGGCACGCGCTTCGAGAAGCGGGCACTCAACAAGGAGCCAGGCAAGCTCGCCCGACATGGGCCTGTCTTTGATGAGCTCGAAGCCAAGCTTGGCGGTCTCTTCGTAGGGCGCCTTTAAAAAGAGCGAGAGCGCATCGATATCGAGACCTGCGCAGAAGGCGGGGTTTGCGCGCAAGACCTTGAGAAGCATCTGGTGCACAGGGCGACAGCGGCTCTCGTCCACCAAGTGAAGCAGCGCTTCGGGGCGCGCATCCCACAACGCGGGAAAGGCTTCTTCGCGTTTCTCTAGATCGATGACGCCGGAGCTGCGCGGCCCTTGTGCCACCGTCTCGCCAAGCACACGCAGGAGCCGCTCGCGCTCGGCTTCCCCGAGTTGGACTTCTTCGAGAAGGTGCAGGTAGCCCTCTTTGATGGTGCGAGTTGTGCCATCTTCAAAGGCGAAGCCTCGCTGGTCGCCGCGCTCCCAAATTTGCATCCCAAGGCCCCACTCGCGTTTGCGGGTGTGGCGATAGATGGTGTTGGCAGTGGGGCTTTCTTGTGGCGTTAACTGCGCTGTTGCCTCACCCGGCAAATACCCTGGCACACAGCGCCACGCATTGCCGTTTTGGTCCGGGTAGTAGCGATCGCTGTGGGTGTAGAGCAGGGTATTGAGGGCCCAGTAGCTGGCGTAGGCATCCCATCGCACGTTGCTTTGGGTGGAGCGCCCGCTGGTGTAGTCGTATTGGCTGTAGGTCGATCGCCGCAGTGATTTTGCATCGGCGTCGGTAAAGGGCAGTAGCGTGCCAACTGCCATCGGCACAAAGTCGGCCGAGGCATCGTCGCCAAGGCGCTTTAGCGTGCGAGCGACGCGCCTTCGCAGGTAGCGCCGGGTTGCAATCTTAAAGACGACGTTCTTGTCGTACCAGCCGACAGGATTGGCGCTTGTGGTTTCGAAGCGGTGGGCAAGCAAGCCAAAGATGCGTGCATCTCGCCGAAACTCCGCGAGCTTAAAGATTGCTCGCACGGCCTGGAACGTTCCGCGCTGCAGGGGAATGCGCCGGAGTACTGCGCGAATGCCAGCGGTAGCCTCTGGCGAGCCGTAGCGATAGGTGGCGACCAGGCGCTTTGCAAAGGCATCGTCGTTGCGCTCCATTGCGGCGACTAAGAGTTTTTCTATTTCTTGAGTTTCCCCTGCAACCACCGCAGTGCGAAGCGTCTGGCTCATTTGCGCAAGGTGGGTTTCGACTATCTCGGCTCGCAGCGACTCGTCGCCAATCACTCGCAAGACTTCGGCAATCAGTGCTCGAGTCTCTTGGCGGATTTTCTTATTGGCAGCGAGCGCCTGCAATGGCAGCAGCGATGCAGAGCCGCCACATCGGCCAAGCGCCCATACAAGCGAGTAGGCGCGAATGTTCTCTTTTACGGTTTGCGGCAGGGCCAGAAGTTCGAGCAAGAGCGGCTCGGCTTCGCGAATGCCTCGTTCGCCCACGCTCCAAATAACTCGATCAAGGGGACGATCGGAGCGGTCGCCTTTTGCTAAGAGATCGAGAAGTGCTTTGGATGCTTTGGCATTGCCGGACGACTCCACGGCGGACGACTGCACCAACGCAGGAGGAGGCGGCGCTGCAGCCTCGACTGGAGCACTTGCCTCATCTTCGCCAGGCTCATCGTCTACGTAGCCTTTGGAGGTTTTCGAAAGAACCAGCTTCTCGTAAATGGCGCGAGCCTTTTTCTCCGCAACAGCCGATTCGGTCTTGGTGCCTTCGCGCAGGTTGGAGCCGCGGCGGCCGTAACGAAAGTTGACAACAAAAGCGTCGTCACCCACTTCGCATAGATCCACTTCGTAGACTTTGTCTGACTTGCCTTCTCGAAAGAAGAGCCTGCGTTGTTCTACGAGCCTCATTGACCCAGGCACGCTAGCAGTGGTGTCTGACACAATGCATGGTCTTTCTTAGGTCTGACCCGTTGCGCAATTAAGTGGCGAATCGCAAGTGCGTTTAGACCCGTTGCAAGCCAACCTTCGTAGCAAGCCTGCGGAAGACGGCTGCAACACCTGCACCTGTGACGATAGCGGCAACTGGGCTTGCACCGAATTGGGTTGCGTCGACGCGTAGCTCGCTGTTTTTGTGTCGCGTACCTTAGCTTGTTGTATCGGGTTTGTACGCGGCTCCTAAATACTTGGCCTTTGTCAATTGACGAACCCTCTCTGCGGCGGCAGCGCTCAATAGCGGTGGTCACGTTTACGATTGAGAAGAGTGCTGTTGTTACCGGATCAGCCGACGAAGTCTTCGCCTTTTTGCGCTACATGGCGAACTACAAACCCTATAACGAGGTAACTTGAGGGAGTGAGCTAATGCGTGCTGGTTAAGAATAATCCCAGTTCCATGACGCCCGCTGCCAGGCAGACGGTGGCGAGGACGATGCCGCGAAGGGTAGGGCGTTGGCGGTCAGCAATTTGATTGAGGCGTTCGAAGTGCATACCTTCTACTAGTGCAGAGGTTGTGCCAGTGTTCGAGTGACCCAAAGTCCCCGGTTTAGGCACACTTCGCCACGAACAAGGCGCCCGAGGCCGTGTCTCGCGTGTCGCAGTGTCGCAGGCGGCGTGTCCCAAGTGCCAAGAAGGCACGAACTCATAAGAATGCTATCTATTGCTTGGTACAGACGTAGGTACCAAGTTGGTCGGCAAGGCATTCGCCGGATTCACATGGCGTTTCGCGAGTCGGGTTACAAGCGAGTTCACAGCTCATGCGACCATTCGTGACAGCACAAGTCTCTGGCGCCGTGCAGTCAAACGTGCACTCGTCGATAGGTGGAGTCACGACGGTTACCGGCATAGGCTCGCAAAGCGGATGACCGCGCATAACCTGGCCTTGCGCTTCGCTAAAGCGATTGCGAAAGGAGGGCGAACGTCCATCCAGCCAGAAGGAAGAACTCATGATGTTGCGGCGAAAGTCGTCTGTGCAGGCCGATACGTTCTCGCACTCAGGTGTATCGGCTATGGGATCATGGTTGGGAAGACCGACTCCAGTGTTGCGCTCGCTGGTGTGGTAGAGCCCTAGAAAGTGGCCTATTTCGTGGGTCAAACTAGAGGCCAATCCGTCGGCGTCTAAGAAGCCCGAGGCATCGGCGTAGAGTTCGGTGGAAACCAGGACGGCCGAAGTACCCCGATCTGCTGCATACGGGCCAGGCAAGCCCATTGAGTAGCCGTAGGGATCGAAGGTTGGATTGTCCGAACCGCCAATGGTACGGACAAGCATGATATGTACCGCGTTTTCGCGAGCCAGGGTGGGAACCGTTTTCTTGAGGAGGTCGTCGACGATGGCGAGTGCCGACCCGTCTCCGAGGTTGATGTCAGACGACTGCATGTTCACCCTGCTAATCGTGTAGTCCGCGACGGCGATTCCGATTTGGCGAAAGTTCAGATCAACCTGAGCGTAGATGCGATCCACTGCATCCCGAAACGTCGTAGCTCCAAGGGCTGCGTCGTCAACTAAGAAGTCTAGATAGATGCCACAGGTCTCCGCAGGCTTTTCCTCCGCTGTGTAGATGAGCACTTTGATGTCCTCATTTACGTTGTTGCCGGTAAAGGCATTCACACCGCGAATCGTTAGGATGTACTGGCCCTCTTGTGCGATGAGATCGGTGGAGTTTGGGTAGAGCCAGTCGACAAGCCCTGGAACCTCGCGAGCACCACGCCGAACAAAGGCGTTGCCCTCAAGAATGTCCCGTCCGTCTGGTCCCACAAGTTCGGCAAGATAGTAGAGGCCTTTATCGCCGCGCACTTCGATGAGAAACGAGTCCACACCGGCTGGCACATCAAAGGCAATGCGCTCGGATAGGCCATTGGAGATACGGCTGGTGTAGGTCGTAACCGTTAGATCGTCGCGGAGTATCTCTCTTGTCGGTGCGCCGCTTTGGCAGCTCGTGACCGTGGACAGTGCAATTGCGCCAGTAAGAATTAATCGCAGCATTCGGCGTATCCTGGTAGGCAACTCTCAGTTGCATCTTGACAGCGTTTTCCGGTGGCTGCGCAGTCCACAACGGTAAACTCGCCGCTGACACAGTAATGAAGGGTATTGGCGTCTATGCAAATGCCTTCCGGACCCAAGCCAGCACACGGGTCGTTGAGGTCGACACAATCGGCGAAGCCATCAAGCACTTCGCAAACGGTATCGGTACCACAGCTTTCGATTTCGATTCCCACATTTTCGTCGAAGCAGTATTTGAGTGTCGTCTCGTTTTCGCAGATTCCATCAGAGCCCACGGTCTGGCACTCCGTCATCGGTGATGATGACGGCTCACAACAACCAGCGCCGTTAATACAGGCATCCACTTGGCAGGTTCGGGTTCCGGAACAGACTGCCTCTTCAATCTCGTCGGCAAAGCAGTACCGAATCGTCAAATCATCACTGCAAATCCCCTCAAATCCGAGAGCTGCGCACTCGGCTTCAGGAGTCAAGGTTCCACCAGTCTCGATGTCACCACAGCAGTAGGCGCCCGTTGCGCAGGTATCCTCTTCGCAACGCTGTCCAAGTGCACTGCAGTTCTTCTCTCGTGGTCCAACGGACTCTGAACACCACTTTGCAACGTCTCCTTCGCAAACTCCGGTAAAGTCCAAACCAGACTCGGCACACAGATCCCCAGCGGGGGGCGCACCGCCGCCGCAACAAAACGCTCCTTGGGCGCACTCGTCGACGGCGCATGTTTTGCCTGCAGCTTCGCAGTCCCAGGTGCGCGTGACCGCGGCGGCTTGCGTGTTGTCGCAGTAGATGGCTTCTCCTGTGGTCGTGCAGAATCCCTTCTCGCTTATGCCAGTGTCAGCACACGGGGAAGCTGCTCCACTTCCCGGGCCCGTATCTTCTTCGAGGCTCTTGCAAAGAGCACCACGACTAACGTCGAGGACGCACTGTTCTCCAAGGGCTTCGCAGTCGATACGAAGCAGTCGCCCTCGATCGAGATCGCAAGACACAGCACTCCCTTGTTGGCAATCACCCCGGGCTGTTGCGCCTTCGCAACCTGGACTCGTGCCGCTGCCTTCTTTTTGCTCCGGCGGATTTCTATAGTCGATCGTGCGGGCGTCGGTGGCTCCCTCTACGCTATCGCCAATGGTCGTGGAACAACCAGCAATAAGAATCGCGAGACATGCGAAGAATCGAATGGGCGTATTCACGACCTGTGCCGAAGGAAGAGATAGGGATTGTTCGGGACTCTGCATGGTGAAGCCTCTTGTTGGTAGGATTGCTCTTTCGCGGAGAACGCTCGGAGGTTGCTCAACCTATTTGCGCGTCGCTGATGGCAGCGAGTTCGTACGCGAGCACGTCGAGCCCAAAGCTCATACAAACAGCGGGATGGTCGTCACCAAAGCGGTGAGGCTGAAGGCGAGGGATTGAGAATTCATATTCCGCACTCTCTCACGCACTCGCATTCGCAGCGTTTTCAAAATTGCAAACCACGTTCCTTGTAATGCACAGGGGCGCGAAACGCATGTACGACGTGCTTGCGCATTTGATAGCCGCAATGCTTATGCAGCTCCGCTGCGGCGACTAAGAGGTCTTCGTTACCTGGCAGAGCGCAGTGGATGCGGTAGGTTTCTGCGCAACACACTGCGGTGCATTGCGGACCTAGAGCGATGAAGCAGCAACAGCAAATTCGGTACACCGTTCTTGTCACTCAAGACTGAGCGCGGCTCGCGTAAAAAGCCTAGCGAAAAACGAAAGGATAGCTAACCGTCATCCCTTTTTGCGATTTGCTGAACGTCGCGCGTTTCACAGCCGACGTCAGGCATCGACGCAACCGTACTGCGCCACCATTGGCACGCGCGCTCTGCACCTTGCCATTGGAGCCGATCGTAAATTTGACATTGATGGTCCCACTCGCGCTGTGTTCATTCCCACAAGAGATCACGCGCGCTTTGACCTTGGCGATGCCTTCCCTGATGTCGTCACGCGGAATCGTCTTTGGAAGGGAGGCGCTGGTGGCTCCCTTTTTGAATTTTCTGCAACATGCCTTGTCGGGATCAACGAGGCAGATAACTTCGTCACAAGTGTTTTCTCGTTCTGGAATTCTTTTTGCGAAGGGATTCTTTACCTCGGAACGCGAGTCGACGAATTCTTCGACTTCGAGAATTCGGTGATCCGGATTTCGAGATCCGCTAGCGCTTCCGATACGCCGCGTGGCCTCGCTTTCGCCCTTCAATCTGTCGAGTTTTTGGCGCTGCTTTGCGCTAAGAAGTTTTCGTATTCGAAGCCATGAGAAGACTCGAGATTTGCGCAGCTCGCCCTCAAGGGAACTAATCTGCTCGATGAGCACTCCTACACGTTTCTCACTCGCGGCATCTTTCTCGAGTTCACGGCGTAAATCGATGCCTGCGATGTTCATATTCGCAGTCATTCGAATCGATGTCTTGCGAGCATCAACGAGAATGGTGCCAATCGCATTCTTCTGATTCGCGTTGAGATTAAGCTCGGAGAGTACACGAGCATGGCTTAGCTCCGATCCGTCAACCGGTTGTGCGCGCAGCAGCCCCGCCCACAGAAGAGGAATCAAGACGACGAGAAATACCGTTGGTAACTTCATTCTTTACTCTCCAATTCAAAGACTTCGGTTGCGGAAATGGGCTCGAGAAACTGGTGCCATTGCGCACTCGTTTGCAGCGAGAGGTCTACATCGGCGAGGACCAAGAGCTGGGCCCAGTCCGCATCATCGGTTGCATTGCCGGTTGTTGCCGCATCGCCGGTTGTCGCCGCATTGCCGAGCAATCCAGGCAGATCTTCGCTTGTGGTGTGGACCACAGCCCCGCTAAGCTCTGCGGGATCTTGGCGATTCGTTTGTCCCGTGCTCCGAAGAAGTAGTATCAGTGCGGCGGCGGATGCAAGAGCGCCCCCGACCGCCAGGGCGAAATACCGAGGGCGCCACACCGCGTTGCGATGGACTTGAGAATGGACCGTCGCTTCCAAGCGCGTCGCGAATCCCAACGGTGCACAGGGCTCTGGCATTCTCTTCAGGGTGGACGTTAGTGAGGCCGAAGTGCGCTGCGTCGCTTTACAAACGTTGCAACCCGCAATGTGCAGACTCTGGGCGTTTGTAAGCGCTTCACCACACACCAAGGTTTCTTCGATCCTCTGGCATATCTGACTCATTCGATTTCTCCTTCGGGTAAAATTTGTAGTCGAAGCCGGCGCATGCCTCTTACGAGATGTGTCTTTACGCTCGATGGCTTGATGTCCATCAGGATTGCAATCTCTTCCACCGACAAGTCGTGGCCGTACCGCAAGGTCAGCGTGGAACGTTGCATGGTGGGCAGGCGTTGCAAGTGACGCACAAGCAGTTGGGCTTGCTGAGAACCACTTAAACGCTGCTCGCCATCTGCCGATGTCGATGAGTTCGGTGCCGCGTTAGCAGAGCCCCAAAATGCCTCCTTAAGTCGTCGCCTACGCAGAATGCGAAGACAGCGTCTTGTCACGATGCGAAGAAACCAGGCTTCGGCCAGCGCCTCATCTCGAAGCGAGCCATGCGATCGGCAAACATCTATCAGAGACTCCTGAACGGCATCTTCTGCTTCCGCACGATTCCGCAAAAGGTCGTTCGCGATCCGATACGCTCGCTTGCTCGCAACAGCGACAAGACGTTCCAATAGCTGGTCTCGCGTGGGCACGGCTTTGGGCTGCGCCTGCCCGGATAGCTGCATGGGTGTCAACACTCACAATGGTAGAGCCCCGACGAGGCAAACCGGTTGACAAGCACCGTGGAAAATACGTGAGAAACGTGTAACTAGCTGACATTGCTAGGCTCCTTGCAAGCAAATCACCGGGAGCCGAACCTCAAGACGCATCCTAGCGGCCTATGACATCGCCTTGGTCTTGGCTTGTGAACGAGAACGCGACGCTCAGTTGTCCGCATCCGTATCCATAGAGTGCCGACGATCGAATCTCGTTGTCGAAAAGACCAAGCGAGCAAAGGCTTATAGTGACCAAGGCCGCGCGTATTTAGACGCGAGTGTCTACGACAAAGCGGTCGAGGAGTTTAAGAAGGCCAATGCCCTCATTGCCCACCCCGACTTTCTCTACAACATTGCCTTCTCGTACGACAATCAACGCAGCCAAGAGGAGAAGGCACTTGACTACTACCAGCAATACTTGGCAGCCGCACCGGATGGCGTGATGGCAGACGTCTCACGTCGCCGCGTTGCCAAGACTACCAAGCGCCTTCGAGCAAAGAATCGCTAGCGTTCGATCGTTAGCGATACCAGCCAGGAGTTGGCGGCAAAGGTCTCGCCCTCCACGAAGGGATTGTTAAGCGTGGCGATGTCGATCGGAACATCCAAACCACAAGACCCAGACGCCAAATAGGTTGGGCCGGTCTGCGCTTCGAGGTTGTGGCCAAAGCGAAGATTTCGAATCTCTTGACCATCGTCCATTGAAATCTCAAGTACGATCGAATCGTCAACAGCAACAGCAACGTTCAGAGGAACTCTTACTTCGCCTAACGTTTGATCTGGGACTGCGAACGTTGCCTCCGAAATCGGGACGAATTCTCCATTGAGAACATCTCCGGTGAGCCTGTGCAAGGTAAGCGTTGCTGACTGCGTCCCCTCAGGAGACGTGGCAACCTCGATGGGAAGAACCGCTTCGGTAATGCGTGAGCCACCAATACTGGCGGCGGGGAAGAGGCGAAAGTGACGAGTATCTGTGTGCGGGCCCTGCTCGCCGTAGCGACAGTTGACGTTTGCGTTGGCGACCGGTCCTCCGGTGCTCTGGGTTAGCGTCTGGATTTGTGGCTCTTCGATGGGGGTGGCATCGGGCTCATTGGTTTGCGGTCGAGCGTCGGCGAAGGAGCCTACGCCTTCCTCATCGTCGGCGTTTCCACCGATGGTCGAACTGCACCCGCCAAAAACGAAGATGATGGCCGCTAAGCTATGTAAATTGCGCATCGCATCCTTTGCAGGGAATCGCTGCAAGCGCGAGTCCATCTCTAAGTATTCGATCTTTAGCCAATTCTGGCAAGAATGTGGGGTGGTGGCCCAAGAAGCTGGGGCTATCGACCACATCTAAGCCGTCTTCGTCGCCCAAGAAACAGCAGAAGGAGGCCCAGGAGAAGCCCTGTAGGCCTCCCTCCTCCACCTACAGCAGAGCACCCTTTGGCCTTGGATTCTTCTTCTTTGGGAGCATCTTGGTCGGAGCTCCTCTCTTCCGAAACGGCCACCGGCTTGATACTAAAGCTGCCAGTTGTGGTGCCTGAGACTTTGAGGTTCTTTGTTAGCTCCTTCTCATAACAATACCGAATGCGCGGAGGGACGCGTCGAATGTAGCGACGGCCAATATTGGTGTTGAGCCCCGCGCTGGTGGTCGTACGTTGGCAGCTTCGTGCGCCCCTTGGCGAGGATGTGCACAATGTAGGTCTTGCTTGTCTTTTGCGCTAATGAGGCCAAGGAGAATTGGTAAGTGAAACTCGTCTTCTGTGCTGCCGCTAGTATTCGGTGCCCAGTTGCACTGCTTTGAGAACTGGCCAAACGCCATGACGAAATCTGAATTCTGGCGTGTAACCTCTGTGATAAGACCGCAGAGCGCGATCTAACGGCCGCGACCGAACGGAGAATTTGATGCCCAACTTACTGACACAAGACGAATACCTAGCCCTTGCAAGCACACTTCGGCGCCCAACCGAAGCTCACATTGATGGCGCGCTCACCGCGGCAGCCAGTGGCAAGACCTTCGACTCGGTAAACCCGGCAACCGGTGAAGTTCTGGCTAGTATTGCGGCCTGTGACAAGGCCGATGTCGATCGAGCCGTGGGGGCAGCGCGCGAAGCATTTGCCGATGGTCGTTGGTCAAAGATGCATCCAACCGATCGCAAAACGATTCTTCTACGCTTCTGCGAACTCATCACGGCGAACCAACACGAACTCGCAGTGCTTGAGAGTCTCGATAGCGGCAAGCCCATCTTTGATATTGAGACGATTGATTTACCCGAGTCGATTCACTGCATTCAGTGGCATGCAGAAACGGCCGACAAGATTTACGACCAAGTTGCACCGAGCGGGAGCGATGCGGTTGGTTTGGTCGTGCGCGAACCAGTTGGTGTTGTTGGCTGTGTTTTGCCTTGGAACTTTCCGATTCTCATGGTGGCTTGGAAACTTGGTCCAGCCCTCGCTGCTGGCAATAGCGTTATCGTCAAGCCTGCGGAAGAGACCAGCATGACCGCGATCCGCCTGGCCGAGTTGGCGCTTGAAGCGGGAGTCCCGAAAGGCGTCTTTAGTGTTGTTACTGGCCTTGGAGAGACAGTTGGCCGTGCCATCGGTCTACACCCGGGCATCGACATGGTCTCCTTTACCGGTTCGACAGAAGTTGGCCGGCTCTTTCTAAAGTACTCGGCCGATAGCAACCTAAAGAAGATTGTCTTGGAGTGCGGCGGCAAGAACCCATGCATTGTGATGGATGATGCAGAGGACCTGGAAGCGGTTGCCGACCATGCAACGAATGCGGTGTTTTGGAACATGGGTGAGAACTGCTCGTCCAACTCTCGGTTGATTGTGCACGAGAAGGTGAAGGCTCAACTCGTTGAAAAGATCATCGCCTGCGTTGCGAAGACATGGCCAACGGGCCGGCCTCTCGACCCAAGCAATCGCCTTGGTGCAATTGTTTCGAAAGCGCAGTACGAGCGAATCCTTGGTTACATCGAGATTGGAAAGAAGGAAGGCGCGACGTTGGTTTGCGGCGGCAACGCCCTCGAGATCGATGGCGGCTACTACGTCGAGCCAACGATTTTTGACAACGTCACAGCGGATATGACCATCGCTCGCGAGGAGATTTTTGGCCCGGTGTTAGCGGTTCTCGAGATTGCCTCCGTCGACGAGGCGGTAGCCCTTGCAAACGATACGAACTACGGGCTGGCAGCATCGCTCTTTACCGCAAACGTGAAGACCGCCCACCGTATGGCGCGGGCCATTCAAGCGGGAACGGTCACGGTAAATTGCTATGGCGAGGGAGATATGAGCACGCCCTTTGGCGGGTTTAAAGAGTCCGGCTTTGGCGGGCGTGATAACTCAATTCACGCACATGACCAGTACACCGAACTCAAAACCATTTGGCTTGATCTCTCAAACTAGCTCTCTGTAGCAACTAAGAATACATCTTACTAGTGACGAGTATGTACAAACGTAGTTTCGAGGACCGGGGCGACTACCTGCGTGTGGAGTTGCCTTCTGGGGCACTTGCCGATTTTCACTATTTTTGGCTGCGACACAACTGCGCCTGTTGCGTGCATCCAACAACGAAAGAGCGGATTCTGTGCCCGTCTAAGGTGCCACTCGACATTCGCCCAACTTCGATCGCAAACGACGACGGTGCGATTGCCATCGTCTGGCAAGGTGGGCATGAGAGCGTCTTCCCACGTGAGTGGCTTAGTCGACACCAGTATTCGGGCGAGGCGCATGCGTCGAAAATTGAGGCCGAGGACCTCTCGCTCATCGAAGTGCCCTACGGCGAGTGTAGGGCGAGCCTGGTTACGACGTGCCAGCGCTACATTGCCGAGCGCGGTGCCATCGTTGTTCGGAATTGCCCGCTGGATGCCGAGCAAATCATCACGATGTTTGACGACAGCGACCTCGTGATTCGAGGGACGCACTTTGGCCGAATCGAAGACTTAAAGACCAACAACAGCACCAACGAAAATAATGACCAGTTGGGCTACACCGATGCAGCAGTGGATCTGCACACCGACCAGCCCTTCATCGAAGATCCGCCCTGGTTGCAAATGTTGGTCTGTATCGAACGCGGCACAACTGGTGGGCACAACCAACTCGCCGATATGCGGCAGGCCGCTCTCTACCTTCGGGATACCAATCGCCATGCCTTTGATGTTTTGGTCAACACGCCGGTGACCTTTGATCGGCAGCAGAAGAACTTCTCAAGCACAACCAGCTATCCGATTCTTAGTTTTAAAGACGGCGAGTTTGAGCAGGTGCGTTCGAGCTACTTCACGCTGGCGCCGCTCTCCATTGCATTCGATGCGATGAAACAGTGGTACCAGGCGTACAAAGAGCTTGTGCGACTTATCGAGTCCCCCGAGAATCGCTTTCGCTTTGTTCTAAGCCCTGGCGATTTTATTCTCTACGACAATCACCGAATGCTGCACGCACGCGAGGGCTTTAGCGGGCCACGGTGGCTAAAGGGCATCTACTTCGATCGGCGTCCCGAAGGCAATGCTAGTGACGGCAAATAGGCTAGATCGCAAGCAGCTCAGAACAATACTCATTGGTAAGGCTCCCAAAGGTGCGATCTCGTGAGGGCCTCGTCGACATTTGACGTCTAGCGTCGAAAAAAATCGACATAGGGGTAGGTGGCGAGATGGCTTTTCGCCCGTTAGGCTTCAGTCACTTGAACCGAAAAGCCGCCACTATATCAGTCTTTGGGGCAGACGAGAAATGGTCGTTCTCACACTCGTCTCTCTCAAATTGTAAGGTCACTGCATATCCAGAGCGCTTCGGTTGGCTGGCAATCCCGCCAATGGAGACGTACGGATGAGTGAACTACTAGACGCATCACTGGCATTTCCCTCGGTTGCACTAACGATTCTCGTTGGCATCACGCTTCTGTATTGGGTCTTTGTGATTCTTGGAGCGCTTGATATCGACTTGTTTCACGCCGATGCCGACATCGATGGAGCGGCGGGGGTTGACGGGGGTGGTGGCGACGTTGGTGATGCTGGCGGCGAAGCTGGCGATGGCGATGGCCACGAAGGTGCCGAAGGCGTTAGCTCGTTTCTCAGCCCACTTAGTCTAAGAAGAGTTCCACTCACAATTTCTCTTAGTTTCATCTTTGTAATCTCGTGGAGCATTTGTCTTCTCGCAACCTACTATCTTGGGCCTGTTATTCCCGGTGGAATGCCGACATGGCTCTTTGGGATCTTGGTGCTTGGCGGCTCGATCATTGCCTCGCTGCCGCTTACCGCAATCGTTATCACGCCACTGGCGCCTGTCTTCACAGTGCACCATGCCAAGGCGGCGCTCGATAATGTTGGCGCGACCTGCACGGTAACGACGGGCCGCGTCGACCACGATTTTGGGCAAGCAAAAATTACCGACAACGGCTTGGAACTTGTGATTCCAGTCCGGTGCGATCGCGACAACCAGTTTCAGCGCCATGACCGAGCACTTGTCATCGACTATGACAAGCAGCGCCATGCCTACCTCATAGAGCCTATGGACGGGCTCTTAACCGCAGCGAAAGAAGAATAGCCATGCCAACACAACTCCTGATAGCTCTCGTCGCAGGAGGCTTTGTCCTCCTAATGGGCATCCTCGTCATGATCGCTCGGTTCTATCGAAAGGTCGACCAGGGCACGGCGCTGCTCATAAATAAGATGAAAGCCGAACCGGAAATTACCTTCTCGGGTGGCGTGGTTCTGCCAATCTTTCACCGAGCCGAGATCATGGATATCTCGGTCAAGACCATCGAGATTCATCGTGCTGGCTTTGAGGGCCTGATCTGTCGCGACAACATTCGTGCCGACATCAAGGTCGCGTTCTTCTTGCGGGTAAATAAAACTCGCGAAGATGTTCTTCGTGTTGCCCAGGCCATCGGCTGTGCCCGAGCCTCGGACCACGGAACACTTGAGCTGCTCTTTGCAGCTAAGTTTTCCGAAGCGCTAAAGACCGTTGGCAAGAAGCTCGACTTTGAGATGCTCTATGAGGAGCGCGACAACTTTAAGGACCAAATCATCTCGGTGATTGGCAAGGACCTTAACGGATATGTCCTCGACGATGCGGCTATCGATTATCTCGAGCAAACACCGCTCGACAAAATGGACCCAGACAATATTCTAGATGCTCGTGGTATTCAGAAGATTACCGACATCACGACGCAAGCCGCTGTGAGCACCAACAACCTCAAGCAAAAGCAACGCATGGAGCTTGGTAGCCAAGATTTGGCCGCAGACGAGGCCATTTACCGCTTTGATCAACAACGAGCGGATGCAGAAGCGAAGCGCGACAAGGAAATCGCGATGTCGCAAGCCCGTGAGTCAAACGACGCTCTGCGAGTGCAACTTGAAGAGCAGAAGCTTAGCGAGATTAAGAAGCAGAAGGTGGAAGAGGAAGTGCGTCTTGCCGACGTTGCCAAAGGCCGCGCGATTGCGGTTGCCGAGCAAGCCAGTCTTCGCGAAGTTGGAGTGGAGCAGGTTCGCGTCACTAAGGCGACGGATCTTGAGCAGGTGGATCGCCAGCGCGAAGTTGCCTTGCGCTCTATCGACAAAGACAAGCTTGTCGAAGTTGAGAAGAAAGAAATCGCCAATATCGTTGCGGGTCGTATTGCGGTTGAGAAGGGCGTTGCGACCGAAGAAGAGAACATTAGCGACATTCGCGCCCATGCTGGTGCCGAGCGTTCTAAGAAGGTGAAAATCATTGCCGCCGAGGCCGATGCTCAAGAGGTTCTTATCAAGGACATCAAGATGGCCGAAGCGCAGGAGCAAGTTGCAACGCTTACTGCGAAGCAGCAACTCACCTTGGCCGAGGCTGCACTGGCCGTTGCCGACAAAGATGCACGAAGCAAGATTCGACTTGCCGAAGGTGTGCAGGCTGAAGAGGCCGCCAAAGGCTTGGCCGAGGTTCGCGTCAAAGAGGCTGATGCCAATGCTGTAGAGAAGCAGGGCATTGCCCACGTGAAGGTGCGCCAAGCCGCCATCGAGGCCACCCAGCGCGAAGGCCTTGTCGAAGCCGAGATTATTCGCGAGAAGCATCTTGCTGAAGCGACTGGAGCCGAGCAGCGCGGTATGGCCGAGGTTCGAGTGAAGACAGCAGACGCCGATGCGCTCGAGAAGCATGGCATGGCCGAGGCCGTTGGCATCCGCGAGAAGCTTCTTGCCGAGGTGACTGCAAAGCTTGCCGATGCAAACGCAACCGAGGCGCAGATGCTTGCCGAAGCCAAAGGCTTGGCAGAGAAGGCCGCATCGATGACGCTCATCGCAGGCGAGACGCGAGAGCACGAGGAGTTCCGACTCAAGCTTGAGAAGGATGTCGAACTGGCAATGGAAGCGCTTAAGGCGAAGGTCCTTATGTCCAAGCAGCACGCTGAAGTTATGGGCGAGGCATTCAAAACCGCAGACATTAATATTGTTGGCGGCGACGGCGCCTTCTTCGACAAGTTCGTCAAGTCGGTGGCGGTTGGCCACTCAATCGACGGTGCGATCGATAGCAGCTCTACGTTGCAGGCCGTCCTTGGCGATAGGCTCAATGGCGATGGCGACCTTATCAACGACCTAAAGGAGATGCTTGCAAGCGCTGCTGCTGGCTCGGATTCCATTAAGGACTTGAGTGTTGCGGCAATGCTCAGCTCGGTGATGAAGGGTGCCGACGATGGCTCGAAGCCCAAGATCAAAGCGCTCTTGGACAAGGCAAATGAGTTGGGCATTGGCAACATCGCTCCGAACAACAAATAGCGGAACGCGAAGCACCCAAAGCCTATGGCAGAAGAATCGGAAAACGGCGCGTCTGCAGATGTAGACGCTGAGCTAGAGGGCGGCAACTATGAGGTGATTAAGCAGCGCCTGACCCAGCAGGGCCAGGAGCTGTTGCGCCTTACAGAGACGCTCAATACCCAACGCAAAGAACTCTTCGGAGGCTCGGAGCTTAAGGTGGTAGCGAACGAGCGCGTGCGCACAGCAAACAACTGTGTGCCGCGCGACATCGTCACCATTAACGGGCTCTTGCTCTTTGGCTACAACGTCTTTATGGGGCTCAAGCAGGAGACCTCCGTTGCCGATGTGATGGCGCTCCATCGCTTTGAACCTGCCGATGGCGGCTATGATTGCTCTGCTGTACCGCTTGATGCGGCTGGCGAGTTTCTCCTCTCCGAAGAATTCGCAAAGGCGTTTTCGACGCTCTATCGCTACTACCGGGATGCGCGTCTTTTACAGCTTGTTAAAAACGACACCAGCCTGCTGGCCGCATTTCAGGTTGGAACCGAGCACACCGATATCAAGGTCTTTCACTGGCGCATCGAGGGTGATGGGCGAGTGGTCTTTGTCGACGATCGCGGCGCCAATATCTACGTCGCTCCATCGACCCACGATTTCGATTGGAGCGAACTCGATCGAGATGCGCAGGTTGCCGGCGCGTATCCTCACTACAATATTGATGACACCCTCTTTGTTGAGAACACTGGCGGCGACATCACCGTCAAGATTGAAAACAACACAAGCACGGGCGAGGGCATTTATGCCGACCCTGTCAACGAGGTAAACCAGACTCTCGACGATGGCCGCTTTGCCTACGCAAAACTCGGCGGCCTGTATCTAATAAAAATTCTGCCGTTCCGCGAAGAGGCTTGGCGGTACCTCGTGTTTAATCCGCGAACCAGTGCGGTACTTCGCATTGATGCGATTGGCGATGGCTGCCGGCAGTTGCCCGAAGACCACGGAATTGTCTTTCCGGGCGGCTACTACCTAGCAGGCGGCACGTACAAGCTCTTTGAGGGCGACAACGAGGACATGCGATTTGAGCGCATGATCAAGTCGCCAAACGGCGAGGACATTCTCTACGTCTTTCACAGGCGAGCCGACGGTCACTACGCCTTGCTCTCGTACAACCTAATTCGCAAAGAGGTTGATACGCCGATTCACTGTCACGGCTATAGTCTCTTTGATGATGGCCGCCTTGTAGTCTTTCGCTCAGTTTCCGAAGAGCCAACGCGAGTGCACCCGATGCAGGTTTGGCAGACGCCGTTTACGTCGGCAGAATTTGCTGCCAGCACCGAAGTTGATGATTCGTTTCTTGCGAAAGTGGGCAATGCAGAGCTCGTTCGCGGCATCTCGGATAGCTTTGCGATTACCCGACTCCTGGGAGCCGACGAGCCAAGCCGCCACACCTTTGAAGATGTGGTTGCAACCTCGGCGAGGCTCATCGATAGCTACTACTGGCTTGGCGATGCCGAAGTTGGCAATCTCAAGTCTGTCATTCAGAAACTAAGCCGAACCGCCGAACTCATTATCGGTGAATTCGAAAAAGTCTTAGAATTTCGCAACCTCGCCAAAAGCTCGCTTGCCGAGGTCGAAGGGCAGGTTGCCGAACTTGAGCAAAAACTGCGTTCCGAGGCGTGGAATTCGATCGACCCTTTTCTTGGGGCGCTCACGACGATTCGCTCGCAGCGCGGTCACATCATTACGGCTCGCGAAGTGCGCTACATCGATAGCGAGCGATTGGACACGCTTGAGGCGGAGTTGGTCGCTCACTTTGATCGCATTAGCCGCGACTGCGTGACTTACTTGCTGCGCGATGAAGCGTTTCGGCCCCTGCGCGAGCAACTGGATAAGACGCTGCTCGACCTTGGTAGCGTTTCTAAGGTTGCGGATACCAAGCCGCTAAAAGAGCAAGTTGATGCCACCGTCGAAGGGCTTGATTTGCTAACCGAGGTGGTGGCGAATCTGCAGATTGAGGATGCCACGCAGCGCACGACAATCTTGGAGGGCGTCTCCGAAGTCTTCGGGCATGCCAACGGTGTTCGAGCGACCATCGACGCGCGTTACCGAGAACTTATCTCGCACGAGGGAAAAGCCGAATTCGGTGCGCAGTTTACCCTTTTGGGGCAAAGTGTTTCTGGCGCGCTAACCATGTGCGACACGCCCGAGAGGTGTGATGAAGAACTTGCTCGCATCATGGTGCAGCTTGAGGAACTTGAGGCGCGCTTCTCGGAACTCGATGAGTTTCTTGGAGACTTAGCGGCGAAGCGCGATGAGGTTTACGACGCTTTTAGTGGTCGCAAGCAGGTGCTTGTCGATGAGCGACAACGTCGTGCGCAGAATCTCATCAAGGCTGCCGACCGCATTATCGGTGGCGTGGGCCGTCGCGCGGGGAGTTTCAAATCGGCCGACGAAGTAAATGGCTACTTTGCTGCCGATGCCATGGTCATGAAGCTTCGGCAACTCGCCGAGCAACTTAGCGAGCTTGGCGACTCGGTAAAGTCGGAGGAGATTGGCTCAAAGCTAAAGACCGCCAAACAGGACGCTATTCGCGCACTTCGAGACAAGGTGGAACTTTTCGAAGAGGGCGAAGATATTCTTCGCTTTGGCAAGCATCGCTTTCGCGTGAACACCCAAGTGCTTGAGTTGAGCATGGTGGCTCGCGATGAGGCCATGTGCCTTCACCTTAACGGTACCGACTTTTACGAGACGATTCGCGACGCTTCGTTTGAAGCGACCCGGCCGTATTGGACGCAGGATCTAATTTCAGAGACCGAGGATGTGTATCGCGGTGAGTACTTGGCAGCCAGCGTGTTGGCTGCGGCCGACGCTGGTAGCCACGGGCTTGACTTTGCTGCGCTGCACGCGGAGATGCACGACCCCAGTGCGCTACTCGCCTTTGTGCGGAGCTACGCGCAAGAGCGTTACGACGAGGGCTACGAGCGTGGCTTGCACGATGTAGATGCCAGCGCGATTTTGGGGCACCTGCTGGCGATACGCGAGAGTGCGGCGCTGCTGCGCTATGCGGCGACGCCCCGCAGCTTGGCTGTTTTGTATTGGGCGTGGCAGTCCGATGCGCAAGTGCGAGAGGGCTATCACTTGCGAGCTCGCAACATGGGCCGCTTGCGAGAGGTTTTTCAGGATGAAGCTGGCTTGGTGGCCTTGGCCGAAGAGCTTGCTTGCGACATCGAAGCATTCTTTGCTGAAACTCTCTTGCCCGCCATGGGAGCGCTGCCAGGCGATACCTTTGCTGTTGCTGGTCGCTATCTCTGCGAAGAACTCTGTGCCGAGCATCCTCGCTTTGTTGTGAGCGCTGATGCAATTGCGCTTCGCGATGCAATGACCAATGACTTGCAACGCGTTGGCGCAAGCGATGTTCTCGATGGGATTGAAGCCATTGATGGCAAGTTGCAGCAGGGCTTCTCAGCGGCGTACGCCTGGCTACAGGGCTATGCAACGGCCAATCGGCCAGAGCTTTTGCATGCGGTCATCGAAGCCGCTGTGCTGTACACCGATGCAGACCTCGATCGCGAACCGCTTAGTGCGCAAACCTCGGTGCAGGTAACCGGCCTTTTGGGGCGCCATCCGCGAATCGTCGACAGAGGCCTTGGCATTCGCATTGACGAGTTTCTGCAAAGACTTGGGCACTTCTCAACTACGCGCGTGCCTGGCTACAAAGACTATCGAAACGTTCGTCACGACTTGCTTACTCGCGAGCGAGAGGTTTTGCGACTTGAAGAGTTTAAGCCAAAGGTGATGACTTCGTTCGTTCGCAACAAGCTTATCAACGACGTTTACCTGCCTCTGATTGGTGACAATCTATCGAAGCAAATTGGTGCAGCCGGCGACAAGAAACGCACAGACCTGATGGGGCTCTTGTTGCTTATATCGCCTCCGGGCTACGGCAAGACGACACTGATGGAATACGTGGCCAACCGTCTTGGCTTGGTCTTTGTGAAGGTTAATGGCCCAGCGCTTGGGCACTCGGTACTTTCCTTAGACCCTGAAGAAGCGCCTAACGCCACCGCACGTCAGGAAGTTGAGAAGATAAATCTCGGTCTTGAAATGGGCAACAACGTGATGCTCTATCTGGACGATATTCAGCACACCAACCCCGAGTTGCTTCAGAAGTTTATATCGCTTTGTGATGCGCAGCGGCGGATTGAGGGCGTTTGGAAGGGCAGGACACGGACCTACGATATGCGTGGCAAGCGCTTCTGCGTTGTGATGGCTGGCAATCCCTACACCGAGTCGGGCGAGAGCTTTCAGATTCCCGATATGCTCTCCAATCGCGCCGATGTGTACAACTTGGGCGATATTCTTGAGGGGCAGGACGATACCTTTGCACTGAGCTATATCGAGAACTCGCTTACTTCAAACGCAACACTGGCACCGCTGGCCGCTCGCGAACAGTCCGATGTCTACAAGCTTGTGCGCATGGCAAGAGGCGAGCAAATCGCTACTTCCGAGCTTGATCATGGCTACTCGGGCTCGGAACTAAATGAGATTCTCGCGGTCTTGCGGCACATCGCTACCTGCCAGGATGTCCTGCTTAAAGTAAACCAGGGCTACATTCTCTCGGCGGCGCAAGACGATAAATACCGAACGGAGCCGCCCTTTAAGCTGCAGGGTAGCTATCGAAATATGAACAAGCTGGCGGAGAAGGTTGTCTCCGCCATGACTCCAGAAGAGGTCAAAGCACTTATTGCCGATCACTACTTGGGCGAGGCACAGACTCTCACCACAGAGGCCGAGCAAAACCTACTTAAACTCGGCGAGCTTATGGGCACGCTTGACGACGAGCAAAGCGCGCGCTGGGAGACGATCAAACGCGAATATCAGCGCATCAAGAGTACAGGCAGTGGCGACGATGACCCGGTCACTCGGGTAACCGGTACGCTTACTGGGCTCACCACCCAATTGGAGGGGATAAGAACAGTTCTATCCGAAGGGGCAAATGCCGGGCTCGATGAACGCTTAAGCATGTTGACCTTGCAGCTTAGTGGCATTCGCGAAGTGTTGGCCGCACAGCCTGCGGTCCAGACGACGGATTCACTAGCGCAAGTAGCAAACGAGCTGCAAAACCTGCGAAGCCTAGCGACTAATGCGCTTGCCAACGAGAAGAAAGCAGCCAATGGCGACGGTGTTTGGTTCCCGCTCAATCAGGTGCTTGATGCCATTAACCAGCTCGGGCGACCGCAGGTAGATGTGCAACTTGGCTCGGCTCAGATCGAGCAGGCACTTACAAAGCTTGTTGGAGTGCTGCAGCAGATGAGTGGCCAAAATGCGTAGCGACGGCTTTAGTAGTGCGGCGCAAGCAGCCTTGAGCCGCACTCGTCTTCTTCTGCAGTGATTGCTATGATCCTCAGAGGCGTTAGCCTCGCCCGCCTCATACGATTATCGCTGAAACGAGAAGGTGGCCTTGGTGCGAACATACTCGCCGCCAACTTCTAGGGTGGGGTGCGCTAGGAAGTTGATCGGGCCCGTTACGGGACCTGGGCTTAAGGCCAAATCGCGACCACGGCTTAGTTCGATACGATTGGCTGGGTGATGTCCAAAGTAGTAGCTCGACAGGTTTGAGTACTTATCGCCTTCGCTTACATCAATGGGCCACCATTTGCCGTCGGCGTAGAATTCTGCCCAGCAGTGATAGCCACTAATGCCTCCGTCATCGCGCGCCGAAGGAATTGCTGCACCCACGGCAAAGCGCGCTGGGATGCCGACAGCTCGCGAGATTGCGATAAAGTAGGAGTGGTAGTCGCTGCAATTTCCCGTCTTGCTATCGCAGGCATAGGTTGCATCGCCCTTGCCCCAGTCATCTCCCACTTTTTTGTAACTCATGCGATCCATCACGTGATCGTAGAGCGCGCGGGCGCGAATTAGGTCTGTGGTTTTCCCTTTGATTGCTTCTTTGCCCAAGGCACGGATTTCTTTGGTGATAGGGATTAGCAAATCTTCTTTAAGAAAGCGTTCTGGGGACTCTAGCTCTTCGGCGTAGGAAGCCTTCTCTTTGCGTTTGACGGCGAAGCGCATCTCGATGGCGGCGCCGCTGTCCTCGGGAGTTAGGTCCAACATCAACACGGTATTGGCATGCTCTTTGTCGTCAATCATCGTTTGCGTCCCAGGTGCGCTAATCGAGACAGTCTCGACCGATTGGTACGCATCCGAGGTGGGAATGGGCAGCCATATTCGACCTGCTTTCTCCATCGTTGGAAGGGTGACGCCGTATACAAACTCAAAGGCGTCCTCGCCTTCGATGACGCCCTGAAGCTTGGCTGATGCCTCGTCCATAGGGACGCGCTGCCAAGTTTTGTCCTCTTTTTGGTCCCAGGCGTAGATTGGCTTGCCGTTAATCTTGTGAACGGTCGTGTCGGTTACGACCATGTTGCCGGGAGGGCCGGCTAAGAAAAAGTCTACGTCGTAGACCTCGCCATCGGTATCAACCAAGTCGACGCAAGCAAAGTTCTCGTCGGTGCCTAGGCTAGCCAGGTACTCGATGTGCACGCGAACAAGTTTGAGCCTGAGTGTGCGGTCATCGTGCGCAAGCGAGAAGTAGCCATCGTCGGCGCCCGATTTCGACGCGATGTGCTTCTCGATGCCTTCTTGGATTTCGGCTGTTACCGCGCGCGCTTTGGGCGTGGCAACAGTCGTTTTCGTTGCGGCTTGTTGCGCAGCGGATTCCGCTGGCGTGGCCTTAACGTTGCTCTCAGGGGGCTTTGCGGCCTTGTCGCCAGAGTTGCAACCGCCAAGGAGAGCGGTGAGCCCGACAATCGTGACAGCGCTTAGTCGGCACGAAGCCCATGCATGGTGAACACTTAACTTCATACCTCTACCTCTGCTTTAAACACAACCAACGAAGCGCGTACCTGGTGTGACGACGAGCCGAATCAGATCACTTTGGGTGATCGGATTTTGGATGCTCGCTGCCTGATTTCTTCTTGTCGCCATCGGCTTTTGGGTGTTCACCATCGGCTTTTGGGTGTTCGCCATCCTTAGCAGCTTCGCCATCGGCTTTTGGGTGTTCGCCATCCTTAGCAGCTTCGCCATCGGCTTTTGGGTGTTCGCCCGCAGGATGCTCATCGGCCTTGGCTGGTGCTGCTGCAGCAGGATCCGTCGCCTTTGGCTGCTCGTCTGTTTTAGACTGCTCGTCGCCTTTAACTTCTGCGGGCTCGGCGTCCTTGTTGTCTTTCTCACAGCCAACAGTGAAGAGAGCTAAGAATGCGGATGCAGTCGACATCAGTACAACGTTTTTTAAAGTGTTCATTTTGGTTTTTCCCTGGCCAAGGACACACGAGTACTAAGTACTGGGGAGCCCTTTGTGCGGCGATGGCTCCAGCAAACTCGAAGAGAGTCGCTGTGCATCGAATTCGGGCCTATCTTATCAATCAATCGGGGCCGAAACAGGAACGAGGGGCTAATCGCCCCGAATCTGTGCCGTGCGCACCATAAACTAGATATTAGGGCGCAAAAGCTAGAGTGAATCGTCGCTATCTTGGAAGACTCATCTCGTATTGGTGGACCTGCGGCTTGCGCTTACAGCGATGCTCCAAGATCGAAGGTGCCGCGGGCGCCAAGGACGACCAGCGCATCGCCTGCACCTTGGTGCTCTTGCAAACGGATGTTGAGGTCGACAGAGGCCCAGTCAAGAGCCTTGTAACGCACGCCCGTTGCGCCGTTCCATACAGCGCCCCACTCACCATTGGCATCTTGGCTTGGAATCCAGTGCACGTCGGCTAAGAGCGTTGTGTCTGGATAGGCAGAGGGAACGAAATGCAGGGCAGCAATAGGACGAATTGTTGGGGTTCGAAGTGCGTTGCTTGTCGCCTCGCCTCGCTGTGCGGCAAGTAAGTCTGCTCCGAGGTGAAAGGATAGCCCACTAAGAGATTTACTTATCATCAGGCTTGCTGCAGCAGTTGGCGTGGCAGTTTGATTGTCGGGGTTTGTGAGGGCTTCGTTTGAACTGGAGAAAATTTGAATGCTTTGGGGAAGGTTCTTGCGAAAGATGAGAGAGAAGGCTGGCATGGCTTTGTGAAGTGCGCCTTCGGGGCTGCCAATTTTAAAGTACGCCATGGCAATGCCTCGATCGAGGGAGCCATCCTCGCAAGTCGAGCATTCTGCGCGTTCGCGTTGCACGGTGATGCCAACTTCGCTCAAGGTGCCCAAGCCCAAAGCCAAGTCGCCGATGGGGTGACGCTTTTGATCCAATCCTAAGCCGACCTGAAGCACGCCTGGCTCGGCCATCCACGCGGTTTGCGTTGAGATGGTACGAGACTCGTTGCTTCGTCGTGAATCGTGATTCTCGGGCGTTTGCCCGAAGGCTGTGCCCGCGGCACACAGAACGAGTGCTGCGCAGGCCGCTTGAGCTATGGAGTGAATTGAGGACACGGTATTGGTTTGTGGTTTCGTTTTCGATTGCTGTTGAGAGGTTCTATTTGTTGAGTGTGTGGTTGGGAAATTACTTGGTTACGCCGAGGGCACGACGAATCTTGTCGGAGGCAATGCTGAGCTGGCCGAAGATTTGTGCGTCTAAGAGATTTGCCTCGCCGATGTCGGGGACGCGAACACCAGATTCGAAGGAAATCTTCTTGCTTAGGTGGTATCGGACACCCCACGAGAGGGTTGGCCTAAGTTTGATTGCGTCCTCATCTGACTGAGCAAATGGGGAGAAGAGCGGAACCCAGTAGAGGTCGACTAAGAGTTGTGCGTTCTTGATAGGTTCTGCTTCGATTCCGCCAAAGGGCCGAATTTGGCGCTTAGTGCCGGTGTTGTGGAGCAAGACTTCTTCCTCACTATTGATATCGGTCATGCTTGCGTCCCAAAATACGCCACCTACGTGTATCTTGGTTTTCCCAAAGGTCTTTGAGGCGACCAAGTCGATTCCTGCAACTCGGATGTCACTATTGAACTCTTCTCGCGAGAACGATTTGCGAAAACCAAGTGCGAGCGCAGGTTGATTCTTAAAGAGCCTATCTTCGCCGACACCCATTCTAAAGCTTGCCAGCACAAGTGGCTGCACAGTGTCGGGACTGTCTTCCGCCGTTCGCTGCATGCGAATGCGCGGTGAGGTTTCGATGCCAAACTCACCGACATCGCCCAGCCCTACTCGAAGCGAGCCGCCAAAGGAGCCGCCGGTGTCGAGGGACATCGTGCCGTGGACAACACCTGCGGGAAGCAGGTGCCCTGTAGGGACAGCGAGCAAGTGCGGTGCATGCATTTTGGGAAAGGGCACTGCCGGTGCTGGCTTTGTTACGTTTGAGACTTGTTCTGGGTAGAGGTCCTGTTGCTCATCGTTGCGGCCGTACTCCTCGGCGCTTTGACTTAAGTGTGCATACGGGTTAGCGGGAATGTCCTCGCCGTCATCTTGTGTTGTGGATTCGCGTGGCTGAGCTGTTTCGTCGGGCTGAGTTGTTTCGTTGGGCTGAGTTGTTTCGTTGGGCTCGCCGGTGATGGGAGGCCTTAGGTCGATTGGCTGTGCCGAAACATTGCCCCCGGCGATGGTAAGCGTAGAGAGGATTGCGGCGAGTGTTAGGTACGTATTCATGAGGTTCCTTTGGAATGTCTATTTGCAAAAAAGAGATACGGAGCGGCAGGCTAGCTGGCCCCAGGAAATGAAGACCTCGCCACCAAAGCGAATATCCCATTGCAGAAGTTCACTTGGCATCACGCCGGACTCTTTCGCGAGATAGCCGGCACTGGCATCGAGCGAGACATTGGGGTGCAATCGCCAGCGCAGGCCGAGTCGGCCTGTGAAGCCGCTGTCGATAGAAGAACTCTCATCCGAGTCCACGACAAACATCGGAGCGCGTCCAAGCTCCATGACGGCGGTCGTGTTTCCGCTTGTGCGAGTAATTCCGATGGCGGGAAGATAGAGAGTCTCTTCAATGCGCTCGTCGGGGCCTTTGAAAATTGCCGATGTCATGCGCAGCCCGAGGTGCAGATTGAAACGCGCGGGCAAGGCGATACGAGAGACCAGATATACGTCGGTTGCCTTCTCTAGGTATTCGATTCCGCGGAGCGTTTCGAAGTGCTCAACGCCAAGCCGGTAGGCCAGGGCGATGGCAGGAATCCGGCTCTCGCGGGCAAAGGGCAATTTGAATTGCACGCCAACTGCTGGCAGCGGAACATTGCCGCCGCGCACGCCAATGGCTGAGGTGTGGCGGTACTCGACTTGCGCAAGGTCGCCGATACCCAGCGCCGCAACGCCCGCCGAGGATAGGATGCCAGGTTCTTCGAGGAGGCTACCGTCGTAGCTGAGACTCGCCTGGTAGGGGCCGACGACATCGGCCACTGGCATCTCGAAGAGCCTCGGGGATGTGGCAGGCTGTGTTGGGCTGTCATCCTCGTTGGCGAGCGCCGGCGTTGGCGCTGAGAGCCATGCGACCGCAAGTAGGGCCAGCAGCTGTATGGGCATTCTCTGCACGCTCTAGACACACGGCGCAGATGGCGACTTCGTCACGCCGGCCGGCACAATTTATTTTCTTCTTATTTTCTTCGACCGTTTTGTGACGGATTCGATGCTCGGTCCGTGTGGGGCGCGGCTTTCTTCCGGACCGAGGGTCTTTTTCCCGGCTTTCTTCCGGACCGAGGGTCTTTCTTCCGGACCGAGGGTCTTTC
>TARA_R110002096_G_scaffold408075_1_pt1 | contig 112218 bp, 89 predicted proteins | sample TARA_R110002096 | Tara Oceans TARA_R110002096 (sample SAMEA4397295) | marine metagenome | biome: Polar Biome; feature: [DCM] deep chlorophyll maximum layer (ENVO:01000326); material: water (ENVO:00002006), including particulate matter (ENVO:01000060) such as... | depth 35 m
TTCTCCTTCGACGGTGCAGTGGAGGTTTTCGGTGCACTCGACGCAAGTGCCCATGGAGTCATCATCACAGTAAGGCTTTGCGGCATCGTCACATGCGACTGCGCGGTTGCAGGCATCGGCAGCGGGCGGCGCAATGCACTCGTTTGGCGCCTCGGTGCCTGGATAGACGCCATCAATATCGCAGAAGGTATTGGTGCTTTGATGGTCACAGCTACCATCGCGACAGGCCCGGGGCTCGTCGCTGGTCTCGCCGCCACAGGCCGTCAAGGCTGCGATGGCGGTGGTGATACCAAATATGCAATGGATGATGTGCATGGGTGTTGTTCTTAGTTTCGTGCGGGTACCGATTTGTACTTAAAATTGTCCCGAGAAGCCAAACGCAAAGCCTGAGGATGTTGGTCCTGCGGAGAAGCTGACGGCATCGTCATCGGGGACGTCTTTGGCAGTGAGAATCAGCGCTGTGCCAACGCCGAGTAAAACCGCTCCGGTGGCCACACCGGCAATGCCAAGGCCCTTGGAGTTTCGACGATCGGCAATGCGCGGCTCGTCTGCCCCGGGCACATCTTGGTGAATCGCAATGAAGGTTGCCCCTGTGGCAAGGACAGCGGCTCCAACGCCAATGCTCACCCAGCCGAGCATGCGTCTTGTGCCGTCAGGCTTAGGCAGCGGATCCAGCGAGACCGTCAGCGCCTTGTGCTCGTTCGCACCAACGCTGACCTTCTGCGAGGCCATGCGGTGCCCTTTGTATTGCAGCTTGATTGTGTGCTCGCCAGGCGATACTCGGTACGATTGCCCGGTGGGCCCGACAACGGTGCCGTCGATGCTAAGCAGGGCGCCCTTTGGATTGGATTGCACATCCAGAAACGTATCCCTGGCCTTTTCTGCGAGTTGCTTGTTCGCCATCTCGCCAACAAGATCGCGAATTACTCCGGCCAAACGCTCGGAGGAAGAGCATCGCTCACACACGCGCTGTTCCACTTGCAAAAGGTCTGCGCTGGTTGCCGAGTACAGCTTTGCAACAACGCTTTGATCCGAATCGGGATTCTCGCTAACGCGGCGAATGCGAAGTAGCAGCACCCATTCGGCTGGCACCATATTCGTGACATCGCTGCAGTCCTCGGCATCTTCATCGCCAAGGCACTCGAGTGCAGCTTCCAGATCAAAGCCCGCGATGGTGGCATCATCAAATTCGGTGATGCCGACGTTGAGTTTGCGCAACGCATCGGCTGCGTTGGAGAGCAACAAGTCAACGCCTTCGACACCGTCGGGCAGAATTAGGACTGTGCTAACTCGTGGCGCAGCGGTTGCCTGTGCGTGGCCGGTTACAAGCAGCCAGGCGGCAAGGAGGAGAGCGAAGCTGTGTATTAGTCTCTTCATAGGGAGGACGCCGAGTGTATCGATGTAGGGAAGTCGAAGTTGCGTGAGAACATAAGAATTTGTCGAAGTACGAGCCGAGCACTGACCACGGTTGTTAGGAGGGGAGCCGATGAAGGAGATAAACGCTCCTCAGTGCTTGGGTTGCCGCGCTACGCTACCCAAGTAACGTATTGTTGCGCCAACGGCAACATTGGACCACCGGACAACTTGGACCCGCTTCTACCAGGTTCTATAAGTTGCTTCGAGGCCAACTCGCCTGAAACTATGGTGCCGGAGAGCCAGCGCGTTCGTGGCGAGCACACTGGAGAGCAGCCCGGTGTACGGTCAGCCTGACCGAAACCTCCACCGCGCTCGCAAATCCATCCGGTTGCTACTTTTTCTGAGCAGCCCACGAGGCTTGTCCGGCAGCCCATCCACGAGCTTTTGCACCGAGGCAAGGCGGCGGGGTATGGTGCCAGGCGTGTCTCTCTGGTTGTCCAAATCCCTTGTCGCTGCCGTCTCCAAACAACTGGGCGACGGCGCTGTGGCGACCGCAAATTTGCCGCGCATGCACAAGGCCCTAAAAGCCCAGCGTCCAGACATCGCAACCTGGTCAGCCGAGTGCACAAATCTATCGGCTCTTGTCGTCGCCGATGTGTCTTCGGGGTGGGAGAGTCTCGCCGAGGCCTGGCGCAGCACCCTTGCTCCAGAAGGCGTTTTGCTGGCGATCGGTGGCGGTTCTGCGTCGGAGGCCAGCCGAAAGCTCCTCTGTGCGGGATTCACCGACCTTCACCAGGCCACAGTAGGGCGCAAGCTTGTGACCTCTGGGCGGCTCGGCCTTCAGCCCTAGTCGATCGAGCGTCGATTTCTCGCGGCAACTTCCCGCTTTCCAAGCACTAAAACGCGGTTTGGCCGACCACAGCTGTGCTAAGCATCGCTCGCTGTTATGACGTTGCTCCTTCTTAGCCTTGTGGCGCTCGCTGCGGCCCCGCTCATTTACCGGGTTGCCGACCGAGCCGTCCTCGCGCTCGCCGCCCTCGATGGCTTTGTCATGGTGACGATCGCTGGCCTGGCCGCCGTCCACATCATTCCCCACGCGGTTGAGGTTGGAGGCCCGCTTGTCATTATTGTTGCGGTCTTAGGGTTTCTCGGGCCTGGCTGGGCCGAGCACGCGATGCATCGTTCAGCGGATCGAGTGCACAGCTACACCATGGTGCTGGCTGTCTTGGGGCTGCTCTTGCACGGATTTTTCGACGGCGTCGGGCTCGCGGGCCCGGTCGAGCACGAATCAAAGCTCGGCATTGCGGTCGTTCTGCATCGGCTTCCTGTGGCGATCACTCTTTGGTGGCTTTTGCGGCCCAGAGATTGGCGCTTGGCAACCACGGTCCTTGTCGGTCTGGCCATCATGACCGTTGCAGGATTTGCGACCGCCGATGCGCTGGCTCCGATGCTCACGTCCAAGTGGCTGGCCTTTGTGCAAGCGCTTATCGCCGGCTCGGTGCTGCACGTTGTCGTGCACCGGCCTCCGCCCACCGCCATGCCGTCTTCCAGCGGGCTCGGCCGACTTCTCTCGGGAGTTGGTGCCCTCGTCGGCCTGGTTGCCGTCATGCTTTTCTCCAGCGCACACATCGGTGATGTCGCGCATATCAAAAGCGACTTTGGTCGGCTCTTCATGGCTCTCGCTCTCGAATCGGCTCCAGCTCTGCTGCTCGCCTTTGCCATGGCTGGCGTGGTGCAAGCGGTCTTGCCCGGCATGGGCCTAGCGTGGATGAAACGCGGCAGCTCAACGTCGCAGGCAATTCGCGGCGTGGCCTTTGGCTTGCCGCTGCCCATCTGCAGCTGTGGCGTCATTCCCCTGTATCAAAGTCTTATTAAGCAAACCGTCCCAGCAACCGCAGCCATGGCTTTCTTGGTTGCTACTCCAGAGCTTGGCGTTGACGCGATCTTAATCTCGCTTCCGCTCCTTGGCCCAGAGATGACAGTGATGCGTGTTGTCGCTGCCGTCATCATTGCCCTGGTTGTCGGCATCGTTGTTGGACGCGTCGCCGATCGTCACTCTGGGCACGACGAAGAACCGCACACCGCCCTTGGCCGCAATGAGAGTTTTACCAAGAGGCTTCTTTCCGGCTTGCGATACGGTTTCGTCGAGGTCGTCGATCACACTGGGCCTTGGATTATCTTGGGCATCGTTGTCGCAGCTCTTGTTGGCCCACTCTTTGACAGCCCGTGGCTTCTTGGCCTGCCTTGGGGCGTCGACGTCATTATCTTTACGCTTATCGGAATGCCGACCTACGTCTGTGCCTCGGGTGCAACGCCGCTTGTCGCTGTACTCTTGTTGCAGGGCGGCTCGCCCGGTGCTGCACTCGCATTCTTAATGGCAGGACCCGCTACCAACGTCACGACCTTTGGCGTTCTAAGCCAACTCCACGGCCGCAAACTCGCATTCCTCTTTGCCGCTACCATTGCCGCCTTGGCCATTGGCTTGGGCATGCTGGTCAATCTCATCGTCGGCGAAATTGGTGGCCTTACACTGCCAACGCTTCACAGCGACGACCCAAGCATGATTGCCATCATCTGCCTTGTTGTTCTCGCTCTCATCTACGTGCTCTCCATCCTTCGCCAGGGCCCGCGCGGCTTTATGGCGCAAGTGCACTCACCGTTTCAGGACGAAGATTGCCACGACCACGACCATGGTCACAGCCACGATCATGGTCACTCGCACAGCCACGATCACGATCACGGCGATGGCGATGATGGCGGCGATGAGCACGGCTGCGGTCACGACCACAGCCACTAGGCTGCGAGTCGCGTAGCGAGTAGCGAGAGCCGCTAAGGCGCCAGTTGCATCAGCAGCAGGTTCGGCGCTGCATCGGCTGGAATCGTTTCGCCGGCGATGGTGAAGCTTGCATCGACGTTCAATTGCACGGCTGCATTTGTGCGTCCCACTGTATCGCTTTCAAGCGCTGGAATCGTTGCATCGCCTTTGCCAATCGTTTCCCACTGGAGCGAGCCGTTTTGCGTCGAGTACTTCGCGACAAAGACCCCTGGGCCGGTGTGCAAATCGCCAGTCGGCTTGAGGCGAACGTCGGTGTCGAAAGAGCCGCCCACGAGCAAGTTTCCGCGAGGGTCCAAAGCGCACGCGGTTGCAGTGCTCTCTGAGGTTGAGGGGAGGTGCACACTCCAGATGTGTGCGTGGCCATTGCCATATTTCGCGACGAATGCGTTGCGGGATCCGGTCGGGGTAATTACGCCACCGCCGCCGCCCTGCAAATCAACCGTCTCGGTGAGTGAGCCAACAATGTAGTAGCTGCCGTCGCCGTTGGGATCGGAGACCACACACTCAATGCGATCCACGTTTCGTACCCGCCCTGAGTGATACGTGCCATCCCAGTTGAGCTTTACGATATACGACCGCTCGTTGCCTCCGCCCGATAGATTTCCACCCGAGACACCGGGAGAAAAGTCGATGTTATCAGTGAGAGAGCCTGTGACCACAGCCCGTCCAAAGCCATCGACGGCTGATGATCTTAGCTCCGAAGTATTCTCACTCGGCTCAACAGTCCTTAGTTGAGTGCCCATGTCGTCAAACCAGGTGAGTAGTTTTGCGCTGGCAGCGAGAATCTCGTCGTTCTCATCGAGCGAGAGGATCGAACGGAGCACATTCTCCGCGACAAACCCGGAGGATGCCAAGTGAGCACCTTCCTGATTAAAACGCGCGAGGAATCCGCGCGTTGACGAACCGTCGAGGGCCTCGCCCGGGCCGTCAAAGGTGAGCGCGTCCCCAAAGAAGCCAGATACGACGATTTCGTCTCGGCTATTGACGCGTACAGCGTGGGCGAAGTCATCGCTAAATCCCAGACCACTGTACGCATTGGACCATTGGTGGGCACCACGAAAGTCGTACTGTGCCACGAAGACCTCCACACTTCCGAAGGTCGGATCACCCGAGATTAGCGGGCCTCCACCAAAATCTGGAGTGCCAACGAGTGAGCCGACCACAACAACGTCATTGTCGCTATTTGTAGCGATGCCCGTAGGGAAAATTCTGGAAACCTGGTTGTCAACCGGAACCGAGCGTTCCGGCTTCTGTGTCCAAAGAAGGCTTCCCTCGGGCTCGAGAACTGCGACAAGGGTTTGGCTTGCGTCTGCGGTAAATTCGCATTCTCCAAAGCCTTCGCATGGACCAGACCAAGTGACAAAGCTTGTGCCTTCATCGGCTGCGGCAAGAAACCTAAGAGTTGTTCCAAACTCGACATCGAAGGTGCAGGGCGATTGCAGGCACTCTAGGCTGCCGTCCGAGGACGAGACTGAGCCGATTCCTTGGCCTGCAAGTTCAACGGTAATCGTGGCGACTGTCGGTGCTGCATCAAAGAGCGGCGCTGTGCAGGTGTTTTTTGTGCCAACAGCACCTGCGAGATCGCAAAACGGTGCGCTTGGATCTGTGCACGGTGTGTTCTCATCGCAGAAGGTTGGATCCGAGGTTGTGCATCCAACAGAGAGCGCCAAGGCTAGGATGGTCGATGCAAAGAGAGAATCGAGTTTCGACATAAGGCGGTGACAGTACTTCAATGTCGACTCTGTGCAAACGCGGGAACGAATTCGAGTCTTGTCCGGCATGGGCGCCGGAAACTCGGACGGTCGGACACCGGACAGCCGGGGTGCAAAAACGTCCGATATCGGGACAACGAAAACGTTGAACACCGGACAAACCGAAACGGAGAGGTCGGACAGTCGGACGTTGACAGTCGGACAGTCGGACAGTCGGACAGTCGGACAGTCGGACGTTGACAGTCGGACGTCGGACGTCGGACAGGGACGCGCGCTAGAGCTCAGTAAGCTCGAGGCGCCACTGGCCGTCGATCAGAACAGTTATGATCGTAGATTTTCGGCCTTGCGAATCGGTAAGTGAAATACTGGCCTGGTCACCGTCGCGGCCCATGTTGACGATCGACATCGCGTCCGGCCCAGAGCTGTGCAGCTGCAAGACATCGCGCGCTTCGTAACGGCCCTGGCCACCCACAAGTTTTGTGGCGCGAAGTGCAGCTTCTTCGAGCTGTGCAAGAGTTTTAGGACCGAGCATCGATAGCGCGGCGTCGCGGTTTCCCGATTGCGATGCGTCAAGAAATGCGCGCACAGCTTCGGTCGGTCCATCCGAGTCGCGATTGCAACCACGACCCGCAACCGCGGCGGCCAGTGCCATGGCAATCAGCGCGGTAATCGCTGCGGTTACTCCCTGTCCTTGAGAAGCCAAGCGCTAGCCTATCCCTGCCACAGGCCAAGCTTCTTGCGAACTTTACTCATGGTGCGGCCCGCGGTCTCGCGAGCTTTTTCCGCGCCCTTTCGCAGTGCCTCGTGCACCTCATCCGGGTTGGCCACAAGCTCAGCTTTGCGAGCGCGAATTGGAACGAGATGCTCAATCAGGTTGTCGGCGAGTCGCTTCTTGCAATCGACGCAGCCAATGCCCGCTGTTGTGCATCCTTCGACAACCCACGCCTTGTCTTCTTCTGTCGAGAAAAAGCCGTGCAGCGAAAAGACATTGCAGTTTTCTGGGTTGCCTTTGTCTTCGCGTTTTTCGCGTTGCGGATCGGTGACAGCGCGGTTGATGCGCTTGCGAATTTCCTTCTCGGTTGCGCCGAGTGGAATCGTATTGCCTACCGACTTTGACATCTTTGCCTTGCCGTCGAGCCCAATAATCTTTGGCGTCGAAGTGAGTTTCGCCTCGGGCTCTTTAAAGACTTTTCCCCAGCGATTGTTAAAGCCACGGGCAACGCGACGAGCAAACTCAATGTGCTGAACTTGATCTTGTCCGACGGGCACAGCCTCGGCGTTGTAGAGCAAGATGTCCGCCGACTGCAGAACCGGGTAGTCAAAGAGGCCAACGTTAATGTTGTCCGCTTGGCGCTGGCTCTTGTCTTTAAACTGCGTCATGCGACTTAGGTCACCAAACTGCGCAACGCTATTTAGGATCCAACAAAGCTCGGTGTGCTCGGGAACCTGGCTTTGAACAAAAAGCACCGATCTCTCGGGATCAATTCCACACGCCAGCACATCGGTGACCATCTCAAAGACTCGGGTCTTCATCGCCTTTGGGTCGTAGTCCTGCGTGATCGCGTGATAATCGACCACGCAGAAGTAGCAGAAGAACTCCTCTTGCAGCGCGGCCCAATTGCGAATGGCCCCCAGGTAATTTCCAAGGTGCAGCTCGCCGGAGGGTTGAATGCCTGAGAACACGGTCTTCATAGGACATTCTGTGTACTTGCGGACGCTTCGGGCGTCAACTATGCTTTGAATCTCTGGGGGGCTTCGTCCGTCCAATCCCAGTATGAAATGGAGAAGGCTCCCTATGGCCCAGACTAAACTTACTTTTGCCCCATTGGCGTTGGCATTGGGCGCAACGCTCGCTCTCGCTGCGAGTTGTACCGTTCAAGCTCGTCCTCGTGTTCAATCCGCCGGTTACGTATCCGTCGGTCCCGGACAAACCTACACCGTGCAGAGCATGCCTCCGCAGCCTCTTTACGAGCAGCAGTCGGCATCGCCAGGCTATGGTCACGTATGGATCGACGGATCTTGGCACTGGAGCGGCAGCGATTGGCAGTGGAGCCGTGGTCACTGGGTCCGCGATCGCGCCGATTACGTCTACATCGCGCCTTATTACGACTACAACGGCAGCAGCAATGTCTACACTCGTGGATATTGGCAGCACCGCAGCCGTGTCCCAAACCACTACCAGGGAACCACGCGGACAACGGGTCGTCCGGCCATTTACCGCCAACCTCGTCGTTCGCCAGTGGTGGATCACAGAGGAAACACGCCGCCGCCACGAACTGGCGTTACGCGTCCAACTCCGCCCCGTGGCGTGGCACCAAGCCCTCGTCCGGTAGCGCCAAGGCCAGGAGCGGTTCGTCCGACAGCTCCGCGTCCCACAGCAACACCACCAACTCGTGGCGGTGCACGTCCAGCAGCTCCAGTACCTGGTCGGGCTCAGCCTCCGCGTACTGCGCCACCTCGCACTACGGCACCACCAACTCGTGGCGGCGCACGTCCAGCAGCTCCAACTCCTGGTCGGGCTCAGCCTCCTCGGGCAACGCCTCCTCGTACAACCGCACCGCCAACTCGCGGTGGTTCACGTCCTGCGGCTCCCACTACGGGTCGGGCTCAACCTGCACCATCTCGTGCTGCACCGGTTCGCGGCGGTTCTCGTCCATCGGCTCCAGCGCAGCGTCCTGCCAAGCCACCAAGTCGCACCACGGCACCAGTTCGCGGTGGTTCACGTCCAGCGGCTCCGGCACCACGCCGGGCAAAGCCAACTCCTGACCGAGTTCGGCACAACCCATCGTCTCCGCGTTAACAGTCTCCGCGTTAACAACAGCGCTGAGAACGAAGAAAGGCGCCGCAATTTGCGGCGCCTTTTGTCGTTTCGGACGCGCTCTACAGCTACGGCGCCCGCCGAACCGCGCTACTCACCAAAGTTAAGAGCGCGCTCGAACTCATCGGGGTTGGAGCTTGCGTAGATTGCCGCTTCAACACTGATGAGCCCAGCATTGGTGAGCTCGACCAAGTGCTGGTCAAAGAGCTGCATCGAGTACAGGTCTCGGCCCTTGGCGATGAGATCCGCGATGTCGTTAAGACGGCCGGTGCGAATGCACTCGCGAATTGTTCGGGTCACTCGCATGATCTCAAGAGCGGGAATTCGCTGTTGGGAGTCTTTGCCAGCCAAGAGCCTGAGCGAGATGACCGCTTGCAGCGCATCGCCAAGTCGGTCGCGAGTTACGTCCTGTGCGTCGGTCGGGAACATGCCAACAAAGCGTTGAACCGTCGCGACCGAGTCGGGCGTATGAATCGCGGAGATCACCAAGTGACCAGTCTCGGCAGCTTTTAGACACGTTGCTGCAGTCTCTGCGTCGCGAATCTCGCCAACCATGATGACGTCGGGATCTTGGCGCAGCGCTGCAGTTAGCGCATCTCGAAAGCTCTCGGTATCCGAGCCCAACTCGCGTTGGATGATCATGCACTTGCCCGGTTCGAATAGGTACTCGATGGGATCTTCGATGGTGATGATGTGCGCGTGTCGCGTCTCGTTGATGTAGCGAATAAGCGAGGCGATGGTTGTTGTCTTGCCGTTGCCCGTTGCACCGGTAATCAAGATCAGGCCACGACGAGCGTCGGCAATCTCGGCGACGACCGGTGGAAGATTTAAATCTTCAAAGCTCTGCACATCGAATGGGATAAGCCGCATGACGATGCCAACCGAGCCGCGCTGACGGAAGATCGAAGCGCGAAAGCGCCCCATGCCCGAGAGTGAGTACGAGACATCGACTTCGCCAAACGGCTTGTAGAAGTCGATCTTTCGATCTCCAAGAATCATCGATGCGATGCCCTCGGTGTCTTTTGAAGAGAGAGGTGGCACGCGGATCGCGCCCAAGAGCTCGCCGTTTAGGCGGTAGTGGGGCGGGTAGCCCACCTCAAAGTGAATGTCGGATACGCCTCGCTCCACGCCAAAGGCTAGGAGCTTGTGAAAACTATTCTTGTCCATAATTCCAGATGACTCCCTGAAGAGTCGCCAATTGTAACGCTCAGTTTATGTCGCCGCGAGTTCTGGTGGGTTCGTCTTCGAAGTCGTCGCTCCCTCGGGCTCCTTCGCTCGCCGCTCGGGCTTTAGATGGCATCTTTGCGTCCCGCGGTAGCGAGATCCGCCCGGTTTGCTCGTCGATTTCTTCGAGACTTACATTGTCTTCGAGACCTACATTGTCTTCGAGACTTACATTGCCGCCAATCAATTCATCGGCCTCGGTGCCAGATGGTCTGAGGCGCGCTCGCTGCGGCCTTGAGCGGATCGCGTGAATCGCTTCCTCGCTAATTTGGGGAAAGCAGAAGTCCGGCCTGGCGAGGAAATACCCCTGGCCAAAGCGGACTCCGAGGTCTCGAAGCGTCATCAAGTCGTCGAGATCTTCGATTCCCTCTGCAACGGTCACCGCATCGATGGTGGTGGCAATGCGTACGAGGGAGCGGACCATCTCGCGCTTGACCGTGCTTTGGGTGACGCCGCGGCAAAGAATCTCGCTGAGCTTAATGAAGTGCGGCTGCAGGTTCATGACGACTTCAAGATTGGAGTGCCTGGTGCCAACATCGTCGACGGCAACGCCAAAGCCCATGTCGGTGTAGCGGGTGAGCGCTTGTCGAAAGGCTGCAAAGTTTTGGATGGCAAGGCGCTCGGTGATCTCAAAGACGAGGTTTGCCGGCGTGAGCCCAGCTTCTTCGAGCTGCGCAACTACTTGCGTCTCGATGAAGTGCGTATCGTAAAACGAAGCTGGAAGAAGATTGAGAAAGAGGCGGTGGATGGGCTCGCAGCCTTTCGCATTGCGCAAGGCGGTTCGAAAGCACGCTCGATCGAGCTCTAGAGTTAAGTCCACAGCATCGGCCACCGAGAAGAGTGTAGTGGGCAGGGCGAGCAGCGAATCGGCTGGGCCGCGGGCGAGCGCTTCAAATGCAAACCTATCGCCGGTATCCAAATCGACAAGCGGCTGAAAGGCGGTCTGCAGCCGCTGGCTGATAATGAGATCCTGCAGCTCGCCCTTGTGCACTCGCGACAGGCGCTGCCACTCGAGCCCGGCTGCTTCTTTGGTTTCCTCGACAAGCCGATGCACAAGTCGCTCACTGCGAATCATTGGGTTGTCGAGGATGCGATTGGTGCCGACAGCGATTTGCGGGCGATCGCCCGTTAGGCCGCGCATACGCTCAGTGAGCCCTTGTTCGAGTGCCTCGGTGATGCGGTGCGCAATCATCCGGGTATCGACAGAGGGGGAATCGCCTTGTCTTGGTGGCGAGAGAAAACAGAGAAAGCCATCGGCATCGTCGGTGCGACACAGCAAGTCTTCTCGGCGCAGGTTTGTGCCTCGCATCTCGGCCAAGAGTTGCCCAGCGCTAGCGAGTAGCTGCGCGTGCTGCGCAATGCCAAACTCTCGCTCAATGCGTCGCAGTCGACTGAGATCCACATAGAGACACGACATGGTTCGTTCTCGCTGGAGAGCGTAGACAAGGTCGCCCATGCGGTCGTGGAAGGTGGGAAACTTCTTAGCGTGGGTATTGGTGAAATGCGGAAGTTCGTCGGATTCTCCGCTTAACACCACGCAGTTTCGTCCGCGGCCCTTGGCTACTTGCACAGCAAGCTCTGCCTTTTCGAGCACCTCCGCTGCGTGCTCACCGTCGACAGGGAAGGTTGCAACGCCAACGCTTACGGTAATGGAAACTCCACCCGGAAGCTTTGCAGACGAGACCGCGTCGCGAAGGCGCTCGGCTTTTACGGCGGCTCCTTCTTTATCGGTTTCGGGTAGCAGCACAACAAACTCTTGGCCGCCGAAGCGACACGCAATATCGCTTTGCCGAACCGACTCCGCTTGGGCTTTTAGAATGGATGCCACTTCACTAAGAATCTGATCGCCGCAAAGGAAACCGGCACTTCGGTTTAGCGATGAGAAGTTATCGATGTCGACGTAGAGAGCGCTGATGGACTGATCGTAGCGCCGCGCTCGTGAGACTTCTTCGCGAAAGCGTTCTTGAAAGGAGCGATGATTGTAGAGACCGGTTAGCCGGTCTTTGTTTGCGAGGGTTCCATCGCCCGCTCGATCGTCATCCTGCAAGCTCGCCAGGCTTCGCAACGTGCTCGCTTCGAGAAAGTCGCCCGCGAGCCGTCGCACAGCGGCGAGAAGCGAGGCATCATCTACCGGGGGAACGACCAGATGCTGAGCGTGTGCGCGATTGATGGCGTCGCGAAGCTCGGACGCGGTTTCTGATGATGAGATTAGAATTCGCCCTGTGTGCGGAAAGCGATGATAAACCTGGTGTAGGAGTTCTACCGATTGCGTACCACCTAAGGCTACAAGGACAACTGCCAGATCAGAGTTGTTCTCAAGAGCCGTTGTCGCCTCTTTGATGTCCTTGGTTACAAGAACCTCAAACTCGACGCCGAGAATCGACCGGATTCGCTCTGCTAACGCTGGCTCGGCTTGAACCGTTAGTAGTCGAACTCTGGCGCGCCGCGCACCCTTACTGGCATGTTTTGGTGATTCCACGAGTAGGTGTCTGAGTATAGTCCGGGCAGACTTCACCGCGATAGGGAATCTCCTGTGTTAGGCTGCTGTGGCATGGTTTTGCGCGTTGGCGTGCTTGGTTGCGCGATCAAACGCTGCCGTGTGAAGTGGTTTCTATGTATGGGAGGGCTATGTGCCCGAAGTACATAGGTGGGGGACAGGAGCGCTAATGTACGGCAAACGGATTCTCTTCTTCGATCCGGATACAAAGACATGTAAGGCTGCCGCGCGAGCGTTGACGGCAACGCGAAGTGACGTTGATTTCGCGACCAATCTTGAAGGCATGACAACGTTGTTGGCGGCCGGAACCTACGATCTCATCATGGCTGCGCGCGATCTAGAGGCGCCTGCGAAGATGCTGGATCTCTTCGATCGAATCAAAGCGGAGAGCCCGAGCACGCTCTTTGTCATGCACGCGACCGAGTCCACGCAAGACTACATGCCCGTATTGCTGGAACGGCCGTATCTGCGCAATCTGATAGCAAAGAACGAAGATCCGCTAGAGCCAGAAGAGTTGATCGTGACCGCCGAAAAACTTCTGCGCAACGATATCTTCGGGCTTAATAAGTACCTTCGTTGGGGCGTTGAACCGTTGTCAATCACCCTTCGGGAATCCCAGAGAAAGGCCGACTACGTTCGGCAGGTTACCGACTACGCGAGTCGCTTGGGCTGCAACTCACGAACTGTAGAACTTGTAAATGGCATCGCCGACGAGCTTGTGACCAATGCAATTTTCAACGCGCCAGTGGATGCAAGCGGCAAGGCAAAGTATCGTCACCACAAGCGTTCCGAATCACTAATTCTTGATGAGGACGAAGCGGCAACGCTGGAGTTTGCCTGCGACGGCGACTTTATGGCGGTATCGATTTCGGATCCCTTTGGTTCACTAAAGCAAGATACCGTGATCGAATACCTCAATCGATGTTTGGTTAAAGGACCTAAGCAAATATCTGAAGACTCAGGAGGAGCAGGGTTAGGGCTCTATCGAGTGTTCCAGTCAGTTTCAAAGTTTGTGATCAATCTTGAGCCGGGAGTTCGAACCGAAGTCATCTCGCTTGTGGACCTGCGCCTCAGCATGAAGCAATTTAGGCTCGCAACAAAATCGTTTCACTGTTTCGTTCTCGCGTAGCGCGGCTACTGCAAAACAACTTCTCGGTACAGCGTGCTCACGCGGCCCGCCTCTTCGATCTCGAGTTCGAGCATGTGCCGGCCCCTTGTTAGCGAGACGGCAGGCGTCCATGACCCGGAGAACAAGATGCGGGCAGCAGGATCCGTATCGGCGGGAGTCATCGCAGGAAAGTCGAGCGACGCGACCTCCTTGCCAACTCGCGAGCGCAAGCGCAGTCTCGCGGTTGCGGCATCCTTAATGCCACCGACGATAGCTTCGATGCGAAGTGGCTCTCCTCGGGTGAGAAGGGCGGTTTGGGGGATTCGCAACGTTGGGCCGCCGTACATCTGCAAGTCGGTAAGAACCGGTGCGTCCGCCTTCGGAAAGCTCGTGCCAGCGATTTGAATGTCAATGCTGGCTTGGTCGTCTGCGGTCGCAAGATCGACTCGATAGGAACCGAGCCGCGCAAGCCTTGGCACGAGCAGGGGAATGTCAATGTTGATATCGCTTGCCGAGTAGCGTTGCTTTGGCATGAAGTCGCGTTCGTCTGGCGCAACGATGGCAACGGCGATGTCTTGGGGAACTGCGAGAGTGGCGCGTATGGCGATCGATTCGCCTTGGTAGAAGGTGCGCCGAGACCGACCTGCGATGTCGACGACTCGCGCGTGGAGCGGTGGTGCGGCCGGCGGATGAACTGCAGCGTCTTTGCCGAGGACTTGGAACTCCTCTGAGCTGATGCTTGCGCTCTTGCCGTCTTGATCGCTCATGCGAATCGTTAAGGCGTAGGTTCCGCTTAGAACTTCGGAGCCAAGCGTTAGTTCAAGCCCTGCCGAGGTGTGAACTTGCGCGTTGGTCTCAAGGGTCGCTGAGGCTGCTGCAAGTCGCGGGTCTCCAAGTTTTGTCGCGACTTGTACTTCGTAGGGCGCCCTGCCACCGCGCACGCTGAGATCGAGGTGGATGCTCTCGCCTGCGATAAAGGGGCGGTCGCGTCTTGGCGCGACAACAGCGTCGAAAGCGATGAGTTCGAGGGATAGCGGTGAGGTACGAGGTGTCTCGGGCTCGGTTGTGGACTTGCACGCTGTGACGACAACCAAGGCGCTGCACAAAAGGCAGCAAGCCAGGGGAAGGGCGATTACACGGTGCATGGTGCCGCCAACCATAGTGGTCCTGCGTGGCGACGTCTAGGTAAGGAGACTCGCACGCAGGCCCCCGCCTGCGGCCAACGATAAATCGCACCACGGAAGCGGGCATCCAGGCCGAGCCTCTTGCTACATTCCACGCCGATGTCCGCACCGATTGTTCTGATTCTTGCAGCTGGCCTTGGTACCCGAATGAAAAGTTCAAAGGCCAAGGTTCTTCACGAGGTCGCCGGCCGACCTCTCATCGCTTGGGCGGTCGAGACGGCGAAGACTGCCGGAGCAGATACGATTGTGGCAATCCTTGGTCATCAGCTTGAGGACGTAAAGGCAGTGCTCGACTCGCGCTTTGGCGAGGGCAACATCTTGATTGCGCATCAGAAAGAGCAGCGCGGCACAGGACATGCGGTAATGAGCGCCTTGCCTGCGCTCGAGGGCCAGCCAGATAGCCGCACGGTTGTGGTTCTTACTGGAGACGCTCCGCTTCTTCGGGCCGAAAGAGTCTCCGACTTGGCGCGTGCATGTGAAGCGTCCGAATCGAAACTCGCCTTACTTTCAACGATTCCTCCGGAGGCCGTCGCCTACGGTCGCCTCCTTCGAGACGAATCGGGCAAGCTACTTCGGATTGTCGAGAACGCTGATGCCACGGACGAGCAGAAAGCGATCCGCGAAATGAATGCTGGGTTCTACGCAATGAACCTAGGAGTTCTTCGCAAGATGGTTGCAAACTTAACGTCGGATAATGCGCAGGGCGAGCTGTACCTCACAGACCTGGCCGAGCAAGCCGCAGAACGAGGTGGAGCGGCCGTGATGGAAGCGCCTTTCGATGAGATTGCCGGCATTAACGACCGTCGCGATCTGGCGAGAGTTGCTGCCAGTGCACGAGAGCGCATTAACGAAGGTTGGATGCACCAAGGCGTGACGTTTCAAGATTCGGCATCGACCTACGTTGGGGCCGACGTCAAAGCGATTGGGCAAGACACCATTCTCGGCGCCGGAGTTCATTTGCGCGGCAATACGAGCATTGGCTCGGACGTCTTCATTGACGCCGGATGTGTCATTACCGATGTGAGCATCGATGATGGCAGCTGGATTAAGCCGTATAGCGTGATGAGCGAGAGCAAGGTTGGCAAGAAGGTGCAGGTTGGGCCGTTCACCCACTGTCGCCCCAACACCGTTTTGGACGAAGAGTGCAAGATCGGCAATTTTGTCGAGATCAAGAAGACCCACGTCATGGCAGGTGCCAAGGCGAGTCACCTCTCGTACTTGGGCGACGCCTCGATTGGTGCCAAGGCGAACATTGGCGCGGGTACCATCACCTGCAACTACGACGGCTTTCGAAAGCACAAGACCACGATTGAGGCAGGTGCCTTTATCGGCTCGGACTCTCAGCTTGTTGCACCCGTAACGATTGGGCGAGATGCCTTTGTTGGCTCGGGAACAACCGTCACAAAGGACGTGCCGCGTTCGTCGTTGGCGCTATCGCGGAGCAAGCAAGTGAATGTCGAGGGCTGGGCGGATAGGTTTCGCGAAGCGAGCAAGAAGCGTCAGCGATAACGCCTGGAGCAACGCGCTCGCTTTGGCCGAGCGCAAGCCCTTAAACGAGGGCTGCGATTTCGTCTTCGGAAAAGCCAAACTCCGCCAAAACTTCGGCGCTGTGCTGACCTAGTGTTGGCGCGAGGTGCTTGGCCTTCGCTTGCCCAACCGGAGTGCGAACTTGCAGGACTTCGCCGCCATCGCAGGGCACGGTGAAGAAGAGCCCGCGGCTTTTGTGAAGCGGATGTTCTTGCAGCTCATCAAGTTCGAGCACAGCTTCTGTGCAGCAGTCGTACTTGGCAAAAATGGCCGCCCACTCGTCTCGAGTTTTTGCTGCGAGTAGTTCTGAAATCTCTGCGCGAATCTTTGCTTGCACTTCGGGCCCAGCAATCACTTCGGAGATGTCGCAGGTGCGCCCGATCGCGGTGTTAAATGCCTGCCAAAATTTTGGTTCGAGGGCGCCAACGCTTAGGTAGCGATTGTCCTTTGTTTCGTAGACGCCGTAGCACGCAAGGCCTCCGTTTAGGCTTTCTTCGCCACGGGTGGGCGTTCGGTCCGCGCAATCGAGGTTGCCGAGTTCGGCGGCCAAAAGTGCGAGTGCACCTTCGGTCATCGAGATATCCAAGTGCTGGCCCCCGTGCACGCTGCGTCCAATAAGGGCACCGAGCACCGCAGTTGCCCCCCAAAGAGCTCCGCCTGCGAGGTCGGCGATTTGCACACCGGGCATCACTGGGCTGCCGTTTGCTGGGCCACCCATGGCAAGAACACCCGCCAGCGCAATGTAGTTCAAGTCATGACCGGCTCGCTGGGCAAGTGCGCCGTCTTGTCCGTACCCAGAGATCGAACAGAGAATGATGTTTGCATTTTGCGCCTTGAGCACTTCGTAGTCCACGCCGAGGCGCTTCATAACTCCAGGCCGAAACGACTCGATCACAACGTCAGCCGACGCGACCATCTTTAGCAGCGCCGCTTTGCCCTCTGCGGTCTTTAGGTCGAGCACTAAGGAGCGCTTGTCTCGGTTGACGGCTAGGAAGCGACCAGACATTCCGCCTTTGGCCGGGGGAATGTTTCTTAGGTAATCTCCCGCGCCTGGTGCCTCGATCTTAATGACATCGGCTCCCATATCCGCCAAGACCATTGTTAGAAATGGGCCGGGCAATAGGCGCGAAAGATCGAGAACGCGGATTCCCGTAAGGCTTTGGGCTGGGCCATTCGAAGTGCTCATGCTGCTAGCGCGATGATAGACTCTGTTGAGGCAAAAATCTGCGGCGCTAAAGCGAAGCCGGGGCCAAGCGAAGCCGGAGCCCAGCGAATCCGGGCCCAAACGAAAGAAGGCCAGGAATCCCTGGCCTTTCTGCGTTGCGAATTGCTTCGCTATCTCGTGGTCGCAACTAGCCTTGCGCGGCAAGGTCGAAAAACTGCTGAAGCTTGGTCGCGAGCACGGGATCTCCACTTACCTTGAGCTTGCCCTGAAAGTACAGTTGCATGCCGGCTTGCGGGTCGCTGAGCATGGTCTTGAAGTCGTCGTGGGCCACTTCGACGGTGCATTGGGCGTTGCTGGATTCGTCGATGTTGCAGGTTGGCGGGTCGGCGGTTAGATCCACGCTCCACGTTCCACCGCCTTCTCCGCTGATCTTGAAACAGTAAATCGCGTTAACTTCCCGGGCTTTGTCTGGGAATTTTGAGAGCGCCACCGGAACCTGTTCGTTAAAAAGTTCTTGAGCGTCTTTGGGCGTATTGGCCATTCGATATGGATCCTCTCAGATGTGCTGTGGCTCTGGCCCAGCGAGGCACCAAGTAGCACGCAGGGCTCTTGGGCGTCAAGGTTGTCTTCTGTGGCCTAACCTCCCGGAATCTTTTGTAAGAGACCATGCTTATGGATTTTGAATTGCTTCCAGGGCCGTGCTATGGAAGGGCTAGAGATTGCGGGCTGTGCTCTGTCCAAGCCCGATTAAGAGGAAAACCATGAATCTATCTACCATCTCACTATTTCTACTTTCTGTTTCTGTCGCTGCCACTGCCGCTTGCGGTGACAAACCAAAGAAGAAGACGGTTGCAACGTCTTCGGTAGCCACCGAGGCACCGGGCCCGGATTCTGATTCACAGGATGTCACGCCCGAAGAAGACACAAGCAGCGCCGCAGCCGATCTGCAAGACGTCTTGTACTTCGCATTTGATTCAAGCGATCTGGATGAGGAGTCGAAGGCTCGTCTTCAGAACAATGCTGATTGGATGAAAGAAGACGACTCGCGCGTGCTTACGATTGAGGGGCACACGGACGAGGCCGGAACCACCGACTACAACCTCGCCCTTGGTGAGCGCCGTGCTCGAATCACCCGTGACTACCTAGTTCGTCTTGGAGTTGCAGCTGGTCGCGTTCAGATTATTACCTACGGCGAAGAGAAGCCTGCTGGTTCGGAAGACTCGCTCAATCGACGAAGCGTCTTTGTCGCAACACGCAAGTAACCTCCATCTAGAAGAAGATTTCGTAGTCTTCTTCTAGAAACTTTCTACGAAACCCCTCGGTCGCGCTCGCCGAATCTTGCGGCGAGCCGATCGCGGAGACGAAGACAATTCGCCCACGTTGGGCGAGTGTGAATTCGCCGATGAGATTGCCCTCTGGCGAGGCGACGACGCCCGATAGTGAATTTGCGTCTTGCCAGCGCATGCTGACGATCACGACATCTTCTTGGGCGAGTCTTGCCGCGAGGTCACTTTCGATATCGGCCTCGGTCGAGCCCCGCACGATTGGCCACGCCATCGTTAGGACTTTGACCACGTGGCCTTCGACTGTGCCTCCGAAAAGCGCTGTGCCATTTCGGTCGCTGCCGCCTTTGAAGTGCGCGGGCAACTGCATCCGGTAGTTGAAGGCCGGGTCGGTATAGATCTCGGTTTCACTACTCTCGTCGCTATGCGCGTTCTTGCTATGCGCGTTCTTGGATTTAGGACTCCCCTCCCAAGCTTCCATATCGAAGTCATCGCTTGCGGTTTCGTCGTCGCCCGAGTTTTGGTTGATGAGTACATAGGCGCCGGCGCCGGCAGCCGCCAGCAGGATGACGACCAGCATCATCACAAGACCTGTGCGCGGTTTGCGGCGGGTTGAAACCGTTCGAAGCTCGACGGGAGCTTGGTGCGGAACCTGCGCTGCGGTTGGAGCTGCGCCAACCGGCTGTGGGAAGCCGCCCGCCGACATTGGACCCACCGGCGCGGTGCCGTGACGTGCAACGCCCGCGTGCGCCGTTGCGCCGTGCCCCATCGGGACGTGCCCCGTCGGGACGTGCCCCGAGGCATATCCGGTTGGCGCCTCTGCCATCGATTGGGAATCGGGCCCAATGGCTGCCGGCCGGAAGCTTGCCGGAGATGGCGACGACAATGACGAGGGTGACGTTCCAAGCATCGAACTCGGCCCCACCATGGAAACTAAGAGTTGTTCTATTTCGTCCATCGTGCGAGGACGGTCGTCGGGATTCTTGGCAAGACAGCGCATGATGAGCCCTGAAATTGGCTCGGGAATGGCCAGCTCTGGGCGACGCACCGTCGGCGCCACGGGGGTATCCGTTAGGTGTTTTGACAACAGCGCCATGACGGTTGCGCCTTCAAAGGGCAAGCGCGCAGTCATCATCTCGTAGAGCATGACTCCAAGTGCGTAGACGTCAGTGCGGGCATCGACTCGGTCCCCGCGAATTTGCTCTGGAGCCATGTACTGCGGCGTTCCCAAAATGTCGCCCGCTTGGGTCATTGGCTGTTGGGTAATGTTGCCGTGTTCGTCGCGCAGCTTGGCAATTCCAAAGTCTAGGACCGAGACCGCTTCGGATTGTCGCCCGCGCGCAAAGAGCATGACGTTATCGGGTTTAAGATCGCGGTGAACGATGCCGGTTGCGTGCGCGTCGGAGAGTGAGTTGCAAATCTGAGAGGTGATTGCGAGGACTCGCTCTGGTGGCAGCGGGCCCTCTTTGACCAGCACCTGTCTAAGAGATTTTCCCTCGATGTACTCCATCGCAATGAAGAGCGCACCGTCCTCACCCTGGCCAAAGTCAAAAAGCGTTACGGTATTGGGATGGTTGAGTTTTGCCGCTAGTGTTGCCTCGGCATTAAAGCGTCGCACAAGCCCTGGCTCGGAAGAGAGTTCGGGCTTGAGTACCTTGAGGGCCACGATGCGCTTGAGCGAGATTTGCTCTGCGCGGTAGACAGCACCCATACCGCCCTCACCGAGCTTGGCGAGGATTCGGTACCTCCCACCAACTTCGCGACCAATCATGTTGGGTGCGTGGACACCTGATTGAGCGGGAAATTCAGAAGAGCGCGTTGGCGCAATGGCACCGCCACAACTGCCGCAGTATCGCGCGCCCGAACCCATCGCAGCGTTGCAGGTTGGACAGCTTGCCTCTGGTAGCACGGGAGCCAAAGCGTGATTATGGTACCACTTGGATCGAGGCGCCAAACGAATTGACACCTCTATCCAACACGCTTGGCGCAGGCTTTCGTGGGTGGCATCACGACGATGCAACTTTGCCTGGTGTTCGGCGCCAGAGAGCTCGTCCATCTAGGGCGTCGTGGTAGGCTAAACTCTCATGTCGCTCCAACAGCGATACCGCAAATCGAATCGCCGACCGCGTGCGCTGCACGTCACAATCTTTGCGTCGGCCCTGCTCGCACTATGCGTAGGACAAGCATCCTGGGCGCAGTCTGTTGCGCCCGTACGTCCCGCCGACACGGACTTCGGCCCGCTAATTCACGTCGAGGCAATCGAGGTCTCTGGTAACTCTTCGACCGACGCTGAAGTCATTCGCAAGGCCCTGCCGATCAAGGCTGGCGATAGCCTTCGGACTGGCAGCGCCAAACTTGAAGCGGCCCGCTATCGAGTGCTCTCCCTGGGGTTTTTTCGCAAGGTTGAGCTCTCACTAGCAAAGGGCAGCGAGCGCGGGCAGGTGATTCTCCTCGTTAAGGTCGAAGAGCGGGGCACTCTCGTTCTCAATCGAATCTTCTTTGGCAACTCTCTCGTTACTCCCTGGTGGGGAGGCGTCGACCTTACCGAGCGAAACTTCTTGGGAACCGGGCTTGCGGTCGGCGGCGCCTACGTCATGACGGGAACTGGCAAGGCCGAAGGCGGGCGTGCCCAGCACAGCGCTGTGCTGCGAGCATCGGATTCGGCATTCTTCGCAACGCGCTTTGGCTGGCAAGTTTCGGGGTATCGACTGCAAGCAAGTGAACCATATCGCGTGCAGGGCGAATACGACGACGGCAGTGCTGCGAACTTTTCTGCATTCGACTACGACCGCATGGGAGCACGTGGTGCACTGAGCTCGAGGCTTGGTTCGCTGTCGCGCTTTAACATTGGCGGGCGCCTCGAACGCGTTCGCGCAAGCCACCCTGGCTCTCGAATTCAAGAACTTCCGAATGGCGAGATTCGCCTGGGTGACTTTCACCTGCAAAATGGGACCAGTTACGTCGCAAGCGCGTTTGCCTCCTACGATCGAGATACTCGCGCGGATCCGGTATTGCCGTTCTCCGGCGATAGGCTGCTGTTGCACAGCGAAGTCGCAAGCGACCACATTGCTGGCGACTATCAGTACCTAAGCATGCGTGCGAAGTACCAGCGCTGGTGGCCGGTTGTCGGCAACGATCAAGTTATCTCGGCCCACTTTAGTGGTGGTCTTGTTCTCGGCGACGCACCGCTATTCGAGCGCATTCATGTCGGAGATCTAAATCGAATGGTTTCGGGGCGCGCCCTCGGGCTTGTTACCTCGGCGACTCCATCACTCGATCTGCTTGACCTATCGACCGACGAACTCACCTACGGTGAAATCGGTGGCCTCGCCGAAGTTCAGTACAGCTATAAACTCTTTCGCAGTAGCAAAAACTGGATCTACGGCGGCGAACTCTTTGTTGGGGCAGGGCTTTGGACGCTTGTAACGACCGAGGATGTCGACCCGCGCGAGTCGCCACCGATTGATCTCTTGGTCGATGGCGGGATACGTCTCGATACGGAAATCGGTATTTTCGAATTGAGTATTGCCAACGCATTGGGGCGGCTCCCTCTGTGAAGCGCAGACTGCCTGCTTCGCTCCTCGTTGCCGTTGTCATACTGCTCGGTTTCGGCGATGCTGCTTGGGCCAAAGAGGTTTCGCAGCGCAAGATGCGGTTTGTCGAGCGCGGGACGAATCTAACCGTGACTACGAGTTTTACGGATATTCTCGACCCTGACGACTATGCATCCCTATCTAGCGGCTTTCCAACTCGAATCGTGCTGCATATTGTTGTCTACCAAGAGGGCTCTGAAATCCCTGTTGCCATTCAGCAAATCCGACGGCGCGTCGTCTACGATTTGTGGGATGAAACGTACTTGCTTGAAGTGAAAGGGCCAAGAGGCACAAAGCAGACGCGCTTCGAGAGTCGCGTGCAGCTACTTCGCGAGCTCACGCAGCTACGTCGACATCCAATCGCCAAACTTAGCAAGATTGGAATCGGCCCTCACTATGTGCTCGCGGTCGTCGCCCAGTTAAATCCGGTGGAAGAAGAGCGCATGGCGGAGATGAGACGTTGGCTTACGAAGTCGAGTAGCGACTCGAATCTAGATTCCAGCTCATCCTTCTTTGGAACGTTTGTTTCGGTGTTTGCAAATTCTAAGCTTGGAAAGGCTGACCGTGTTGTGCGTCTGCAATCCCAGCCGTTCTACCGAGTTCAACCATGAAGCAAGGCGACAAGACTGTGCAACCACGAAAACGTCGATTTGGGCTTCAGATAAAGCTCGTGGGCGCTTTGCTGATGCTCTCGCTCTTGCCTCTTACAGTGAGTGCACTGCTTGTAGGCAACATTGGCGAGGTTGCTCAAAACTTTGCGAGTCATCATGTGGCGAGTCTTCGTCCGCATCTAAGCCGTGCCCAAAGTGCGTACCGAGAGGTTATCGCTGCGAAGAAGTCTGAGTTTCAAGAGGTTGCCAAGCGACTCGCAGCCACACCCGAACTGGAAGATCGATTGCGCGAGCAGGTTGAAGAAGGATGGGATGCCTTTGCGCAAACATTGCTCGCAGAGCATGGTGAACTGATCTCGGTCGCGATTGTGAACGACCAGGGCAAGGAGATGGCAAAGGTCTCACGCGTCGCAAGCCTACCCGAGGAACGAGTTCGCGAGCTTGCGTTGCCACAGGCTCTTGGGCCGGGAGGCGCGCAACTGCGCTTAGTGTTTGCCGCCGATATGCAACCGGTGCTCGAGTTGCAAGCGCTTGGAGAGGCGCTCGAAGCTTCGAAGCGCGTTGATACCGTGAAGTCGAGTTTGCCGGCATCGTACCGTCTCGCGTTTTTGCTTCTTGTTGGCGGCGTCGTTGTTGTTGTGACAATTCTTGCGCTGCTCTTTGCCGGCCGAATTAGTCGGAGAATTGCCGCGCTGGTGGCAGGCACGAGGGAAGTGGCAAAGGGCGACCTGGGCGCACGGGTTGCCCTCGAAGGTCAGGACGAACTTGCCGAGCTTGCAACCGCCTTTAATACGATGGTTGATGATTTGCACCAGGAGAGACAGAAGACTCTCTATTTGCAGCGCATCGGAGCCTGGCAGGATGTCGCTCGCAAGCTTGCGCACGAGATCAAAAATCCTCTCACTCCGATCCAATTGGTCGTGCAACAGGCGGTCTCCTCCTATCCCGGGGACGATCCTAAGTACTTAAGGCTGCTCGCTAGCTGCGATGAAATCGTTCGAGAAGAGGTGCAGGGACTTAGGCGTTTGGTCGATGCCTTTCGAGATCTTGGGAGGCTGCCAAAAGTTGAGGCGAGTGCTTTGCCGCTAATTGATTTGCTGGGCGACCTTCGTGCAAATGCCGAGCTTGCCAAGGGGATGGAAATTATCGAAGTTGACGAGGGAATGGTTGTGAGTGCCGACCGTCTGCTTCTGCGTCGCGCATTAGTAAATCTCTTAGAGAATGGTATGCAGGCCGGTCCCAATGGGGCGGGCCGAGTTGTATTGCGTTGTGAGCGAGATGGAGCGGTTGCGCGATTCTCGATTGAGGACGAGGGGCCAGGCGTAGCCGAGTCCAAGCGCGAGCAGATTTTTGACCCCTACGTCACCAGCAAAGAGACAGGGACAGGTCTTGGATTGGCCATCGCCAAGAAAGTCGCGCTGGATCATCGAGGCTTGCTGCAACTCGACCCCGAACCATCGCAGATGGGCGGCGCCCGATTTATTCTTACGATCCCACTCGTGCCGGAAGCATCGTAATCGTACGAGCTACTCGCCGGGAGCTGTGTGGGCTCCGACGTGCATAGCGCGCGCAACCCTGCAGCCTGTACAGAGCACTTCAATCGCTGTGACTGGGACGTGCACGGCCTTCTGGCCTTGTTCTCAAGTGATTAACCCGCGAACACTGCTCCCGTGGTAAAGCCTTTAGAGACAAAGGTGGCTCAACCTAGCGGTCCGAGTTCCATACTGTATGAGCAATAGAAAAATCCCTAAACATGCGACGGCGTCTGAAGGCTTTCCAATCGTCGGAATTGGGGCGTCAGCTGGTGGATTGGAGGCGCTGGAGGGGCTTCTTAAGGTATTGCCAGTCGAGACGGGAGTGGCCTTTATCGTGGTCGTACACCTTGATCCTACCCATGTCAGTCTTCTGCCTGATCTACTGGGAAAGAGGACCAATATACCGGTTCTGCAGATTGAGGATGGAATGCGGGTGCGGCCCAATCACCTCTATGTGATTCCTCCCAATAGCGACCTATCAATTCTAAACGGCTCGCTGCAGCTGATGGAGCTTCCGCAGCCAAGAGGGGGAAACCTCCCAATTGACAACTTTCTTCGCAGTTTGGCGCAAGACCAAGAGGAGCGTGCGGTTTGCATCATTCTCTCAGGGACCGGCACAGACGGTAGTCTTGGTGCAAAGGCCATAAAGGGGCAGCACGGGATGGTCATGGTTCAGGACCAGAACTCAGCGAAATACGATGGCATGCCTCGCAGCGCAGCAGCCACCGGCGTGGCCGACTACGTACTGCCACCTGCAGAAATGCCCAAGCAGCTGATGAAGTACCTCCGGCACAGCTGGAACCTTCCACCAGCGACAGTCGTGGTGAACGAGCCAAAAGACGTTCAGTCGTTGCAAAAAGTCTTTGTGATTCTTCGTGCGCGCACAAATCATGATTTCTCTCACTACAAGAAGAACACCATCTGCCGGCGCATTGAGAGGCGCATGAGCATTCTCAGAATTTCAGAGTTGAGTGACTACGTCGCCTATCTGCAGAAGAGCGACGGGGAGGTAGATATTCTTTTTAAAGACCTTCTGATCGGAGTGACAAACTTTTTTCGCGACAAGGAGGCATTTGCGGCACTTCGAGTGGCCGTGAAGGCAATGCTTGCTGCCAAGGATGACGATGGTGCAGTGCGTGTTTGGGTTGCTGGTTGTGCAAGTGGTGAGGAGGCATACTCGCTGGCCATTCTGCTTCATGAATGCATGGAGGAAGTGAATCGCGGTTTCCACGTTCAGGTTTTTGCAACCGACTTGGATGAAAACGCCATCAGCGTTGCCCGCGCAGGCCTCTATCCGACAAGCATCGAGGAGCACGTTAGCCCGGAGCGCATTGAGCGCTACTTCCAGAAAGAGGATGGGCAGTATCGGGTGCGGAAGATGATCCGAGAGATGGTGGTATTTGCGGAGCAGAACCTCATCAAAGATCCGCCTTTCACCAAACTCGATCTTCTCAGCTGTCGAAATCTGTTGATCTATCTCGGCCCAGTGCTGCAAAAGAAGTTACTGCCGCTCTTCCACTACAGCGTCAAAGAAGATGGAATCCTCTTTTTGGGCTCCTCGGAGACCATTGGAGCCCACACCGATCTATTTCACTCGGTGAACAAGAAGTGGAAGATTTTTCAGCGAATGTCTTCAGAGAGATCTACGCATCCCATCTTGTATTTTACTCCGCCTCGCGAACTCTTTGATTCGAAGGATACCTTGGCACCAGAGCTTGTGCACAAGGCCGAAGAGCTGAGCGCACTGCAGCTCGCCGAGACGATTCTGCTGCAAAGCCACACGCCTCCGTGCGTCATCATCAATGATGCCTGCAATGTCGTTTACATTCATGGACGCACTGGCAAGTTTCTGGAGCCTGCCGAGGGCAAAGCGAGTGTGAACATCATCGAGATGGCAAGACAGGGGCTAAGAAATGAGCTCAACGCAGCCATCCGTCAAGTCTCAAAGAATAAGCTGGAGGCTGTCTACCCTAGGCTCCGAATTGAAAATGAGGGCAGCGTGGTGCAGGTGAAGCTAACGGTTCGGCCAGTCCTGCAACAGGTGTCGATGCGAGGTCTGATGATGGTTGTCTTTGAAGAGACCTCCGCAGCGGAGTTCGAAGCGCCAGCACTCTTGGCCACGGGCAAGAGCAAGACCGTCCAAGAGTTGGAGAGGGAACTACTCAATTCCCGCGAGAGCTTGCAGACCACCATCGAGGAACTCGAGACCTCGAATGAGGAGCAGAAATCAACTAACGAGGAGCTTCAGAGCACCAATGAGGAGCTTCAGAGCACCAATGAGGAGCTTGAGACCTCAAAGGAAGAGCTGCAGTCACTCAATGAAGAGTCGTCCACTGTCAATACCGAGTTGCAAGCGCGTATCGATGAACTCTCTAAGATCAACGATGACATGAAGAACCTCTTGGATAGCACGAACATCGCGACGATTTTCTTGGATACCGAGTTACGCGTTCGCCGCTTCACTCCAAGTGCTACCCAAATCGTTCCGCTTGCCGCAGTCGACGTTGGTCGCCCAATAAGCAATCTGGTCTGTTCTCTAAACGACGCCGACCTTACAACGCAGGGCGAGCTGGTTCTAAAGGACTTAGGTGTTCGCGAATCAGAGGTTGATTCGGTAGATGGTAGGCACTGGGTCATGCGGGTTAGCCCGTATCGAACCGTCGCAAATGTGATCGATGGGGTCGTGATGACATTTGAGGATCGAACGGAGCGCAAGCGACAGGAACGCGCCATTTCTGAATCGGTGGCACTTTACCGCAAGCTATTCGACAGGGCCTCCAACGCGATTGCCCTCGTAGACTGTGAGTCGGGACAATTCTTAGAGTCGAATGATGCAGCGTTTAAGGAGCTTGGCTATAGCCAGGAGCAGTTTTCGCATCTCAGAGTCAAAGATATCGACGTAGAGCATACAATTGCCCAACTGTGCGGGTTTGTTGAGGCCGAACCAAATGGCGGCCCTGTAACTTTTGTCTCCTCGCACAAATCTAAGATCGGAAAAATTCGCAAGGTGACCATAACAATTGAGGGAGTTGTCTATGGGGAAAGGACTTGCCTGCTTTGTGCCTGGATTCCGAATGACTAGGTTTGCAAGGCTTTGAGTAGTGTAGGGTTCATCTCGAAAGCGAGAGTACATGAGCAAGGAAAATGGGCCGCCCTTTGGTGCAGATGCCAAACGGTTACGAGGCCAAACGCCGTCGACCGGTCCACCGGTAGAGCCGAGTCTTAACGAGGTTCTCCACGATCTGCGTACGCATCAGATCGAGTTGGAGGTGCAGAACGAAGAACTTCGCACCTCGGAAGGACGCTTGCTCGAGTGGAGGCATCGCTATTCGGACCTCTACGACAATGCTCCAGTCGGCTATACGTGTTTGGCAAAAGGGAGCCAGCTGCTTGAACTAAACCTTACGTTTGCTGACATGCTGGCTACCGAACGCCAATTCCTTCTGCGCAGTGCACGGATGTCGGCGTATATCGCCCCCGAGTCACAGGACGACTTCTACCTTCACCTCAAGAGCGCGTTTGAAAGCGGCGAGCGCCAAATCTGTGAGGTGCAACTGCTTACCCCGGAGGGTCAAAAACTCTGGGTTCAGCTCGAATCGATTCTGGTCAGCTTCGACGACGAGTCGGCCCATGTGCGGACCGCAGTCATTGATATCGAGAAACGGAAGACAGCGGAGAAGGAAAGCCAGCGACTGCTCTTGGAGCTGCAGCATGCTCAGAAGCTCGAGAGCTTGGGGGTGCTCGCCGGTGGCATCGCGCACGACTTTAACAACATGCTTGTCGCCATACTGGGCAACACTTCGCTTGCCCTTCACAAGATTCCGAAGTCTTCTGATGTGCGCGAAGAGCTTGAAGATGCGGTGGCAGCGGCAGAGCAGTGTCAAAAGCTGACGAACCAAATGTTGGCGTACTCCGGGCGTGGACAGTTTGCGCTAGAGGATGTTGAGTTGCAGGAGGCGGTAGGCCAAATGAGTAGCCTTCTCAAGGCCTGCGTTGGTAAGGGCATCCGCCTCACGATTGATCTTCCGAGCTCGCTTGCCCCAATTCAAGCCGACCCATCGCAGGTGCATCAGATCGTGATGAACCTTGTGCTCAACGCGGCGGAGGCGATCGGAAGCCGCTCAGGCCAAATCACGGTGCGCGCCAATATGAGTTGGTGCGCCACGGGCTGCCCTTGCCGAGCTGGCTTCCCAGGAGCGAGCAGTTGGCCAGAAGTTTCATGCGTCGCACTCCACGTCGTCGACACCGGAGACGGCATCGATGCAACGACGCTAGAACAGATCTTTGAACCCTTCTTCACGACAAAGTTCACCGGGCGGGGCTTGGGGCTGGCAGCCGTCTACGGGATTCTTCGGGGGCTTCACGCCGGAATTCACATTGTGAGTACACCGGGGGAGGGGGCTAGCTTCACTGTGCATTTCCCCGCTCTCGATCGGCCGGCGGTGGACAAGATGGCCACGCGGGCTCTGGAGCCCGTGTCGTACAAGATGGGCGGGACGATCCTGCTCGTGGACGATGAGGAGAGCGTTGTGCGGGTTACCAAGCGGATCCTAGAGACGCAGGGACTCAATGTCATTACGGCGTGTGACGGCCAAGAAGGTGTCGACATCTTTCGTGAACGCATGACCGAAATCGACTGTGTGCTCTTGGATCTAACCATGCCACGGATGGACGGAGAGCAGGCCCTTGGCAAGCTGCGCGAACTCAGACCAGACATTCCCGTTTTGCTGTCGAGTGGGTTTAGTGAGTCCGAGATTGTAGAGAGATTTGTGGGCAAAGGGCTGACGGGTTTTGTTCGAAAGCCTTACAAATTTGACGAGCTACTCTCTGCTGTTCATCGAATCCTCTGTTAGTCATCGCGTGTTCGCAGAAGTTGGGATGCATCTGAATTCGACTGACTGCCGGCGACTTCGCGCCTTTGGCACGAATGTCCGGTGTGGCGGTCATGTTGGCCGACGAGCGGACAGAGGCCGTCCAGCAAGGTAGTCGAAACAGTATCTTGTGAGTGGCACTGTCCTTGCTCAATCGAAGGGCATGAACGTTCAAGCGAGGCACCTCACGATCGCGCTATTAAGCGCATTAGGAATTTTGGCGTCCTGCCAAGGCCATCAAGGCGCAACGGTAATGGCGAGAGAACGAGGGGCCTGGTGCGAGGGGCCGTTCGCAGGACGAGCAGAGCAGGTTCTTAGTGCTCATGGTGTTTCTAAGACATTTACGTATTTTCCTGAAGGCGAGTTCGAAGACCAGATCGCTCGCTATCCAAGCAAGCTCTGCCCGCTTGCGGCACTGGGCGATGCCATCGAGGCAATTTTACTCGACGATGCCGAGGAAGCCCTGGCGTCGGTTGCACGCGAACGAGGAGTGGCCGACTGCGATTCTATTTGCCTATTAGATCGAAGTTCGTCGATGATTGGAATCGTTGCGGACGATCACTCGCGGATCGAAAACCGACTTTTGCCGACAGCGCCTACGCAGCATTCGCTAAAGGCGCACTGGGTGTTCTTCGTATCGGTACCGGATTTGAGCGAGCATGGCTATTGGGCCCTGGTTGCTCGCGATGGCAGTGGGGTGACCGTGGTTCGGGTAAATTGATAAGAAACTAGAGCTCACCAAAGAGCCCGACAATTGCGCCACCCTGCACAACGTCGAAGGCCAGGGCCCGTGACGGCTTGTTGGCTTCATTGAGGAAGAGATAGGTGGCCACTCCGCCAAAGACGGCGCCCAGCCCATAGGCAGCAATCGCGGGGCCGGTCTTGTCGCCAACCTGTAAGGCGATGCCGGCGCCAATGGAGGCTACGCCAACCCCTGTCGCTATGAAGGGCCAAGGACCCCGCTCGCGCGTATCGTCGCGGTCTACGGGAAGCGGCGTTGGCGTCGGAGCGCGTTGGTAGCGCTTTGCCAGCAGCGTCTTAAACTCCTTCTTTCGCGGATCGGTGGCACTTGAAACTTGGCCAAGTTCGGCGCCGCGCTCTTCGGTCATGTCGATATCAGTATCAACGGTCCGAGGCGCGGGGCGCAGCGTTATCGGAATGAGAATTCGATCGGTATTGTCGACGACAATCGCGAATCGCCCGCCTTCGAAACCCTCGGCGGTAACTTCTAATTCGTAGCGTCCCTCGCGCAGCCACAACTCGTCTTCGTTGACAAGGATGTGTCCTTGGTACTCGGAGGAAGCGTCTATCGCAACCAGAGTTGCTTGCGCTATTTCTGGGGTGAGTGCGAGTGAAACCGGAGCTCGCTTGTGCATTGTCTTGCGAATCTGCGTTCGCACCTCGTGCATGGACTGGCGAATTTCTTTGCTAGGAATTGTTCTGTGACATCTCTCTAGAAAGAGAATGGCCAGCGCCTCGCTCGCGTCGTTGCTTGCGAGTGATACGCCTAGGTCGCAGGCGTCTTGTCCCACAACAATGCTCGCTGTCACCGGGGCTGCTTCGTCCGCATTCGCCTTATTAGCTGGCGAGCAGATGAGAATGGAAACGGCCGCCATGCCTGCGCATGCGTGTTTGGAGAGTGGCATCTTCACGGTAGAGACCAAGATGACCTCTGTTGTGACACACTATTCCTGCAGAGCAAGAAGTGGGCGATAGGCATTTGCAGGAGGCAACTCGACATCGTCGACATTGAGCGCTGCGCAAAACACTTGGCGATGCGCGGGATTTGCCATGAGCTTTGCAAGGCGACCTGTGACTTCTTCGTTGCCCGCAACCATTGGGCTTAGAACGACGCCGTCGTTCGAGCACTCTTCGGTATAGGCGAAAACCCGCAGGTGGTAGGCCTCCTCCTTGCAGATTTCAACATATCCAACGCCGCGAGCGTTTGCGTAGGACGCAGTAACATCGGCTTCGCAGGACAAGACTGCTTCAAAGCATGCTTCGTAGGAACCGAGGACGGACTCTTGTTCAAATGCCTGGACAAGGTCGATACCGCGCGATCGGAAATGATGGCGAGGCATGAGGTAGCCGCCCATGCTGTGTTCATCCACCCAAACCGCTCGCAACCTTCGCAGGCCCAAGCTACCGACTTCTTCGAGTTTTAGGTCATCGTTGGAGCGGCACAAAATTGCCGAGCGGTAGACGCTACATCCATGGCGTACCGCTCGCAGTGCAACCGTACCGCCAGCCTCTTGTACGCGAGCGCAAATCATTGGTGGGCCCCAAGCGGCGTGGATCTCGCCGCTAAGCAAACTGCGCTCGAGGGTTTCGTAAGAGCGAACCGGCACGACCGTGGAGAAGCCGGCTTCGTAGAGAATCGCTGCGAATTGACGCGCTAGAGTCCGGACGTTTTGCGCACCAAGAGATGGTGGCAGGGCGAAGCAAAGATCCGACACGATTCCTAGTTTAGAACGGAGCCACGGTATTTGTCGACAAGCACTGCAACTCGGAGGACCAGTTGCTTGCGCTCGGCGCGCAGTTCGGCAATTTCGCGGCGCAATGTGAAGATTCGATAGGTGCTGGTCGCGAGGTTGCGAAGCGCGTGCATTCTGGCAATAACGTGAATCACTGCTCCGCCAGAGGCTGGGATCACAAGTGCGACCAACAACCCCAGCCAGGTTCCATGGGTGAGGAAGGCCCACACGGATAAGCCGATGTACAAGCCGCCGATACCAAGGAAGCCGAGGACAAATTTTGTGGTTGCAACCGTATCGCTGCGTGGCGAAACAAAGACGCCGGCAACCTTTAAGGTTAGCCCGATTGGCAGGAAGAGCGGGGCGCCAATGAGAAAGAGCGGTAGCGAGACAAAGAGGAGTGCAAGGTGTGCAGCAACGTGCAATGCAATTTGTAGGGGAGTTAAGCCCTTTGCGATTAGGGCGTCGTTTAGGCTATCTGCGCTGAGCCGCAGCAGGTAGCCGCGCACGGAATCGTAGAGTTTGATGACGTCGGGTTGGTCGGCAACCTTTGGATAGGTCTCGTTAAATAGGCGGGCCAAGCGAGCGCGTTCGTTTAGGTCAATGCCCTCTGGTTGGTAGAGCCTTCTCACGCCGTCTAGGACCCATACGTGCTCCCAAGTTTCAGCATTGACCGTGAGGCTGCGCAAGCGTTCGTTAAGCGTCTTGGTAATGGCGCGAACTGCGTCCTCATCGTCTTCGTTATCAGTAGAACTCGTAGGCTCTGCGGGTGCTGCGGGAATAAGAATCGGAGCACCGAACTGCACTAGGACCGAACTTCTAAAACGGTGTCGCGTGAAGTATACGAGGCCAACGGGCACGATGTAGATGGGCAGATCCGGATTTCGAGCCCGAGTTGCGAGCGCGATTCTTGCGGCGCCGGTTTTAAGTGGAACTAACTGAGACTCGTCGTGACTAATGCCTTCTGGGAATATTCCCATGGCACGGCCCTCGAGAAGGACATTCTCAAGCTCGTGAAACGCATCGTCGTTGCTTTGCTTTCCGCCTCCGTGATCTTGTCGCCTCCGAATTGCGACAGCTCCCATGACTCTAAGAAGAGTTCCAAGTATGGGCACCGAGAAGAGTGGAGCCTTGGCGGCAAAGTGGACAATCCTGCCACTCCACGCGGTTATCAAAACTGGGTCCAAGAGCGAGTTCGGGTGATTTCCGCAGAAAATCACCGCGCTGTTCTCGGGGTTTGGAAGGGTTATGCGACCAACCACCTCGATGTTTCGAAAGAAGACGCGTGTTGCAAAGCGCAGAAGACGACACAGGACTCTGTAGGCAAGAAAGGAGCGAGGCTTGGAGGGTACTTCTTGTGTTGGCGACTTAGGCGTTGCCACCGTCAAGCCCCCACTCGCCGGAGAGTTGCACAATGCGGGCATTGTCGTGCACCTGCTCCAAGAAACTCAGCCTCCAATTCGCATCGTCGATTTGCTCAACTCGTCGTCGTAGGCTGTTGTACGCATCTTTAAGCGCTGCCTGCGCCTTATCCAAATGCATGCATTGAAGCTCGGCTTCGACGAGCATCAGCCGAACAAACGACTCGCCTTCTTCAACCTGGCCCAAGGTTTGTAGAATACGCACAGCATCTTTGGCGGCAACCAACGCTTCTTCGGGTTGGCCCATCTCTAAGAGCACCGACGCGAGTTGCGCGTGAGCTTGCATTCTCACCGTCGCAACGGTGCTTGTGCCTTGAAGTGCTTCTTTGGCCTCTTTAAATGCCGACTCTAGAGCACCCTTGTGCTGATGAATTTTACTTAGGTACACCCGCGAGCCATTCGCCATGCGATCGTCACCTTGGATTGTAAAGGATTCAATGGCAATCAGTTCGAGGTCCCAAGCTTCGTCGAGTTGGCCTTGCGCGAGCAGCACGCGACCCAAGTTATTGCGGGCCAGCGAGCCGATGGCGTCGAGCTCCATTTCAATGGCCACAGCCAAGACCGCCCGCAGGATTGTCTCGGCGCTGCGGTAGTCGCCAAGCTCGGCGTAGGCAAAACCCACATTGACTCTGGTGATTGCCGCGCTCCGGCGGTCACCACTTGTTTCGAAGGCCGTGGCACTCTCTTCGCTGAGTTTTAGGTAGTGGCCCGGATCGCCTTCGCACAGGTAGCGATTTGCCTGAGCCGAAAGCAAGTGTCCATCAACCACCGGGTCGGAATCTTCAAGGTTGCTTGTATCGGTAGGTAGCTCGCGGAATAAGACCTCTGCGTCTTGATAGCGCCCTGCGAGAAAGAGCCGAGAGGAGGAGCGCGCCATGGCAGAGGCAAGAGCTCCGGTCATGCCTCGATCTTGGCTGGCGGCGATGAGTTCTTCGCCGAGGTTGACGATGTCCGAGAAGGCGCCGCATCGACCGAGCGCGGTGACGCCGTCGCCCGCAGCTTGCGCCCAATCCTTTGAGCCGATGCTCAGATTCTCGAGGGCGAGCGCGCTGTGTTCGCTTGACCGCCCGTTCTCGCCGGTCCAAAGAAGTGCTCGAGCGATGCTGCCGTGAAGAAGCCCGAGTGTGCGTGACTTTGCCCCAATGGCGATGCCTTGTTCGGCGAGCGCGATGGTTGCGGCGAGGTCGTTGCCCTCGAGTGCTTGTCGTGCTGCCAGGGCATACCATTCGGTGGCACGCTCTTTTTCAAGACCAAGTTCAAAGTGCTTTGCAAGCAAGAGCGCGTCTCGCGAACCGGTCTCGTGCATCCAGCGTGCAACCAGCCTGTGCCCGAGTTCGCGGTCGGTATCGGTTAAGGTGCTGTACGCAGCTTCTCGCATCAGCACGTTGCGAAAGCTGTACTGCTGGGTGGCTCCCGCTCGGGTCGCTAGTGGATCAACCGATTCAATCAAGAAGTCCGTTTGCACGAGGGCTTGTAGTGCCGGTTCGATTTCTCGTGGCGTACCGGCTTCACCTAGAAGTCTTCTTAGTCCGCCTAGTGAGAATACTCCACTGAATATGCTGCCAGCTCGCAAGACCTGCCTTGGCAGTGGAGCCAAGGTGCGCAAGCGTGCTTGGGCAAGAGCGAGTACGGTGCCTGGAACTTGCTCGCCCTCCGAGTATTGGTAGGCGCGGGTGAGTTCCTCTAGATAGAACGCATTGCCATCCGATAGTCGGATCATGCGCTGAAGTTGTTCCTCCTTGGCGGCATGTCCCAAAATGCTGTGACTTAGTTGGCGGCACGCAGCGTCGTCAAGCGGACCGAGTTTCATGACCGTGCAGTTGTGGTCGCTCCAAAGCGAAGGAAAGACATGTTCAACCTCGGGACGGGCAATGCCGATGAGCATCCACTGGCCCAAACCCACTCGTCGAAGCGCACCATCCATGAGACGGATCGTCGGTAAATCACCCCAATGAAGGTCTTCAAGGACAAGTATGACGGGCGACCTCTTGGATGCGGCAGATAAGAACTCTTCCCAAGCGAGACGCATCTGGTCCCCCATGAGCACGGCGTTGCCGCGAGCGGATCTAAGCTGTACGCGGTCTTCGTTGGCGCGAAATGGCGTTTCGCATAGCTCGCCTAAGAACTCTGCTACGCGAAGTGCGTCGGCGCCGTCGATAAAGCCCGAGACAGTTTGCACCAGCTTTTCGCATCGCATCGCCAAGTCGTCACCGGGAAGGATGTGCATCGCTTGATGCAGCAATTGTCGAACGAGTTGAAACGCAGAGCCTTTGGCAAGTGCCTCAGCTCGAGCACTCCAGATTTGCAGATTGGGTATTTCTGCCCGCAGGGTGCCGAGAACTTGAGCCGAGAGATGGGACTTGCCGATGCCTGGCTCGCCTGTGATGAGTAGAGCCTGAGAACGCTGGCTCGCCATGCACTGCTTGAATGCTCCGGTTATCTGCGCAATCTCGTTCGTTCGCCCCACAGTCCGTGCTGCCCGCAATCGGGGCCCTGTATTGCGCTCCTCGCCGTATAGGTCGGTTCCATCGGCCGGCATGTCTTGCGTGCGTCTCCGAACCTCAAAGCGACCATCGAGCAGCCGAGTGGTGGTTTGATCCAGTCGGATGCTAAGTGGTCGCGCTTTGCCCTCGGTCGAAAACTCTGCACTTCGCAGAAGTGTTGCTGCACTCTGAATTGTCTTTGCGAGCGATCGGCGGCCCGAGACTTCACCCTGTCCCGTTGCAAGCGACATTTTGGATTCGGGGCGCATCGCGCGAAGGTGCAATGCACAGCGAGTTGCTCGCAACACAAGGTCTGTGGCCGAGCCGTTCTCGCTTCGAAAGATGACTACGTTTGTTCCGTTCTCAAGAAGCTGTGCCTGTCCACCGGCGCGGTGCAGTGCATCTTCGAGCGAACCGTCGCCTGAATCTTCGAGCGCACCGCCTCCCTCGATGAGAAGCACCGAGAGCAGTTCCTTTTCAGAGGTTGTGAGCCCAACGGAATGTGCTTCGTCGACCGAGGGACTTGTCGCAGACTCAATCGCACGAGCGCGGCGAGTTAGAATTGTTCCATTGGCAGGCCTTCGCTCGACGTTGCTAGCCATCATATCGGCGAGCAAGTCATCAAAGTCGGCACTAATGTCGGTGCGCTTCTCGCTTACTCGAGGAGGTTCGTCAAACGCCGTTCTGGCGAGCACCGCGACGACGTCTTCACCATGAAATGGCCGATGACCGACCAGGCATTCGTAGATGACGCATCCGAGGGCGTAGAGGTCGGCTCGTCCATCGATGTCGGCATCACCTCGGGATTGTTCTGGTGCCATGTAGCCCGGCGTACCAATGCTAATTCCCGTGCGAGTCATTTTCTCGACCGTGGGGCCACGCCATCGCGCGATGCCAAAATCCAAAAGCTTAAGATGCTCGATGCGATTGTCGACCAACATTAAGTTGCTCGGTTTTAGATCACGGTGAATCACACCATGACGATGTGCAAAGTGCAGCGCTTCGCCAACGCCAGCGATAATGTCGACCGCTTCTGCAAGCTCAAGCTTCTTGCGGTTCATGCGCTGGCGCAGGTCCTCTCCCTTAACCCACTCCATGACAATAAACGGCGCACCGCGCTCGGTTTGCCCGTAGTCCACGTAGCCAACGATGTTTTCATGGCGAAGCTCGGCCATGACTTTCGCTTCTCTAAGGAAGCGCCGTGAGTACTTACTCGCATCGAGACTAAGCACCTTCATGGCGACTTGCTGGCCGCTGTGCTCGTCGAGCGCCCGATACACTTTGCCCATGCCGCCGGATCCTGCCAGGGACTGGATTTGATACCGCTCTGCGATTCGCTGCCCGATTCGCACAGCTAGTCGTTCTTCTTTTTCTTCTTGCTGTCCTTACCGCGAAGAAAGAGCGGAGTGCGACCCTTCTTGCGGTTGTACTGCCACGCGTAGCCAGCACCAATGGCGGATGAAGCGAGTGCACCGACAAACAAGAAAGGGGCGAGCAAGAAACTTGGGAGAATGTAGTAGGCGGCAGCGAAGGCGAGGGTGGCGGGAACGGCTTCGCGAAAGGAGCCTGCGTAGAGCCAGCCTGCCGGCCCAATGATCGATAGTGCTGCCGAGCCGAGAATGGATTTCTCTCCTTTGCCTCGAGGCTTGTCGAGCATGCTTAGCGGTTTATCGAGTGTGACAAGTGCGGTTGTGCTGGCGAGCATTGCGGCTTTGCCAACCATGCCGACAATGCTCGGGCCATCGTCGTCGTCATCGTCATCGTCGTCGTCGGTTTCAGCGCGCTTCCTTCGCGAGACGATCACTTCATCCGAACGATCGTTGGAGCGTTCTTCTTTACTGGAACGCTCTGCCTTGCCCGACGGCTCTTTCTTCACAGTCGGATCTGGCAAGCCAGCACGTCTCGCTAAGATGCGGCGCTTGGCTTCCTCGACCAACTCTCGTTTGCGCTCGTAGGCTTCGGAGGTGGCAGGACCATCTGGAGAGCGGGGCACACCGACCACGACGTAGGTAACGTCTTCGCTATCATCAATCTGGATGTCGATGGTGCCGTTCTTAAGGAGAGCGTCGATCCACGGCGTGAGTTTCTTGCTCGAAAGTCCGGAGAAGTACTGAAGGTTGGCGTGCGTCAGCGGAATGCGAGACTTCCCCCACAACTCCAATACTTTTGACTCGAATTCGTCGCGATCCACGAGATACCTACCCCTACGTAAGTATACTCTGCCTACTCATGCTCGCTCGCGCAATGCTTCTGGCCTCTCTCGTTGCTCTCACCCTATCTGGCTGTGGATCGCCAGGAGCGGCTCAGGGTGATTCTAAAGACTCTGACGAGGAGGTTAACGATTACGCATCGGAGAGGCCCAAACGAGGCCGTGTCAAAGACAAAGACGACGTCTCGGAGAAGGGCAAGAAGTGGGGTGGTTGGCGCTGGAAGGGCGAGCGCGACAACTGCAACTACGTTTTTGACAACAAGTGCTTCAAGGAGAAGAAGCTCGCTTGTGAAGCTGCAGGATGCAGTGGCAAGGCTTGCTTAGAGAAGCGCGGCGCGCCCGCTAAGATCAAGTGCAAAGCGGAGTAGCCTTAGCGAACTAGTGACTCGCTGGTCGGGCGCCAGTGAGTTTTGGAATTCGCACACGAGGCCCGTTTTTGAACGTTAGCGATTTGACCCGCTCGTAGTACTCGCCATCGATGATTGGAGCGAGAAGTTCGTCGCCAAGAACTTCGACCGTCATGCCAGTGCATGCTCGGTCGATAAGGTTCTTGCCACGCAATTGCTTGCCGCGGTGCATATTGCCGAGGTTGCGAAGGATCTGGAAGGGGTTTGGAGACCCGACGAGCGCGTGCATCTGGCCGGGAACATCGGCGCGGGTAAAGAGCTTAAACACGCCACCTAGATCGATGGACATCGAAGCGATGTGAACACCGGTGAATTGCGTCTCCTCAAGTTCCTGGCCGTCTAGGGTGACACGAACGTTTGCAGGCTTAAACATCTCTGTTGCGTAGGTACGCAGATGTTTCGGGACCACGGGAAAGGGAATCTTACCAATGGGGGAGTAGGCAACCGGGAGCGACGCAATGGTATTGCCGACGACCTTTACGATGACACTCGGACTGGGGTCATCCTCTGCATAGTACTTGCTGAAAAATCGTTGTCCCAAACCGCCAACAGCGGAGGCAAAGCCGTAGGTGCGAAACTCTTCCTCGTTGCCGTTCTCATCGATTTGAATGCCTTCGATCAGCATCGAGTCGACAAGCGTCTCGCCCAGAACAGTTCCGGTTTCGATCGACTCGCGGAGGTTGTGCAGAATGCCTTCTGCTTGGCCGGTAATTCCCACGTTGCTGGCGACAAAATCGATGGTTCCACCGTTGGTGGGAATCGTCGTTGGAAGTTGGTAGTCGCCCCCTTGAAACTCTGGCTCCTGCAAAAGCTCAAGGCCGTTTCGCACAACCCAATGCAGTGCTCCGTCGCCGCCGTCGGCAACCCAGTACTGCGCTCGCTTGCGCAAAAAGTCGCGAAGAATCGGTTTGATCGACTCAACACTCTGCGTGCTGTGCACCTGGCCGTGGTGTCCCACAATGGCCTGGAGCTGCTCGGCCCGGTGAGGGCGAGCTTTGTTCTTTCGAGAGTGTGGATTCGTGATGACGCCGATTTGCATACGCAGGCTCCTTCATGGCTCAGTGCAGCAATTGTCGGTCCACCTCTACAAGTGGCCCAACCACCCGAACTTACATAACTCGGGATCGGGAAACGGCCGACGCAGTGCGTAAACCATTACGCGGAATGCCCCCAAGTGAGTAGCCGGCTATCCAGTTCGGCTGTCAATTTCCGAGGTGGGTGAGCGGCAGTCGTGACAGGCAAATTTGCGGCTAGGTTCCGTCAAACACCGGTGGCCGCTTCTCTAGAAGGGCAGCCATGCCCTCTTTGGCGTCCTGCATTTTAAGGGTTGCCGCTTGCGCAAAGGACTCTCGGTGGGCGCCGGAGCGAACATCCCAGCCCAGCTGCTCGCGAATGCCTTGCTTGGTGAGGCGAACGGCAACCGGTGCGTTGGCGGCGATGGCGCTTGCCATACGCATCGCTTCTTCTAAGACTTGTTCTGGAGTCTCGTGGGCGCTGCAGGCAAGCCCAATGCTGGCTGCTTCGTCGCCCATCACAAGGCGGCCGGTAAAGAGCAATTCGTTTGCGCGCGAAACGCCAACGAGCCGCGGCAGCAGATAACTAATGCTCATGCCCGGGCTAAGGCCAAGCTTGGTGAAGTTTGCACCGTACTTAGAACCTGTGTGGGTGATGCGAATGTCGCAAACAAGGGAGAGACCAAAGCCGCCGCCAACGGCGTGGCCGGTGAGCGCACCAATGACCGGCACTTCAATGTTCAAGACGCCCAAGAACGGCTCGTACATCTGAAACGAGCGCTCGTGGTCTAGCAAGTGCTCCCCGCCGGTTTGCAGGTTTGACTTAAAGTCCGCACCCGCGCTGAAGCATCGACCGTGACCGGTGATGACAACCGCACGCAGTTCGCGATTGGCGCGCACGGCTTGGGTGACCTTAGAGAAACTCTCTAAGAGCTCTGGGGTCATACTATTGCGGTTGTCGGGCCGATTGAGAGCGATGACTCCGATGCCATCGCTACAGGTGAGTGTTACTGCATCTTCCATCGATTACTCCGCAATCTGCGCTAAGAAGTCTTCTGCTTCCGAATAGGCCGGGTCTTCGCGAAGCGCCTTCTTTGCCCACAGCTCTGCCTTGGCTCGATTGCCGCGGGCATGCTCGATTTTGGCTTCCCAAAGAAGAGCCATCACACGGCTCACAGGCTCGGGATCGTCCATCAAGGTGATGGCGCGCAAAGGCTTGAGAGCCAGGTCATAGTCGCCGATTTCTGTCGCGAGGTGGGCGAGCTCCGAAGCGATAAGCCCGTCTTTGCGATCGACATCAAAGGCCTTCTTTAGCCAGGTGAGTTGCTCTTCCTGGTCGCCGCGCGAAGCGCCGATCTTCGACATGCGATACTGCAGGGCGGCAAGCTCGGGCGAGCGGCGTTTATGGGAAGCAATCGCCGGCTCAAGCATTGCGATTGCTTCATCGAGTTGCCCGGAGGCAATCAGGACATCGGCCAAGAGCGCAACCGTCGCATGGTCGTCTGGACGCAGCTCTTTGGCGCTTTGGGCTGGCGCAATGGCTGCCTCCGCATCGCCTAGCTCATTCACAAAGATGGACGCTGCACTTCGGAAGATTTCGTAGCGCTCGTCATCGTCGGTACTGTGCGCAGCATCGACCAGCAAGAGAGTTGCCAGTTCACGCTGAGCGCCCAGTGTCGTATAGGTTGCGCGCAATCGCTCGCGAATCTGGGCGTTCTCGGGCTGATCCTGATGCACTCGCTCGAGGCCAGCGCGGCCATTTTCACTCACGCCGAGTTGTTCCGCTGCATCGGCAAGAAGCAGCGCACTGCTCACCTGCTCATCGCCGGTCTCCAAGCCAACGAGATGCGTGCATGCTGTGACAACCCCATCCCAACGCTCGGCAGCTCGGTCCATATCGCGAAGCCGTTGCAGAGCTGTGAGGTCTTGCGCATCGCGTTCGATCCACGCCATGAGCATTGCTCGGGCGCCTTCTTCGTTGCCCTGAGCATCGTAGAGCTCGATGAGTCTCATCGTTGTTGCGCGTTCTTGTTCAAATTCGCCCTGCGAGCTCGCGGCAATTCGAACCTGCTCAAGCGCTTGCATGAGCATTGGCAGCACCATCTCTCGATCCATATCGAGAGCGCTTTCCAGGTCGGCAATGGCTTCGCCATTCTTTCCGACGTTTCGATAGAGGTCAGCTCGAAGGAGCAAGAGCGGCAACGCCTTTGAGCCGCGAATATGCTCAAGACCTGCGACGATGGTCTCGATGCCATCGTCCATGCGCCCTGCGGCAGCGTGGGTCGAGGCCTGCTCGCTCACAAGAGATTCGTCGCCAGGGGCGATTTCAAGTGCACGAGCGAGAATGCCAGCGCAAGAATCCAAATCCGAGAGTGAGTCGCGGTAGAGCGCACCGGCTTCGCGGAAGAGCCGAACTTGCTCGCTGCTATTGTCTTCGGCCTCGGCTTGGACAATCTTCATCTTGGCAAGAGGCCCCCATTGAGCCGTCTCTTGGTACCAGCCTTCGAGGCGAACTCGAATCCCCTCGTGGCTTGGGCATGCTTGTTGACCAAGTTCGAGGGCTCGCTGAACACCGTCGTTATCTTCTAGAACTTCTCTTAGTTCGACGAGCTGCAATGCCAACTCGGCCGCTTGCTCGGGCTCCTCCACTCGCAGCAGTCTCTCGCTGAGATCGGCTTGCTCGGAAAAGTCCGCATTGTCGTCAAGCCGTTTAAGAATCCCGCGAAGAAGAGCAGCGCTCTCGGGCGCGACGACGAGTGCTTGTTGATAGACCTGCATCGAATCGCCATCGAGCTGGTCGAGAAGGGCACCGAGCCGCACCGCGACATCGGTGACGGTTTCTGGGTTGCCGCGATCCTTGGCATCGTTAAAGCGCTGCCATAGAAAGTCGCTAAGTGCTTCCTCGTTGCCTTCTTTGCGAAGGACGCTTTCCAAAAGCCCAGCCGAATCAATGCTGTCGGGGTCGTCTAGGCAAGCGTCGCGAAGCACGTTAATTGCTTCGTCGTCGCGGTTGGCATCGATAAGGTATTGCGCCTTGTGCAGGCGAAGTTGGGTGCGCTCTCCTGGATCGACAAGGCTTGGAAGTGTTGCATCCACAAGCTCGCTGAGCTGTTCGCCACTTCCTGTGTCTCGGTAGAGCGCTAGTAGCGGCTCCCAAATTGCTCGCGCCCGCGGATCACGGCTGCGAAGAAACTCGAGAAGCTCGGCTGTCATCGCAAAGTCCTCAGCGGCTTTGCTGTGCTCCGCAAGCTCGAGACCTAGCTCCATGACCTCGGCTTGACTCGCGAGATAGGCAATTTCAAAGAGAAGCTCTTTTGCATCGCCAATTCGACCATTAACGCCGTAGTGGCGCGCGAGGTCACCGACAGCCCAAATTGCTTCGCCCAGACCATCGTCGGAGTTGCGCGCGGCTTGCACTGCTCGTTCTAGTAGAACCACAGCGCGGTCGCTTTCCTCAAGTTCGGCTGCGAGATTTACTGCCTCGCGAATTTGCGCCAGAGGTGAATTGCCTGTTGCAGATTGTCGCTCCAAGAAGTCGAGCAAGATGGGCTTATCGCCACTTTGCCGAGCTGCAGACTCATAGTGCGAGAGCACCGTCGCATCGTTGCCCGAGCTCTCGGCTGCGGCTTTTAAGGTCAAGGCCGCTTGCCGATATCGAGGCTCAACAGAGAGTGCCTTGCTTAGTAGTTCTAGACCGCGCTCGAGCAAGTCGGGTTGCACCACCTGCAATTCGGCGAGGCGATAGAGGGCATCGGCCTGAGCTGCGACTGGGCCATCAACCATGGCAAGAGTCGTGAGCTTGTCGAGTGCCCGAGTCTGCTCCTCGGCGTCTCCCTGTGCTGCACAAACTCGTGCGAGTGCAAAGAGTGCGTCGGCCGGAGCATCGCTGCATTCTTCCGCTGCACTAAAGTGTTCGCGCGCCTTTGCGAGGTCGCCGATATCTGTTTCAGCTAGTTTGCCAGCTCGCATGAGCAGGCTCGCAGTAAGCTCTGCGTCCTCTGCTCGGCGCTGCTGCGCGACCATCTCCTCGAGAGTCTCGAGATAGGTTGGAAGTTTCGAGAGCTGCGCGGCAAGATTCTTTGCCGCACTGTGAAGCTTGGCGTCTGCCGGCAAGAGTGCCAAACACTGCAAGCGAGCCGTAAGTGCTCCTTGTGAATCTTCAAGTGGGCCTTCTAGAAGTTCGGCGACAAAGCCCAAGAGCCCGGCCTTCGAATCGGTATCTTCGCTTAGCTTGATGCGCGTGCGCAGTACGGTTACCAGCAGGGTGTGCTCCTTGTGTTCAAGGAGTGTGCGTCGCAAGCGTCGAACTTCCGAGTCGCTCGACGATGCCGCTTCGATAACTGACTCTAAGAGTTCTTCTGCCTTGTCTTCGTCGTCGCGAACCGCGGCAATGTGATGAAGCTCGAAAAGAACCTCACTAATTCCGACAGCGTTCTCGTCTTTTCCTGGAGGATGACGCCGTACGATTAGCAAGAGGGCGCGCAGAGAGCGCTCGGCTTGGTCGAAGTCGCCCTGTTCTCGAGCGAGGTCGGCGAGTGCCCTTAGGATGTGAGCGTTGCTGCCATCCATTTTCGATGCGAGTTCAAGCTCGGCCATCGCCGCATCGAGATCCGCTTCGGCGCGAGCCACCTGGGCAAGCTCGACGTGAACTGCGGCGCGCTCTTTAGAACGTCGTCGCCCAAACTCTGCAATGAGGGCTTCGAGCATGCCGCGAGCTGCAGGAACGTCTCCAGCCACGCGTTGGCTTCTCGCCATCATCAGTCGCAAGCTGCGATCGTCTGGGACAATCTCAAGTGCTCGCGCTAGCGCTGGCACTGCAGCTTCCGGGGTCTTTAATTTATCGTGATAGATGTCTGCGGCTTCCCTTGCGGCTTCGGCAACAGCGTTGTCATCGGCAATGTGAGGCAGGCTCGCGGTGAGCGTATCGGCCAGCGGTTGCCATTGCCCCGCTTTGCGATGAAGGTCGGCAAGCATGGTGCGAAGTTCGAGCAAGCTCGACTCGTTGCTTGCAGTGGCCTCGGTAAGGCAGGCCACGGCTTCTCCTGGGTGATCCGCTGCGAGGTGTGCTTCGGCAAGGCGCTTGACCAGCGATGGTCGATTGGCATCTTCGGCGAGGTCAAGGGCTTGCTCAAGCCACGGTACGGCCGCTCCACTTTGCGAGCGGCTAATGTAGAGACGAGCAAGCGAATCAAGGGCCTCGAGGTTGGGCGCCAGGTTGGCGACTTTTCGATAGGCCTTCAATGCCTGATCGATGTCATCGAGCTCGGTCTCAGCGATGCGAGCAACCGTATCCCACAGCTTTGCGGCTTTGGGCATCTCGGTATTGTTCTCAAGCGTCGTCGCTTGCTCTCCAAGCAGGGTGCACAATTGCGAGAACTTTCCCATGCTGCTGAGAAGCGCGATTACCGCGCTGATGGAAGCGTCGTGTCCAGGCGAGGTCGATAGGTTTGCGCGAAGCAATTCCAGTCGACCGCCGTTTCGATCAATCTCATCGATGAGCCCGGATATCTCGAGGCGCATGGCAATGGCGCGATCGGCGTCTTCTTCAAACGCAAGGCCATCTCGCTTGAGCCCCAATAGTTCGGGGAGACGGCCTTGTTGCTGATAGAGAGAACCGAGTGCATCGAGTGCCTCGGCATCACTTGGCGATTGAGCCAGTACCGCTCGGTACATGTCGATTGCGCTTCCCGGGTCCTTTAGAACGTCTGAAGCAATCGTAGCGGCGCGTTTGCGCATGTCGAGACATGTTGCTTCCTCAAAGGGAAGTCGCGAGGCATCGATTAGCAAGTCGAGCGCCCGCTGAGCTTGCTCGCTTGCAACATAGTGGGCAACGAGTTGCTCGATGGTCCATGCGACGACCTCTTGCGCAGGCGTCTCGCTCTCGGCTGGAGCCGAGCCACGCCAAGCTCCCACGGCGCGGGCCTGAAGGGCGGCGAGGCTCTCTTCTTGCTGCTCGGCGCCAAGGTGCTCAAGGGCAATCTCTGCGGCATCCTGAAAGTGACCAAGCGCGCCCGAGTCGATTTCGCAAAGGCGGCGAACGGTTGCGTAGAGATTGTCGTCGTTTAACTCGCGCTGCAGGTCGGCAAGGGCGGCGTGTGTGTCGACGCGTGTCCTATCGAGCTGTGTCGAGTGCACAAGCGATTGCTGTGCAGCTGCCAGATTCTCAAGCTTGTCTTCCTGCCAAGTGGCGACCCGCCAGTAGAGTTCTGCCTTTAGAGAATCTTCTAGTGTGCTCTCGGCGAGCCCTTTGCCAATCTCTTCACAGAGTTTCTCGTAGCCTCCATCTTGGTCGCTGGCAAAGCCCTCGATCGACGAGAGTAAATCCTCGGGAAGCGACTGACGCGCGGTGGCGTATCCGAGCATGGCTTCGACCATCTCGGGCATTTTCCCTTGTGGGCCGGCAAGCCGGATGGCTGCGCTCACCGCTTCGTGGTTGTCGCTCTGTGCACCGACAACTTGCAGTACGCAGTGCAGGGCACCTTCGCGATCGTCAATTTGGTTCTCGCGAAGTGAGGCTTGGCGAAAGCGCATCGCGGCAAGTGCAAAGGCGTCTTCGGAAATGGCGTCTTGGGCCTTGGTATAGGCCTCAAGCGCGCTATCCCATTGTTCCGTTGCAGCGGCCAAGCGCAGCATTCGATCTTCTAAGATTCGGTCGCGGGCTGTTAGTGGAAAGAGACGAGTTACAAGGCCGAGGGCCTGGGCCGAATCTTGTGCTTCGGTTTCGGCGATGTCTGCCGCTTCGCGCAAAATCTCGGCGTGCTTGCGCTCATCGTCGCTACCAGCCAATCGGGCTTCGACAATGTCGAGAAGACCAACCAAGTTGCCGCTGGATTTCATCGAGTGCACAAGCGCTTCCGCGACCTCGTTGCGCAATTCGGGAATCTCGAGAAGGTGCTTTAACCCCTCTTGTGCGCCTGTGTGGCCAACATCGACGGTTAGTGCGCGTCGGTAGCACTCGATCGCGCGCGCGTTGTCGCCGAGCGAGCGCTGGTAGGCATTTCCAAGATTGGCGAACTGGTCGGCCAGGTGCAAAACCTGTTGCGCATTTGAGCTTTCGAGAAGCGCTGTGAGGTCACTCCACTGCTCGAGCTTTGTCATCAAGCGCGAGAGGGCGGCGATGGTCTCGGGGTCTTCGCCATACTGATCTTTGACGGCAACCCAGGAGGCAAGCGCTTGCTCACTTTGCTCTAGGTCATTTTCGTAGATGTTGGCAATGCGAACCAGATCGCTGCGCTTTTGATTTTGCGGAACCGCCTGCTCTCGACGCGCGGAAAGCGCTTCGATGAGTTCGGGCCAGCGCTTTTCGGAACCTAGTAGTTCGATGAGATGCTCGAGAGCGCGAAGGTCACCAGCGTCGGATTCAATGCGCCGTCGCCAAGCGGTGAGGGCTCGTTCTACTTCTCCGAGTGTTTCTGCAAGCACAGCGACGTCACCAATAAGGGCGCGTCGCGAGGAGTCCACAGATTCAGCGTCTGCGAGCCGCTCAAGTACTGTGAGGCGCTCGTGGTGTCGCTCGGCTCGATCGAGAAGGAGATTGAGGCGCTTGCCCACGTTGAGCACATCGGGTGGGCGAATGCCATCGGTCGCAAGTGCCGCCATCAATAGCTCGATGGCTCCCGACTCACCGTCAGGCAGATCGACGACAGTTAGTGCCGCCTCGGTTAGTAGCGCAACGCGCCGAGTTGCATCGGCTGCAGACTCGGCTGCTGCGGCTAGTGCGGAAGCGTAACGATCGAGTCTATCGGTGAGCTGCGCTTCGCGGCGCAGAGCACGTTGGGTTGCTACCGATGATGGATCGAGAATGAGAAGCGCCGCATAGTGATCGAGGGCTGCGGCGTGTTCTTCCAGAGCCGAAAGTCGCTCGCCAAGTTCGGCGTGCAAACCTTTGCGCTGCTGATCATCACAAAGGGGCAGCACTTCGCCAAGCACGCGAACGGTATCGCCGGGGCGCTCGGTCGCCTCGTAAACGTCTCGCACTGTGGTCAGCGCAGCTTCTCGAAGCGATGGCTCACAAGTCTCCGAGGTAGCAATGCGCTCTAGCAGCGCAAGAGCTGCCTCTGGTTCTTGATTTTCAGAGAAAATCTCACGAAGCGATTCAAGCGCGGCGTTGCCGTTGTCGAGCTTGTCAAAGTACGTGGCCGCGATTTGCGTGAGCGTTTCAACGCGGTCGCTCTCGCTTTGCCCTTCGAGTGCATCCGTCCAAAGGCTGATGAGGTCGTTCCACCGCTCGTGGCGCTCCAAAAGGCGCTCAAGCGCAACGAGTTGCTTTGCACTTGGTTTGAGCTCGAGCTTTGCCTTTAGAAAGTCGATCGCCTGGTCTGGGCGATTGGCGAGATCCTTTGCAACTTGGTACGCCTCGTCCAGAAGTTTTATGAGCCTTGGCTTGGCTGTCGTGCTCGCAATCACATCTTGGTAGAGCTTGATGACATCGTCCCAACGCTCGGCAACCGTGAGTGCGACCGTGAGTTCTTGAAACGCCCACTCGCTCTTTGGCTCAAGTTCGAGGACCCGAGTGAGAAGGATGGCGAGCCCAGCTGGATCGTCGCCAAACCACTCGCGATGAAAGTGAACCGCACGTTGGCCTAAGTCGATTGCCGCATCACCGCCAATGTCTTGCTGCAAGCAATTTCGATACGCAGCGGCGACACTTTCCGGATCATCGAGCTGTCCTGCCAAATCTTCAATGTGGTCCCACAAAGAATCCTGCTTTGGGTCGACGGTGACGTTTGCAATTGCCTGGGTAAGCTCGCTCTGCTGTTCTGACATTCCAGCCTCAGTCCTGAGTATGTGTTGACGATGGTTCGGTAGTGATTGCGGGTAGCCTAGGGCCGCTCATTGGTGAGCCGCCAAGGCGCTTAAGTATACAGATCGACTCGCGTTAGTTCGGCTCATGCCCTGCAAAATCAGCCGGTGTTTTGCTTGGGGGAGCAGGTAGTGGTCGGGGCATGTACACGAGTGTGTGCGGACTGGTGGAGCGCGGCTCCGGATTGCCTGGTCGACCCGCTTGAATCCATCACCAATCGCGGTTCACGATGCACCCCCATTGACAGCAGTAGGCAAAGTCAGCCCGGTGGAAGAGGGGGCAACCTCGGTACATCCCTTTGATGTGGGTTGGCGCGAACGAGTAGCGGTGCTTGGCTGCATCGGGTTGCTGCTGGTTCTCGGTTTTCTCTTTGGCGAACGCTTCGCGCCAACGAAGACGTATGAAGTGCTTGGGCTTATTCCCGTCACCTTTGTTGCAGTGGGAAAGTTCTTACCGCTTTGGGGCGTTAGCGGGCAAAGCAGCTTAGGGCCTTACGAGCTTAGCCTCGTCATCTGGGGGCTGGACACTCTCACGGTGATTGTCTTCGTCTACTCGTTTGAAGCGTTCTACAAACTTGGCCCGCTTCGGCGCGGGCTCGACAAACTCTACGTAAATATGACTCTAGTCCTAGAGGTTTATCCGAGCATGAAGCGAGCTTCGGTTATCGGAGTCTTTCTCTTTGTTCTCTTTCCGGTTTCGGGAACCGGCGCACTTGGCGCGTCGGTGATTGGTGCGCTCTTGGGAATGGAGCGCTTTGTCGTGATTTCTACGGTAAGCGCTGGAGGGCTTGTCGGTGGGTTGCTTATGGCATTTCTCGCAGACAACTCGGCGAATGCACTCTTGAGCCTTGAGGCCGTTCAAAACAATCCAAGCAGCAAATATTGGATAACCGCAGCAATCCTCTTCGTGGTTGTTGTGATCGTCATCGGTCTTGGCAGAGCATTTCGGCGAGCACTTGAGCATGCGACCACAAAGTAGCGGCTAGACTCGCGTGCATGACAAATCGATTTCTCGGCCGTACTGGAGTTCGAGTTTCACCGCTGTGCTTGGGCACGATGTCGTTTGGCAACGAAGCCGATGCAAAAACCAGCGCGGAGCTTTTTCATCGAGCTCGCGAGGGTGGCATCAATGTCTTTGACACCGCGGACGTCTACAGCGGAGGTGCTTCCGAACGAATTTTAGGCGGACTGATTGCCAGCTGCCGCGATGAGGTGGTCGTGGCGAGCAAGGCATACTTTCCTACCAGCGAGGACTGCAATGCACGTGGCCTGTCTCGCTACCACTTGGTTCGTGCGGTCGAAGCAAGCCTTACCAGGCTCGGTACCGAGTGCATCGACATCTACTACTTGCATCGCTACGACGATGCGGCTTCGGCTGAAGAGACTTGGCGCGCCGTCGATGACCTTGTGCGTGCCGGCAAGATTCTCTATCCAGCGATTAGCAACTTCTCCGCATGGCAGGGCATGAAGGCCACCTCGCTCTGCGCCGCAAAGGGATGGGCGCGGCCGGTGTGCTTTCAGCCGATGTACAACTTGGCCAAGCGCCAGGCCGAGGTTGAGATTTTGCCAATGTGCGAAAGCGAAGGCATTGGAGTGATGCCCTACAGCCCAACAGGCGGCGGTTTACTCACAGGAAAGTATGGTGCCGACGTGCGACCCGACTCTGGGCGTCTGCTAGAGAACAAGATGTATGGCGTGCGCTACGCCGATCCGCGTCACTTCCAACTTGCTGGCGACTTTACTGCGCTTGCAACGCGGCATGGATTTGAACCAGCCGCTCTGGCCATTGCTTGGGTTGCAGCACATCCGGCGGTTACGGCACCAATTGTCGGCACCCGATCGGTGGCCCACCTTGAGGTTGCGCTTCGGTCTCTCGATATCGATCTTACGTTTGACTCAGAACTGTACCAAGAAATTAGCGCACTCTCCGTGACACCGCCGCCGGCGACCGACCGCAACGAGGAGGCCTCGTCGCACAACTACGGAGCGCGGTAGGGCTGCGCGAGATTCGAACCAACTCGAATGGATCGAGTGCTAGACGAATAAGTCAGGGAAGAGGTCGTGACCTGGCTCGACCGCGTAGGAGTCGAAATTTGTAACACCCGAGCCGGCAAGAACCTCTTCGTCGATAAAGAAGTTGCCGGTGGTTTCAGAACTCTTCTGGTTAAAGATCCAGTGAGCAGCATCCGCCATGATCGTCGGCTTGCGAGCCGAACTTGCACTCTTCTCGCCCATAATCATGCGAATCGCAGCGGTATCAATGGCGGTCTTTGGCCACAGCGCATTCACTGCGACGCCTTTGTCCTTAAACTCGCTAGACATGCCCAGGACGCACATGCTCATGCCGAACTTAGCCATGGTGTAAGCGACGTGCGGGGCAAACCAACGGCCTTCCATGTTGAGAGGAGGCGAGAGGTTGAGAATGTGGGCGTTGTCCGACTTGAGCAGGTGCGGTAGGCACACTTGCGAGCACAGGAAGGTGCCTCGAGTATTTACTTGGTGCATCAAGTCGTAGCGCTTCATGCTGGTGTGAAGCGTGCTGGTTAGCGAAATCGCACTGGCGTTGTTCACCAGAATATCGATACCGCCAAAGGTCTGCACGGCCTTGTCGACAGCCGCCTTAACCTGGTCCTCGTATCGAATATCGACGATGCAGGGCAGGGCGTTTCCGCCAGCGGCTTCGATTTCTTTTGCGGCCGAGAAGACGGTTCCTGGCAGCTTGGGATGAGGTTCTGCGGTCTTGGCCGCAATCACTACATTCGCGCCATCTTGGGCGGCGCGCAGGGCGATGGCTTTGCCAATGCCCCGGCTCGCACCCGAGATGAACAGAGTTTTTCCGCTAAGCTGTGACACTCGCCCAGCCTAGCATCATTGGCCGCTACTCTTCGATCTGTTCCCACCACTGGCACCACCAATCGGCGCCAACAAGGATGCGAAGTTTTGGGTGCCAGCAGTAATCGAGCTTGGCGTCCGGATCCATGTAGTAGAGACAGTTGTCGCACTTCTCATCGCCATAGGGCACGCCTTTAAGAACGTTGTCCGAGATCATGTGCTTGAGCTCAAGCGCCTTTTTCTCGTCGATTTCTTTTGGTTCTGGGGTCGGTAGCTTGTCTTCTGCCATGGCAGCAGCCTACCGCAACTCGCGGGCATCACGGCAGGTGCTCAAGGCCAAAGTTACGTCCCCGGGCTCGAACTCCGGCGAGAAGTTCGGGCGGGAAGTTCGGGCTAGAAGTTCGGGCGGGAAGTTCGGGCGGGAGGTTCGGGCGGGAGGTTCCGCCCGTAGCTCGGAAGTCGGCGATCTACTCGGAGAGCGAGTCGAGGTACCAGGCCGCGGTCTCGCGCATGCCGGCTGTGATGTCATGGGAAAACTCGTAGCCCAAGAGGCGCTCAATTTTCGCGATGTTCGCTTGGCTGTGCGCGACATCGCCGGCTCGTGGCCCCGCAAACTCGGGTTCCCAGTCGGCAACTTGCGGATGGCGCACGGCGACAGCTTCGCGAATCACTCGGTACAACTCGACCAAATCGGTGTTGCCGTTGCAGCCAACATTGTAGGCTTGATTGGTGGCCTCGGGATTTTGGGTGGTTGCTGCGAGGAGATTCGCCTGCACGACATTGTCGATGTAGCAAAAGTCGCGACTGTTGCTACCATCGCCAAAGATCTGGCACTTCTCGCCGCTGATAAGAGCACCGAGCCAGCGAGGAATTACCGCAGCGTAGGCGCCCTCGGGGTCTTGCCTGCGGCCAAAGACGTTGAAGTAGCGCATGCCAATAACTTGCAGGCCGTAGTTGTCCTGAAAGACGCCAGCGTAGAGTTCGTCGATGCGCTTGGTAATGGCGTAGGGCGAGAGCTGGCGGCCGATGTTCTCTTCGACCTTTGGCAGATCGGGATGATCGCCATAGACCGAGCTTGAGCTTGCGTAGACAAAGCGGCTCGCTTTGCAATCGCGCGCAGCGATGAGCATATTGAGAAAGCCGTTAACGTTGGCATTGTGCGAGCTAAGTGGATCGCCAATCGAGCGAGGCACCGAGCCAAGGGCTGCTTGATGCAGGACGTAGTCGGCGTCGGCGCAGGCCTCGGCACAGGCCTTGGGATCGCAGATATCGCCTTCGATGAAGGTAAATCGCTTTGCCGCCTCTTCACCGACGATGGCCACAACTTTCTCGAGGTTGTAGCGATGCCCGGTTGCGAAATTGTCTAGGCCGACAACGTGTTGGCCAAGACCTAAGAGTTCTTCGCACAGTGCTGAGCCGATGAAACCGGCGACGCCCGTGATAACCCAGCGCTTGGGAGCGGCTGCAAGGGCTGTGCGCAAATCGCTGTACTGAGTCAACTAGAGGCTCCAGTAGCTAAATGCTGGCTCGATTTCGCTTGGCTCAAACACCGACTTAACATCGATGAAGATGGCCCCTTTGGCCATGCGTCCGAGCAGTGCCTTAGCGCCGTCTTTTACGTAGGCCTCGTGGCCCACCGCGAGGATCAGAGCATCGAGATTGGATAGCTCGTCCCAATCGCTAAGCTTGATGCCGTATTCCTCGAAGGCTTCGTCTTTGTCGGCCATGGCATCGTGAATGAGTGGCGTGATGCCAAACTCGTCGAGTTCGGTCACGATGTCGGGCACTCGGCTGTTGCGCAAATCGGGCACGTTCTCTTTGAAGGTGAGTCCCAAGATACCGACACGAGCGCGCCGAAGAGGCACATCGGTCTTTGCGAGCATCTTCATGGTGCGCTGCGCGATGTATGCGCCGACGCCGTTGTTGATGCTGCGTCCCGAGAGGATGACTCGTGGTTGGTAGCCAAGCTGCTCGGCTTTGGCTGTGAGGTAGTAGGGGTCGACACCGATGCAGTGGCCGCCAACAAGGCCAGGGCTAAACTTGAGAAAGTTCCACTTGGTGCCGGCTGCCTCGAGAACATCTTTGGTGCGAATTCCGACAAGGTCGAAGATCAGTGCCAACTCGTTCATGAGGGCGATGTTGACGTCGCGCTGGGTGTTCTCAATAACTTTTGCTGCTTCGGCAACCATGATGGTTGGGGCGCGATGAACACCGGCGGTTACGACGGCGCTGTAGACGTCGGCAACACGATTGAGTGTGGCTTCATCTTGGCCAGCAACAACTTTTACGATGGTCTCAAAGGTGTGCTCTTTATCGCCGGGGTTAATTCGCTCGGGCGAGTAACCTAAGAAGATGTCTTTACCGCATTTTAGGCCCGAGATTTCTTCCAAAATTGGGCCGCAAATCTCTTCGGTGACCCCGGGGTATACGGTGGACTCGTAGACAATAACGGCGCCCTTGGTAAGTGCTTTTGCAACCGTGCGAGAGGCAGCTTCGACGGGGCGCAAATCGGGACGCTTGTCCTGATCGATTGGGGTTGGGACGGCGACAATGTAGAAACTGCGGCCGGCGATGTCCTCGATCTTATTTGTGAACTTGAGGTTCGATGCTTGGAGGTCAGCGTCATCAACTTCGCCGGTTCGATCGTGTCCCGCATTGAGTTCGTCGATGCGCGACTGGTTGATGTCGAAGCCGATGCAATCGAATTTCTTGGCCATGGTGACAGCGACGGGCAGCCCAACGTAGCCGAGGCCGATTACCACCATTGTTTCTTTTTGCGTGTCTGCCATGAAGCCGAAATCAGACCACAGCTGCCCCTAGCCTTCAAACCGTTGCCGACTCCAAATGAGGGGAGAGATGCGAAGGCTCGGGCCAAGTGCCGGTAGCCTTGGCACCTCGGTCTCGTTACGGGAGAATTGCTGGCTTCATAAAGAGCCAGTCGTTGCCGCTGGCTTTTTTATGACAGTCGCGGCACTCCTCACTGATGCCCTCGTCGGAGCCGTAGGGGATAAGTTCTGTGCCGTTCCAGCGAGCCCAACCCCAGCCCGAGTCGTTGGACGCATACTTCTCGACGTCTTTGAACATGAACTCGGCGCGGATAAAGTCGCCAGGCGTGAGCGATTGGCTGGTGCCTTCACCAGACGCTTGCTTCCACAACGTACTTGCGATGATGGTGCCGTTTGGCCATGGGTTGGTTTGTCCTCGTCGTGCAGCTCGCACCGCCGTTATGTTGCCCATGACAACGCGAAGCGTTTCTTTGTCTGGGCGCTGCGTTACAGAAAGTACAGGCCAGTTTTTGTACTTGCTTGGAAACTTGATGCCTCCGGGCGCTGGCGCAACCTTGCCGGCCTCTGCTGCGAGCGGCGCTTCATCGGGAACGGTTTGCACCGTGGGACCGCAGGCAGCGGCCGCGAAACCGAGAACAATGGTGAGGACCCGGGGGCTCATTGGGCTAGCTTAGCACGCCGCAGCTTTGGCAAGGTGTGACCATGGCTCCAGCAGTTTGAGCGAGCAGGACTCGAGGCCCTGTTTGAAGTAGCTAGTTCTCGCCGTTACTGGGGAGCTTGGGCTTTGTGCGAAGTGCAAATTTTTCGATTCCAACACTTCGAACCATGTCGATAACTTCCATGACAGCGCCGTGCGAGACGTCCTTGTCGCCGGCAATGATGGCTTTGCTATCGGGATGCTCTGCCTGAAACTTCTTAAGCAAGCCGGTGGCGCTGAGGCGATTGTCGGCAGCAAAGGTCTGCTCGATGTCGTCGGTGGTGATAACCAAGCTTCCGTTGTCGGTAATGGAAAGGCGAAGCGAGCCCTGTACTGCGGCTCCTGTCCCGGCGGTTGGTGAATCTACAAGAATGCCCTGGGCGGCGATCATGGGTGCGGTCACCATAAAGATGACCAGCAAAACGAGAACAACATCCACCAGTGGAGTGACGTTGATCTCCGAGATGGTGCCACCTTCGTCTTGGTAGCTCGAACTCGCCATTAGTCGGTCTCCTCGCCCTCGTCGTCACTCTGCTCGTCAAGCTTAGCTTGATCGTGCAGCGTCGTGTGCATTGCACTTAGCACTGCATGCGCAAGGACGTCGCTGTGAGCCAAGTGTGAACGGGTGAGCCGATTGAAAACGTTAAAGGCAACAACCGCTGGAATCGCAACGAGAATGCCGACGGCGGTTGCGACAAGCGCTTCCGATGTTGAGCCCATGATGGCGTTGATCCCACCTGTTGGGTCGGCGTGCAGGTCGTTAAAGGCTTTGATAATTCCGAGGACGGTGCCAAAGAGACCAATGAATGGGGCGTTGTTGCCAAGCGTTCCAAGAATGACCGTGAGTTGCTCGTACTCCTCTTTGCTGGCGAGCTTAGCGCTGTTCATCGCCTCGGATGCTGCGTCGATTCCGTGGCTGCGGTTGTCGACACCGGCAAGTGCAACTCGTGCGGCCATGGCTTCGTTGCCCTTGTAGCGATTGCGGAGTGCGTTGACCGAGTCGTCCCCAATTGCACGCACGGTTTCCTTTTGCAGTGCCTGATGGTCCAGTTTGCGCTTGTGAAAGAACATGGCGCGTTCGGCGACAACGGCAATGGAAAGCACGCTTAATGCAACAAGTAGGTAGAGCACCCATTCTGCACCAAGAAGGGCAAACGCTACGATTTGGTCGGTCATTGTTTCTTTTACTCTCTAGCCTTAAGAACTTTCCCTATTGCGGAAAGTCCTCGGCTCCTTTGATGATTTCGCGCATGATCGCGGTGGCGTAGCTTCCGGAAGGCAGGGCAAATCGCACTTCCAACGACTCGTCCAGCGCATGGGCAGAAGCTTCGTCTAAAACGATAGACATCGGTCGCCTCGCACCATTGGCGAGTTTGCTGAGGTGGGAAAAACTCTCAAGTGTGATTTCTTCCCTCGCGAGGATGCGAGCTTCACGCTCACTGGCGGCTGTGCCTTCGCTTGGGCACTTCATGCGATGTCCAAACATCGGCCCGCTTAGCCCAACTTCACCAGAGGCAAAGCGCTCTTGATCCACTACAGCATCGTCTGAGGCAAAGACTCCACCCGAATCGCGCTTCTGCAGAAGGTCGCCAGCAAGCACAGTGGTAAAGAGTTCTTCCTGCATTCGCTCGGCTAGGCACTCGTTAAAGAGCTTGCTCTGATACGATGAGATAAAGAGACGCCGCTGCCTGCCCCGAGGTGCCTTGCCAGGAATCTTGGCTTGTGTCACCAGAGCTTTTCCAATGCCAGCATTTCCACCTCCGCGTCCAAAGCGCTGGGCTCCGTACCAGTTGGGAGCCCCGGGCACCGAGGTGAGCCGCTCGAAGATTGCCTGCGCGCGCTTCTGCGCTTCTTCGGGAGAGCATTCCATATCGCGAACTTGCAGGATGAAGCGATTTCCTTTGAGATGACCGGTCTTGAGCTTGTTGCCGTGACGCTTGGCGCTAAGGATTTTCACTCCCTCGATTTCGCACGCGAGAACGGCCTCTGGAGTAAGAGGTGGCGGCAACGATAAGAGTTGTCTCGTCACCGCGTACTTATCTTTCATGCCCGCAGCACCAATGTCGCTCTCGCGAATCTCTAAGCACTTTGCCAACTCGCGTACGACATTCGCCGTCGTCAGTTCGCGCTTTTCGATCCATGCGTAGACGTGATCGCCTTCCCCACAAGGTTCGTACGCCGGAATTTCCTCGACTTCAAAGTCGCTGAGTTTGGCGCGCAGCCGGCCACCGATTCCGGGAAGGTCGGCGGTAACATACGGAAGGTTCGATGCTTTGGGAGTCTCGTCGTTGGTCATGACAGCTGCCAGAGGATAGCGCGCCCACTCTTTGCTAGGATGCGATCGTGCTGAGAATCCCTCTTGTATGCTCGCTTCTGGCCGTATTCGCGTGCGGCGGAGCCCCTCAAAAGGCCTCGGCTCCGTCGGTTTTGAAGGTTGAGGAGGCGGGGCTGCCATTCCACATCCTCCGAGCCACAAATGGCCGGGAGATTGCGCCGTCCGAATTCTTTGACGAGCTTAAGAGCGCCCAGGCAATTTGCGTGGGCGAGAGCCACACCGACGCGCACCACCACTGGGCGCAGCTTGAGATTCTTAAGGTGGTCGCCGAAGAAGGCGATTTTGGAACTGGAATGGAAATGTTCCAACGTCCATTCCAAGGAGTGCTCGACGATTTTTCGGAGGGCAAAATTGGCGAGGAAACCATGCTTGCCCGAACCGATTGGAAGCGCCGGTGGACCTACGATTGGGAGTTCTACGCCCCGATGGTGAGGCTTACGGTTGCCCGAGGCGGGACCGTGCTTGCACTAAATATCTCTAAGGAACTCAAAGACACATGGAAGAGCGTTGGCACCGAAGGGCTCAGCGCCGACGATCGCGCAAAGATGCCCGAGATGGATCTGGACGATGAGCAACATCGCACGTGGTTTCGCACGCTGATGGAGAGCATGAGTGAGAAGCATGGGATGGGCGGAGATCCTGGTGGACACGCGTTGCTCGACGATCCAATCGAAGATGCCGAGCCGAGCGAAGCGATAACACCAGAAGCAACTTCGCTTCTCGATCCTACAGACGAAGACTTCATCGATCAGATTTACCCAGTGCAAGTGCTGTGGGACGAGACCATGGCCGACACCGCAGCAAAGTGGCTTCTGGCCAAGGCAAATCGGCGTTTGGTGATTCTTGCAGGCCACGGGCACTGCCACGAGAGCGCCATGATTCGCCGCATGCGAAGGCGGGGCATTACCTCGGTGGTCTCGGTACGCCCGGTTGTGGACACCGGCAATGGCGAGGTTGCAGATTTACTCAGCGCCCCGATTCACTCGTATCTCCTGGTGATGGAGAAAGCCGCTAAGAATAACTAGGAGAGTTTACTTTAGGGCGGAGCCGGGCTCGGCGGCGCCATCTTGAGAATTGACCATTCGCAGGTACATCGCTGCCTTGCGATTGGCTGGGGCAAGAGAGACGCATTCTTGCCACTCGGCCACCGCTTCTTCTTTGCGCTTTAGCGAGAAGAGCGTGACGCCAAGCGCGAGTCGTGCTGGCAGGTAGTCGGGCTTCTCGTCCTTAACCTGCTGGTAGTGCACAAGCGCGTCCTCGGCCCGATCCATTTCGCGCAGCACGTGACCGAGTTTGGTGCGAATGTCGACAAACTTAGGGCTTAGAACAAGCGCCTTCTCGTACTCGCGAACCGCATCATCAAAACGAGAGATTTCGGCGTAGGCGTCACCGAGTTCAGCGTGCATGTTTGAGATTTTCCCGCGCGCAAATGGGTCGATGCCCTCGTCATCGCGCTTCTCATACGAGTTCTTAATTGCACGGCTGTAAATGTCCCGCGCCTCTTTGTACTTGCCTCGGTCGTTGTACGTAACCGAGAGATTTAGCGCCGCATCGGTGTAGTTTGGATTGATCGCCAGAGCCTTTTCAAAGGACGCTTCGGCCTCATCGTAGCGCTCTTGGCTGTGAAAGATGACGCCCTGCATATTGAGCAGGTCAGCGTAATCGCCATCTTCGCGAAGAACCTGCGAAAGCAGTGCCTGAGCCTCGGTGTACTCGCCCGCAGCAAAGTGCTTGCGGGCCAGGTTCATTCGCTGCCGTAGGTCGTCTTGCATGGCGCTCCTAAGAGTGGTTCTTAGCCCGAGAGGCCAGCGAGAGCGCTCTGCGCTTGCTTGGCCTTGCTGTGCTTGGGATGGGTCTTTACAAGCTCGCTCCAAATCTCTTTGGCGCGGGCATTCATTTTCACTTTCAAGTAGGCCTTGCCAAGAAGATACATGGCAGGAGCATCGAGGCGTGTTCCCTTGTGCGACTTAAGAAGCTTGCGCAGGCGAATCACAGTGCCCATTGCCTTGCCACGTTCCCAATAGAACTCTGCTACGTACATTTCGTGCTCGGCCAAGCGCTCGTTGATCTTGGTGAGGCGAGATGCAGCCTTTTCGCCATACGGCGACTTGGGATACTTCTTAAGAAAGGTTGCGAGCTGGCGATGCGCGTCGGCGGTCGCGGATTGGTCTTTCTCGTGAGACGGCGGCAAGAGCCACCAATCACTCGGAAGCATCTTGTAGTACGACTCGCCGATTCGGTACGAGCAGTAGCCATTGATGACCATGTCGTGGGTTGGGTGAAACTTGATGAACATCTTGTAGCTATCGATGGCTTGAAGATGATGGCCCGCACCGAACTCGGCGTCGGCGAGACGAAGTTCGGCGAGCACCGCAAATTTTGAATACGCGAAGCGCGCTTTGACGAATGCAAAGTACTTGGCAGCACCAACCCACGCCTTCTTCTCAAGCTTCGACTCGCCCTTTGCGTAGTTCTCTTGCGCCGTGACTGCGTACTTTACGTTGTTGTCAGCTCGACTGGCTCCGCAGGCAAGAGCACCAAAGGCGAGGAATCCGAGAAGCACAGGTGCGATAAACGACTTGGCGCTAAACGCCCAGGAGAAAACGGACGCGGCGGATTGTGGGCTGGTGGCTCGAGTATTCATCTGAAATTGCGGTGTTAGGAGCATAATCTATATCTGCCTGGAGTTGGGCGGTCAAGGCCAGCCTGGTTGGGGCTGGCATTCTGGAGCAGGCACCTCCCGGTGGGACTCGGCTGAGCCAAAATGGGTTGGCCCGCAATCGTTTGCATCGAGGCTTCTAGCATTTGCATAGAGACTTCTTGTATTTGCATCGGGGCCTCGCGGGGCTATAAGGGCGCTCATGCGCGGCCGACTCATACTCACCATCGCTTTGGCCCTGATGGGTTTCGGGGCTTGCTCTGGCGCCCAATCGGGCCCGGCCATGCCACCTTTGCCCGATTCGGATACTAGAGCCACGTTGGCCGGGCCGCTCTGCGAGGCTTCCGAGTGCCAATGTTCAGACGATCCCGCCAAGGTTGGAGCCGCCCCCGAAGGCTACAAGCGCTTTAAGATCGAGCTTGGGCCCACCGATCACGAGCTGTGGGCGAGTGTCGATGGCAACGAGCTTTACAAAAGCGTCGAGCGAGCGAGCGCCTGCTTCTATCTTGATCTGGAAGTTGGCGACCACCCAATCAGCTTGCGAGCAAAAGGCGAAGCCGGATTTGGGGCCCGCATGCAAGTGAGCGAACTCGGTGGAAAAGGCCCGTGGTGGTATCCAACATTCGACTTCGAGTGTGGGGCTCCTGGGCTTTGCGATAAGGAAGGACTTCGCCGCTGGAAGAGCCGCCTTGCCAAGGTTGATGCGGGAAAGCACGCGCCCTGCGGTTCGGTTCGAATTTTGGGCGTCGATTGGCAGACCGGTCGCATGCCCGACAATCTTCACCCAGCAGACTTTTTCTTAGAAGCGAATATGAAGGTCTATAAATTCACACCTTCAAGCGAGCCAGGCTCTGCCGAGTGCAGCAAGTCGACCGGCGAATAAGGACGATATGTTTACCTATCCACAAACCTTTGATGTCTTGATTGTCGGTGCTGGCCACGCCGGTTGCGAAGCTGCTCTTTCCGCCGCTCGCATGGGAGCCAAGGTGCTCGTGCTTACGGGCAACTTGGATATGGTTGCGCAGATGTCGTGCAACCCTGCCATTGGTGGTGTTGGCAAGGGGCACTTGGTTAAAGAGATTGATGCCATGGGTGGCGAGATGGCAAAGGTCATCGACCAAACCGGTATTCAATCGCGCCGCCTAAACCTCAGCAAGGGGCCAGCGGTTCGCGCAACTCGCGTGCAGGCCGATAAGCGTCGCTATCGAGAGTGCATGCGCTCGGTGCTTGATACCCAAGAAGGCCTTAGCCTACGCCAAGCCAACGTCACAGAACTTCTCGTAGAAGATGGTCGAGTATGCGGCGTTGGGACCAAGATGGGCGTTGCCTTTCTAAGTACGACGGTCATCCTCACAACCGGAACCTTTCTTCGTGGCAAGATTTATGTCGGCGATTCAAAAGGCGAGGGCGGGCGCGCCGGCGAAGCTCCTGCACTTGGGCTCTCGCTCTCTCTCGAGAAGCTTGGCTTTCCTCTGGCCCGGCTCAAAACCGGCACGCCTTGTCGCCTCGATTCCAAGAGCCTTGACTACTCGGGGCTCGAAGAGCAGCGCGGCGACGAGCCCGCTCCGCGCTTTCGCGTTTTGGCGCCGCACGGCGAAGTTCCGCCGCTGCCCCAGCGCAGTTGCTACGTCACCTACACAAACACCAAGACCCACGACATCATTCGTGGCAGCTTGCATCGCTCGCCCATGTTTAGCGGCGACATCGAAGGCACTGGCCCGCGCTACTGCCCAAGCATCGAAGATAAGATCACGCGCTTTGCCGACCGCGACCGGCATCAGATCTTTCTAGAGCCCGAAGGCCTCGATACCTGCGAAGTGTATCCGGGAGGCATTTCTACTTCGCTGCCCTACGATGTGCAGCTCGCATTTCTGCGAACCATTCCCGGGCTTGAAAACTGCGAGATGACGCGGCCGGGATACGCAGTCGAATACGATTTCTGCGATCCTCGCGAGCTCTTGCCAACGCTTCAAACCAAGCGCGTTAAGGGACTTTTCTTAGGCGGGCAAATCAACGGGACGTCGGGCTACGAGGAAGCGGCCATCCAAGGCATGCTCGCCGGTGTTAATGCTGCACTGCACGCGCGCTCGCAAGGAGCGGGCTACATCGAGAGTGAATTGGATGAACTGGTGCTTCGCCGCGATCAAGCGTACGGCGGAGTGCTGGTCGACGACCTTGTTAGTAAGGGCACCAAAGAGCCGTATCGAATGTTTACTTCGCGGGCCGAGTACCGTCTCATTTTGCGCGAAGACAATGCGGCCGATAGGCTTATGCCAATTGGCCGCGCTCTTGGGCTTGTGGACGACGAGCGCTGGTCGCGCTTTGAAGCCTTTGGTCGCGACCTGAGTGAGAGCCGGGAGGCAATGGCATCGCTCTCGGTGACCGGCACCGATGCGGTGAACGCGCGTCTTTGCGAGGTTGGATCGGCTGCGATTAAAGACAAGCGCTGCAATTTTGAGGAGCTCTTAAAGCGGCCAGAACTGCGCTACGAGCATTTGCTCGCCATCGCCGAGGCTGGTGGCCTCACGCTTCCCGCGGTTGCACCCGATGTGGCCGAGCGCATGGAGACCGAGATTAAATACGCGGGCTACTTAAAGCGCCAAACCGTCGAAGCACAGCGTCTCTCGCGATTTGAGAATCTGCGCTTGCCCGATGACTTGGACTACAACGGCATTCGAGGCCTCTCAAACGAAGATGTCGAGAAGCTGAGCGCGGTGCGACCTCGCTCGGTAGGGCAAGCATCACGCATCAGCGGTGTGACGCCGGTTGCGGTGACGGTTATCATGACCCACCTCGATATGGCGCGACGTCGTAGCGAGCAAAAAACGCAGTAGGATTTTCGATGAATCAGAAACTCGCCCTTCTCACCGCCTTAGTTACAACCGGAGGGGCTGCAGCGTCTGTCAGCGCTGGCGGAATTACCAACCCGGGATACGGTAGCCAAGCGCAACCGCGAGCCGGAGCGTTTGTGGCAAAGGCAGACGATCCGTCGGCGATTTTCCACAACCCTGCGGGCTTGGCCAAGCTCAAAGGCACGATCGTTCAACTCGGAATAAATCTGATCAACTTCAGTCAGACATTTCAGCGTTCTGGGACCTACGATGCCTGCACCGACCCCAAGTGCCCGTCAGCTGGCTTGCCCTACGCAGGCCAACCCTACGAGCAGATCGAAAACCAAGCGCACGGTGCGGTTTCTATTGGCGACTTTGCGATGGTGCCGCTGCTCTCGGCGAGCAGTGATTTTGGGCTCGACCTTCCAATCGTCTTTGCTGCTGGCATCTTCGCTCCGGGCGCAGCCTCCGCCGATCGAGAGTACGCACCTGGGTACCAGATCGAAGCGGATCCCACCTCGCCACCGCCGCCTGGGCGCTACGACATCCTAAGCCAGGAAGTTGCAGTGCTCTTCCCCTCGGTCGCCGTTGCGTACTCGCTCAACGAGAAGCTCGACATCGGCGCACGAGTGAGTTGGGGCTTTGCCGAGCTTCGTGCCGAGACCTCGCTTTGGGGGCTGCGCAACTACGAGGAGTGGGAGGCTTTGGACGTTCAATTCGAAACCGAAGCAAAGGATACCTTCATCCCGGCCTTTGGCTTTGGAGCCATGTATCGCCCGCGCACCGACGTTGAACTCGGTTTTAACTTTCGCTCTGGGGCATCCATTCGCGGCAAGGGCACGGGCACGGCGGCATCTGGATCTGCGACTCTTCAAGAAGGGCTCGATCTTTTGGAGCCAAAGACCGAAGGGCCCTTTGTTTGTGGCGCAGGTGGAACGCTTGCAGCCCTTACCACGTGCCTCAATCTCGACTTGCCAATGGTTGCCACGATCGGAGGCCGGTGGATTCACCGAGACGCCGATGGCAGCGAGCGCGCTGACCTCGAAGTGGATGTGCAGTGGGAAAATTGGTCAGCGGCTTCCGATATCTCGATCTTAGTTGATGCCAAGACGGTGACTCTCCCCGGTGGCTTACCCGTAACAAAGGTGCACCATGGCTTTATGGATGTCTTCTCCTTTCGCGTTGGCGGCGCCTACAAGCTGCCTGTCCTAGACGACGCAATCAGCGTGCGCGGTGGGCTTGCCTACGATACCAAGACGGCACCCAATAGCTGGACTCGCCTTGACCAAGATGGCTTTGCGCGAACCACTCTTGGCGCCGGGTTCGCCTACGATATGCCTGGTTGGCGATTTGAGCTTAGTGGCGGAGCGACGCTCGAAGGCACCCGCACTGTCGACAACGGTGGCTGCAATCCCGATATTAACAATCTCGGTTGTGGCGGCAATAATCGCGAAACGGAAATTGACGATCGCACGGCGCCAGATCCGGCGCAGCCCATTTCGTCGGAAGACGACAATACGGTCGCGCAGTCGCCGTTTAACGCTGGAGTCTACGAGCAGGGCTATGTCTTCTTGGGCATGGGTGTCACTGCTTGGTTCTAGCGTGACTCGGTCGTAGGGATGGGACTGTTGGGATAAGAAAAGTTATGATTAGCAAAGAAGAGATAGAAGCCGTCCTTCGCGAGAGTCTCGAAGACAGGCGCCTCTCACGCGAGGAGCGTCACGATCTGAAAGCGCTTCTTGGCGACGCACCGCTTGGCGATGAAGAGCGCGCCTTCCTGCGAAATCGGGTATTCGCGGTGGCAAACGAAGTTGCCGACGATACACCTGCTGTGGCCCTCTTGGGGTGGACGCAAGATGTCATCAAAGCGCTTGAGTCCAAGCACGCGCGCACAAGCCAAATGGAGGTGAGCTTTAGCCCTGGCGATGATTGCCTCAATACGATTACGCGTCTTTTACGATGGTGTCAGCACACCGCAGACATCTGCGTTTTCACCATTACCGACAATCGGGTGAGCGAAGAGATTCAGGCCTGTGCCGCCCGAGGCGTCAAGGTTCGAGTGATTAGCGACAACGATAAGAGTGGTGATACCGGCTCGGATGTTCTGCGTCTTGATCGTGCTGGCATTGCAGTGCGGCTCGATCAGAGTGAGCATCACATGCATCATAAGTTCGCGGTCTTCGACAATGCGAAGGCATTAACCGGCAGCTACAATTGGACTCGCTCGGCAGCAACCAGCAATCGCGAGAACGTGCTTGTTTCGGATGATCCCAGGGCTGTTGGTAGTTTTGCGGGCGAGTTTGAGCGTCTTTGGAAGGCCTTCGCCTAAGGAAAACTCGGTTGCCTAGGAAAAGCTCGCTATGCTCGGGCGATGAGTTCGCACCTCGGAGTCATCCGAAAACTTCGGATACCAATCGTCGCCTTGCTGCTTGCCAGCTTCGCATGCGTGCGCATCGCTTCTGCGCAAGCGCCCGAGGATGCCAGCGAAGTCGAAGTCGAAATCGACGTAGAACGCGTCCTCTTGCACGCGACAAAACTTACTGTCGATATAGGCTCACGTCCCGCAAATAGCAGCGCTGCCAACGAGGCCTCGCTCTACATCCAAGGCCAGCTCGGCGCACTAGGGCTGGAGGTGGAGCGTCAAGAGGTGGGCACGCAAGTGATGCCCGCCATCGACTTGGGCGCGCTCTTCCAGTCGAAAGCGCACTCGTTTACAACGTCGGATGCCAACCTCGTTGTGCACTTGGCGCCAAAGGGCCGGGCGAAAGACAAGCCCATCCTCTTCATGGCGCACTACGACTCGGTGCCCGGTAGTCCAGGCGTTGTCGACAATGCAATCTCGGTAGGTCTCTTGCTTGAGCTTGCTCGGGTGCTCAAGGCAAACCCTCCTGCAAGGCCAACGATTCTCGCTTGGACGGCTGCCGAAGAAAACGGCCTCATGGGCGCACGAGCTCTCGCCAACGAATACGGCGAGCAAGTGGGGCTTGCGGTCGCACTTGATCTGCTCGGCTCCTCCGGCAATCTCACTCTTAATGGTCTTAGCTCGCTTATCCATGAGCGTTGGCTTTTGTGGCTTGCAGAAGTGAGCGCGCAAGCCAAGGTCGATGTGCGAGCGCCTTGGACCCATCGCGCGGTGTCTCGCCTGCTTCCCGAAATCGAACGTGCGGATCACGGCCCCTTCACAGCGATGGGCACTCCGGCGATTCATCTCTATCATCGAAGCGATGCGGCCATCTATCTGCCCTATCACACGCGGCACGATACGATGGCCGAGGCAGACCTCGACTCAATCCGCGATGCGGCTAAGACAATTTCTATGATGTGCTACACGCGCTTTGCCATGCCAACCGAAGGCGATAGCCCGGGGGTTTGGCTGCCGCTGCCCGGCGGCGCCAAGGTTACGTCTTCCACGGCAGTTCAGGTTGTACTTGTGGTCTTCCTCCTCGTTGCCATCGTGGGAATGATCAATCTCTCGCGTGCTGCTAAAGCAGAACCAAGAGTTGTCGTCCAAGGACGGCGGCTTGGCCTGGGCAGCGCTGTGCTCATTTACGTTTTGAGCTGGGGCATCACGGGCCTTGGGCTCAAGATCTTGTTGGCCACTGATCATGCGCTGCCATGGGTCCACGCTCCCGGGCGCGTGCTTGCCGCCAGCACACTGATGGCTGCAGCTATAGGCTACATCCTTGCAGCGCAAGCGGCCCGCTTCGGTACGTGGGTTGGCGATGCTCGCTACCTAATGCCCGCTATCGCCTACACAAGCTTCGTGGGGTTCTTTATGTTGGCCTTTGGGCTCTTCGAGCTTGCTTGGATTGTTCTCTTGCCAAGCGCAGCCTTTGGAGCCGTCGCGGGCTCTAAGAAAGTTACCGGCTCTCTCATTGCGCTGTTCTTGGCTGCACTCCCACTGCTTGGGCCGCTAAACCCTTCGTTTTTGCGAGAGATGGTCGCACATAATTTCTGGGTGAGCAGCCTGCCACTGGTTGCCTACGTTGGGCTTTTTCTCATGCCCTACGCCCTGGCTCTGGTCTTCCTGGCCAGGCGCTACTCGATTGAAATGCCACGCGGCCGCATTGCCATGGGCGTCTGTCTTGCCCTCGTTGCGGTCTCGTGCGTCCTCCTCGGCAGTTACACGGCTCCCTGCACTGGCGAGCAATACCGCCTCGAAGGCCTTAGTTGCGAGATTGGCCGCTAGACTTCGCTTGCCACTTCAGTGACCGTCGGCTTCTTTGAAGAAAGCAGCGTAGCCATGACAGAGAGCGCGGCCAACGCGACAACGATGTAGTGCGCTGTGAAGTAGCGGTCGTTGCGCACGGGAAAGAGCAAGATGTGCAGTGCGACGTAACCACAGCAGGCGGCGACCAAAATCATGGTTGTGGTATCGCGAAGGCGCTTGGCAACGTACATCGCAACTCCGGCGAGCATTGCAAAGAGCCAAAGTGGGCTTGGGTAGAGAGTGTAGCCGTGTACAAAGACGCTCTTTCGCAAGCCTTCAACGTATTCACTCCAGGTGATGGCCTCGGTCATGCGACTTGGCTCGTAGAGGCGCGTCGTTAGCGAGTGCTTAAGAAAAACTCGGTACGGATACGGTTCCGTGAGTTGATGAATTGCAACGTAGGCCGCAAGTGCAGCAAAGCCGAAACCTGCGATGGTTCGGCGGCGCAGGCCGTCTGGAGGCCAAAGAAAGAACCCACCGCATACAAGCCCAACGAGCAGCACAGCGTCTGGTCGCACGGTAATTGAAAGTACGAGGAGCCCAAGACCCCACATCCACTTTCGCTCGAGCATGCAGAGCATGGCTGGCACAATGACGAGCGCCGCCAGCATGTCCGGAGCGGCCATGCGCGCTGCTAAGAAGATGGGATGAGAGAGCATGAGGCATACGCAAAATGCACTGGCCCACGGGCCTGGCACCTTTCGGGCCAGCCACCATCGAATGATGATTGCTAAGAGAACGTAGGCCAGCAGCGATACGTAAAATGTTGCTCTCGCAAGATTGACCCCAAGCTTGTGCATGATCGACACTGCGGCGAGGTACATCGGCTTGTTGCGATACAGCCGCAATTGCGTCATCAGCGTCTCGGGGCGCTTCGCAAGTGCTTTGCGATACGGAGAAGACCCGGCAAGCTTGTTGTAGTTGTTGCGCGGCACGCCTTCGCGAATTGCCTTGTACGTGCGCCGCTGAATCTCCCCAGGATCGTCGGTCGACATGCTGGTGACAACGGCTGCATACCCAACCAAGTCGAAGTTCCATTCGGGGTGCTGATAGTTGGTGCGCACCGAGAGGAAGATGAGCCCAAAGAAGAGCGCAAACTCGACGACGCGCAGCACCAGCGAATGACGGCACCAAGAGAGTGCCACTGAGACGAAGCGCTTCACGCGAGCAACTATCCCTCGCGCGGGAAGCGGTGCCTAGGGTTGGCCAGGCGCTTCGCCGCGTAAAGTCGCCGCCGCGATTCCGGCATGCACCGAAAGGCAGAAACCAGCAAGCCGCGTTGGCTTGCTGGTCCGACTTCATAACGCAGGGGCGCGTCTGTCGTTGTCACCTATCGCATTTGAGACGCTAACAGCGGCAGAAGTAGATGCCGACGTTGTTCTCGCTTTGTGTTGTTAGCCCGCTATCGTCGCGTCGCATGAGAGCGCGGTTGTACGCGTCGCCTTGGGTGATGAAATCGAGGTCGCCGTCGCCATCGATGTCGGCAGCCGCTTCAATGTCGGCGAGAAAGCTGTTCTCCGAGGAGAGAGCGTGCAGGGTGCCATCGGCTTTGCGCTCGAAGAGGGTTCCAAGCTGCGCTTCAAATTCGCCGCATCCACCAACTTGCGCTTCGACAAAGACCAGCTCTTGTTCGGGGCTTCGGATCACTCGGATGGTGAGTTCGCTATCCCAATACGCGTCCCACTTGCCCTTCTGCCCATCGGCTAGAAATTCCTTTTGAAATTTGCGGTAGGCCGGGGTGCTGCGAAAGGCGCGGCGCGCTTCGCGTCGGTCGGCCTTTGTGCCTTTGGATAGGCGACCAATGCTTGGCGCTGACAAGGCCGCGTGTCGGCCCCAGCTCGCCTCGGCGCACGAACCTTTATCGGGTGAGATTCGAGCGACAAGCAATGGGCCTTCGCCGTACTCATCCCAACCGCCCTCCGACATACCATCGCCTGCGAATTGTTCTAAGAGCGCAAGCGAGTCGACGGTGCCACTGCAAGCAAAGCCTTGATCGTCGTACATGGTAACGCTGGCTCCAAGCCAAGCGGCCTGCTCGGTAGGAAGCTTGGCAAGGTCAATGGATTGACTCAGCGTCGAGAGCATTTGGTTTTCACCTGAGCTTAGTGCGATGGCTCCGGTGCCCCAGACTTTGGGAGCCTTTGCCTGCAACACAAGATAGCTGCGCGCATCATCGTGCACGACGATGCGTGCTTCGGCGCCTGCAGCGAGAACTGCGGGCTCGGCATCTGGCTGGGCACTTGTGTGAAGTGCAGGTTCGAGGAATGGGGTCGGCGTGGCTGAGACAAAGTCTGAGTGAACTTGCGACTCACCCAAGACCGGCTGGCTCACATGTACGTTGAAGTACGTCGGGCCATGCTCGATGAGCAGACCTCCGACAAAGCCTCCAAGAGCTGCAATGACAACGCTTGCCATGATGCCCAGAGGAGCCGGAGTTTTGTGAGGCTGAACCTGTTGTGAAAGCGACATGCCCTCCTAAAGAGCAAGTCCGGATCCGAATTGAAATACAGTAAATCTAGTGACTTAGCGAATGGCGTGTCGATGGTGACACGCCCGATGGCCCGATCTGACACGTCCCATATTGGGACGCACCACTATTCCAGGAGCGCCAGGAGATCATCGCGGGTGAGCGATGTGGCTTGATCGGCTTCGCCAAGTGCAGCGTCCGCAAGGCTTCGCTTACTTTGCTGCAGAGCCAAGATGCGTTCCTCGACGGTGTCGCGAGCGACCAATCGATAGACCATGACAGGGCGCTCTTGCCCAATGCGGTGGGCGCGATCGGCAGCTTGATCTTCGGCGGCGGGGTTCCACCAAGGATCGACGAGGAAGACGTGATCGGCTGCGGTGAGGTTAAGGCCGGTACCGCCAGCTTTCAGTGAGGCGAGCAGGACCGGAGGACCATCATCGTCTTGGAAGCCGTTGACAACATCTTTGCGATTGGTTGTAGCGCCATCGAGCCGCAAAAACTCAATTCCGAGTTTTTCTAAGTGCGGTTCGATGAGATCCAACATCGAGGTCCATTGCGAGAAGACCAAGGCTTTGTGGCCATCGGCGCTTGCGGTCGCAAGTGCGCTTACGAGCGTGCGAACCTTTGCCGAGGTATCTGCCTCTTGCCCTGGAATGAGGGCAGGGTGGCACGCAGCTTGGCGCAGGCGAAGCAGTGCTTCGAGAGCTGCGAGCACACTGCCACCAGCGGTGAGGCGCTCGACGATGTCTTTGCGTGTCGATGCGCGAACGGCATCGTAGACACCGCGCTCTGTCTCATCCAACTCGACATGCAATACCGAGTCGGTTCGGGGAGGAAGCTCGGGAGCAACGTCGCGCTTGATGCGGCGCAAGACGAAGGGGCGAATCTTTTTGCGAAGACGCTCGGCTGCGCCCTCTTCACCGCGGCTAATCGGTTTTGCGTAGCGGTTTGCAAAATCACTGCGGGCGCCAAGCAATCCAGGATTGGTGAAGTGCATCAGGCTCCAAAGCTCTTCGAGACGGTTCTCGACAGGCGTACCACTAAGAGCAACGCGGAATTCGGCATTGACCTGGTAGGCCGCTTTGGCAACTTGCGAAGACGGATTTTTAATCGCTTGCGCTTCATCGAGCACCACAACCGTCCACTTCTCTTTTGCGAGCTTCTCGGCATCGATGCGCAAGATCGCATAGGTGGTGAGAAGCACATCGACCTTCGTGCTGAGCTTGCGCTTGGCACCGTGATAGATGGCCGTCGATAGGCTAGGGCGGAACTTCTCGATCTCTGCAGCCCAGTTGTGCACCACACTTGTGGGGCAAACCACCAAGCAGCGCCCTTGCAATGCACAAATCGTCTGCAGAGTTTTACCTAGACCCATGTCATCGGCGAGAACAGCGCCAAGGCCTGCGTTGCGCAAAAAGCAAAGCCAGTTGACACCGCGGCTTTGGTATTCGCGAAGCTCGGCGTTAACGCCTTCGGGAAGCGGAACATCGTCGAGCGATTCGAAGTCGGCGAGCAGTGGCTCGAGACGATCGAAGCTGACAGGACGCGGTTGCCCCATGCTCTCGGCAAGTTGGCTAAGCGTTGGAACCGCAAAGAGCGGAAGCGCTTCATCGGCTCGGCTAAGCTCGCGAGCCGCTAGTAGGTCGGCGACTCGGTGGCCGTGCTCGCCAAGCCAATCGCCCGGAAGCGGAGCCCAACCGCCGCCTTCGACGGGAACAAGTTGCAGGCCACCTTGCCAGGCTCCAATCACCGCAGACGCTTCGACGCGCCTTGGCTCTTTGCCGGTGTCCTTCTCGGAAGTCTCAAAGAAGAGCTTGTAGCTATCGCCGTCGATAACAAGACGCGGCACAAGAGCGTGTCGGTAGAGCAGCTCGTCGCTGCCCGACTGCACTTCGCCATGGAAGCGTCGCATCTTGGCGGTAAACGCAGTGGCTTCTGGGCCCTCGTACGTGACGCGGCGGCCGGGAACAAGGTTGAGCTGATCGCGGAGGCGTTCTTTGAGGGCCTTCTCGGCGCGGTGATCGCGAGCGGGCACCAAGTCGCTTAGGTGAACGAGGTTGATGCCATCGATGCGGGCTTGCGGCGGGTCGCCGTAGACCAAGGTTGGCAGTACCGAGAGGCTTTGGCCTTCTTGCTCGATCGCGATGTCGATGCGCGGCGCCAGGCCGGTCTCTACGCCGGGAAGCCGATCGGTTCGAATGTCGAGAATGACTTGGTTCTCCAGGGTCGGCAGCACGGCTGTGACGAGCTCGCCAAGACGCTCGGCTGAGTAGGCCATGGTGATGGGCAGGTTCTCAAGCCGGGTGCCGGTGACGCCGGTCTCGCCAAGGACCCGAAGGGTTCCGCGCACAAGGGCAACTCCGTCGACGACCAGAGAGTCCATGTCATTGTTGGCCATCACCGAGAGGCGAACTCCCTTGCCCTGATTGCGGATGAGCGCAGAGGGTAGTAAGAGTTCTTCGGATGTCTCGACAGGCTTGCCATCGAGGCTTACGCGCTCGACCGATGAGAGGGCCTTGAAAAGTTCGAGAAGCGTCTGAAGTGGAAGGACTTTGGGAGGCCTTACACCGAGGATGCTGTCAATCTCGAGGTCGGTATTGTTGGCGTTGACCGCAGGGCCGCCATGGCTTGTGACCATAGAGTAGAGGGTGGTCCCTTTAATTACCGTTTCTCGCTTGCCGTCGACGATGACGCGCTCGAGGGAGAGACCGCGCTTTTCTGTGTGGAAGCGGTAGAAAATGGGGCCACCCATATGCGTCGAAACTGGAAGGTCGTCGCCAATTTCGCGAACTTTTGCGAGGGCGATAATCGCGGCGGCGACATGTGCGCAGGTGTCGATCTGGCTTGGGCAATCGCAGTCCCATTCGCGGTCGGGTGGGTAGAGAACCACGGTTGGGGCGACAGGCAATCCGGGAGCTTTGACGCGGAGGACAATCTCTTCGTCCGAGCTCGATTCGCCGGCCACACTATCGGTGCGCGCTAGTTTGACGCCTTGGGCCCAAAGGCCACGGGGACATTCCTGTTTTACAAATTCTAGTAGTTCGTGCACAACATCCTCAGAAGGAGGCGCTAGCAGTACCACGATGAGGGCCGAATTCACCCACTTGTTACTGCTCGATTGCTTGTCTCTCTCATCGATCTGACTTCGTTTTGTATTTGACCGTCTTAGCGATGCGCTTTGAGCAGAAAAAGTTCGCGCAAGGGCCATTTCTTGCTGTGAACTGGCGCCGCTTCCCTCTAGGCTAGCCGGTTGACGCAAGCTTGATGGTTTGTCATCGCATTCTTCTGGCCCGCGCACATCGCATTGGTTACGTTCAGTGCATGTTTGATCGCTTTGTCTTCGTGAAGCTCAAGGATGAGTGGGCCAATGACGACGGAATCGCCGAAGTCATCGCCGAGAGCCGCCGTGTCTTACCCGCAATTCCGGGCGTTCTACGCGCTCGCGCAGGGCGTCCGGCAGATGCTCACGCCGGCAAGGGCTGGGACGTTTGCCTGGTTCTTGGCTTTGCCACGCTGGAGGCAATCGAGAGCTATCGAGTGCACCCCGACCATCAGACGTTCCTCGATGAGTTTCTCGGCCCCCGAGTCGAGGCAAAGCGGGTTTGGAATTTCGAATCCGAAGAACTCTCAAGCTCCAAAGAACAACGATGAATCGCACTGCGCTTGCTACCGCCTTCTTAACCGTGGTTCTTGCGACCAGTGCGTGCAGCGAGGACATTCAGCCCGAACTGCTCTCGGTATCCATTGAAGGGTACGAGAGCTGGGATAAGGTCGAGCCGCTTCTCGGCCCGGTTCCCGGTCACGGCGATACCTATCGAATCATGTATCGCAACGAACTTGCGCGCAGCTATACCGGTGCAGGGGACTACCCGATTGGTGCCGCCATCGTGAAAGAGATTTACACCCTGAGTGGTGAAGACGGCAAAGGCAAACTCTCGTACAAGGCTGTCATGCGTCGCATGGATCCGGAGGACAATCCTGGAGTTCCCATCGACGGCGGCTGGCTCTTTACACAAATCGACTCGGGGACCGACGAGTTCCAGCGGGACTTGTGTTGGAGCAGTTGTCATCGGGCGGCTCCGTATGTTGGAGCGTTCTTCGATCACGCCTACTAGTCCACTTTTTAGGCTCCTGCAATCGACGAACAAAGCATGTTTCATTCCGATGCTCCAATCCTAGAGGATAAGTGCAAACGAGCAGAACAGTAGATAGCCGGCAGCCATTGGCATTCTCACCTATCTAGAGTTCTTCGATCAAATCATCACATGGAAAGCTGGTTGCAGCACCAGCCAATGCGTAACCGCAGGCCAGAAATGTGTGATGAGTTGGACCTGGAACCACCATTCGATAGTTCTTTCGAAACGCTTTTCCCGTTATCGCATGTAGCTGCTGAAAGACAGTGCAGGGAACCTGAGCGTCACCAACTCGACACGTACGTTTGTGCAAAGTGACAGGAAGACCACCACTCTGTAATTTATGTACTCGAGTTTCTTGCTGCTGAAGCTCTCGACGCAAACGCATATTCATTTGACTCTCGGTTCCCTGTTCAAACGTCACTGTCGCACCAGCTGAGCAAAGAATTTTGTCCCACCGAATCGCTTTGCAGTCAGGTGGCAACTTGAGATTCACACCAGCGATTGTTGGGGGATTGGGATTGGTTACACCAGGGACAGCTGACATTATCCGACGAAACATAGTTCTACATGTATCCGACGAGAAACTCTTAGATGTGGTGTGGCATAAAACTCCAACTGGCCCAGTTTCTGGTTTCTCCCAGTATGCAAACATGCCTCGATGTAAGATGTCACCAAGTTCACTCTTGGATTGAAAGCGAATGTTCTCAACCAGATCAACACTGACGCCATCAATCTCAATAGTGGTTGCATTCGGCGCAAGAACACGAGCGCTGATACGTTCTTTAAGAGTGTCAGTGGTTTCATTGAATAGGTGGTTAGGGCCACCACGCGCGGCAAACCCCACTTCCACCTTAAGTTGATGGTTTGAACAGACAAGTTCGCTCCATCCAGTTGGGTAGGAGATGACTAGACAATCTTCCAATCCAGCGCTTTGCGCTTGAGCATCCTGAACTTGTGTTTGTGGGTGCCGAACTTGTTCTTGTGGGTGCTGAACTTGTTCTTGTGGGTGCTGAACTTGTTCTTGTGGGTGCTGAACTTGCGCTTGTGGGTACTGAACTTGTTGGGGTGCTGAGATCGTGTTTGTGGAGTGAGTTTGTGTCTGTGGGGGCTGAGCCGGTGGCTGCTCAATGATGATGTGTCGTGGGGCGCAGCCGAAGGTGAGTGCGATAAGTATGAGGCTGTGGGGGGTCATATTAGAAATGACGACACAACAAGTCCTGTATTCACAATAGAGCAGGACTTTGTTGCGTTTCGAAGGTCCCGCGTGGGGACAGCAGTCGTTCGCCATCACTGTTTTGCGCGGAATCGTCCCAAATTGATCCATCAACGCGACGTTGAAGGCGGCTCTTTCCGGGAAACTTCGCCGTGTCGAATTTCGAGACTTGGCAGGTTGCACCGGCCGAATCTTCCGTCTGACTGTACCTAGGAAATTTACCGATCGGCGGCCGCAGCAGCCTTCGCTTCGTCGCTCGTCTGTAGCTTTGCCAAGTTGCCGTGCACCACTCCGCTGTGTGTGGCGACAAAGCGGTAGCGAGCCATGGTGAAGCCTTCTTTTACAAACGTGAATTCGTGGGCACGCCTATCGGCGGCACCGCTCCAAAACGTCGGCGTCACACCAATTTCTTTTCCATCAATCGAAGCCGTTGCGCCCGGTGGTGATGAGCGCAAGACAAGCTCGATAGTCTTGCCATTTGCTGCCCTTGGCTGGTGCCCTCGCGGCTGATAGCCAATAGCGCCATCGAGGTGCGTACCCGTGTCTGGCGCGGTGGTAATTGCAGTCGGTGGCGGCTCCGCCGGAACGCGCGCATCAGCCAGCGCGATTGTTACAGGCGACGCGGTTGCTCCCTCCTCCTTCCCATCGTCAGCGCTCGTTGCACAAGCGGCAACGGTACAAACGAGTGCAAGAGGAACGAGTGAATACAGAATGCGAGAGGCACGCATAGCAGGCAACCTAGCACAGAGCCGGACGGCTCACGACTCTTCCAGCTGGTTGCCCTCAGCAACCCAGCTGCCGAGCCCACCCATGAGGTTCTTAACGTTCTTGTAGCCCATGGCCTTAAGCAGTAGTAGCGAGCGCAGCGAGAGCTTGCCAACATTGCAAACGGTGATGATCGTGGTGTCTTTGCCTGGCAGTGCCGGGTGATCTGCGTTGAGTTCAGATTCGGGAATGTTGATCGAATCTTCGATGTGGCCCTCGGCGAATTCCTCGGCAGTTCGCACATCGATAAAGATTGTGCCGTCTTCGTCCATGAGATCCTCGACGCCGCCCATATCGATAACATCGTCGGAGCTGCGGGCGTTGTCGAGAAGAGTGCGCAGTAAGAGTTCCTCTGAGCTAGCCGCATCGCCAGCCGCTCCCTCGCTCGTTCGAGGAGCCACAGACTCCTGCGCTGGAAAGAGCTCGGGGAGGTGCTTAACGATCGAATCGGTGTACTTGAAGATATTGTCGGGAAAGATGACAACAACGACCAGCCCCTCTTCATCGGGAATCATCTTAAAGGCACCAGCTAGGGCCATGGCTGAACTCGGGCCGGCGATAATGCCCTCTTCGCGGTTAAGACGCGCACACAGGGCGTAGGCCTCTGCGTTGTCGATGTCCTGGGTGCCGTCGTAGTCCTCGGGATGGAAAAAGTCGGTGAGCATCAATTGCCGCTTGCTTCGCACTCCAGGGATGTCATGCCCCTCGGCCGGATCCACACCGAGAACCTTGATCTCAGGGTTCTTCTCTTTAAGGTAGCGGCCGGTTCCGGTGATGGTTCCGCAGGTGCCCAAGCCGCAAACGTAGTGCGTAACTTTGCCGTCGGTTTGTTTCCAAATCTCGGGCCCAGTTGTCTTGTAGTGAGCGTCGGGATTCGCCTGGTTCTTGTACTGATTTAGCTGGTGAAAGCCCGGCTGCTTTGCGATGTCAGTTGCGCGAACCATGGCGCCCTCTGGGGCACCAGGGGCTGGGCAGAGCAAGTCGGAAAGTTCGATGACGTCGGTTCCAAAGAAGCGCAGCACGGTCTTCTTGGTTTTCGGGATCTCCGAAGAGAGAGGCGTCGTTAAGGTGTAGCCTTTGAGGTTGGCAACCATGACCAAGCCCATGCCGGTGCCGCCGGAAGTCGGTTCTACCAAGTGCTTTGTCTCGCCACCTAAGAGCCCGCGTTCTTCGGCGTCTTCGATTAGGTTGGCAGCGACCCTATCTTTGACCGAGCCAAAGGGATTGTACCACTCGAGCTTTGCGTAGACTTTGGTGTGCTTGTACGGCGTGACCTTGTTGAGTCGAACGATTGGAGTTGGATTGTCCTCGCCAGAGAGTAGCTCCAACATGGACTCGTAATTTCGTGTTGTGTGATTTCCCATTGCTCGCAGCCGGAGTCTGGCACTCCAATAAAACTGTTGCCAAATAAGTTTGCTCGTTTTGCGTTTCGAGCATTTAAGGAGGTGCGAGCGCTAGAGACTATCGAGGCGAATCTCTTCGGTAACGGTTCGCGCGATATTGCGGAAATCTTTTCGAAGTGACTGTGATTTGCCTTGCGGACCTGCGCTTCGACCATCCCCTTCGTGAGGGGTCTTGGTAAGAGGGCTTGTTGGGCGGCTTTGCATATCGGCGCGAATGAGCGGGCTACAGAATGAGCGAATGAGGTCCTGGCGGGCTTCCTCGGCCTTTCGCTTGCTCTGCGTTTCGTCCGCACTACCCTCGAGTGCCGTCAAAAGATCACCGACCAGCCATAGTGCGACGCGATTGGCACTCATGGTACTGGTCTCGATCCACCGTGTGACGATTTCGAATCCGGCGTGCTTGTCGGGGCGAAGTTTGCGCACCAAGATCTTAAGCTGATCAAAGGTTGTTGTATCGATAGCCTTGGCCAGTGCGGTAGCCGTCTTCGATACTGGCACTCCGGGTTCGCTTCGGGCCAATTCGAAGACCGCATCCAAGGCATGGCCTAACGCCTTGGTGCTGGGCTGAACCGCTCGTGCTAGGTATTCGCGCCGCAGTAGCACAAGAGCGCGGGCCAGAAGGAAGCTGGTTTGCAGCGAGTCGGCACTCGCCGCCGCATCCTTGTTGAAGATGATGACAGGAACAAGTTGCCCACCGGCACGTTCGGTCGCGGTCTGAACTCCAAGTTGCGCTTCGGCATCCAAGTAGACCGCAGGCGGGTGTACGCCCAATTGCTCGGCAAGGGCCTGTGCGCGAATTGATGCTGGATGACTAGCCGAGAGCGACTTGCGACCACCGAAGGTTGGCCGACGCCGCGCACGAGGTGCTGTGGTGGCAATGGCGGGCGTGAGCAGCGCTAAGAGATGCCCAAGCGCAAAGCGCTCTTCGGGGTGGCGCAACACGGCCATCGTCTCGTTGTCGAGAGCGGCAGTGCGTTGCTTTGGGATTGGAATGTGCTTGGCGGTTTCGCTGCACATGGTCGAGGCTGCCTGTTGGCACGCGGCGGCCGCCGAAGCATTCCCGGTTTGCTCTAGAAGCCGAGACAGTGCGTTGTAGCTTGGCAAAAGGCTTGGTTCGAGATCGAGAATCGATTGGTGCTGCGCGATCGCGTCGTGAAAACGACCGTCTTCCTGGTACAGCTTTGCAAGCCGCTCGCGGTTTTCAAGGTTCTTTGGCAGCAGCCCCACCGCAACCTCTAGAGCGCAAAGAGCCGTTTCCCTATCTCCGAGATGTTCTGAACACAGATTGGCAAGGTCAATCCAAGCGCTGGCGTGCTCGTCCGCGCTAAGGCCTGGAGTGTCTCGCAGTGCTGCCAGAAGCCGTGACGTGCAGTCGAGCAGCTCTTGCCAGCTTTTTTGTGCTCGGAGAATGGTGGCAAGCCTTCGAAGAACACTTAGATCCTTTGGAGCTTCGTCGGCAGCGGCCCAAAGCATCCGAGTTGCGGTTTCAAGATCGCCAAGCTCTTCCTCGTGCAGGTGGGCCGTGGTCGAACGGTAGCGCGCCCGCACCGATGGGTCACTTTCGGTCTCGATGAGATGGTCGAGGTACTCGAGACTGATATCCCATTCCTTGTCTTCGACGGCAAAGGCGAGGCAGCGGTGGAGCAATAGGTGATCGTCGGGGGTGATGAGCAGCGCGCTGTGATAGGCATCGCGCGCCTCGGCTCGCTCGTCCAAGTGGTCGCGGCACAAATCGCCAATCTTTGTGAGTAGGCCCGCACGCTCGGACGGCGGAGCATCGAGCAAGAGCGCCCGCAGGTAGCCGATTTGCGCCTCGGGTTGGCCTTTCGAAAACTCGACCAAGAGAGTTAGGGCGCGCCGGTCAAATGGAGAGCGCTCTCGCGCTTTGGCCAAGAAGCTGAGCGCATCGCTCTGCTCACCCATCTCGTACGAGCGCCTCGCCAAGAGGCAGTATGCCGTTGCCTTGTCTTGGGCTGTTGTACTGTCTTTAAGAAGCAAGTTGGCAGCGCTCTCGGCGACGCCCCACTGTTCGCGAGCAAGAGCGGCCTCGGCCAATTGCTTGGCGATGTCGGTGCGTTCGGGAAAGGCTGCCAGTGCACGTTGCATGCACGCAATCTCCTCTTTCCACTGGCCGAGGGCAGCGTAGGCATCGGCCATCGCTTGCAGCTCTTCAAGCTGCTCCTCTTTGCGAACTCGCTCGTTCTGTGTTTCGAGAAGCGTGATGAGATCTTCGTGGCGACCGCGCGACTCGTAGAGGCGCCGAAGTTCGACGGCGACGATTCGTTCGTCGCTTCCGCTAAGCCATCGATGCTCAAGAACCTCGATGCCGCGATCGGTGGCGTTTAGATTTTCGAAACAGCGCGCAGCTGCAAGGGCGTACTTGGTCGACTCAAAGCCCGTTGTTAGCAGCGATGCTTTGTCGTAGGCCTCTGCAGCTCTAAGATGCTCGCCTTGCGATTGCAATGCCTCGGCGAGTGCCTTGTGCAAATCGGCGCGGTCTGGGCAAATCACGACAGCGGCTTCGAGGCTCTTTACCGCATTGCCCGATTCGCCGTGCTGCTGCCACAGGCGCGCTGCGTGCTGCAGTAGCGTGGCTTGGGCGTTACCTTCGCCAAGCTCTGCGAGCGTATCCGAGAGTTTTGCGGCCTCGCCGTAGCGTCCCGCATGCTCAAGCAATAAGAGGATTCTCGCTCCCAACTCAGAATTATTCGGTTCGCCTTCACGAAGCTCGGAAAGCAGATCAATCGCCGGACCAAGCTCGGCCAATTGGTGTTGGTGAAGCTCGGCCATTAGCAAGATCCAATGCGCCTTGTCCTGCCCGGCTGAGCGCTCGCGCTGCCTGGAGTAGAGCGCTAAGAGGCTTTGCCAGTTTTGGCTGCGTCGGTAGATTCGCTCAAGCGCTGCTACCGCCTCGGTGGATTCTGGATCATCGTGGCATACCCACTCCCAACACTCCGCGGCTTCCGCGAAGTTCTCCAAGCCTTCGTGGGCAATGGCGAGCTTTTGCGAGAGGTCGGCGCGCTCGGGACCCGCCTTCGCTGCACCGACTTTTGCTTTGAGAATATCGACCAAGCTGCTGGTTTCGCCAAGCTCTGCATACAGTTCGGTTAGCGCCTCGAGCACCTTGGTATTCGCTGGCTCCTCGTCTCGGAGTTTTTCGAAGCAGAGCGCAGCACCCGTGTGGTCTCCGCGATTGCGACACTGCTCGCCCAAGCGCCAGAGCTTTGCTTGCAACTCGCTTGCAGAGTGCCGTTGGCCGTAGTCGTACAACAAATCCAATAGTGCAGGGACTTGGTGCAAATGCAGAAAGAGTCGCTCGATTTGCTCGAGAGCTTTTGCGTTTTCTGGATCCATCGAGAGCACGTGCTGGTAGCACTCGATCGCGGCCCAAGGTTCTCCAAGCCTGTCTTGCAAGACTTCCGCCCGCTGCATGAGAAAGCGCTGCTTAACATCAAGCATCGTGGCCTGGGTTGCCGCCCGCTCAAGCGCCCTTGTGAGTTCGTACCAACGCTCTGCCTCGCGCAGCAGGTCCCGATGCAGCTCATCGATCTCGGATTGTCGATCGCTTCCGGATACAGCGAGTTCAATCGACTCAATGGCCTTGGTCGTATCTCCCAGTTGCCGAAAGACGTGCACCGCTTGTAAGAGCGCTTCTTCTCGGTCATCCGCTCGCAGTGCCGGGCGAGAGTCCATTAAGGCTGCAGCGTACAGATCTTGGCTATCGTGATTTGTGGCTTGGCGCGCGAGGCTGGTCCACAGTTGGCGTTCGGGAAACTCGCGATACGCGCCCAAGGTGGCGTGAAACGCCCGGTCTGGGTCCTGCATCTTGTGCTCGAGGAGCGATGCGGTTTCGAGCAAAATTTGTTGTCGCTCTTTGGCGCTTTCGGCGACAGAGAGCCTGGCGAGGTGCACATCGACCAAGCGCTCGTGCGCGCCGGCTTGCCGCAGCCGGTGCTCGAGAAGTTCGAACCCCGAGGCAACCGCAGGATCATTTTTATCCAGCGCTGCTCGCGCCATGATCGCATCAAGGTCTGCGGCCTCACGCGCAATAGGCTGGGCACCTTCCAGAGTTTCGCGAATTTGCGCAACCGCTGACAATTGGGAGTTGAGCAGATGCAAACCAAACTGCTCTCGCAGCTCGGTCGACTCGGTCTCGCTTAGACCAGGCATGAAGGCGAAGTGCGTGCCCTTGCTTCGCGGAAGCAGCATCGTTTGTAGGATGCGTCGAAAGTCCTCGTCGTGAGCTTCAAAGCCTAGGAAGACAAAAACGCGACTTGACCACCATGACTGCAAGAGCGATTGCAGATCGGTTTCGTGGCGAATGCTCTCAAAGTCGGTACCGCATAGCAGCATGGACTCGGGCTGGCTGGTTTTTCCAAAGAGATGGTAGACGACAGCGTCGTAGTCGTAGTCGGGAGACTGCCCTGGAACAATGGAGTGAACGAATTTACCGGCAGCATCAAAGGCTCTCTCCCACCCTTGAGCCACTGAGGTGGTGAGTACCAAGTCGATAGGAAGCGTTGCCAGGGTTTGCACATCGTCATTCGTGTTGGTGCGCAGTGTTTCTTCGAGCTTTGTTGGAAGCGCGGCGTCAAGAGTTCTTCTCAGATGGCTTCCAAGCAGCCAAGGGTGGCACTCGTTCTCGTCTGGTGCTCCGGATTGCGTCTCTATATACAATGCTCGCAGAGCCTGCTCGGTAGAACACGCTTCGGAAAACCGGCTCCCGGCGATGATGGCTAAGGGGCGATTACCGAGTGCTTCTTGTAAGTCCAAGTCCAGATCCTTTCCGAACCCTTAAAGTTAGCAAGAACAGCTCCAAGCGTGGTCGCCTCACGCCCCCCTTATTGGCCTCAGATGCGGGTCTGACTGGGGCTAGGAACCCCGAGTTGGGGGAACTACCTCAGGTGTGAGGGCGAGGAGCGCAACCAGTTCCAGTATGTGTGGATCTTGGACTTGCATTTCACTCAAGCCCTGCGCCAATTTTTGCAGGTACTCCCGGTTTGCACCGCTCTCGCCATGGGCATCGCGAATGACAGCAGCAGTGGCTTCGTGGCTCTCAGGACCGATGTAGTTTTGGTTTTCGCTTGACGCGATGTAGAGCAGCACATCTTTGATTGGGCCAACGTCTCGAACATGAAGCGTTGTGCGAACGCGCTCGTAGCCTGTGCGCTCTCGATGATCGAGGGCCGTTAGAATCTCATCCGCCTCGTCTGCATCAACTTGGTAGGCCATGCCCCAGCATCGCGCGCTGGGGTTTGGCAGCAGAGTAACCACGCGGCCCGGGTGCAACTCCGTACCTCGGTGCAGCGGCGATGCTTGCCAGAAGCGTCGCTCGAAGCCATCGATGTACGCTGGCTCTTTGCGCTGATGTTTGAACGCTGGTCTCCATACCAACGATCCGTAGCCAAATATCCAAGGACCGTTCATCGGTACAAAGTATGCCGCGGCCGCACACCGCTTGTCGCATCCATTGGCCGTTGAACATCAGCTTTGGAACTCCTCGATGCATCTGCCAGGTGCATTCGAGGAGCAGTGGCGCTCTGGATTAGTTTGCGAGCTGGGCCTTTGGGCCGGCAAGCTTGCGAGCGAGGCCAATCAACTCTAGAAACTCTTGGCGATGCTCGCTCTTGTGGTCTCGCACCGCTTCTTCTGCCATCGCTCCAAGTGCATCCCAAGATAGCGTTCCTCGATGTTTCGAGTTGCGAAGGAGCAAACCAAATCCTGCAACCGAGATTGCAAAGCGCATGTCTTGCGATGCTTTTGCAAAGGCTCCGCTCGTCTCGGAAATGTCGTGGGTGAGTCGCTCGCTCTTCGACGAGTTGGGGCGCTTGTAGCGCAGCTTCACTGCAGCCAAGGGTTTGCCTGCCTGTCCCGCTTTGCGCTCAACTTCGTAGAGAGCCGTTACCGAGTGTCCAGGTCCAAGCTCTCCAGCATCAACCTTGTCATTGTCAAAATCTTCTTTGGCCAGCATGCGGTTCTCGTACCCAATCAGACGGTAGCTCTTCACTGCGGCCTTGTTAAACTCGACTTGGATCTTCACGTCTTTGGCAATGGTAATGAGGGTGGAGCCACCTTCGTCGACCAAAACTTTTTGCGCTTCTCTGGCGCTGTCGATGTACGAGTAGTTTCCGTTTCCCTTGTCGGCAATTTGCTCCATGGTAGCGTCCTTCAGATTGCCTCGGCCAAATCCAAGTACGCTAAGATAAATTCCGGTCTTGCGCTTCTCTTCAATAAGCGCAATGAGTGCATCTTTATTTGTCATGCCGACGTTAAAGTCGCCATCACTTGCGAGGATCACCCGATTGATGGCGTTTGGCTCAAAATGCTGCTCGGCGAGCTTGTATGCGAGTTCAATGCCTTGGCCGCCATTGGTGCTACCACCACTTTGTAACTTGTCCAAAGCACCCATGATCGCCCCTTGATTGGCGCCCGACGTTGGAAGGAGAACGGCACCAGCGGCACCTGCGTACACAACAATCGAGACATAGTCCTCTTCGCCAAGCGTTTTTGTCAGCATCTTGAATCCCTCGCGAAGCAGAGGGAGCTTGTCGGCATTTGACATCGAACCGGATACATCGATTAAGAAGACGAGGTTGCGTTGGGGAAGTTCTGAGTTGTCCATGCGCTGACCTTGTAGGCCAATGCGTAAGATTTCGTGTTTGGAATTCCATGGCGCGACGGTGGTTTCCGAGTGCACGGCAAAAGGCACGTCTTTGGTTGGACCTTCGTACTCGTAACCAAAATAGTTAACGAACTCTTCGATTCGTACGGCTCCCGCGGGCGGGAGATGTCCCGACTTGAGAAACCGGCGGGTATTGCTATACGAAGCGGTATCTACGTCGATGGAGAACGTGGAAAAGGCTTGCTCCTCTGAGGTTTTGTAGGTGTTCTCTGCGATGGTGGCGTACTCGTCGCTCGCCGAGCTAGGCGCCTGAGGCGCTGGCATTGCCGTCCTCGTAGACGCAGGAGCAGGCCTAGACGGAGCATTTGTGGCGAGTTGCCTGCGGCCAGTGCTTACGGATGCTCTTGCCGATTCGCTTGCCATAGGAGCGTCACTATCGCTCATAGGGGCGTACATCTCACCCGAATCATTTGAGCCCGAAGTCGTATTTGCGACCTTACTGGACTGGGTGGAACCGCCGCATGATGCGGACGCGAGGAGTGTGGAGAGGATTAGGAGATATCGTGATTTGTTCCGCATGCCCCTAAAACGCTGGCATTGCGGGCGGCTTACACCATGGGCGAAAGATTTCTAGGATTCACTCATCGGCAAGAGATTCACCGAGCAAAACTCACTTTTGAGGCTCGACCAATCACCAGTCACAAGGTCGACAACGAGCGGAACGACGGCGAAGAAGAGTGCCACATCAAGAATCACCCAGATCGCCTCCACCGAGGTATTGATGTAGCAACCTGCCGGATGAAAGCCCGCTTTTCGAATCGTTACCGAGAGCCGCTCGTGATCGTTTACAGAGATTTTCATTGGAGTCACGCCATGGGCATTGCCATTGATCGTGATCTCGGCCCCAGAAGGACTGCTCGTAACCATGACAGAGCGAGAGTCATCGTTGAAGAGCGTCGCGCAGGAGGCGAGCAGCAAGGCCGAGAGCATCAAAACGGTCAGTGGTACCAGCGAGCTTCGAAGCATATGAGAATTCTAGCTTGCCTTGCAGGCCGCAGCATAGGCACGGTCGCGGTCTGTGGTGATATCGGCAAGGATTCTCTCAATTTCTTGCACGCCCACACGGTTCACGGTGCGAAGGTTTGCCTTGGCAATGCCGTCAGAGACCGATGGCTTTGGTGGCTTGCCCAAAAGGGGCAAGAACGCCTCAAGGTTGTCGGCAAAGACCGAACCTTCATTTTGCGTCTTTCGAACCGAGTCCATGGCGTCGCGTCGAACCAGCTGGATCGTGGGATCTGGCGAGCGTCGAACAAAGGGGACAAGCCGGGCAGGGGAGGTTGTATCGGCTTCGGCCGCGGGATGAAAACTCGCCATCGCCATGGGGATGGCGTCGCGCGCGTGTTTCTCGGCGTGGCGTTGTTCCATGGTTGATACGAAGCGACGAAAGTCGGCGTTGCCGATCGTAAGACTAGGGAAAATTAGGAGCCCGATGCTAACTTCGTCGGTGCTACTGATGTCTTCGATGAGCGCGGCTGTCTCGTCGCAGAGGGCTGCGTCGATCGAGGAGCCAAAGAGCACCCTTCGAGAGAGACCGGCGCCATCACGTACGGTGTCGGCCCAGGGACAGAAGCCGAGAGCCTCGACAACCTCGTCGAGGTACCGTTTGTTTATGCGAAGTGATTCGCGCCTATACGCTTCGAGTGCCACCATTCGACTATAGCAACTGCGAATCCATTGCGGTGGAGTAGGTGTTTTTCTTACTTTCGTCGCGGGTCGAGTGAGGCCAACGCGTGTTTGCGGAGCCGTCTACGGTGCTTTGTAGGCAAGCGGGCGACGTCACGTTTTGTGGGCAGGAAACCTACGAAGACCTCGATGTCCCTACTCGATGTGATTTAGTAGAATCAGCAGGTTATGAGTCGACTGCATGTAATCGTTGTAATGCTGATTACTGCGATTACAATCATTGCATGGCTCCGAACACAGACCTAGACGACCTGGATTTGACAGATCTAGCCGATCGCCTTGCCCACGTTCGCGCAACCCGAACCAACAAGGGGTTTGGGATGAATGACGCGGTCGTGAAGGCAGGTTTAGAGCGGCGCATCATGGAAAAGATCACAAATACCGAGACTGTCGATGCCTCGAAATTGCTGATTGACCACGCCATTGCACTATCGGTGATGAATCGGAAGCTCGAGTCGGATGTCTCCGAGATTCGCGCTGGCGGGCTTTTCATCCCAGGCAAGTCCACCTTCAAGGCCGGCTCGCAAGGCGTTGTTGAGATTAAGGCGGAGAACGACTTTCGCCTTAAAGTGAAGTGCGTCGTGCACGATGCGGAGGGCGAGGAGCATGGCGTGCGGGTCGCCTTTCCAAGCTTGGATGAGTCGTCACAGCGCCGAGTGAGTCGCCTAATTCTCGAGCTACTCAAGAATCAAGCGACCTAGACTCGCAACAAGTGGATGCGGTTTTAGAACCTAGTCCGTGCGCTCGACCACAAACTCCAGTTGCGTGGTGCGGCCGTCTGGGTTCTCGATTTCGATGGTGTGAGAGCCATCGCTAAGCCGTTCGAACTCTTCTGAGATGAGGAGCCTCGTCGAACTCAGTACCGAGTATTCCGGCGAATCGAGTTGGCGCTCGTCAAGGTAAACAACCGCGGTGCGACTCCGGCATCTTTTGAAGTTCCGCAAGCCCAGCTGCGACCACCTCAAATGGGTTTCCCGACTTGTTTGCAAAGACCGACTCGTCGTCGCCAAGCGCCTGGGCATTGCAAGTGCCACCATCAATTCGGGTAGGTGGTACGAGAAACCCCGAGTCGTGCTCCATAGAAAACCCAAAGGAGAAAAAGGGAAATAGCGAGATCGAGCGACTGATGCCTGTATCGTATTGATAGGCGCGTTGCAGCCCGCGCGTGTCGGTATAGAAGGTCGAGATACCAACTACCAACCGTGTAGAGGGCGAAGGAGCTTGAGATGCTAATGCCCATCAGCGACGCTAAGTACGAGACATCGACATATATCAGGCTTGCGACGACGCAGTGGGTATTGACGACTTGCTAGACTCTGGTCTTATTCAGTACATGGCGAAAGGCAAAGGACTGGGACAGCTTTTGCCATGGATCATACCGGGAGCGAGGACGTGGTTTCCAATCATCACGCTGCCAACAGAAGAGTGCGAGCGAGAAAGATTCTTATGCCATGAAGGTTGCCAATGGGACCTGGATGAAATGACAGGAAATAGAACAGGCCAAGGGTACAATTATGCGAATTGTATGACTGTCTGGCTCCGTCTGGTTGTTCCAACATGCCGATGGGATATTGAATGAGTGTACAGAGAATGCAGTTTATCGCTACTGCCGAAGAATGGCATTCTGAGGCCGGGGCTTTCATCAAAGAGTCTTCGTTCGACGCTGCTCATCGTGCGATTGACAAAGCGATTACGTTGGGCAACAGGTATGAGCTACCGAATAGGTGGATGTACTTGCACTGCAAGGGTTGTATATTCGAGCAAGAAGACGATCGAGTGCGAGCCGTTTCGTTCTACGAGCAGTCTGTCCGAGCAGCTGTTGATTCCTTTGGTAGGAGAGATCCTGTGACCGAGGCTGTCACGCATATGCTCGCGTGCCTGCATTTTCGCTTCGAGGAATTCAGCAATGCATTACAGCTTACGCAGGCGGAACCAGGCGCACCTGCCAGAAATTATTGTCTCAGGGCACTATGCTTCGGCGCGCTAAATGAGCCCACTCTCGCTGGAGAAGCTGCCGCACAGACCCTTCATGCATGCACCAATTCGAGGCAGCGAGCGACCTTCCGTGCCCAGCTTGGTAGCCTGGCGCATGTAGTGTAGAGTCCCTCTTCCATCAGCTCCCGTCTTCTTTGAATAATGCTTGATGTTCTTTCTATTGCCAACTATCGCAGCCTGCTGAGTCTCGCGATTCCGCTAGGGAGACTCAATGTGATAACGGGCGCCAATGGGAGTGGTAAGTCAAATCTTTATCGTGCACTTCGCTTGTTGTCTTCGACAGCTACCGAGGGAATCGTAGGCGCAGTTGCAAGGGAAGGGGGGCTTGAGTCAACGTTTTGGGCTGGGCCCAATGAGTTGTCCCGACAGATGCAGTCGGGTGCCGTTCCGATCAAAGGAACGCCATCGAACAAGCCTAAGAGGCTCCAGCTCGGGTTCGTTGCGGCAAAGCTTGGATACTCGATCTCGCTAGGGCTGCCCACGCCCGTTCCTGGTACCGAGTTCTTCTTAGATCCTGAGATAAAACGTGAGAGTGTTTGGGCCGGGGGCACATACAATCCTGCGGGTGCTATCCTTGAGAGACATAGTGGTAGCGTCAAGGTTCGCACCGGCACGAAGTGGGAGGTGTTAGGGAGCAAGCAGACGCAAAATGAGAGTATTCTAAGTAGCCATGCTATTTCTGCGGCGGCATTGGGGGTTGCTGAGCTTAGCTCGGCCATTCGTGGATGGCGCTTCTATGATCATTTTCGCACAGACCGAGACGCCCCAGCGCGCCGTTCCCAAGTTGGTACGCGAACTACAGTACTGCATCATGATGGACGTGACCTGGCTGCGGCTCTTCAAACGATAATAGAGATAGGTCACCGAGAAGCGTTGGCGACGGTAATCCGAGATGCTTTTCCCGGGGCATCTCTTGCTATCTTCATTAGTGATGACAGGCAATTTTCAATTGGGCTCAAGCAGTATGGTCTCTTGCGACCTCTGCTTGCGCAAGAACTCTCTGAAGGGACTCTCTTGTATCTTCTTTGGGTAGCTGCTCTCCTAACTCCTCGGCCTCCGTCGCTGATGGTACTGAACGAGCCTGAGACAAGTTTGCATGCAGACTTGCTCCCCGCCCTAGCTCGTTTAATTGGGATAGCGAGCACCAACTCTCAAATTTGGGTGATTTCGCACTCACAGCTACTGATTTCGGAGCTTGCACGACAGCAAAGCTGCAACCTAGTCGCGCTCGAGAAGGAATTGGGGCAGACCTCAGTGAAGGGGGTAAGCTCGCTTGAACAGCCAGCGTGGCGGTGGCCAAGTCCATAGCGCCAAACCAGGGCAGAGAGCCCGGGTGGTTGATCTACCTGGGATGCTGGAAAGATTGCGATAGCAACTCATGGAGCGAATAGGTGGAGACCATAAAAAATCGGGGGCACTTTTTGAGGCGAGGGTAGGGCGCCAGCGCCCCAAGTTCGCCGGTCTACCGCTGGACGAAGAGCTTTGTTCTGAATTGAAAGTGCGTCTTGCGAATGTGCGGGAGGCCGAGACGAGCGGAATTGCCAAGCTTCTTCGGCAGCGAGCAGGGTATGCCTCAATCGTAAGCACTCGCCAACCCACGTCCCGGTAGATTTCTTATTGGCGCACACTCGTTTGAATGCGTCAATCGAAATGCCCGACGACACTAGTCGGTTGATGCAACAAGCGCCGTGCCTTCAATCATGGCGTTGTAAATTCCCTTTGGTGTCATGTACGCGATGCGCGTGAGCGAGCGCTCGTTTCCAAACGAGCCCACCGAGCACAATGCGCGCTGTGGCTGTGGGCTCGGGGGTGTCTTCGCGGTTGGAGTCACTGAGAATTGTTCTGCCCAGCGAGACTTCGAGTTCGTTGCTGGTGAGTTCGCCATCTGGGCCAACCACTACCGCATGCAGACCGATGGCGATGCCTTCAGCATCATCGCTGGGTGACCCGCATGCTGCGAGGGTGGCACAGGCAAAGAAAATTGTGATGGGGATCGATAGGTTTGATGAGTGCATTTTTGCTCCTGACGGTTGGCGAGAGAAGTATCGAAATGCACACGCTGCGGTTGCGTGCGTTACGCGTTATTCCGAATCGCGTCTCGGTGGGGGCACCACGAGCCCGGCAGAGCTGTCTCAAATTTGCGTCGGAAACTCGGCCCAGGACCTAGGGGGGCGCGCCACGACCGCGATCGTGTGGAAAATTGAACGTAGAGGGCAACGTGGGCGACCCATAATCTCCAAGCCTGCTTGGCCATTCTGCGCTTCCAGGGTGCCAATACGCTCCGAGCTGTGCGTAAATGCAGCAGTCTCCATGGGGGAGAGTTTAGATTTGCGACGAGGAGAGCGGCCATGATGGATTTTAGTATTGGTAGTATTCTGGGGCGGAGTTTTTCCATTTTTGGAAAGAACATCGCTTCCTTCTTGGTATTGGGAGTGCTTCTGCACCTGCCTTCCATCTACATCGTCTTCGATCTGCTTGCGCAGATTGAGTCCGGTAACTGGGACGGCGAGACAAGCTTTCTTCCTCGACTGATCGGCCTGCTAAGTGGCCAATTGCTCGCCGCAACGCTCATCTACGGAACCGTCATGGAACTTCGTGGCATGCACGCCGGCGTAGGCAAGTGCATCCAAGTTGGTTTGGTTCGAGCACTGCCCGTTCTACTTACGGCCATTGTTGCTGGCTTAGCCATTGTTGTTGGCTTTGTGCTGCTCATTGTTCCCGGCATCATTGTGATGACAATTCTCTACGTGGCAATTCCGGTGGCAGTTGTCGAGCGCCCAGGAATCATGGCGAGCCTCTCGCGCAGCAGCGAGCTCACAAGCGGCTACCGCATGCGCATCTTTGGCCTGGTCTTCATCATCATGGGCGCCGCTGGCCTCATCAACTACCTAATCAGCAAGCAGGTCACCGAGGCATTCTTCGAGGATCCTTCGAGCATTGGCACCTTGCTCTACGCAGCAACGGGCATCGAAATCGTTGTAGCGATTTTGGGCGCCATTATCTCGGCTGTCGTCTACCACGACCTTCGCGCTATCAAAGACGGCGTGAACATCGACGAACTCGCTGCCGTCTTCGAATAGGCAGCGGCACTACTGCTTGGGAGAGAACTTGTCTTCGCGCTTTTTGCCGAAGAGCATTTTCTCCTCAAGCAGCGCTCGCTGGGCACTATAAAAGTCTTGCAAGAATCGGTTGTGATTGACTCTGTGCCCAGCAGGTGGCTTCCAGCCAATCTTGCGCTGGATCTTGCCACTAATGGTCTCCACCGCTTCGTAGCGGCCAATCTCTTCGTCCTTGCGTAAGAATTCTTCTAGCACCTGAAGCTCGTAGACTCCGTAGTGCGCGAGGTTCTCTGGTGAGAAGGTGTAGCCTTGTTTATTCGTTGCCGGGCTGGCTTCTTGCTGGGCCGCCGTCATGCCGCCAACGTTGTAGGTGCCGCGAACCACGCGAGTCGCCTCGAGGTCGGGCATGAGCACTGTCTTAGGGCTGAGCACGACCGTTGTGCCGGCAACCAAGTCGCCGATGCGAAGGTGATCTTTGTTAAAGAGCGGCAGCAACATGCAGCCAAGCACCCAAAGCACTGCCACAGCCTTTGCCCAGCCGGTGGCGCCGGGCCAAAGCATCTCGGGCGCGAGCAGGATGCTTAGCGGAATGAAGACTTCGACCTGGCGCATGAAGTTGCGCACAACAATAGCGTCGGCCGTAAGTTGACCACCGCTGCGATCGATAACCCGCATGCCAAAGATTCGCTTGCCAGGAGTTACCCCCGACCACTTGAGTTCAAAGAGCATGAAGTAGAAGTTGAGCAGCAAGAAGAAGAAAAGCTGCATCACGGTTCGCGCGTAACCCGCATCCGGATCGCTCCAGATAAGCGTGCCAAGCAAACTCATTAAGAAGATGGAGAGGCCGATGATGGCGCTATCGACAGCGAACGCGCCCGCCCGGTCGCCGCGATGGGCGAGTTCGAGATTGAGCTTGACGCCCTCGGGCGTTAGCAGCGGGCGCCTTAACTTGGAGTTTTTCTCGCGACCAAGCGATAGCGGGCTACTCATGCTGGCCTCCGCGTCCAACCCAGAGGAAGTAGTAGAGCCAAAATGTCGCCGTTACGCCCACTACAGTCCAGCGCCAAGGCACGCTGGTTACGGTTTGCCGAAAGACGCCTTCGATGAGACCGGCGATAAAGAGCATGATAACCGCGCCCAAAACCGCCGTGCCCGCGACGCGTCCACCGATGGCCAAGTTTTGTAAGCGCCGATGCCTGCCAGGGAAGATGAGCGCATTGGCCAGTGCAAGGCCACCGGCGCCGCAGAGGATGACTGCGAAAAGTTCTGTGACGCCGTGAGGCAAGAGCCAGGCCCAAAGCTCAAGCCCCAAATCCCGGTCACCGTAGAGCGCCAAAAACGCACCGAGGGTTAGGCCGTTGGTAAACATTAAATAGAGCACGGGAATGCCAAAGGCAAAGCCGAGGGCAAAGGCCATCATGCCGATGCGAGCGTTGTGGCTAAACAAGAAGCCGGCAAACTCGCTCAAGTGAGATGCCTCGTGATCGTTGTCGTAGAGCGCCGAACGAAGAAACTCGGTTGAGGCAGCCGGCGTGCGCCCACCTGCGTAGTCGTTTGGTACGAAGGTGTAGAAAAAGTCGGTGTCCTGCGAAACCAGTAGATAGGCCGTAATGACGCCGAGCGCCATACAGGCTGCAGAAATCAAGAGCGGCCACTTGAGCGCGCGAACAGCCCGCGGAAGGGAGACAAAGAAGTAGCCCCACAGGGCTTCGCGCAAGTGACGCTTGTTGCCGTATACGCACAGGTACGAGCGGGCGCATAGGCTCTCTAGGTATTCGACGAGATTCTTGTCGAGAGAAATACTGCGCGCAACGGAAAGCGACGAGAGTGCCGAGCGGTAGAGCACCGGCAAGCGGGCAAGTTCGGACGCGCTAAGCACGCCCACACCTTTCTTACCAACGCGCTCAACAAGCTCTTCAAGCTCCAGCCAATGCGGCTCGCGCTCGCTTCGAAAGGCATAACTTCGCAGCGGTGACGTAGCCTGGCTCATAGTAGCTCCCTGCGTTTGATGTCGAGGTAGTTGTTCACAAGCGACGCCGACACGTGCCCAGGGTGAACATCAAGGCAGTGAACGCCCAGGCGCTTAAGGCGCTGCATGACGAGTTCTCGCTCGCGCACAAGGTTGGCAGCGATAACTGCGCTGTGCATATCCGTCATCGTCTTTGGTTCGGCGAGTGCCATCTCGCTTAGGGTTGGATCTTGCGATGCGACAAAGACAACCAGGTGCTTGCGAACAAGCCTCTGCACGTTCTCCAGCATCAGCTCTGCGGTGATTGTGTCCACGAAATCGGTGAATAGGACGATAAGACTTCTTCTGTTAAGTCGCGTCGCAAGCTCGGCGAGACCAAGGGTGAAGTTTGTCTCCGAGCTGCGGTATTCAAGGTCTGACGATTGCCGGAGAATGCGATCAAATGTACGCACACCGCCTTGGGGCTTTGTAAACGATCGAACTCGTTCGTCAAAGGCAAACATACTCACTCGATCGCCAGTTCGAAGCGCAATGTAGCCAAGCATCAGCGCGCTGTTAATCGCGTGATCCAGCTTTGGCACATCGGCAATGGGTTGGCTCATCAGGTGGCCGGTGTCTAGGGCCAAGACAACCGGGTGGTTGCGCTCGGAGCGAAACTCTTTGGCCACCAAGCGCCGATGCCGGGCGGAGTGTTTCCAGTCGATGGCTCGGTGATCCATGCCAACCACGTATTCTCGCAGGGCATCAAACTCAGAGCCTTCGCCGCGCTTCTTGTCGATCTTGGTGCCGAACTGAGAATCGCGGCTAAAGAATCGAATTGCGGCTGTGCGAACCGCGGCGATGTTGGGAACCACCGCAATCTGCTCGTTGATGTCCTTGCGCAGCTGTCGGCTCGTGAGACCAAGCGGGCCAACCCAGCGAAGGCTAATGCTCTCAACCTCGGCGTTTCCCCGCCTCGTCGGCTTAAGAACAATAGGTAGAGGGGCAGCATCACCGGGCTCAAGTGTGTGCGTAAGCATAGGAATGGGCAGTAGCTGCTCACCCAAGTCGACAATCAAATCAAGTTGAATCGGCCGCTTCCAACCCTTGGTGATGATGCGCAGAGGCATCTCGTAGGAGGCGCCGATAAAGAGGCTATCGGGCAAGTCGAAGTCGAGTTTAATGCGCCTACGAGGAATACTTAGCAGCCAGTCAAAGGCCACCAAGATAACGCTGCCGCCCAAGAGCCCAAGCCACATGGTCCACAGCTCGGGCTTGATAAGCGCGCACAGCAGAGCAACCGGGCCACCGGCGAGAAATAGCAAGACTGCGCGAAGGGTTGGTCGCAACGATTATCTCGGGGCTGGGACCTGGGCGATGATTTGTTGGATAAGCCCACGAGCGGTTAGGCCCTCAAGCTCCGATGCCGGCGCCAGAAGAACTCTGTGACCAAGAGCTGGGGCGGCGAGCGCTTTCACATCATCGGGCAAGACAAAGTCGCGCCCCTGCAGCGTGGCATGCGCTCGTGCGGCGGTTGCCAGCATGGTTGCAGCTCGTGGCGATGCCCCCGAGTAGAGGGCAGGCGATTCGCGGGTGGCACGCACCACATCTACGATATAGGCAACAATGTCTTCGCTGAGCCGCACCTGGCCAACGGCCTGGCGCGCACCCATGATGAGCCCTAAATCGGCGATGGGCTGAAGGCCGTAGTCCTCAATGGTCGGGCTTGAACTCGAGTGCCCGTGGCGCATGACGATGCTCAGTTCGTCGGCTCGCGATGGGTAGTCGACAATCACTTTAAAGAGAAAGCGATCGAGTTGTGCCTCGGGGAGCGGGTAGGTTCCCTCTTGCTCGATGGGGTTTTGGGTCGCAATGACCATAAAGCCCTTGCCGAGGTCATGGTCGGTGCCATCGATGCTCACCATCCGCTCTTGCATCGCTTGCAGGAGGCAGGCTTGGGTCTTTGGCGGCGTGCGATTGATCTCATCGGCCAAAAGCAGCTGGGTAAAGATTGGGCCCTTGGTTAGCTGGAATTCGTTCTTCTGAAAGTTAAAGAGGTTGGTGCCAAGAACATCGCCAGGCATGAGATCTGGCGTGAACTGAACACGGCCAAAGTCGAGGGAGAGCGATGCGGCGAAAGCGCGCACAAGCAACGTCTTTGCGGTTCCCGGAGGACCTTCGAGAAGAACGTGCCCTTGCGATAGCAAGCTCACGAGCATTAGGTCCAAAGCCTCCGTCTGTCCGACGACGATGCGGCCGACTTGCTCGTGAAGGGAGGCGCGCAGGGTGCTAATGGTTTGCAGGTCCATGGAGGATTTCTTCTTTCCAGTGGTAGAGGTTTCGAGCCGACGCCAAGAGGGCGGCGCCATCGGGAGATTTCTGAGCGATGAGTTCGTCGATTTCTTTTGCGATCGAGGCCAGCGGTCGCTCGATCTTGCGATTGGCCTCGATGTTCTCGAGCCAACCGTAGAGCTGGGCAAGTGGCATGCCTTTGGGAGCGTGCAAATGCCTTGCAACCGCTTTTACGGTCACGCTTCGGTAGCGCGAGAGCGCAAGCCCCGAATGCCCGCCAAGGCGCATGAGGCGGGCCGTATTGCCGATGAGAAAGTCGGTGCCCTGCGCCATGATCGGACGCTTGCGAAGTGGGTTGCCAAAGCGGGCCGTACCGCTCCACACCAAGAGGATGACGCAGAGGAATACCTGGATCGTGACAAGGACAAAGGGCATCTCAAAGAGCGCTCTCCACATGCTGGGCTTTCGAAGGTAGCCGTGCAGGGTTTCATCGACGACCACCGACCGGCCACTTCGGGCGTAGTCGATGATTTGGGCCACCAGCAGCGCATTTTGGCCATTGTCCAGGCCGTGGTTGTTGAGGATATCTGGGTCGCTCAGCACGTAGATTTCTTCATCGACGAACTTGCCAAAGAGAATGCCTTCGTCGGTGGCGACGAGTGGTTCGATGAGCGATGAGCGCAAGAGTTGGGGAGCGACCAGGCTTGGCACTGCGGTGACAAACTGTTGCTCGTGCAATTTGCCAAGCCTGCGCGGGCGATTGAGCACGGCTTGCTCGTCGAGTAGCACAAGGGCATCGAGAACGTCATCGGTGTCTAAGAGTTCTACGGAGGCAAGTTTTGTTGGGTCGTCTTCGTCGGGCTCGCCCTGCCACTTTGGCAGCACAAGCAAAACCGCTCCGGCGCTGTGAATCATGTCATGCGCGTCTTGGCGATTGTCGTCGTGAACATTGGGTTCGAGTAAGAGCGCCAGCGCGTTGGAGGCCTTGGCGCCCGAGTCGTGCTGGCTCGTGAGCAGAGGGACGTCTAGCGAGCGCAGGTACTTGAGAAGCGCGTGGTGGCCTAGTGCCGAGCGCGAGTAGGTATTGTTATCGGCGGTTGGTGCCCGACCCACACCATCGCCAAAGATCGCCAAGCCAAAGCCAAAGAGAATTGAGAGCACGCCAACGGAGACCAGAAGGTAGAGAGTGCGCTTGGAGAACGCCCCAACGGTTTCTGTACCGAGTTCGCGCTCGTCTTCCTCTTCCTCGCGCCCAGGCTCAGTCATGCTGCGACCTCCTGCTTAACGTAGGCTCGTGCGAAGACTTCAAAGTGCTGCAGACACTTGGCATAGTCTTCGGCACCGGGGGCACTTCCGCGAAAGTGGCACAACTCGACAGCGCCAATTAGGCCGGTGAGTGCATCGTGAGCCGCTGGTGAGAGTTGCAAGGCCTCAAGAATTTCGCGGCTTGTTAGTGACGGCGCAAGAGGCTCGGCATAGGTGCGGCTAAGTTCCATTAAGGTACGCAAGAGCAGCGCGTGAATTGCTTCTCCGTATTGGGCTTGCTGGGCGAGCAATCTGGCATCCTGAAGCGGCGCCGAGACCACAGTATTCGAAGGCCCGCCCTCGAGCACCGATGCCTCAAGTTCCGCTTCTGCATCTGGCAAATACCCCAGAAATTCTCGTACGAACCAAAGCGCAAAGACCGCTGCCGCTACAAAGGTGAGAAGCCACAGAAGCATGTTGCTTATCGAGCCAAGTGCGGAGTTGCCGCGCTCGTTTCGCTCACGGGGAGCACGGCGCTTTTGCCACCGCGCATTCGGGTCCTCGCGGTATTGCCGTCTTCGAGTTCCATCCGAGTTCACGCCAAAGGGCAACTCGTTTTGGTAGTGCGAGCCTTTGTAAACGCGCTCGGTAGCCTGCTTCGCCGCCTCTGGACTTGGTCCAGTAGCAGCGAGACTTATGGCGAGAGTGGCGAGAAAACTGAGCATGCTTGCTACGGAATACGCTGGCCTTTGCGATCGAGCAGCACGGGCGCACCGAGTCCGAGTTTTTCTAGACCCGCAAGCTGTGTTTCCCCATCTCCCACGACCACCACGATCATGTCATCAATTGGGAGAAGTTCGCCAACGTCTGAGTGCACGTCTTTCAGAGTAAGTTTCGCAAGCTCGGCACTCTCTTTGGCAATGAAGTTCTTTGGCAGGGCGAAACGACTCATCGTCTCAAGAACCGCCAACAAACCACCTAGGGTCTCGAATCTGCGAGTATTGCCCTTGCCAATGAGGTTCTTCGTCGTCGCCAGATCGGCTTCGCCAAAGGTCTGTGCGTAGTTGCCGATTAGCTCCTTAAAGATCTCTAGGGAAGGCAGGGTGACATTGCTTCGCACCTGCGAGGTCGCAACAAAGGCGCCGGGGTAGTGCGCACGCTGTACCGACGAGTAGGCACCGTAGGTGTAGCCCTTGGCGATTCGCAGGGTTTGGGTGAGGCGAGCGCTGGAGCCCGCGCCGAGTCGATTGTTGGCCACAGTGAGCCGGTAGAAGCGCGGATCGTCGCCCGGGATGGTTGCCCGCCCCATGTAGAGCACCGATTGCTTGGCGCCTGGCATGTCGATAAAGAAGAGCCGAGCCGAAGTCTTGGCCAGTGCCGGAAACGGGGCAGCAGTGGCATCTTCGCCCTTCCAACCGGCGTCGAGGGAGGCTAGGGCAGAGCTAACTTCGGCAGCCGCAATGTCGCCGACCACGTGAAAGGTCGCGTGGCCAGGCGTCATGTACTTCGCATACCAGCGTTGCAGGTCGGCAAGAGTTAGGGCCGCTACCGTGGACGCCGTGCCTCCCAGAGGCTGCCCAGCAACGTGAGTCTCGCCATAGAGCCTGCGAAAGAAGGCATTGCGTGCGACTGCGCGGGCATTGCCGCCAAGCTCCTCAATTCGGGCAAGTCGTTGCGACTTTAGCCGCGCAAACTCTGCCGTATCCCACCTTGGCTCGAGAAGCATCTCCCGAAGGAGTTCGATGGTCGGCTCGAAATTCTTCTTAAGAGTTTTACCATATACGCGGATGCTCGTCGGGCCACCTTCGATGCGCAGCGTAGAGCCAAGAAGGTCGATCGCATCTTGAAGCTGTGCCGGTGTTTTGCTGCGCGTGCCCTCGTTCATAAGATCCGCAGTAAGCACCGCCGCGCCAAGGGTTTTCGCCGAATCAAAACGCTGGCCACCGTCGATTCGAAGGGAAAACTCGACGACCGGCAACTCGCGATGCTCCATGCCAAGGATTGCGATGCCGCCAGCGGTCTTGGCCTCCCAGCTCTCGGGAATGTTCGCAACCGGCAACGGGCCAAGCGCAGGCTGCGACCTATCGTGCTTGCTTGGCGTGCGTTCAAAATCGTCGGCGTCCGTCTCGACAAAGTCTTTCTCGGCGCCAGCAATGATCTCCTCTTCTTTGACCGGGGCAGGGCTCGAACCCTGCAGAGCCAAAGCTGGGTGGGCTTTGGGGACAAAACTTGTGATGATTGCCGGCTTGCCCTTGATGTACTTCTCGTAGACGCGCATGAGGTCGGCAGGAGTTAGTGCATCCACCCGCGCCCGCTCTTTGTGCATGTACATCGGGTCTCCAGCAAATTCCTGGTCGATGCCAAGTTTGAGCGCCCGGTCCAAAACGCTCGCAATGTCGCTGTAGAAGGCTGTTTCGTGCCCTGCCTTGTAACGCTGCAGGTCTGCATCGCGAATGCCTTCGGTCTCAAATCTCTTCATCGCAGCCGCAATCGAGGCGTAGACCGCATCGAGGTCAACTCCGGGATTGGCCCGAACTCGGATGGTAAATGTTCCTGCGAGTTCTCCCGAGTCTTGATACGCCGAGACCGATGAGCTGAGCTTCTCGTCCATAACCACCGTCGTAAAGAGTGGTGCGGTTTTTCCGTTGGCCAGAATTTCTCCTAGCGCGGTTAGCGCGAATGAATCATCGTGAGACTGCTCGACAGTTGGCAAGGTTAAGCGAAGCTCTGCCGTCTTTGCGAATGTGTCCAGGTGCGAGAGTCGTTTCTCGGCCGCGAGTGAAACCGGCATCGGCGCCATATCCTCGACGGCGGGGCCAGCGGCAATCTCTCCAAACCATCGCTCCGTCATCGCCTTGGTCTCGGCAACGTCGATGTCGCCCGAGATCACAAGCGTCGCATTCGCGGGAACGTAGTACGTCTTGTAGAACTCGCGAACATCATCAAGCGTCGCGTTCTGCAAGTCTTCCAAGTCGCCAATCACTGTCCAGCTATACGGATGCTCTGCAGGGTAGAGCGCTTTGCGAATGACGTGGCCGGTGTGTCCATAGGCGCGATTGTCGACGCGTTGCCGCTTCTCGTTCTTTACAACTTGCTTCTCGCGCTCGAGTGTTCCGCCTTTGACGGTGTTGATCATGTAGCCAAAGCGATCCGAGTCGATCCACATAAGCGTTTCGAACGCGTCTTTGGGAACGACTTCGTAGTAGATGGTGGCGTCTTCCCAAGTGCCACCATTGCGCGTTCCGCCAAGCTCGGGAATCATCTTTCGGTTCGCGCCCATCGGCACGTTCTCCGAGTTGTTAAACGACATGTGCTCGAAGAAGTGTGCAAAGCCGGTTCGCCCTGGGCGCTCGCGACTTGAGCCCACGTGCACCACCGTTGCCATAGCGACAATCGGGTCACTGGCGTCTTTGTGCAAAATGACCGTGAGGCCATTTGCCAAGCGATAGCGCTCGTATTCAAGTGAGAACTCGCCCGGCTTGGCGCCCGAAGAACTCTGTGCAGTTGAACCCAGGGCAGTTGAACCCTGTGCAGTAGAGGACTGCGTCGTGCGACACGATGCCAGGGCGAAGATGAGAAGTAACGGGAGCGTGGCGCGATTCACACAGAGGATCTACCACGTAGTGGCAATTCGATAGCTTGTGCCGGGCCGGTTGGCACAAGTTTTCGAGTAGAGATGCCTAGCGGCAGCTGTTCTCTACCAGCTGCCGGTATTGGGCATCGAAAGCCACGGCTCCGCAGGCTCTAAGGTCTCGCCCTCCTGCAACAGCTCTACGGAGATGCCATCTGGAGAGAGGATAAAGGCCATATGACCATCGCGCGGTGGGCGATTGATTGTGACGCCCGCATCCATCAGAGACTGGCAGGTCTCGTAGATGTTTTTCACGCCGTAGGCCAGGTGTCCAAAGTTGCGCCCGCTTGTGTACGGCTCTTTCTCATCCCAATTGTGGGTGAGTTCCACTTCGGGAGCTCCGGCCTCCGTGGCCAAATAAATGAGCGAGAAGCGACCCTTCTCCGAGTCCTTGCGGCGCGTCTCTTTGAGACCGAGTTTGTTGCAGAAAAAATCAAGTGCGGCGTCAAGATCGTAGACGCGAATCATTGTGTGCAAATAGCGCATGATGGCTATGTACCGCCGCCAAGCTTTCCATGTCCACCTCTCGTCGTGCGGCTGCTACTGTGCGCGCATGTCCAGACTCGCGAAATCATGGCTACCCATTGCGCTGTGCAGCGTTCTCGGTGCGAGCGCTTGCACAAGCGGCGACGACGGCAACGCCAACAGCTGCGACCCAGGCAACGAGTGCGATGAGCAAAGCGATGCACAGCAGAGCGATGATGGCGGCGTTTTAGATTCTGCAGATGCGGCGCAAAACGCCATTTGCGACACCCTGGGAGACTTTCCAATCGCGTGGATTTCCGGTGGGCCGGATTGCGGCGTGGAACCCGATATCCAAGTTCACAAGCTAAACGACGATACCTACATCCTTCGCCAATCTCTGTGCACCAGCGGTGAAGCGCCTTTCCTCTACCTACTCTTTGGTGAAGACAAGGCGCTTCTCGAAGACACCGGTGATGGCGGCATTGATGTTGTGAGTGCGGTGCAGGCCATTGTCTCCGAGCGCGAAGCAGCAGCAGGCCACGACATCGAACTCATCGTCGTAAACTCGCATGCCCACGGCGATCACGTGCGCGGCAACCAAGCATTTCAAAACGCCGGCGCCACCGTGGTTGGTGCCAGCCAATCCGCCCTCATCAATTTCTTTGGCATGTCTTGGCCTCGGCAAGTTGCGACCTACGACCTCGGCTCACGTTTGGTCGACATAGCGGGCATTCCCGGTCACGAGAACAATCACATCGCCATGTACGACCATCAGTACGGCATGCTGCTTACCGGCGATACGCTGTACCCCGGCCGTCTCTTCATTAATAATTTTTCTGAGTACAAGGCTTCGATCGACTTCTTGGTCAATTACAGCGCCGACAAAGAGCTGTGCGCGATTCTCGGTACCCACATCGAGCTTTCGACCACACCTGGCGACGACTACGAGTTTGGTGTTGACCATCATCCCAATGAGCGGGCCCTCGAACTGGACAGGGCTACCCTCCTTGAGCTACAGGCGGCCATTACCGCGATGGGCAATACCGCCGTTCGGGAAACCCACGACAACTTCATTATCTTCCCAATCTAAATGTCAGTCCTAATTGCAGAAGACCTGCACAAGAGTTTTGGTGCCCAAGTTGTTCTCGAAGGGGTTGGCATTGTGCTGCAACCTGGTGAGCGCGTTGGTTTGCTTGGCATCAACGGATCGGGCAAGAGCACACTGGCCAAGATTTTGGCTGGCGAGTTGGTGCCAGACTCGGGCGAAGTTCGACGCGCCAAGAACATTAGCATCAGCTACTTTGCCCAAGAGCCCAATCTCGATCCAACAAAGACGGGCCGCGAAGTGGTTGCCGAGGGCTTGGGATTGTGGAAGACGGCGCACGAGCGCCACGAGGCGATCTCGGAAGAGCTCACCGGTGCAGGGGAAGATCGCCTAACAGCGCTTCTCGCCGAGCAGCACCAATGCGCTGCAACCATCGAGCGGCTTGGCGGCTGGGAGCGCATGCACCAAGTCGAGCGCTGCCTTGAGCACATGGGCGTAACTCGGCGCGACGCCTTAACCTCCGAGCTCTCGGGCGGCGAGAAACGCCGCGTGGCACTCGCTCGTCTCTTGGTCTCCCAGCCCGATCTAGCCATTCTCGATGAGCCGACCAACCATCTCGATGTCGAGACCATTCAGTGGCTGGAAGAGGAGCTTGTAAACAACTTTAAGGGCGCACTGCTCTTTATTACTCACGATCGCTACATGCTCGACCGGGTCGCACAGCGCATTGTCGAGATCGATCGCAACGATACCTACTCGTACCTCGGAGGTTGGGAAGCCTATCTCGAGGCAAAAGCCGAGCGCGCGTCTCACGAAGCTCGCACCGAGGCCAATCGCCAAAACTTTTTGCGCACCGAACTCGAGTGGCTTAGCCGCAGCCCACAAGCTCGGACGACCAAGCAAAAAGCTCGCATCAAGCGCGTTGAAGGCGTTCGCGACGAGGGCGGTCCAAAGGAACATCAAACGGCTGCCAAGCTGGCAATTCGCGAGACGCGCACCGGGCGCACCATCATCGACATCAAAGGCCTTGGCCTTGAACTCGGTGGTAAAAAGCTAATCAACAACTTGGACTTGTTCTTAGCGAAGGGCGATAGAATCGGTGTCCTGGGCCGTAACGGAGCAGGTAAGACATCACTCTTTCGCGCCATCTTGGGGCAACTCGAGCCAACCAAGGGCAGCATCACCTTGGGCGAGACGATGAAGGTCGGCTACTTTGAGCAAGCTCGCGCAAACCTCGAGCCCGAGGAAAGCATCTTTGAGAACGTCATCGGCAACCGCGGTGATGTGCAAATGGGCAACGAGCGCATTACCAACTATGCCTATCTTGGCCGCTTTCAATTCGACCGCAAGCGCGCCCGCGATAAGGTAAAACTCTTATCGGGCGGCGAGCGCGCACGCGTCGCTCTGGCAAAGATGCTTATCGAGCCTGTGAACTTGCTCTTGCTCGACGAACCAACCAACGACCTCGATGTAGCGACGCTTAGCTCGCTCGAAGACATGTTGGTAACCACCGGAGCGACGGCGATTGTCATCACCCACGATCGCTACTTTCTAGACCGAATCGCGACGTCGATTTTGGCCTTTGAAGGCGATGGCAAAGTGACCCGATACGCCAGTGCCCACCAAGCACTTACCGCGGCTCAGAAACCCAAGGGGGCCAACAAGGCTGCGGCCAAAGCAGCTGAGCCCGAGCCCGAAAAGCCGGCAGCCAAAGCCGATTCAAAGGCGACGAAGCTCACCTTCGCCGAGCGCATCGAACTCGATGGAATTCTCGATCGCATCGCCGATTGCGAAACCAAGGTCGAGGCTGTAGAGACCGAACTCGCAAATCCAGCCGATGGTGCCGACTTCGCCGAAATCGGCAAACGGCTGCATGCCGCCCAAGCCGAGCTTGAAGGCGTCGTCGAGCGCTGGGAGTTTCTGGAGTCGAAGCAGTCGGGCGATGCCTCATAAGGTGCCGAAAACACCGAAGACGAGGTCGAACACCGACTTTATGTGAGATTTCCGCAGGTTGTGGGCCAGGTGTGTAGTGCAGGCACATTCTGCGTGGTAACATTTTCAGCCTCATGGCAACTTCAGATAAGCGCAAACAGTCTTTGTACTTCCCCGAGGAAATGCTCCTTGAGATCAAGGCAGAGGCGCAACGTCAAGACCGCTCGCTGTCCTGGATCGTGCAAAAGGCTTGGAAACTCGCCCGCACAGAGATCGCCAAGTACCCAAGTGTTAATGACATCGAAATCGCTGGCGACGACGACGAGCGCGGCCGCGAAGAGTAGCTTCGAGGATTGAGCAATGGCTGCTGTTTACGACCTCTTTGAGGTGCTGTGGCGAGACTACCTCGCGATGACTCCCCAGGCTGAGCAGGTCGCCCAGCTGCTAAAGAAGCGCGGCGATGTGATCATTAACGACCACATTGCCCTGCGCACCTTTGCCCACGACCGAGTCGACATCGAAGTGCTCGATCGGGCATTTGTCGATGGTGGCTACGAACCCATCGAAAGTTATGAGTTTAAGGACAAGCACCTTGTGGCTTGTCACTACGAGCACGCCGAACCCGGCATGCCCAAAGTCTTCATTTCGTCCCTCTTAATCGACGAGTGCAGCCAAAACCTGCGAGACATTGTGCACTCTCTGGTGGGGCAAATTCCCAAAGGGCTTGAGGCCGACTGGCGCTTCGCCGCTTCGGGGCGCACCTGGGCTGTCGACTCCAAAACGTATCGCGCCCTTCTCGAAGAGAGCCAATACGCAGCCTGGCTGGCCGCATTTGGCTATGTAGCCAACCACTTCACCATTGCCGCTCACAAGCTAAAGACCGTCACCTCGCTCACCGAGCTAAACGACCTCCTAGTCGCAGCTGGGTTGCCACTCAACGATACCGGCGGGCGCATCAAAGGCTCGCCAGCGGCTGGCCTCGAGCAAAGCTCGACACTTGCCGCCTCGATCAACGTCAAATTCTCGGATTGCGAAGAGAGCATTCCCTCGTGCTACTACGAGTTTGCCTACCGGCATCCAAAGGCCGATGGTTCGCTGTTTCAGGGCTTCATCGCAGACTCGGCAACGAACCTCTTCACCAGCACAGATCGCAGCGTTGGTGAAGAGGTCAGCTAAAAGATCGAGATTTTGGGGATTTAGCGGTCAACTCCCACCCCACTGTGTCCGAAACTCTCTCTATGGCCAGGAGTGCATCGGTGTACGGTGCTCCCGTTATGGGAATTGACGACGACAGCGAGGCGCTGGATGTCAACTTCTGCGCGGATTGCGATCCGCACCTTGCTCGGGCTCTGCGCGAGCAGTTCGAGAGTGCCCTCTCCGCGACGTTCTGCTCGGCAGTCATCCTTGGCGTCGACCTGATTGGGGCGCCTGTAGTCGCTCGTCTCGGTGTCGGGGCCGACGACTGTGAAGCGATTGTCGCTTCGGGATTTGGCACTCAGCAAACCATCGTCGAGGATTTTGAGAATGACCCGAGAGTGCCCACGACCTGGCGCGGGCGTGGCTTTCTGGCCAGCCTTAGCGTGCCCGTAGAAGTGCATGGCCGGTCGGTTGGCGTGTTTCACTTGCTCGATACCAAGGCGCGCGACTTTACCGAGGCGCACTGCGAAGCGGCTGCCGACATTGCCTACATTATTGGCAAGCGCCTAGAAACCTTCTTAGGGCCCGAGAGGGAAGAGCGCCGAGAATCTCTAATGTGCCGAGCCGTCTCGCCAGCCTTTGCCGAGCTTCGCAACGCACTTGTGCCGCTTAACTTGGGCACCTCCGATTTGCGAATTGTCGCAGCGGATCTAGCGCCCGTCATCTCGAAGCTCGCAGGTTCAACCAAGGAGGAGGACACTGCGGCCACCGTGGCGTTCGAGGATTTGGTTGCGCTAATCGATGAAATCTCGCGCGCCGCCACTCGGGTTCGCGAAGTCGTGATGGTGGTCGAGGATATGTGGGGCGAGGGCGGGCGTGTCTTGATGCTAGGAGAAATTCTTACTACAGCCGCAGGGCTTGCATTGCATTCGACGCGCCTTGTCGGTGGTGTTGTAATGCCTGCTGTGTCCTCTGGTCATTCGATCGTTGGGCGCCGGTCTGTTGCGGTCTCGGGATTGAGCTTGTTGCTCTCTCGTGCAGCCGAAGCCAATGCCAGTGGCGTAACCGTGGTGACTCCACTGGATGTGCAAGTTCGCGAAGAGGCCGAGTTCTTTGCTGTACACGTCACAGGCGAGAACCTGGATAAAGACAAGCTAGAACTGATTGCAGCCGAAGTCGACGACCTGCTGCTTGGCGATGACGATCTGCAAGTGGCACTCGAGGGAGCCGCGTTGTGCTTCCGCTTTACTCGCGCGTCTTAGGTGCTCGCCTAAATGCTCGCCTTTGGCGTCTTAGGACACGAGGCCGGTCCCGCCAAGATTCCCAATCGGCGCGCAAAAAGCCCACCATCGTTTGTCGCTGTTCCAATCACCCAAACTTTGTAGCGGGGACCAGCAATCCGAGGGATCGCGAGCGGACCGCGAAGCGGGAGACGAGAGCCATCGCTCACAAGTACCAATTCGCCGTCTTCTTTATAAACGCAGCCAACCTTAGGCGGGCCCTCGCCAGCAATGTCGAGGATTTCGTAGCGTCCGTTTTCGATTTGAAACTTCTGCCCTTCGAGGCGATTCACTTCGGCCGCAAGCTCGGGGGCCTCGAGCAAGGCACCGACGGGCGCGCTCCAAAGATGAAGTGCGACAGCGGCTCCGACAATCGCGCCTAGCAAATCGCGCCTAGCGTCGCGAAGTAGTCGCGGAGCAAGAGTAGGGCATCAACTTCGAGCGGCTCAAACTGCAATCCCATGCCGCCTGCGTGCGAGGGTGAGCTGTCACACACCCAACGAACTTCGGCATGCAGGATAAGCTCGTTCGCTTGGCCGGGAACCTGGATGCAAACTTCCAAGGCTTGGCCAACCGTTTCTGGATGCTCGCTGCGGACGAAGGCGCCACCAACGCCAATGTTCGATGTCACGCTGCTCACTTGGGCTAGTCCAAGTTGAGTCTCCTCGCCATCGGCACGCCGGTAGAGCACGTCGATTCGACGTCCAGCCTGAGATCGGCCTCGAAAGTGGTTGCGTCTCTCGCCTTCAATGCTCATTGAATTGCCTCTAAATTCACTCAACTGCCTGAGAAGACTAGACTAACCCAAGCGGGGCTCAGAGCAAAGGGTTTGACCGTTGGACGCGTGGGGAGTAGGGTGCGGCCGCTGTGAAGATGCATTTGATAGGGATTGGGGGGACGGGCATGGGGGCCCTTGCTGGGCTATTGCATGCCTCAGGTCACGAAGTTCGTGGCTCGGATGGGCCCATCTATCCGCCGATGAGCGACCAGCTTGCGGCTCTCGGCATCAACATCGCCGAAGGCTATGCACCTGAGAATCTCGATTGGCAGCCGGACTTGGTCGTCGTGGGCAACACCTGCAAGCGCGACAATCCCGAGGTTGCCGCAGCGCAAGCGCGAAAGCTTTCGCTCTCTTCCCTCCCAGAGGTTCTAGGAGAGCGTCTCTTAGGCGAGCGCGAGCCGATTGTCATTGCGGGAACCCATGGCAAGACAACGACCTCCGCGCTTATGGCGCACCTGCTGATCGTCGCCGGGCGTGACCCGGGAGTCTTTGTTGGTGGTGTCCCACAAAACCTCGGCCAGGGCTGGCGGCTTGGCAAAGGCTCAGAGTTTGTCTTGGAAGGCGATGAGTACGACTCGGCATTTTTTGACAAGACCTCGAAGTTTCTCCACTACAAGCCCAAATTCGCAGTCCTCACTTCGGTCGAGCTCGATCACGTCGACATCTTTGCGTCGATGGACGAGGTGCGGGAAACGTTTCGCAAGTTCGTAGCTCTTCTGCCAAAGGATGGTTTTTTGATGGTTGCGGATTCGTCGCCCGATGCAAAAGCGATTGCAGAAGAGTGCCCAGCATCCGTCGAGCGCTACGCCGTAACGCATGGCAAAGTCGATAGCGAGGTTCCATGGACGGCCAAGCTCGAGAGCATGAGGCCTTCTGGCCGTTGCCGCTTTGATGTCTATCGCTTTGGCGAACTTTTTCAGCGCTGCGAGATGCTGCTAAGCGGTCGTCACAACCTTGAGAACGCCCTTGCGTGCATTGGAATCGCAAATCACATAGGAATCTCGAAGGCGCACATTGCTAGGGCTTTTGCGAGTTTTTCTGGTGTTGCTCGAAGGCAGACGTTTCGCGGCTTAGCGCAGGGCGTGACAGTTATCGAGGACTATGGGCATCACCCATCGGCCATCGCCTTAACCTTGGAAGGCTTGCACCGAAGGTTCTCGGGGCGGCGCCTTGTTGCCGTCTACGAGCCAAGAACCGCGACCTCAAGGCGCAAGACGTTTCAGCAAGAGTTTGCTGCAGCCTTCGCCAACGCCGACGAACTGGTGGTTGGCGATCTGTACGCACCCGACGCTATCAAGGAAGAAGACCGCTTTGATCCGGCGAGACTCGCCCGCGAAGTGCATCAGGACGGAACGCCTGCCACGTGCATCAAAGATGTCGCTGGTATTGTGCGACACGTGACCGAGTCGGTTCGGCCTGGTGATGTGGTGGTGGTCTTTACGACCGGCGCCTTTGAAGGAATTATCGACAAGCTTCTCGCCGCCCTTGGTGATGCCATGGTGCCCGCTCATCGCAGTCACCTTGCGTCCATCGTCGCACTGCTCAAAGAACTATCCCTGGATACGCAAGATTTAGACGAAGAGAAAATGTCTGAGTTCTTGGCTCTGGAGAACGAGAATGGCGTAATGGGCTGTGTTGGTCTCGAAGTCTTTGGAGATGATGCAGTTCTTCGCTCGCTCGCTGTTGCTCCTGCAGGACGAGGAATTGGCTACGGCTGGATGCTCGCGGATACCGTCATCAACTTGGCGCGCTTTCGCGGAGTAAAGCGGCTCTACCTTGTTACCGCCGAGGCAAGTGACTTCTTCGCCGCAAAACACGGCTTCCGAATCGTCGACCTCTCGACCGCACCAACCGCGGTAACAAACTCCTCGACCTTTTCACGTGGCGATTTGCTCGTGCCCATGCGTCTCGACCTATGAGCGAGGTCAGCTCCGAGCACCTCGAGTTCCTGAATATCGCCAAAGCGGTAGGGCGCGAGGCAGCCGAGCTTCTGAGGGACGCACAGTCGGAGATTGGTGAAATTCGTACGAAGAGTACGGACCGCGATCTTGTGACCAAGTGGGATACGCGCACCGAGGAACTCATCATCGCAAGCCTCGCCAAGCGAGCGCCGGGAATCGCAGTTCTCGCCGAAGAGAGCGGCGGTCATGGTGATACCAAAGCCGATAGGTGCTGGGTTATCGATCCGATCGACGGCACGGTTAACTTTGCCCACGGTGTTCCCTTCTTTGGCGTCTGCATTTCGTTAGAAGAGCGCGGCCAACCTGTTGCGGGCGTGGTGAACGCCCCGGCCTTGGGGTGGACCTTTAGCGCCTGCAAAGACGGCGGCGCCTTCATGGAGATGGCTGGCACCGAGCGCGCCATTGGTGTGAGCAAGACCGCAGAGCTTAGCCGTTCAATGCTTGCCTCCGGCTTTCCTTACGACCGTGCTGTGACGCACCACAACTTTGCCCAGTGGGAACACTTCCTCACCAAAGCCGGCGCCAGTAGGCGTTTTGGCGCTGCCTCGCTCGACCTCTGCATGGTGGCCCGAGGCTGGCTGGACGGCTATTGGGAGACGCGTCTCTCGCCTTGGGATCTCTCGGCCGGTGCACTAATTGTCTTGGAGGCCGGAGGTTGCGTGACAGGCATCACCGGCGAGGCTTTCTCATCAAGATCGGGGCATGCGATCGCCTCAAACGGTGTTATTCATAAGGAGATTCTCGCCGAGATGGCCGTCGTCGGGGCTCCGAAAATCTGAAGTTCCCACCAGGAATTCCCCAGAGTATGAAATCTGCATTCATGAAACTCGCAATCGCCTCCATCGCCCTCGCCCTTGTTCTAGCAACGCTGCCGGGTCAAGCCTCGGCGCAAAGCGAAGCGTCGCCAGCGCAAAAGCGCGTCGATGTTGAAGCGGTGCAAGGTGTTCTTGCCGTTCGAAGCCTAGATGGCTGGCTGCTTACCGACGCCAAAGGCAAGAACTCGATTGCTGTCGAGTTGGTGGTTCCCGAGGCACCAACCACAAGGCAGTGGTTCTACTTTATCCCCTCGTTTGGCCAACCCAGCATCTTGGTTCACAAGAGCGAAATGTCGGCATTCGAGAACGTGCCCGGCACCAAGATTGAGTACAGCGGCTATCGCGATCTCAAATCGGGCTTGCGAACTCTTCTGGGAAGCGCGTCCAACATTGCGATGGAGTACGCACCCAAATCTGGCATTGCCAGTCTCACCCGAGTCGACTCGGCCACCGCCGAGTTGGTTCGCAAAGGTGGCGTTACCATCACCTCCTCTGCAGACCTCGTTCAGCTCACCAAGTCGCTTTGGGGGCCCGATGGACGCGTGTCTCACTACGTTGCCGTTCACCACCTAACAAAGCTTCGCGACGAAGCACTTGTCTTTGTTGCCGAGAGAGTTGCGAATAAGCGCCCAGTGAGTGAGCACGATGTTGCGGCGTTTTTAGAGAACGGCTATCGCACTAGAGGCATGCGCGGCACGGTCTCGGTCGCCATCGGCGGCAACACCGCAAAGCCAAACTACGTTGCCAGTGTTCGCTCCTCTCGTGCCATCAAAGAGGGGCAACTCTTGGTCTTGCGCCTCACTGGTGCCCTTATCGATAGTGATCGCTCCATTCATGCGAGCCTTAGTTGGGTTGCCTATGTTGGCGAAACCGTTCCCGAGCGCTTTGAGCGAGTCTTTACCGTTGTCTCCGGTGCGCGCGATGCCACCATCGCCTTCATTCGCGATCGCACTAGCAAGCGTCGGCTCCTAAAAGGGTTCGAAGCCGATCAACAAGCGCGACAAGAAGTGGGCAAGGCTGGTTTGGCATCGCGCTTTCTGCACAGCACAGGTCACTCGCTCGATACCTCGCTTCTTGGCGATGGCGCCAATCTCGACGATTTCGAAAGCCACGATACGCGCACACTTGTGGTGGGTTCTGGTTTTACCGTCGGCCCAGGCGTCTACGTGCCTGGCGACTTTGGCATTCAAACAACCGTCGATGTTCATCTGGTGCAAGGAGGAGTCGAAGTGACAACTCCTGTGCAGGCCCGAATCACGCCGATCTTGTAGGCCGAGCCCAATCGCTTGGGCCCTGGACTGCCCGCAGAGGCCAATTGCCCCTAAGATTGGGGCTATGCTCATCGCACAGATTTCCGACACGCATGTTGTGCCCACAGCTTGCGAGAAGGGAAAACTCATGAGGACCGAAGAGCACCTGCGCACGGCAGTTGCTCATCTCCTGGCTCTGCGCCCAAGGCCCGATGTTGTTCTCATCTCGGGCGACTTGGTCGAGGATGGAACGCGAGAAGAGTACGAGTTATTCGCAGAACTTCTCGCGCCGCTCAAAGCGGAAATTCCGATTTACCTTGCGCCGGGCAACCACGACGAGCGCGAAGCCATGCGCAGCGTCTTGCGCGATCACGGGTACGATTATCTGCCAACCGAAGGTCCGCTGCAGTACGCCGTCGACCTTGGCGAGTTGCGCCTGCTCAGCCTTGATACGGTCGTGCCAGGGGAGCCCGGTGGGTACCTCTGCGAAGAACGCTTAGCGTGGCTCGATGCGCAATTGGCAAAAGATGCGCGCCCAACTCTAGTCATGCAGCATCACCCGCCGTTTCTCACCGGGCTTGTGCGCATGGACGGCATGGGGCTCTCGAACGTCGATGATGAGGCCAAGGTGATTGCAAAGCACAGCAATGTTGTTCGCGTGCTAAGCGGCCACTTGCACCGCAGCATTAGCAGCGCGTTTTCTGGAACCATTGCCATGACGGCGCCAAGTTGTGCCCACGCTGTCGAACTCGACTTGCAAACCGAAGGGCGACTTGCAGTTGTGCAAGAGCCACCCGCTGCGTCGGTGCACCTTTGGAAGGACGACAATCTGGTTTCGCACACAAGCTACATCGGAGACTACGGCCCTCCCTATGTCATCGCCGAGTAGCAAAGTCGCTGCGGTCATTCTAAACGGTGGCCGAGCGCGGCGAATGCAGGGCCTCGACAAGGCTCGGCTCGATGTTGGTGGCCAGCGCATCGCCGACACCCAATTGGCTCTGCTCCAGAGTCGCTGTGCTCCGCTGGCGATGGTAGTGGCGGATGCATCGCAAACCGAAGGGCTCGCCATCGAAGCCATTTTCGATAGGGTCGGAGGGCAGGGGCCGCTCGATGGAATCGCCGCCGCACTGGCGTGGAGCCCGACGCCGTGGGTCTTGGTGCTGGCTTGCGATATGCCCGAAGTCCACCCAGAGCTGCTCGACCTGCTTCTGGGCGCGCGCGATACCCAGCACGACATCATCGCGATGGCGCCGTCTGGGCGCGTCCAGCCACTGCTTGCCCTCTACCACCGACGCCTCTTGCCTGTGCTCGATGCCAGGCTCGCTGCCGGCGAGCTGCGGGCCACAAGTCTTCTGCAAGAGCCGCCCGCTGGAGTTGCTGTGCACTTCCTCGACGACGAGGCGATTCTGCGGATCGACCCAGAAACCAAGTCGTTTCGTAACCTTAACCGACCCGAAGATCTTTCCCAAAGCTAGCCGGCAATCGAGTATGGTCCGCGCCCCATGCGGATTGGCAGCATTGAAGTAAAGACCCCTGTGCTCTTGGCACCCATGGCAGCCGTTACCGATCTGCCATTTCGAACCGTTGTCGAAGAGTTTGGAGTCGGGCTTACGATCACCGAATTTCTAAGCGCTGATGCGATCAAGCACGGCGATAGCAAGACCACCGATAAGATGACGCCCAGCCTCAATGGCCGGCAGTTTGGTGTGCAGATTTTTGGGCGCACCGATGAGGCGATGATTCAAGCGGCCGAGTTGGCTGTGAGCATTGGTGCATCGCTTGTCGACATCAACATGGGTTGCCCGGCAAAGCGCGTCGTCGCGGGAGCCTGTGGTTCGGCACTCATGCGCGAGACGGCGCTTGCCCAGCACTTGGTTCGCATTGTCGATGAGGCCGTTGGCCCAAACGTCGCGGTAAGTGTGAAGCACCGAGCGGGTTGGGATAATGCTGAGATCAACGCGCCTGAGTTTGCCTGCGCCATGGTTGAGGCTGGAGCAAAGCTCATCACCGTTCACGGCCGCACTCGCAAGCAGGGCTTCACCGGCAAGTCCTCCAACGAAATCATTCGCCGCGTGCGCGAAGAAGTTCCTTCGCATATTCCGGTTGTCGGCAATGGCGATGTGGTCGACGTGCCAAGCTTCTTGCGCATGCGCGAAGAGACCGGCTGCGACGCGGTCATGATTGGCCGAGGCGCACTTGGCAACCCATGGCTCTTTCGATCGATCAAAGCGGTCACCGAAGGCAAAGTCGATCCAGGAGTGCCGAGCATCGAAGAGCGCTACGACGTGTTCAAGCGTCACATCAGCCACATCCTCGAGCTTAAGTCGGGCCCAAAGGTGCTGCACGAAGTGCGCAAAGCCGCCGCCTGGTACGCCAAAGGCTATCGCGGCTGCAATGCGCTAAGGCAGCGAGTCTGGAAGATCGAAGGCGCCGAAGACGTCCTCAAAGAGTGCAGCAACTACTTTGAAGACCTCATCACGTCTCGCGTCGCGTAGCGCAGTGGCGCCAAACGCCACACGAGCTAACGCGTAGAAGAGCCGCGCCCGAGCGGCTC
>TARA_R110002096_G_scaffold434832_5_pt1 | contig 111646 bp, 101 predicted proteins | sample TARA_R110002096 | Tara Oceans TARA_R110002096 (sample SAMEA4397295) | marine metagenome | biome: Polar Biome; feature: [DCM] deep chlorophyll maximum layer (ENVO:01000326); material: water (ENVO:00002006), including particulate matter (ENVO:01000060) such as... | depth 35 m
GCGATACCTCCGCGAGATTCGAACCAACTCCAATGGATCAAGCACTAGTGCCTGATTCATCGGCAGTGATTCCTCCGGTTGCGACTGATAGCCGGTTCCCCTGGGGGAACTGCGGTGTCTGATTCGTCGGGCAGTCGCGAGCTGCGGAAGACTGGCATCGCAGCATGCCAGGGCATTGCGATTGGCCGTGCGTACATTGTCGATAGGCGTCAGCTTAAGGTGCCAAAGCGGCACATAGAGCAAGATGAAGTGGAAGGCGAAATCGAGCGATTTCACCGGGCCATCGAGGCAAGCGGTCGCCAGCTTGAAAAGATCAAGCAAAAGATCGAAGAGCGAGAGAAAGACCACTACGCGATCATTACTGCCCACCAGTTGATCATGCGCGATGAACACGTTGTTGGGGCGACGATCAAGCACATTCGAGAGCGCCTGATCAATGCCGAGTGGGCGCTTCGCCGGTCGGTCGAGCAGATTAAAAGCGTTTTCGATGCGGTTGAAGACGATTACTTTCGAGAGCGACGCAGCGATGTCGACTTTGTTGGGGAGCGTGTTCTAAGAAATCTTCTAGGGCGAGATACTCGTGTCACGCCGCCGCCCGACGCTATCGTTATCGCACACGACCTAAGCCCTGCAGATACCGCGGTTTTGTATCGTGCTGCCGTCGCTGGGATCGCAACCGATGTTGGCGGCAAGACCTCGCATACAGCGATTATCGCCCGCGGCTATTCGACTCCAGCGGTGGTTGGAACAGAGGATCTAACGGCGCATGTGGGGCGCGATGACCTTGTGATTGTTGACGGCACCGAAGGCGTCGTCATTATCAACCCTGACCCGGAAACAGTGACCGAGTATCGCGAGCGCGGTCGGCTTGAGATTGTTGCGGGAATCGAGCGACTGAGCCGCAGTGCAGATCCGGCGGTAACGCGAGATGGCGTGCAGGTCGAATTGCTCGCCAATCTCGACCAACTAAACGAGGCGTCGGTCGCGGTTTCGCATGGTGCTGAAGGCGTCGGCCTTTGCCGCACCGAGTATCACTTCATGGCAAGCGAAGAGCTGCCATCAGAAGAGGACCACTTCGTCTATGCAACGAACGTGATGGAGGCGATGGGTGACCGCAGCGTTACCTTCCGAACCCTCGATCTAGGGGCCGATAAAATCTCAGAACAACACGTAGAACCCCACGAGGAGGCGAATCCTGCTCTGGGGCTGCGCTCTTTGCGACTTTGCCTCACCGATTCGATGCGTCCGATTTTTCGAAGTCAATTGCGCGGGCTTCTGCGGGCATCGGTTCACGGTGACATGAAGCTGATGTTCCCAATGATCTCGGGGCTAGAAGAGCTGCGTGCAGCAAAGGACTTTCTAGCGGAAATTCAGACGGAGCTGCGAAGCGAAGGCATTGCCTTCGATGAGAAGATGCCTGTTGGCATCATGATTGAGATGCCGAGCGCGGCGCTGGTGGCCGATCATTTGGCAAAGTATGTCGACTTCTTTTCCATCGGTACCAACGACCTAATTCAATACACGATCGCCGTCGATCGCATGAACGAATTGGTTTCCTATCTTTACGCTCCGTTGCATCCCGCTCTGCTGCGCTTGATTCAGACTGTGGTGTTGGCGGGAAAGAAGCAGGGCATTCCGGTTTCGATCTGCGGTGAGATGGCAGGTGACCCTGTGGTCGCGCCTGTATTGTTGGGTTTAGGGCTTCGCACGCTATCGATGCATGCCGTCGCCATGCCGGATGTGAAAGAGGCGATTTGCTGTGCCAGCCTCGAGGAGCTTGAGGCTCTTGCAGATACCGTTCTACAACTTGAGAGCGCAACCGAAGTGCGCGCTGCCGCCAATGCGTTTGCCGCTGAGCAAGCGACTTCTCGGGAGCGCACTTGAGGCGATTGCAGGGAATTCGGGGGCAGGGCGTTCGGGCCCTGAGGCTCCCAATCCTGGTCGTTGCAAGCCTCGCAGGCTTGGCAGCGTGCGGCTCCGCGGGCAAGGCACAGCCTGCAGAGGTCGAGATTTCGTGGCCCGATGCTGCAGTATTCAACGCTGCTGATACCGCAGGCATAAGGGTCCAAGACGCTGGTGTCACGGAGAGCGCCGATGCCCAGGCCGGGGAGCGCGTTCGATAGCGAATGCGTAACGTCGCCCTGGCGTTGTGCTTGCTTCTGGCGGCTTGGGGATTGGCCCCATCCGCCCACGCTGGCGATGGGCGTCTGGGGTGGCACACAATTGAGAGCGAGCACTTTATTGTCTCGTATCACGCCCCGCTGCATGAGGTAGCTCGCAGAGTTGCGCTAGTAGCAGAGCGGGCCCATGAGGTTCTTGCGCCCGCTCTAGGACATCGGCCGGACGAGAAGACGACGATTGTTGTCGACGATATGACGGATAGTTCGAATGGCTTTGCCGGCGTACTTCCGCGCAACGCAATTCGGATTTTCGCCTCTGCTCCGCCGAGTAAGTCGGATCTCGCGGACCACGACGATTGGCTCTACGCCTTGGTCGCTCATGAGTACGCTCACATTCTGCATCTCGATACCATCGACGGTTTGCCAAAGCTTGTGAACAAGGTTGTTGGCAAAACCTGGGCGCCAAATCAAGTGCAGCCACGCTGGGTTATTGAGGGGATCGCCACCTACCTAGAGTCTAGGTATTCTTCTGGTGGTCGCCTGCGAAACGGACTCTATGGAATGATTCTGAGGATGGGCACACTTGCAGATGATGAGCGCGACCTCGATGAAATGAGCAACGGCCCACGAGCCTGGCCTCATGGCAACACGGCGTACCTCTATGGTTCGCACTTCCTCAACTATGTCTTCGAACGATTTGGCGAAGAGACGGTTGCAGAGATGAGTTACAACATGGGCTCGAACCCCATCCCCTACGCGCTAAACAGTTCGATTCGCCGAGCTACCGGAGAGGGCTTTGACACGCTTCACGACGACTGGCGCGACTATCGCCGTGATCGCTATGCGCTTGAGCGGGAAGCCGTGGAGAGGCGAGGGCTTAGGGAAGGGCGCCGACTTACCTTCTCGGGTGAGAACAATATCAACCCGCGCTACACCCGTGATGGCGGCAAGATTATCTGGCAGCACGGTCCCGGTGACGAGGAAGGCCAGTACGCGGTGATGCCTAGCGGTGGCAACTTTGGTCAGCGCTCGACGTACGCGATCGTTCGACGCTCGGGCGAATTTGATGTGCTCTCGGATGGCTCGTTAATTCTCGAGCAGACGGATACCCATCGCGCCCAGTACACGTCCCAAGAGCTCTTTCGTTGGGACAAGACGTCGGAAGAGCTGCATCGGCTCACTCGCCGAGTGCGGATGCGCGACCCGTCTGTTTCACCAAACGAGCGCCAGGTCGCGTTTGTGATGACAGCCCAAGCACAGCGACGACTTGCTGTGATGGACCTTGTGCCCGAAGCCAAACCGCGAATTCTCTGGGAAGGAGATTGGCACTTTGACCAGGCCTTCGACCCCTCGTGGTCGCCCGATGGCAAGCAGATTGCGTTCTCCGCGTGGAGAGCGGGCGGCTTTCGCGACATCATTCTGATCGATGTCGAAACCGGGGCGGTGCAGGAGTTGGCGAAAGACCGAGCACACGACGTAGACCCGGTCTTTGATCCAAGCGGCAAGTACCTCTACTACTCAAGTGATCGCACTGGCATCTTCAATGTCTTTGCGCTCGAACTTGCGACAGGTGAACTTCATCAAGTAACGAATGTCCTTGGCTGCGCGGTCTCACCATCAATATCGCCAGACGGAGACAGGATGGTCTATCAAGGCTATCTCTCGAAGGGGTTTGAACTCTACGAACTATCCCTAGATAAAAACGCCTGGACGAAAGCCGATGTCTACATTAACGATAGGCCCGATTCGGTTGTCATTGCTGAGGGCGATTACGAAGTGTCCAAGCCGTGGCCCTACCGGCCACTCGAGACGCTGGCGCCAAATCGCTACGACGTGCAACTTGATGCGGTGAATCAGCGCTTCAATATTCAGATTGAAGGCAGCGACATCGCGAACCTTCATCAGTACACACTTGGCGGCACCACCGACCTTCAAACCGGACGAATTGATATTGGCGGTACCTACTCGAATGATCGCTACTGGACCGGAATTCGAATCGCGGCAACACGCAGTCTTGGCCAGCGTGGTGGGTACGTTATCGCCGATCGCAATACGACCTACTTAGAAGAGAGGCTCGGTGCAACATTGAGCCTTAGCCTACCCGTGCTTCGCCAGCCCGATGGCTCCGGCAGCATTTCTCTTAGCTACGACTACGACTACCTTAGAGATGTCGAGAACTCCTATGGTGAGCCAGATCCAAACGATTCACTTCCAAGGCTTCCCGAAAGCGATTTGGCACTGGCCGGTGTGGCGCTTCGCTTCAGTTACTCCGATACCCAAGGCTTCGTTTACACCTTGGGACCACAGCTTGGTAAAGTGATAAGCCTTTCCATGCGCCTCGATGATCCGACTGTTGGTTCGGAGTTTCGCTCGCTTAATTTGGACTACCGACTTCAGAGCTATTACAAGTTGCCTTGGGGGCAAACGCCGGTGCTCTCGTTTCGATTCGCCGGGGGCATTCGAACGTCGGGACGGGAGCGAGTTTCGAGGTTTAGCCTCGGTGGAGTTCCCGAGCAAGATGTTGTTGCCTCGCTGCTAAACAATGCGAGGGCCGGCAATACGGGATTTTTGCGGGGCTTTGAGGCCCGTACGGCTGTGGGCACCCAAATGCATCTCGCCAACGTGGAGTATCGACAGGAGCTTTGGAACATCGAGACCGGGCTTGAGACCCTGCCGTTCTACTTTAAGAAGCTCCACGTAGCCGGGCTCTTTGACGCGGGAAATGCCACAGACAGTGACTTTGATGTGCGAGACCTAAAGGCATCCTTTGGTGTATCGATGCGATTAAACTTCTTGTTGGGATACTTCATTCCAGGCTCTCTCGACATAGGCTACGCTCGCGGACTCGGAGACGAGGGCATCAATGAGATGTGGACCCTTCTCACCGGATCAATTTGAACGTTCCCGATACTCTGCGTTACCCAATGTCGAAAGCAAACGAAGACCCCAAAACACTCGCCTTGGCCGCTGCTGGTTCCCTCGCGGGCGGTGTAGCGGCAGAGTTGCGTGTGCCACTTCGCGAGTTGCGCGAAGGTCTTGCGGTCATGGTGGAAATTCTTGATAACCACCTAAACGGCAATGGCGGGCCGGCTCCGTATCCATGGGAAGAGACCAAGGCGCTTCGAGAGCGAATTGCGCAAGCGTATCTAACGGGCCGCAAAGTGGCTCGGCTCAACAGCGACCTTGGCGACGCCATTAATAGCTATGGGCAAAGTTCTGAGCTTGTCGATGTCAATAAGCTTGTCGAAGTTGCAACCAATCTTACTCGTCATCGCATCAGCGCAGGTACCGAGCTTTTTATCGACTTTGGCAAAGTTCCACCAGCCAAGGTCGTTCCCGGAGAAGTGGTCTTGTTGCTCGCTAGGCTCGTAACGATTGCAGCCGACTCGGCCCATGACGTGCCGGGTGCAGCGATTTCCGTGAAGACACGTTGTGAGCGTGGTTCCGGTGGCGACGAAATCGCTATCTATGTCGCTGATAGCGGCAAAGGGCTTCCCGCCGAAGTTGCCGCTGCTTCAACTCTTGGCAAGGACGTCGCGAAAAATCTTGGAGGCTCATTCGAGGGCACTTCAGAGCCGGGTGCGGGCTCGGTCTTTGAGCTTCGTATCCCTCCTGCCAATTCCTAAGTGAGCACGCCGAAGGTGAGTGAGCGAAACATAGATGAGCCCTTGGCCAAGGTCCCGTTCACGATCTTGACGGGCTTTTTAGGGGCAGGCAAGACGACCGTGCTCAATCGAATTCTCGCGACTGCTGGGCGGCGCCGAATCGCAGTCTTGGTAAACGAGTTGGGTCGCATTGCTATTGATAGCAAGCTCATCTTGTCCAAAGGCGGCGACATCTTGGAGCTTGCGGGTGGCTGTGTGTGCTGCAAGGTCGATACAAAGAACGATCTTTGGGATGGCATTGCAGATGTTATTGAGCGCTCAAGGCCCGACCACGTAATCCTTGAAACCACCGGCATCGCCGAGCCTGGCGCCATTCTCGACGGCTTTCGCTTCCTGCCAGAGAAGCAACAACACTTGGTGGAGCCCGTCGGCATCATCACGGTTGTCGAAGGTGAAGCTGGCCCTCGCGCGTTGGCAACTCGCGAGGAAGCGCGCGAGCAGGTCTTGTGTGCCGATAGGCTTTTGCTCAGTAAGCTCGATATCGCGAGCCCTGCGCAGGCCGCCCAGCTTCACGAATGCTTGGACGCGCTCAATCCAACGGCAGAGCGAGCGAGCTTTCCACCAGGAGAGAGCGCATCGCATGCGCTGATTTCGTGGATTCTAGAGCACAAGCAAACTCGTGACCCAAGGCCGCACAGTCACAACCACTCGTCGGGGCAGCTCATTGCAATCTCGTTTGCCGACCCAGCCCCGCTTTTGGCCGACAGGCTTCTCAAGCTCATCGAGGGCTTCGGAAATCAGCTCTATCGGGTGAAAGGCTTTGTGAACATCACGGGCGAAGACCGTCGCGGGTTTCTTGAACTCGCCGGCGACCGAGTCACTCTCGCCTATGGCGAACCGTGGCCCGAAGGCGAGTCCCGGGAGAGCGAACTCGTTCTCATCGGCGACGAACTCGACGAAGCCTCGCTGCGCCGTCAACTGTGGGCCTGTCGCGCGGGCTAGTACGGACTAAGCCCAATCAGGTCACTACCCACGCAATGAAGTGCAACAGTGGGCTCTTGGATACGCCGCCCAAAGGTACGGCGCTCTTATGCATCGGCGTTTCGGCCTGCCTAGATGATGATGGTGTGACGAGACAGATGCTAATTGTCGGTTACCATGACCTGTGACTATCCGACGAAAGTACCTCTTCATTGTGGCTGGTTTGGCGCTTGGACTTGCCGTAGTACTTTTCCTAAAGCCATGGCATAGCGGATTCAACGATTCAGAAGTAAAGAAGGTCGAAGAGGCTGTAAACAGAAGACCTCGACCCGATGAGAAGGCGTGCGTCATTCTTCCGTTGGATGGAACGAGTCGCGAGGGCCCGGGCACTGCTCTCTTACTGGAAGCACTTTCCCCGGATGGTCCGCATAAGAGTTGCTATGATCTACAGGATAGGCTGTCTGATCTGAGTGAGCTTTCGCCCCCAGCAACGACGCTCTCAGAGGAGGGCCGAACTGTCTGGGAGCGCTACTGGCAGGCTTCCGATTCTCAAACCGAAGTAGAAGTGCGCCAACGATGTGATGACCTGGTGCGTTCTGTAGCGAAAGCTGGGAGCTACGATGAGGTTTGTGCGCCTTTCTCATTGGACTACATGGAGTACGTTCAATCCGTATTCTCAGTCGAAAGGGCCGCACCACTGCTCCTGCGAAGCCTCATGCGCGAAGGAAACGTACTTGAGGCAGCCAAGCTTAGCCTCTCGCTCTTGCATGCTAAGCAGAGGCTGGGCCACCACCGGGCCACCTCGGTGACAGCCCTCGTTGCATTCTCAAGAAGTTCCGTTCTGAGTTTTCTTACCGAGATCGTTGTGTCAGAGCGATTGACGGAAGGTGAGCGCGAGGTCGTGCAGAGCCAACTTCTCCGGTTGCTGAAGTCCATACCTTCGCCTTCGGATCATGCTGCAGCCGAGGAAGCGGTCATGCTCGCTGAGCAGACAACAGCAGACTGCGATACGGAGTGCCGTTCCGCTCAGTTTGTACTGGTAGCGATGCGTGATACTCGCGAGGTCTGTCGCGGGCTGGATTATCTGGCTTGCTCCAACGCGTGGAAGACGTGGGCAGATCAACTCACCGAAGATGTATTGCCGAGCAGCTTGCCAAGTATCGAGGATAAGACACTTCGAGAGAGACTCTTGAATGACGTACGCGGGCTAGCTCGGTTGCGCAGCCAATACACTCTCAAAATCTCGCAGTACTATGCCGCTCTTGTGGCATTGGAAATGGCTCTGCGACCTCAGGGGCAAAACTGCGCGCAAGCAGTCGACAATCAACTCGGAGTATCCCTTGTGCTTGAGAAGAAGGACGGTTGGGTCAGCGTCGCCTTGCCACAGGAACTACAGATTCGCTCGACCAAGCCGTCGGCTGGAGCGAGTCACTTGCTCTCCTTTCGCTGCGCTGAGGTAGCTCAATAAGCAATCAACGGAGTCTAGACTGCCAGCTGAGGCCCCTTCGGCCCGATTAAGAATTACTCGGGATAAGCCGCTCGACGTTGTGCAGCAGCACTTCGCGAAGAAAGGGCTTCACGACATACTCGTCCGCACCGCAGTCTTCACCGGCATTGGCGTCTTCTACCGAAGTGTAGGCCGCCGTGATCATAACAATCCCTATGTGCTTGGTTGCCTCTTCCGACTTAAGAGTCCGACACACTTCAAGCCCATCAAGCTTGGGCAGGTTGATATCGAGAACCATCACATCGGGTAGCTCGCGCCTTGCGGCTGCAAGGCCAGCTTCGCCATCGGCCGCGCTCACCACCTCGTGATTTCGCGCTTCGAGAATCTTGGTCACAAACAAGACGATGGCGGGTTCATCATCAACTACTAGGATTTTTGCCATGTTGCTGGTTCTGTCTCATGCACGGGTGGCGACGAAGTGGCGGCGGCGACGACGAAGTGGCGGCGACTTAAAGGTCGAGCTAGCCGTCGATCAAGTCTTGCATGCAGGTAGCAGCCACGTCACCAGCCCAGTTTCGCTTGTTGATGAAGTAGTGGCGAATCTTGCCTGACCTGTCGACGACAAAGCTCTCGGGAACTGCCGTGATACCGTAGCTTTTTGCAATGCTGCCGAGGTTGCCGTCGTCGCTCGGTGGATCGATGAGGACGCGGAGTTTCTCGCTGGTGGTTAGATTAATTGTCTTAATCGCGCCGTTGCGGCTCACTTCGATGGTCATCCGATCGGTCGCTCCACGGAGCGCCTCATCAAGTTGTAGAGGGGATTCAACGGGAAGCCCATTTAGGCTGACGATTCGGTCAAGCCTATGCAGACCAGCTTTGGCAGCGGCTCGACCTCGGTCGATCCTGGCCACAACGATTTGTTGTCCCGTGCCAGAGAGGTTTTCCGGGTTGCGAATTCCGTAGGTTTCAGGTCGCCGCAAAATTTCATCTGCTGTGGCAACCTCAAAGCCCATCATCGCACGGCGCACAGGCGCCCAGTCCTTGTCAGATGCAATCGCAAGAACCACAACATCATCGTCCGCGTTCTCATCTTGAAAGCTTTCGAGGCTTGGCTTTTCAGAGCGACACACAGCGCACCAACTCGCCCAGAAGTTCACCACTACAACTTTGCCGCGGTACTCACTAAGAGTCACAGTCTTGCCTGAAGCATCCTCTAGGGTGAAGTCGACGGCCTCAAGGTTGGGAGTCATTTGCCCGAAGGCTTCATTTACGGCGCTGGGGCGCATGCCATTGCACGCAGCTCGCACAGCTCGCGCTTGCGCTGGCTGCAGAATGCGAAGGTACTGAACGAGGAGAAGCGCGCCGATGGAGGCCACCACGCCGAGGATAAGCAGATTACGAAGGTCTTTCACTGAGGCACAAGTTCCAACAAAGAGGTTGTCTCCTAAGGGAGACTCATAGCATGAACCACCTTGCCTGCTTTGCAAGGCGAGGCAAAGGTACAAAGCCCGTAGATTGTAGCGAAGTTTCGAGTATCCTCAAGCTCGCCATGTCGGTACGAGGCTCCTTGCGAACCATGTCCATCGAAGATGTCTTCGATTGGATTGACAGACGTGCTCTTGTTGGGCACCTCTCAGTTGAGAGAGGCGACGCTGCGCACTCTTTTCACTTTGACGAGGGGGCTATCACGGCGGCTTCATCCAATCTGCCCGGAGAGCATCTTGGCCAACTTCTCATGAGCCGAGGGCTTGTTAGCGAAGAACAGCTGAGCCAGGCGTTCTCCGTGCAAGCCGACACCGGTGTCTTCTTGGGGAAGGTGCTCCTTATGAGCGAAGCCCTCGACGAAGGGGCGCTCAAAGAAGTTTTGGAGATCAAGCTTCGCGAGGCTGTGTGGGATGTTCTCTCCTGGCAGGGCGGGCACTTTCATTTTGAAGAAGGGGAGCGCACAGGCGCCGAATTCGAAGTTCGGGTCCCACTTCACACCACGCTGGATTTGGGCAAGTTGCAGGTGCGCAGGTGGCAGGCAATTCGCGAGCAAATTCCGTCGGAGCAAATGTGCTTCTGGGTCGCCGACTTCTTTGCCGTTCAGGACCCAGCGAGCAGCGAGCGCGTGCAAGCGCAGGTGGCTAGGCTCATTGAGTGCGTGGAACGAGGCCTCACCGTCAACCAAATGGTCCTGGAGCACCATGGACGGCGATTTCAAGTGATGTCGCTTCTGTGCCAATTGCTGGAGCGCGGTGCGCTGCAGGCCGAGCGCCGAGCCGAGATGCGGCCGGATAGCAGCGACGATACAACCACGGAGGTGGAAGCCGCCGCCCGAGGGCGCGCTGCCAGCGGCAATAAGGAGGGAGCTCTTAAACTCACAACCGAGGCCCTCTCTCGAGATCCGGAAAACGAGAGCTTGCAAACTCTCCACAAAGAGCTGCAACGCTCGCTCTTTGCCGAGCTTAGTCGCGAGCTGCTTGGAACATTTCGTGTGCCCAAGCTCTTGCTGCAGCGAGAAGAAATTGGCGAGATGGAATTGGACGACCACGAACGCTATCTGATTGGCCGCATTGATGGGCATTGGGATTTGCTCTCCCTCGTAAGAATTTCACCGATTCGCGAGGTTGATGCCTTGCTCACCTTTAAACGCCTGCACGAACGTGGTGTGATCGAGCTGTAACGAGCGAACTTTGGCACCTGAAGCGAATAACTTGCTGCCCCGAAGCGGCATCGGTCTCGATGGCCCACACCTGGTGATCGCCCCACCAGGCAATCCTACAATTGCGCTGGATGCGCGTCTCCTGGACCGAATCGAGTTAATTAGTCGCTCTGGGCGCGGAGCCTATGTAATGGGGTCCGTCGCCGCCGGCGGAGTTGTCATTGGTGCGCTCTCGCTCATTCCCGGAGGGCCGTTCGTGGCTGCTGGAATGGCATATCTAGCGCATGAGAGATTTTCTGAGGGCAGGCGGCGATCGTCAAGTCGCGATCTATCTCTGGTCTTGGGCACTCTCGAAGTGGCACTGCATATTGCGGACGGCCCAGAGGCTGCGAAGCGCATTGCGGATACGCTCTCGCAGTACAGCCGGTCTGCCCCGATCACTCGGCCCGAGGTGTACCAGGATGCAAAGCAGCGCATGCGAGACCAAGTTGCTGGCAACGCGGAGCGAAGTGATCGCGAGGCAGGGCTTGGGTTGCGAGTTGGCGACGATACGGTGACTGTCTCGGGAGATTTCTTAGTGGTGGGCAAGGTGCGCTTTCCCATTTCCGAAGTTCGCGACTTCGCGCTTCGCGGAGGCAATCTTCCCTTGCCTCATGGGCGACTTTTGCAGGCGGCCCTTGGGCTCTTGGTGGTCGCCGCCAATGAGCGCGCTAAAAACGGCGAAGACCTCGAACTTCTTGGCAAGCGCATTGCTGCCTACGAAGAGTGGACGGGGCGGAACGCCATTCGATGAGTCGATGGGCGATCCTTGGTTGTGGCTACGTTGGCAGGCGCCTCGCTACCGCACTGCTTGGCGATGGCCACGAGGTAACGGTTACCAGCCGAACCGACGAAGGACGGCAGGCCTTGGCAACAGCGCTGCCGCAGGCTCGTGCCCTTTGCTATCGCATGGGCGAGACTATTGAGAATTGTTCTCAGTACGATGTTTTGGTGATTAGCTCGGCTCCAGATGACACCGCTCCCGAGCCTGAGAAGGCCGTAGCCGAACAACTTAGTCAAGAGCAGCGGCTGCTCTACCTTTCTACAACCGGCGTGTACGCACAGGCTTTTGGGGCTGAGGTTGCTGACGACTTCACGATTGCCCCAGGTTCCGAACGCTCGATGCGGCGCTTGTGTGTAGAGGAGTCGCTCTCGTCGTGCCACCCAAGCACCATTGCGTTGCGCATCTCGGGAATCTACGGGCCCGGGCGAGGCGTTCACATGCGAATGCGCCATGGCAACTACCGGCTCATTGGCGCCGCCGATACGCTTGTCAGCCGCATCTACGTCGACGACTTGGTCGACGCCATTGTGCTGCTTGGAACTGCCGATGCGCTTGCGCACAAGACCTTTGTAATCGGGGATGACGAGCCCACAACAGCCGAGAAGCACGCGAAAGGCATTGCGAAAGCGCTGGGTTTGCCAATGCCTCCGACGGTCGCTGCAGAAGAGGTGAGTGAGGCGGTGCGCACGATGCTTGGAGCCGATCGAAAGGTTACGCCGCAGCGACTGCACGCCCTAGGCTGGCGCGCCAAACATCCAAGTTGGCGCGAGGGCTTAGCAGCGGCCCTTGCAGAAGAAGCCCGGCACCCTTCGTTCCCTTAAGAAGCAGATGCAAGCAGCCTACGGAACCAACTCGAGTTGCCCAAGCTTCGTGGTGTCGCACCAGGGATACTGCACAGCCTTGCCCGCACAGCACGAATTGCAGTTTGGCGTGTTTGGGAAAAACCAAGCGCCGTAGGCATCGACGTTACTATTGCCAGCTCCATCGTCATCGTTGAGCCCAATATTAAAACCTAGGGTCGTGTTGCCGCCCGCACCCAAATCAGAGCGCTCAACCGAGAACTCGATGTTGTAGCCGGCTTGGGTTCGCACAAAGGCGCCGTCCAATTCAATCGAAGCGGGGCCGTCACTTGCATACTTGCCTTCCGTCACGAGGAACCAGTGGTCGTCGTTGCCATAGGGGCCAGAGCGGTCGTTCAGCCCATCGATGGTGATTTCGATGGAATCGTCGTGGTAGATCTGGCTGCTATCGACGACGACGCTGTCGTCCGTCACTTCTATGAAGAAGTAGATGTTGTCGTCGTCGTAGAGCGAAGCCATGCGAAGGCTCGCGGATGGCACGTAGCTTTGTTGATAGACCTCGAAGAGTTGCGCATCGGCGATTGCAAAGTCTAGGAACGTTGCCGCAGACCACGAATTGTCGATCGCGCCATCAATTTCGACATCCTGATTTCGAGAAAAACTCTGAAGCGTGCCGTCGGGACCAGCTACGGCAGCATCAGGCTCACTGAACGCGCTGGCATCGGCATTGGGCGTGATGCCGGCGTCGATGCCCGAAGCGGATGCGTCAGGGAAGAGGTTGTCGGCAGTGCTTTCGAAAGCCACCGAGGTGTCAAACGAACAAGCGCCTGTTGCCAAAACGAGCAAAACAGAGCCGGACCGAAGTGTGCGTTGGTATCCTCCCATGCAGGCGCCCAGACTACATGTTGGCTTCTCGATTGGCACGAGCTTTTCCTGCTGCCGCCTGCGAAATGGTTTCGAAACAGGTACTTGGCGCCGAGGTTCTGAGAACTTCGGGCTGTGTTGGAAGATCCCCTAAGCGCGTCGCCGGCGAAACCCTAGAAAGTAGACAGCGAGCGCCGTAAAAAAGAAGGGCAAGCCGCCTTTATTTCCCTGCTGACATCCCAGGCAGCTGTCGTCGTCGCCACCACCATCATCACCGGCGTCGGGACCGATATTGCCACCGTCGCCACCGGAGACCCCAGCGTCGCCCGCTTCGCAGATTCCGAGCGTTGTGCACTGGCCGGGCCACACGTCTTCGGCGCAGGTGTATTGCACGGTGTCATTGGCACACTCGAGAGGACCGATAATGTCATCAAAGCGAATGACGGGAGTCCAAGTTTGGCCATTGTCTTGAGATGTACCCAAGGCAAAGTTGTCTGGAGCAAAGTTGCCGCCACATGCGTATAGGGAATTGTCTGAGGAACGCTCGCCGATGCAGCCGAGTTTGGGCTCTTGGGTTGGCGTTGTCCATGTACCTTCTTCGCCGCTTGGAGAGATTAGGACACAGCCCTTATTGGGCAGCCCGCCATCTGCGAGCGGGCCTGTCAAATCCTCGATACAAGGAGTCGTGGTCCCGGCAATGACGGTCTCGTTCGCAAGGACCGTAAAGCCACTAATGACGCCAGAGAGTTCGACAACTTTGGTCCAGCTCGCGCCACCGTCGGTGGAGCGATAGATATCGTCGCCCTGCGGGTTGCGAACTCCCAAGACGCGAGCGTAGACAATGTCGGGGTTTGTGGCGGAAATGCCTTCGACAAAGAGATTGGGTTGATTTCCAAAGGTGAAGGAATCAACTCCTAAATCTGTCCAGTTGGCTCCTCCATCGGTGGTCTTAAACAGAAGCGCAGTGGGATCGGCGCCGTCGGTGCCAATAAGAAAAGCACTTACGTAGACGGTATTCGGGTCGCTTTGAGAAACTCGAAGTGACTTCCACCAAGCGACAGGGTGGAGGTTGTTGGCCGAATCAAACCGCTGCCCATCGGCGCTGACGTAGATATCGTTTGGCTCACCGCCGGTTGAGGTGGTTGCCCAGATCTTGCCGTCGCTGGCGACTTCGATTTCGCCAATCCACACGTTCTTAAGAAGTATGGGGTCGCCGTTTCCGCCAGTTAGATCGTTGTAGAACTCGGTGTCCTCGAAGGTGCATGCTCCGTCGTGACTAACGCGCAGTCCTTCGAAGGTTGTGGCGTAGATGTCGCCGTTGTCGGCAACGGCATAGTCTGGATCGTAGGTTCCGCCGTAGCCGATGGTATCTTCGCAAACCCAGTGAAACGTGCCGCCGCCATCGCTGGAAATGAGTAAGCCAAATGTTGTTGGCAGCAAGATCTGCTGATCATTGCCTGGGTCAAAGCGGATGTTAGTCGTCGCGGGAAATCGGCCATTAGCGGCTGCATCGTCGAACGAGCCCAAGGTGGCGACGAGCCCAACCGTTAGTGCGAGCCCCAATTGTGCGCATTTAGCCAAACAACCCATGGCAGCATGGTCGCACTCCGATTCGCGGTGAACAAGGCGCACTCTCTAACAACTCCATCCGCTGGGGGGAGGCGAGACGGTGATGTCCAGGCCCGTTTAGACCTTGGAGTGTACCGAAGAGCACGCAGGTAGCGGCGCGGGGAAGCCGATTGAACGGACTACGCGCGCCGTCGTCTTCGCCGCGCCAGGAAGCCAAGCAAGAACAACCAAAGTGCACCTGTGCCGCGAGTGCTGGCAACCTGGCAGCCGCCGCCTTCTTTCGGTGTTTCGTAGCAGTAAAAGTCGCCACTCGACTCTTGGCTCTTGCATTCGAACTCTTCTGGGCAGCCCCGGCCAATTGTGAGATCGCAAGGAACCACGCAGAGGTTGTCTTCGCAGCGATAGGAGCCACACTGCGCAGGTTCGTCGCACGAGTCGCCAAGGGCACCTGGAGGGCTCTTATCGTAGTAGCAGATCGTTCCAAACGGATTGATGGTTTGGCAGCTCAGCCCGTCGGGACACTGGTCCGCATTGGGATCGCAAGACTCGGTGCAAAAGCGGTAGTCGGGGTCGTCGCGATAGGCAACGCAGTAGTCGGTGCTGCACTGAGTGTCGGCTTTGCAAATGTCTCCCAATTCTTGGGTTTGACAATCAGGGTCCGGCAATTCGCAGTCACTCGCGCACGTGCCATCGGGGCCGCATGGCAGGCAGTCTGGATCATCGACGCAGCCAATGGGCCCACAGACGCCATCTAAGCCACAGCTCTCATCGTTTTCCTGAACCCAAGGCAAGATAAAGTCGAGAGCGTATTGCTGAACATCGGTGTCGCCATTGGGCGGATTGCAGGTTTGGCCCGAGGTGAAGGAGTGCACGCCTGCCACAACTTCTTTGCCGTCCAATGTCAGAAAGGCCGGGCCGCCCGAGTCTCCAAAACAGACCGATACATTGGAGTCCCCACTTAAGATGACATCGCCTTGCGTACCGCTGATTGTGGTTGTGCCTTGGCGCTTTTTGCCATCGGCGTTGCCTGTTGCTCTATCAAAGACGCCAAAGCCGACATGGCGGTAGTCGTCGCCAACGTGGGTTGTGGCCGGTGAGCTTGTGTTGAGTTCTTTTGCGATGGATGGATCCTCGTAGGGAAAGTCCATGAGCAGCATGCCGATGTCGTAGCCGCCAGCGAGTTCTCCCGTCCACATCGGGTGCTGCTTTTTCTGACCGACCGTGATGCGTGCACCGGCGCCAGTTGTATCGCTACCAAAGTAGATGTTTGCGTTGGGATCCGTACCGAGCATGTCGATGCAGTGAGCCGCAGTGAGAATGACTCTTGGCGAGATTAGGGTCCCAGTACAAAATGACGAGGAGCCGCCGCGGGTGAGCGCGACCACTGCAGGATCATCGGTTGTCACCGTGCCGCCGATAAGCGCTTGGGGATCCCCTTGGTTCGCGACCAACTCTGTGTCGGCTTCGCTGCAGCCTGGGGCCCCGAGTAAAGCGCTAAGAAGAATGGCCAGGGGCGTTAGGGCGGATATGCGTAGGAAGGTGCTCATGGTCCTCTGCGCACTCTATCCCACGGACGTAATCTCTTGGGAAGAAGAATGCCGGCTGCAATGCGCTGTGAACATACATGCTGGAAGTGCATGCCGTTCGTGCATGCTGGAAGTGCCGCTCGTGGCGCTCAGTCCCCAAGGCCATGCTGTACATTCCGCGAAGATGGCTGAGCTAAAGATTGCAACGTGGAACCTCAACTCGATCCGCGCCCGCAACGATCGTGTGGTGGCGTGGCTCGATGCAAACCAGCCCGATGTCTTGTGTGCGCAGGAGACCAAGGTGGTCGACGAACTCTTTCCCCACGAAGCCCTCGCGAGCGTTGGCTACAAGGCTGTTGTGCACGGCCAGAAAACCTACAACGGCGTCGCGCTCATCGCCAAAGAGGAGATTCAAGACGTCGTCTGTGGCTTTGGCGACGGCGTCGAAGATCCACAAGCGCGTTTCATTGGCGGGACGGTTTGCGGAGTTCGCGTCTACTCGGCGTATGTTCCCAATGGCAGTTCCGTTGGAAGCGATAAGTACCAGTACAAGCTTGAGTGGTTGGCTCGGCTAAGAGCTTTTCTTGCCAAGAACGAAAGTGTCGGCACGCCTTTGGCGCTTTGCGGTGACTGGAACATCGCCCCCGACGATCGCGACGTGCACGATCCTCTGCTGTGGGAAGGCGGAATTCTCTGCACGGAGAAGGAGCGCCAAGCTCTGAAAGACATCGTCGATTGGGGCTTCACCGATACCTACCGCATGCACTGCGAAGAGGGCGGCATGTTTAGCTGGTGGGATTACCGCATGCTCGGCTTTCCAAAGAACAAAGGGCTGCGAATTGATCACATCTATGCAACCGACGTTTTAAAAGAGCGCTGCACCGGCTCGGTCATCGATCGCGATGAACGCAAGGGCAAGGGCGCTTCGGATCATGCCCCAGTGATCGCTACTTTTAAGTCGTAGAACGTTGTCTCAAGTAAGGCGCCTCCTGCGAGTTGTCTCTAGGCAGGAAAAGTTCTTAGTTTAGCCAATGGGCTGGTACGCGAGTGTCTCGCTACCACCAAATGCCTTGGAGGCCAAAGCCAGCGACCGTTTCGTCCGGTGTCTGCACGGCCATGCCAATCCAAACGGCTTTAAAACTCTTATCTTCGTGCGTTGGCAGTTGCTTGTAGGCGTACGATTTAAACTGTAGCCAAAACTCGGGTGTCTGCGGCTCGAGCTTTGCCAAGTTGTGGGCGCGAACTTCGGATTCATCTGCGGCTGGAGCTACCGAAGGCTCGGGGGCGGCCTGCTCGGGCTCGGCTGGTTGTAATGCGCTTGCGACGATGGTTACACAGCCGGATTCGCTGCAGGCCTCGGCGTCTTGCGTGGGAAGGGCAAGAGTTGTCGCGGCGAGCAGGGAAGGCAGGAGCAGGCGCATGCCCCATTGAACTGCAATCGGTTTGCCAACGCTATGTCACTAGAATTGTGCAAGACGGATCACAAAAGAGATGAGTAAAGCCCCCAAAGGCGGGGGCTCGTGGGGCCAGCTAGGGTCATTCACCTCCAGTGAATGTTGTGCACGAAGCAGCAATTGTTCGGCCAGTTATCGCTTGCGAACGCGCATCTTGATGCCGTTCTTTGGCCGCAGGGTCACGCTCGGCTCCGGGATCACCGCATGCCCTGGAATGAGTTCGAAGCGATATTTCGATATTAGGGTTGCGATCATGATGACCGACTCGGTCATTGCGAAGTGCTCGCCAATGCACTTGCGGGGCCCAACAATGAAAGGCATGTACGCTCCACGCACCGGTGGTGCTTTGTCGGGGCCAAATCGATCTGGGTCAAAGGCCTCGGGGTTTTCCCAATAGTCCGGGTGTCGATGCAGTACGTATGGACTCATCAAGACGAGGCCACCTTTGGGAATTCGGCAACCCGAAATTTCGTCGCCCTCTTCAGCGCGCCTGCCAACGGTCCAGGCCGGAGGATACAGTCGCATCGATTCTTTTAGTACTTGCGTGGTGTAGGGGAGGCTGCGGACTTGCTCCATTGTGGGCGCGCTACCATCCAAGACTTCGTCGAGTTCGGCTTCGAGGCGGCGGGCAACCTGCGGATGTTTGGAAATGCAGTAGAAGGTCCAGGCCAGGGCATTTGCAGTGGTTTCATGGCCTGCGAGCAGCATGGTTAGAACCTCGTCTCGCAGCTGGGTATCGCTCATTCCCTTGCCATCTTCGTCGCGGGCGTCGATGAACATGTTTAGTAGCGTGGGCGCGTCACCTGGGTCGCTGCGCCGCTCGGCGATAATTTCGCGAACCACCCTATCGAGCTCGGCAATGTCGCGCTTCATTCGAATGTTTCTTGGAAGTGGAATCGACGTATTGAGCATGGGCAGTGGAGACGCCATCATTTGCATGAAGCCTTGCATCATGCGATCGAGGGAGCCACTCACCTCCGACGAATCATCGCTGAGGTCAACCCCAAAGAGCGTCTCGCCAGCAATGCGAAGGGTAATGTTTGACATCTCTTGGGCAATGTCTACGACGGAAAAATTCTTAGCAGCCGGCTCGAGGGAGTCTGCGAGATCTTCGGAGGCTCGGCGCATGACCTCTGTGAGCCCGACGATCTGAGCCTTGTGGAAGGCTGGTTGAGCAACCCGCCGCTGTCGTCGCCACAATTCGCCCTCGCTTGTGAGCAAGCCTTGGCCAAGCACTTGCGAGAGCATGTTGTAGCCCGGCGTTCGCTTGCTGTACTTCTTGTGTTTCTCGACAAGCACCGAATACACCTCGGCAGGGTCCGAGAGCACGTGAAACCAGAGCGGTCCAAAGCGTAGCCTTGCCAAGTCGCCAACCTCGCGTTGGGCGCGAAGCATGAGCGCCAGTGGATCGGCCTTGAAGCTGGGCTGGTGGCCCAGGAGGTTGCGAGTCGGCAGAGCGGGAGCTGCAGAAGTGTCCCGTTGGTTCATCACCATTCCATTGTAGTAACCCATTGAAATTCCTTTGCCGCGGCAATCCGAGGCTCCTGTTGCATCCTGCGCTTGCGAGTAATTGCTCATGTTTGATAATATGAGCTTTCACTCAGGTTTTGCTACTCGCATTTGAATTGAGCGCTTGGTCTCGGCGCCACAAGCGCGACCGACGACGCACCCAGAATTTTGCTCACAAACGCGGGCGGCGAAGAATCTCGTCACTCAATGATGGTAGCGCAGGCAGGCCGAGCGGCCGATTGGGCAGGCCAGATACGAAGAGTACGGTAGATTGATAGAGCATTATGGCCGCGCAACCCGCCAAAACACCTCGCAAACGCCCAACACAACGCCGCTCGCAGCAAACCGTGGCTGCAATCCTAGAGGCGACAGGGCGAATCTTGGTTGAAGAGGGCTACGCCAAGCTCAACACCAATCGGGTCGCGGAAGTCGCAGGAGTGAGCATCGGATCGCTCTACCAGTATTTCCCAAACAAGCAGGCCCTGGTGCTCGCGCTGGCAAAGTCGCACATCGGGCGGGAGATCGAGCGGCTCACCGAGATGACTGCCGAGCTGCAGAAGCTGCCTCTTGCCGAGGCCACCCGCCAATGCATTCGCGCGCTCTTCGAAGCCTTTAGCGTAGATGTGGAGCTGCATCGCGCATTGGTAACGGACGTTGTGAATCTTGGCGAGCCGCTGGTTTACGAGCTTCAGGCCAAGGCCGAGTTTGCGGTTCGCGTTGCTCTTGAGCGAAGGCGTGACGAAATCTTGCCAAAGGATCTCGATCTTGCGGCCTTCTTCTTGGTGAGCGCTGTCGACTCAATCGTGATTCGCGGGCTCACCATTGCCGGCGATCGTTTCTCGCTTAAAACACTCGAAGACGAAATCTACGAACTTGTCTTACGCTACCTTGTGGGCACTACAAGCCCCGCAGCCTAGTCTGCGCCACGAACATTCTTCATGCTCGCCGCTCTAGCGAACGATTGGCCCCGTAACCTGGCGCTCTCTCTCCAAGAGAAAGAAGTTTGAGCGCACGCGCAGAGGGCCAATCGCGAAGTAGGCCTTGCCAAGGTATAGGTCGGGATTGTTCTCATCGACTTGCACAAGGTAGTCGCGCAAACCACTGGTTGGATCGAAGGCTTTGTTTCCACCTTCGCCATAGTTGAGAAGCACCGAGTGCAAGTAGGCGTTGTCTTTTGCCGTTGGGTCCACCTTGGCAACGCGATAAAAGCCAAAGCGCTTTGGCTCTTGGCCAACGGGTTTGGAGCGCCACGGCATTTCGACGCTGTCTTGCACCACGGGGCAGTTGTAGCCAAAGAGCTCATCGCCCTGCCAAAAGAAGCCCTTCATGAATTTCTTGATGCCGGCGAGCTTGGCCCACGCCGGATGATTCATGCCGCGAAACTCCCAACCCGCAAGCGCTTCGAGGGTTGGCAGCCTGCCCCGCAAGAACACGGTCTCGAGCTCGTTGCCGCTCATGCGCGCGAGCTCGTAGTAGCGACCAGAGCCGACGTGTGTGCTTGAGATGCTTGGCGCTGCTGTGGGCGATGTGCTTGGCGGCGCTGCGACAGTTTCGGATGATTCGCTCATAGTTGGTATTGCCTTGGGGACTGCAGAACGTGGTGCACATTGCGGGTGCTGAGAGCCTGGATGGTCTCCATCGGATTTACTCCAACCGGGGTCGGGAAGAGGCTGGCGTCGGCAACCATGAGACCTTCGGTATCGTGAACCATGCCGTACATATCGGTTACCGAGCGCGATGGATCGCCGCCCATACAGGCCGAGCCCATGAGGTGCACCGTTAGAACTTCCATCGACGACTTGGGGATTTTCGAGCGGTAGAGTTTGCGAAGCTCGTCGACGGAGGTGAGCTCTCCAACGCCTGCAAAGGGCGGAATAATGCGCTTGGCGCCTGTTTCAAAGAGCAGTTCAGCAAGTAGTGCCGAGCCGCGCACAAGGCGCTCGGCATCAAAGTCGCTTAGATTGTAGAAGGCCTGCGGGTGGCCACCGGGCAGAAACTTTAAATGCCCCATCTGCGTGTCCTCAACCATGAGGCCGGCAACAAGAGTGCGCTCGTACAAGTCCATTAACTCGCCAAGCTCTTGGCCGTAGTATGGCGAGCTTAGGGCAACCACACTTGGGGGCACGTTTACGGCGGCAAAGAGAAATCCCTGATCGTGAAATTCGCGGACCTGATAGGCCTGGTGCACGCCTTCCCAACCGCGAACCGGCTCGTCGTAAATTGCAACGAGCTTGGTGTTGGGATGAAGACTAAGGTTTTTACCTAGAAGACCCGAGCGCGCCTTTAGCCCCGACCTGTGCAGGAGTGCCGGAGTGTGAACCGAGCCGCAAGCCGCAACAACGAGTTTTGCGTGCACTTTCACCTCATAGGAGGCGCTGCCGTTCTCTTTTGTGACGTTTGCCATAACGCCAACCGCTCGCTTGCCGTCTCGCAGAATGTGGCTTGCTCGAATGTTGGAATAGATGCAGGCGCCGTAGTGCAGCGCCCGTGGCAGGTAACTTAGGAGCGCGCTCTGCTTGGCACCAGTTGGGCAACCAAAGGCGCAGTTGTTGCTGCCCGCACAGTGCACTTGGTTGCGCAGGTTGGGGATAACCTTCCAACCTTTTGCATCTGCACCCTCTTTGAGGATTTGGTTGTCGCGGCCAATGCTCTCAGGATCTTGATACGCCACATTGATGCGCTTTTCGACGCGCTCAAAATATGGCTCCATGTCTTTTGCGCTAATGCGGTCAATCTCGGCTTCGAGGCCCCAGCGATCTAAGATATCTTCTGGTGTGCGCCAAGACATGCCGCCGTTGAGAACCGTCGAGCCACCGACGACGCTGCCCTCTTGATAGAGAACCGGGGGCGAGCCAATCGCCATCGTCGCTCCGCCTCCGCGGTACATCTTGCGAATCATGTCCGAGGCGTTTGGCGTAAAATCTTTTGTGCCGTAGTAACTGCCTTCTTCGATGACGATAACGTCGTAGCCAGCTTCGGCGAACTCTGCGGCTGCAGTTGCGCCACCGGCTCCAGAGCCGACGACAACGACGTCGCAAGCGAGCTCGGTGTCCTCGGTTATATCGCTGCGATCAAAAACTCGTTCTGGTTTCATGACAGGCTCCTCGGGACGCTACGATCGCTCTGGGCCAATGACGCCGGGCAGGGGATCAGGAGCTAGAATGTCGACTGCACGCTTGGCGATGGCGGCATCGTAGGTTTGCAGTCGGTAGCGAATGCTCTTATCGATCCACTCTTGTGGGGTGTAGCCAATGTCGGCCATCATCGCTGGCTGCTCGTAGCACGCGAGGGCAACTAGCCCTTTTACGCCCTTGGCAAACTCGTGTTGCGGGCCAAGCTTGCTGTGAAACCAAGAGTGAAAGTACTCGCGAGCTTGGTCATCACTAAGCTTGGAGGCGCGCTTGCCGAAGTGCGATGGGTAGACCATCGCAGCGAGCTCGTAGCCCGAGAAGCCGGTGAGCAGGGCGGCGCGAACTCCGGCGGGAGACGCACGCATCGAGAGCTCGACGTGATCGACGATGTCGTCAATCAGCTCGAGCTCCTGCGCTCGGCTCGGGCAAATTACCCGAGCGAGGCTTTCGAGCAGCTGCCGTACCGGTTTTGGGTGCGAGTAGTCTGCTAGGTCAGCCATCAGTCAATTCAAGCAACCAAGGGTTACTGAATCAACTCTAGAAGTGCCATCAGTCGTTCGTCATGGCCTTCTAGGTACTGATTCATGAGGGCAATTGCCTCATCGGAGTTTTGCTGCTCGAGGGCATCGAGCACGCCGCCCCAAGCTGCGAGGTAACTCTCGGGTGGAGCGAGCACGGTGCCAAGAGATTTGGCAAGGTCGTTATAGATGCCGCTCATTTGATTGAGCATCCAAAGCCCCGGCAGGCACTTTGCGCTTTGCACAATGCTGCGAAGCACATCGAGGTCGGCGGTGGCAGAACGTGCACCAGCGAGGCGCTTCTCCCATGCGTCGCGAGCAACTTCACGAGCCAGAACCGTTGCCTCGGGGCGCACGCGAGTGATGACCATCGAGAGAATCTCTCGCATCAGGCTTCGGCGAAGCCTTAGAAGGTCCTTCACCATGACCGGCGTTGCTGGCGCTTCAGGGCCCGGCTCGGCGTAGCGAAGGTAGGATGGCAGAACATCGATCATCCAATCGCTAACATCTTGAACCGCGATTCCGGATCCGCGTCGCGGTTTGACGAGGTTCCATTCGCCCAGACGCCGAAGTGCTTCTCTAAGCGTTGGGCGCGATGCGCCGAGTTGCTTTGCTAGGTCGCGTTCGGCAGGAAGGCGCGCCCCTGCTGGATAGGTGCCACCAACGATGTCAGCGAGCAGTTTCTCGAAGACAGCTTGGGTTGCACTAAGCGGTGCCTCGGGTGGTGCATCGGGTACTAGATGGGTAGCCCCGTTGGGCAGACGAGCATTGGAGGAGTCGGCGGTGATCATAAGCGTAGATACCTTTGATTGGGGGGGTGGCTGCCCGGGGACGCTACTGCTTAGTTGGGCAAGGGTGAATCGGAGCCTAGCACGCGAGTTTCGTGTGCTGATATGTAGGCGCCAGTTGTGAGGAACTGGAGAAAAGCACATTCCGAGATGGGTGCCTACCGAAATCCGAGAAATGGTCCTTCCAATTCCCCGATGCAGCCATAAGCCCAGCTAAAGGCTCGCCCAAACCGCTAAAGGCTTTCCTAAACCGCCCCGTAGATACGCTGCATTACGGGAGTTTTTCGGGTCGGCACAATTGACGATCTACATGGCCGAGCCATACGGTTTGGCTTATGAGTAACTCCGACGCAGATGACGTTGAGGTCCCTTCGACCATTCCCATCCTGCCCTTGCGAAATTCCGTCCTGTTTCCGGGCTCGATCATTCCGATTGATGTCGGCCGACGAAAATCTGTACGGCTCGTTGAGGACGCCATCTCGAAAGAGCGTCCCGTCATTGGCATCCTGACGCAGAAGGATGCACGCACCGAAGACCCGGGCTTCGAGGACATGTACCACATTGGTTGTGCCGCTCGAATTCTCAAGGTTATCAAGCTCGCCAAAGACAACTTCAGTGTAATTCTGCAAGGTGTTTCGCGCATCGAAGTGAAGAGTATCGAAGGCACCGAGCCTTTTATCGCTGCCGAAGTCACAACGATTCCCGATGAAGAGACAAGCGATGTTGAGCTCGATGCTCTGGTCATGAATCTGAAAGACATCGCAAAGCGCGTCGTCAAACTTATGCCCGAGCTTCCCAAAGAAGCAGGCGCGCTTGTTGAGAGCGTGACCGAGCCGGGACATCTCGCCGATCTTATAACGTCCAACCTCGAACTCGAAGTTGCAGAGAAACAAGAAATTCTTGAGACGTTTGACCTGAAGAGCCGTATGCGGCTCGTACTCACCTTTCTCTCAAGGCAGCTTGAGGTGCTTAAGGTGCGCGAGCGCATCAACACGCAGGTTCAAGAAGAGATGGGTCGCAACCAGCGTGAGTACGTCTTGCGCCAACAACTTAAAGCCATTCGCGACGAGCTTGGTGAATTGGAAGAGGGCGCAACCGACCTCGACGAGTTCCGTGAGAAAATTGCTGAGTGCGATATGCCGGAGGAGGCTGCCAAAGCCGCCAAGAAGCAACTCGATCGCCTTAAGCAAATGCAGTCGTCGTCTGCCGAGTACACCGTTACGCGCACGTACCTCGAGTGGCTTGTCGAGCTGCCTTGGAACGTGAGCACCGAAGATCACATCGAGCTTGATGAAGTGCGCCGCGTCCTCGACCAAGATCACTACGACCTCGACAAAGTTAAAAAGCGCATCGTCGAGTACATGGCTGTGCGAAAGCTCAAGTCAGATAAGAAGGGTCCAATCCTTTGTCTCGCAGGTCCTCCTGGCGTTGGTAAAACATCGCTCGGCCGCTCGGTCGCTCGAGCGATTGGCCGCAAGTTCGTTCGCATCTCCCTCGGTGGTGTTCGCGACGAGGCCGAAGTTCGCGGCCACCGCCGCACCTACGTGGGATCGATGCCTGGCCGAATTATCCAAGGCATCAAGAAGGCCGGAACCAATAACCCGGTTTTCGTTCTCGACGAGATCGACAAGCTCGGTCACGACTTCCGCGGCGATCCTGGCTCGGCTCTTCTCGAGGTCCTCGACCCCGAGCAAAACAGCAGCTTCTCGGATCACTACCTCGAAGTTCCGTTCGACCTCTCCAAGGTCATGTTCATTGCGACGGCAAACCAGCTTGAGGGCATTCCTTGGGCTCTTCGAGATCGTCTCGAAATCATCGACCTCGCCGGCTACACCCGGCAGGACAAACAGCAAATTGCTCGGCGCTACTTGGTGCCAAAGCAACTCAAGGATCACGGCCTTGACGATGGTCTCTGCGAGATCAGCGATGAAGCAGTCTTCTCGGTCATCGATTCGTACACCCGTGAAGCTGGCGTTCGAAACTTGGAGCGAGAGCTTGGAAGCCTAACTCGCGGTGTCGCCGTCAAGGTGGCCGAGGGCGAGAAGGAGAAAGAGACCATCGACAACGCCGAAGATGTCGCGACCTATTTAGGAGCGCCAAAGTACGTCAGCGAAGTTGCCGAGCGCACAGCTGAGCCAGGCGTTGCCACAGGGCTTGCTTGGACGGCGGTCGGCGGAGAAATTCTCTTCATCGAAGCCACCACCATGCCCGGCAAAGGCAAGCTCACCCTCACAGGTCAGCTTGGCGAAGTCATGAAGGAGTCTGTGATGGCTGCCCTCAGCTTTATCCGCAGCCGCGCACCAAAGCTCGGTCTCGATCCAGGCAACTTTGTCGAGAAGATGGACTTGCACGTGCACGTCCCGGCTGGCGCTGTTCCCAAAGATGGGCCATCCGCTGGTGTAACGATGTACACCGCTCTTGTCTCGCTTCTGCTTGGCATCCCGGTTCGTCCAGACGTCGCAATGACGGGAGAGATTTCTCTTCGCGGCAACGTCATGCCGGTTGGTGGTGTGAAGGAGAAGCTCCTTGCTGCACACCGAGCTGGCATCAAACGAGTGATTATCCCGGCCCGTAACCTCAAAGACCTCGTCGACATCCCGAAAGAGATTCAGGATGAGATGGAGATCTTTGGAGCCACGCGCATGGATGAAGTGCTGAGGCTCGCGCTCACAACGGTGCCTGATGGTCTAGAAGAGTTCGTTAAGGAACCTGTGCCATACAGCGCCACAGCGACCACAGGCGGCAAGTCCAAGCCTGAGACCAGCAAAGACGCATAGCGTCCTAAACGTCATTCGCCGAAGCCCGCTTCTCTGGCATCTCGCCACGGAGCGGGTTTTGTGCGTTCGGCGTAATGACGTTGTTCAGCGCTGCTTGCGCAATTCGGGCTTGGCTGAGTCTTGACGAGTCCTATTGCGGTGCTTAGGTTGCGCTCACTACACAAACTCCCGGACATAAGGAGACAAAACACTATGGGTAAAATCATCGGAATCGACTTGGGAACGACAAACTCTGCCGTTGCCATCATGGAGGGCAAAGAGCCCAAAATCATCACCAACGAAGAGGGCGGACGACTTACGCCTTCTGTTGTCGCGTTTGACGAAAAGGGCGACGTCCTTGTTGGTCAAATCGCGAGACGCCAAGCAATCACCAATCCTGAGAACACCGTCTTCTCGGGTAAGCGTTTCATCGGACTTCGCTACGACGAGTCCGAGCAAGAGCGCAAGCGCGTACCGTTTGAAGTCATCAAGCAGTCGAACGGCGACTGCGGGATCAAGATTCGCGGAACGAACTACGCAATCCCCGAAATCTCAGCGCGCGTACTTATGAAGCTCAAGCGTTCCGCCGAGGAATACTTGGGAGAAGAAGTTACCGAAGCCGTCGTTACGGTTCCCGCGTACTTCAACGACGCTCAGCGCCAAGCAACAAAAGACGCCGGCAAAATTGCTGGTCTCGAAATTAAACGAATTGTTAACGAGCCGACGGCTGCCGCACTCGCATACGGTCTAGACAAAACCAAGGATCACCTTGTTGCTGTTTACGACTTCGGCGGCGGTACTTTCGATATCTCGATTCTTGAAGTCGGCGACAAAGTCGTCGAGGTTGTATCGACCAACGGTGATACGCACCTTGGTGGCGACGACGTCGACAACGTGCTCATCGACTGGCTCATCGCCGAGTTTAAGAAAGACTCGGGCATCGATGTCTCCAAAGACAAGATGGTTCTTCAGCGTCTTAAAGAAGCTGCAGAGAAAGCAAAGATCGAGCTTTCCTCGACGCAAGAGACGGAAGTGAACCTTCCCTTCCTCACCGCCGATGCAAGTGGTCCTAAGCACCTTGCAGTTAAGCTCACGCGCTCGAAGTTCGAGAAGATGATCGAGGACATTGTCGCTCGCACCATCGAGCCTTTCAAAGCTGCTCTTAAAGATGCAGGTAAGAAAACCTCTGATATTGGCGAAGTTATTCTCGTCGGTGGTTCGACCCGCATCCCGCTGGTTCAAAAGACTGTCGAAGAGTTTTTTGGAAAGCCTCTTCACAAGGGTGTCAACCCGGACGAGGTTGTTGCTCTCGGTGCTGCGGTTCAAGCCGGCGTTCTCTCGGGCGACGTCAAGGACATCCTGCTTCTCGACGTAACTCCGCTCTCGCTCTCCATCGAGACGCTCGGCGGCGTTGCTACTGTGCAGATTGCTCGCAACACCACCATCCCAACCCACAAGGCGGAAATCTTCTCCACCGCGTCGGATAACCAAACGTCTGTCGAAGTGCACATCCTCCAGGGTGAGCGCCAGATGGCTAAGGACAACCGCTCGCTTGGTAAGTTCCACCTCAACGGGATTCCTTCTGCACCACGAGGCGTGCCGCAAATCGAAGTCGCTTTTGACATCGATGCCAACGGTATCCTCAACGTGACTGCAACCGATAAGGCAACGAACAAAGAGCAAGCCATCACCATCACGGCTTCGTCGGGCATTAGCGAGTCTGACATTGAGCGCATGGTGAATGACGCTGAAGCGCACGAGGCAGAAGATGCCGAGAAGCGCGAGGCGATTGAAGCGCGCAACAAGCTCGACTCAATGCTTCACAGCACACGCAAAGTTTTGGAGGAAGCGGGCGACAAAATCCCCGATGCCGACAAGCTTCGCGCAGAAGAAGAGTTCAAGAGCGCAGAGAAGGTGCTTGAGGAGAACCAGGAGCCGACCAAGGCCGATGATCTTCGCGCTGCACTTGAGAGCCTTGAAGCTCTCGCTCACAGCCTTGCCGAGCACATGTACAAAGGCGAGGGCGTTGATGCAGATGCCGCTTCCGACGATGAGGAAGAAGAGGATGCTGCAGATGACGACGGTGTCATCGACGCTGAATTCGAAGAAACGACCTAGGTGAAACGCAGCGCGCGGCGCTGACTCAACTTATGTCCGAGGGACGCCAGGCTGATGCTCAGCCTGAGCGTCCCTTTTCTTTTGGGCACTTCGTGGCATACTGAGAAATAGGGTGGGGACCGTGCTTCGATATTTGGCGCTTGCGGGCGCGATGGCGGGAGCCTGTGCGAGTGGTGCATGTATCTACGACGGTCTTGTCGTCGAGGATGAAAACGGGTTTTCACGGGGACCGTCCAGAGCCGGCATGCTCTACGAGGGCGCAGAGCTTCCGGTTCGCGGCGATGGGCACTGGATTCCACCAACCTGGGCATCGCGCGGTCTGAACTTTGGTGTCGACGAGATGGTGAGCACCGTGGTTTACGCGGGGCGCACCATCAAGCTGCAAGACTCGCGCTTGGAACTTGGCGTTGGCGACATCTCGCGCGCACACGGAGGGCGCTCGCCTTGGCATCGCTCTCATCAGACCGGGCGCGATGTCGACTTTCTCTTCCTACTAAAGGACAAGGCTGGCAATCCTGTGCGCAACACGCAGATGCGCAAGCACGACGCAAGCGGGGCAGAACTCGTCGCAAAGGGAAAGCGTCCACAAGTCTTCTTTGATGAACGAGCAAATTGGTTTTTGGTCGAAGCGCTCATCACCAATCCGGTTGCAGAGATTCAGTACATCTTTGTTCAAAATGATTTGCGGCAGCTCATGCTCGACTACGCGGCACAGAGCGGGGTGTCTCAGGCGCTGCTTGAGCGTGCAGCGCAGACGCTAAAGCAACCTGGTGACTCGGCGCCGCACAACGACCACATGCACGTTCGCATCTACTGCCCAAGGGATGATGTCGATGCGGGGTGCGTGGACTTTGGGCAAATGCGCTGGCACAAGAAGGATCTTAAGTATGGAGGTCGCATCGAGCGCCTCGAACGGTACGACGACGTCTTGAGCGATATCGATGTTGGCACCTTCGCTTGGCTGATTCGCTAGCGCTTGCGACGAATCGAACGAAGCGATAGGTCGAAGGCACGAAGCAGCTGCCCGCGTGTGCGATTGTCGCTTGCGCTGAGCGTGAGTGAATAGCCCGTCTCTGTGTCCAACGGGACGAGGACAGCCTGGCGCAAGAAGCTCTTGCCGTTGTCAAAATCCATCCAGTAGGCACCAGTTGCTGCGTGCAGTTGGGGGGCGCGAACTCGAAATCCCAACTCCTCGAGCTTCTTGGCCGTAGCGAGGGCATAGCTCTGCGAGTCCAGAGATTTGTCGACGATCTCTGCCGCGAAGAGCATTCGCGCGTCTGGGCGGCGGTGTGTCATCCACAGGAGGATGCTTGGATACGACGAGTCCTCGCTGAGTTGCCAGCCTCGTGGGCTTTCGAGGCTGACGCGCCACTCAGCTGACTTAAAGATCTCTCCATTCAAATCTGCGTGCGCCAATCCGGAAGTCAATCCGGATAGCGCCCACAAAGAAATGATCACTATGAGCGACGCGATAGGTGTGCTCCGCATTCCTCTTAGTTAGCACAGAGAGGCCCGTAGGTGTGGTTTTGAGCCATTTTAGCGAGGTGCATACCCCTGCGAGTACCTGAACAAAATAGCAGATGAATACTTGACTCTATTCGCCTGGGTATTCTTGACCGACTACATTCATTAGAATACAGTGAGTTCACTTCGAGACGGGGAGTTCTTCTAAAAGACACTCTGATTCGAAGTCTTAGCAGTTGAGGCGCAAGGCTAGGGGGATGAGGGAAACCTCGTTTGGCGGGTATCGGGAGGCTGTACAGCTTCAAAGGTGTGCTTCTAGAGGACTATTGTGACAACGCGAATTCGAAATACAGTGCTTGGAATGTTGCTTGAGACTGGTGCATCCACCAGAGAGGCAACTGACGAGATGGAGCCTGAAGGACTCGTACGAGCGTCCGTTGCTCAGCACAGCCGCAAGGCGCGCGGTGTCTTAGATAGCGGCTCCTCAAAAAAAGCTCGAGACGCTCGGCTACTAAGCGAAGACGAACTCAACGACATCCAAACGCAATACGCAAACGGAATGACGGCCGTGCAAATCGTCGAGATTTTCGTATCGCGTGGAATGCGGTTCTCGGAAGCCAGCTTTCGAAAGTACGTCCAGCAAGGACTGCTTCCTCGAAGTGTTCGCGTGGGACGTAAGGGCAAACACCGTGGCTCCTTAGGAGTCTATCCAGCCAAGGCGGTTCACCGCATTAACGTCATTAAGTCACTCATGAGTGACGGCTACACAATTGAAGAAATCCAAGAGCAGTTTCTTCAGTTCGCTGACGTTGTAGAGAATTTAGAAGAAGGAATTAAAGAAGCCTTCGTTTTATTTGAGTCTGAGGTTTCGAGTCCGCGCTTTGACAATAAGGTGCGAAAAACTCTGAACCGAGAAATCGAAGAAGCACAAACGTGGGCGGAGGAGTTGCTCACGCGAATCACAAAGTTGTCGGAGCGACTCTCTCAGAGTCATGGCGATAGCTATCGAAGTACCGGTGCCGCGGGCAGCGCCGAAGACTTGTTGTAGGCGCTCATTGGTCCGTGATGAGCAATTTACAAACAACGCAGAAGATGGGGGTCGATATGCAAAACGAGATGAAGAACGAAGAGATGACAGAGAAGCCAAGTGTTGAAAAGACGTCGGGGGACGTACGGGAGGCCGAAGGGGCCGCCAAAGAAGTTTTGACAAACAGCAACATTGAGATTGTTGAAGAGGGTGGAGAGAAGGACAAAGTCCGGAAAATCCGTCGTCGCGCGCGTCGTACACGACCGCGTTCAAAGACAATCGCCATGAAGCGACTAACGCGTGAAGAGCTGCGCCTCGGTGCGCTGCTAAATCCGCCCGTCGATATTCCGCGCCCCAAAACGCGCGCTGAATGCCAGGGCGACACGGGCCCATGCCCTTGGGTCGCTTGCAAGCACCACCTCTACTTAGATGTGAACCCAGAAACCGGATCGATCAAGATCAACTTCCCGGATCTGGAGCCATGGGAACTCAAGCACACGTGTGCACTTGAGATTGCGGATCGCAATGGCATTACGCTTGAGGATGTTGGCGAAATCATGAATCTGACCCGCGAGCGCATTCGGCAGGTAGAGGTTCGCGGTCTGGCCAAGCTTAGGCAGATGTCGCCAAGCCGCGAAGAGATCGGTTCGATTCCTCTCGCGGATTGAGCAATTGCTGGCGTCGACGGGACGCCAACACCTTGCTGCAAAAAGCGCCAAGTCCTTCGTATCACGGAGGTGTTGGCGAAAAACGGTTGCCAACACTCTTGGCAGCAGTTTCTTACCTCGACTCTGGGCTGTACCGGTCCGTTGACCCCGCAGATGTCGATTGTTAAGAGTCCCTCCAACGGAGGGATTTTTCATGCCTGCTATCCGACGCGCTCTCATTAGTGTTTCCGACAAACGTGGACTTGCCGAGCTTGTACGTGGGCTTGCCGAGTTCGGGGTCGAAATTCTCTCAACGGGCGGTACCGCCAAGCTCATCGCCGAAGCGGGTGTGCCCGTGACGATGGTCTCCGATTATACCGGTGCCCCCGAGATTCTAGATGGCAGGGTTAAGACTCTGCATCCCAAGATTCATGGAGGCCTTCTCGGTCGGCCGATTCCTTCCCACGAGGCGCAGATGAAAGAGCAGGGGATAGCGCCCATCGATCTGGTGGTCGTGAATCTCTATCCCTTTGAGGAAACCGTCGCTGCGGGCAACGTGAGCATTGGCGATGCGATTGAGAAAATCGATATCGGCGGGCCCTCGATGCTGCGCTCGGCTGCAAAGAACCACGAGCGCGTCGCGGTTCTTGCCGACCCGGGCGACTACGAAGAATTCCTAAGCGAGATGAAAGCGGGCGACGGTTCGGTAAGCGCTTCGACGCGCTTTCGCCTGGCTCGCAAGGTCTTTGCTCATACTGCCGCCTACGATGGGGCAATCGCCGCACATCTTAGTTCTGTCGAACTCGAGAGTGATGAGAAAGCCGCGTTTCCGCAAACCCTAACCGTTCAATGGGAGCGAGTGATGGAGCTTCGCTATGGCGAGAACCCTCACCAGGGCGCCGCCTTCTATCGAGATTCTCGCTCTCCGCTGCCATCGAAAAGCCAACGGCCGAGCATTGCCGATGCACAAATTCTCCAGGGCAAGGCGCTTAGCTACAACAACATTCTCGACCTCGATGCGGCGCTAGCCTGCTGTGTCGAACACGAGCCCGGCACTGCCGTGGTGGTGAAACACACCAACCCATGCGGCGTTGCCTACGATGCCGGTAGCATCACCGAGGCGTATGTAAAAGCGCGCGCCTGCGATCCGCTAAGCGCCTTTGGTGGCATCGTCGCGGTAAATCAAGAAGTCGACGAGGCACTCGCATCCCAGCTCGTCACGACGTTTCTCGAATGCGTCGTTGCTCCGAGTTATTCTGATTCTGCGCGAGCCATTCTCGAGGGCAAGAAGAATCTTCGCTTGGTCGCGCTTCCCGGGCTTGCCGCGAGCACCAAAGACGCTTCGTATTCGATGCGCTCGGTTTCTGGCGGCGTTCTGGTGCAGGCATCCGACTTTGCTCGCAAGGCAATTGAGGATGTACAGGTCGTTACCAAACGCAAGCCAAGTGCCAGTGAGCTTGCAAGCCTCGACTTTGCTTGGCGGGTGGTAAAGCACGTAAAGAGCAATGCGATTCTCTTTTGCCAAGGGCAGCAAACTGTCGCTGTTGGAGCGGGACAAATGTCTCGGGTCGATGCGGCCAAGATTGCGGTGATGAAAGCGCAACTCTCGTTGCAGGGCTCTGTTGTTGCCTCGGATGCATTCTTCCCCTTCCGCGATGGCGTTGATGCATTGGCCGAAGCTGGAGCGGTTGCCATCATTCAGCCAGGTGGCTCGAAACGAGATGATGAAGTGATTGCCGCCGCCGACGAACACGGCATGACAATGGTCTTTACTGGAATGCGCCACTTCCGACACTAGATACACGCATGAAGATTCTGGTCATTGGTAGCGGCGGAAGAGAGCACGCGCTTAGCTGGCGTCTTTCGCGCGACGGACACACGGTTTCGGCACTGCCTGGAAGTGTTGGCATTTCGGCGATTGCCGATTGCATCGATGGGCGCGTTGACGACTTGGCGGGCATTGTTGAGGTCGCGCAGAATCTCGCCGCAGACCTGGTTGTGATTGGCCCGGAAGTGCCTCTTGTGAACGGCCTGGCAGACAAGCTGCGCTGTGCAGGTATTGCGACCTTTGGCCCAGGAGCCGATGCAGCTCAGCTCGAAGGATCTAAGGGATTTTCTAAGCGCTTCTTTGCTCGTCATGGCATTCGCTCGGCGCAGTTTTTTGCGTGCACCACGCGCGCCGATGTTGATGCTGCTGTTTTGGCCTTGGGCGAGCGCATGGTGGTAAAGGCCGATGGCTTGGCGGCTGGCAAAGGCGTTGTGGTTTGCTCTAGCGCAGAGCAAGCCCGCACGGCTGCCATTGAAATGCTCGAAGAGGGGCGCTTTGGCGAGGCTGGACAGACGGTTGTGATCGAACAAAGGCTGGAAGGTCGCGAACTAAGCGTCATGGCTCTTTGCGATGGCAGGCGTTACGAGGTGCTCGCTCAAGCCGAAGACCACAAGGCAATTTTTGATGGCGACGAAGGGCCGAATACTGGAGGCATGGGCACAGTCTCGCCTCCTTCCTGGGCAAGCGATGCGCTCATTGAGTCGATCTGTCGCGAGATTCTTGATCCGACAGTGGCAGGGCTTGCCAAGGAAGAACTCGATTTTCGCGGAGTCCTGTACGCGGGCATTATGGTGGATGCCGACGGGGTGCCTTGGCTGCTTGAGTACAACGTGCGCTTTGGCGATCCAGAGACCCAACCTGTGCTGATGCGAATGAAGTCGGACCTTGGGCAATGGCTCGCGGGCGCTGCGGCGGGAGCGCTTCCCAAGGGCCACATCGAATGGGATGAGCGGGCTGCTGTCTGCGTCGTCTTGGCCTCGGCGGGCTACCCGGAGACGTCCAGCAAAGGCGATGTCATCAAGGGGATTTCGCTGGCTGAGACGTTTGAAGATACGGTTGTCTTCCACGCAGGAGTCGCCTTGGGGCCAAACGGCTTGGAAACTGCTGGCGGACGCGTTCTCGGTGTGACGACACTTGGAAGCACGGCAAGCGTCGCCGCAGCAAAGGCCTACGAAGCGCTTGGCGCTATCAGTTTTACCGGTATGCAATTTCGCCGAGACATCGGTTCACGAGGAGAGTAATGGCAAACAATGATGCAATCGTCGCGATCCTAATGGGATCAAAATCGGATCTTGAACTTATGCGTCCAGCCTGTGACGCCTTAGAAGAATTCGGAATCCCCTACGACCTCCGAGTTCTCTCGGCCCATCGAACACCCGAGCGCTGCGCCGAATTTGCGAAGACGGCCCGAGAGCGTGGGCTTCGCGTGATGATCTGCGCTGCCGGCGGTGCCGCGCATCTCGCTGGAGTCGTCGCTGGCCACACGACGCTACCGGTTATCGGTGTTCCGCTCGCCCGCACTCCGCTGGCTGGGCAAGACGCGCTGCTTGCAACCGTTCAAATGCCAAAGGGCATTCCGGTCGCGACCGTAGCGATCGATGGTTCGGCAAACGCGGCCATTTTGGCAGCGCAGATTCTCGGTGTTAGCGACCCCGAGATGGCGGCCAAGGTTGAAGCAGCACGGGCTGCGAATCGGGCGAAGGTCATTGCTGCAGACGAGGAAGTCTCGGCTCGGTGACAGAGTTGGCTCGTGCCGTCGCCGCACTTCGCGACGGCGGCATCGTTTGCTTTCCCACCGAGAGCAGCTACGGGCTGGCAGTGGATCCCCGCAACGAGTCTGCACTGGCAAGTCTCACAGCTCTTAAGGGACGGGCGGCATCGGCTCCCTTCGCGCTGATTGCTGGCAATATGGCGCAAGCCAAGCAGTGCACCAAGCCTTGGCCATTGGCCGCAGAGTCGCTTTCCGAGCAACACTGGCCCGGTGCGCTAACCTTAATTTTGCCGCCTGCCGCCGAGGTTGGAGCCGCCTGCATTGGCCCGAGCGGCGGCGTTGGGCTGCGAGTTTCCAGTTTGGAAATCGCCCGGGATTTGGCGCTGGGTTTGGGCTACGCCATAACGGCAACCAGTGCGAACCCAAGCGGCGAACCAGGGGCACAGACCTGCGAAGGGGCAAAGGGCTACTTTGGCAGTGGTGTCGCTGCGTATTTAGACGGCGGACTTTGCTCGGGGCAACCTTCTACGTTGGTCGACTTTGGTCCGGAAGGTGTGGTCCAAGTGCTTCGAGAAGGGCCAATCGTCTTGCTCCAAGCGGATATGCCCTGATACCAACGCGCCATGGCAGAGATTGCAGGCTTTCGAGGCCTTTTGTACGACGCTTCCAAGGTTGATATGAGCAAGGTGCTTGCACCTCCATACGACGTCTTTGACGATGCAGGTCGAGCGGTTCTAGCGGCGCAAGACGAAAAGAACTGCGTGCGGATTATTGTTCCCGAAGCGGGCGGCGAGGGCGATAAATACGACGAGGCTCGGCGCCTAATGGATGCTTGGCAAGAGGAAGGCACCTTGCTTCGCGACGATGCTCCAGCAATCTATCGCTATCACCAGATCTTCAAGCACGAAGAGCTTGGCGAGCAAGAAGTTGTGCGGCGCGGCTTCATTGCTGCGGTTCGTCTGCACGAGTTTAGCGAGGGCGTCATTCTCCCTCACGAGCGCACACTCAAGGGGCCCAAAATTGACAGGCTAAATCTGTGGGAGCGCACGAGCAGCCATCTCTCGCAGATCTTTACGCTCTACTCGGATCCTAGTTGCGCAGTCGACGCGTTATTTGCAGGTGCCGAAGGGCAGGAGCCAACCATTGATGGCACCACCGCAGATGGCACACGACACCTCCTTTGGCGGGTTTCCGACAAAGAGACTTTGGAGAAGGTGCAGGCCCAACTCGGCGATAAGCCGCTCTATATTGCCGATGGTCACCACCGCTACGAGACAATGTTGGCGTTGCGCAACAAGCTCTTGGCAGAGACACCCAATGCCTCGCCGCGCTCGAGCGCAGCCTTTGGCATGATGTTCCTTGCCAATATCGATGACCCTGGGTTGGTTGTATTGCCAACGCACCGAATGATTCACAATGTCGCAGACTTTAATGCGGATGCGCTGCGTGCAAAGTTATCAGAGTTGTTCTCAGCCGAGACGATAGACCTCTCGGCCGATGCCACAGCGAGCGGTCAGATCATTCGCGATGCGCTTACCAAGGCGGCCGACAAGGGAACGAGCATTGCGCTCGTTGTTCCCAAAGAGGCGTCGGCGCAAATTCTAACCCTGCGCCCCGATGTCGATTTGGCAGCGCTTGGACTTACGGGCGCCAAAGAGACGTTGGCATTGGATGTCACCATCTTGCACGGCGTTATTCTCGAGGGGCTCTTGGGCATCGACCGAGCGGCGCAAGAGGCGCAAACCAACATCGAGTACATCAAGGACACTCGCGTTGCCATCGAGCGATGCCAGGCCGGAGAAGGGCAGGCGTACTTTCTTATGAATGCGACGCCGGTTGCTCAGGTTGTGGCGGTTTCAAACGTCGGCGAGGTCATGCCGCAGAAGTCGACGTTCTTCTACCCAAAGATCGCCACTGGAATGGTGTTTAACCCCATCTCCGTCGACGAAGAAGTCTAGGCCACGTAAGCATTCTTGGTGACAACGTGCGGCTCGCTCCGCACGTTGTTGGAAACCGTTCTCCAGGCGCTCGCGACAGCCGCTACTCGACGACCTAGTGGGCGAACGCCGGAATCGGCTCAAGCACAGTCTCCTCACTTGGGCCCGTGATGGTCTTGTACTGATTGTCGTTGCTCAGCCAGACACGGCCGCGCTCGTTGACGACAATGGACTCAAAGTTTTCGGTGTCGCGAATGATGCCTGAGAGTTCGACGACGGTCTGTGCCTTTGATGGCGCATCGCTGAGTTCAAATTGCAGGATACGGCCAACTTCGAAGTGCCGCTCGACGGCGAAGACTTCGATGATGCCGCCCCGTTCACGACAGTCGAGACCGCTAATTTTACCCGTCCTCGACGTTAGATTTACCCAGTGGAGAAACGTGTCGCGCTCCCCAAGCTTGTGCCGCAAAATTGGAGCCTGCCGAACCCCAGCGTCATTGGTCCGTAAAATTTCGCCAGCAGCAATGAGCCAATCGTCTGCTAGGCAAAGGCCTTCGAGCCCTTGATTCACTCCGGCCTTCATGGGGGCCGGATAGGGCAAAACGAGCGTATCGACGACTTGTCCAACGCCTTCGATAATCTCGACGATCAGCACTCGGTCTTGAGTTCTTCCGACTTCGTCAGTTTCCGTAGAGATGTAGAAGCGGTCCGCATCGCAGGCCAAGCCTTCTAGGTCGTGGTCTGGAGGAATGCCCTCAAGTTGAAAGCTCTCGATCTTGTCATTGCGGTCGATGCGCAGGAGGTGGCCGTTGGTTTCTGGAACCAGCCATCGCGATGTGCCATCCCAACACGAACCCGAAATGCCGACGGCATCTTCGTGGTCGAGTAGGGTTCGGTAACTAAGCTCGGCTTCGAGTTCGAGGCTGCCGCGTGGTGGGCCGGCGCTAACGATTGTGCGCTGTTGTTGGTCGCTGCAGCCGACAGTAAGAGTGCTAGCTAGGATAAGTAAAACTCTTAGCTCTTTGGAATGCATGATACTAGGAATGTCGGCTCTCGAGTAAGTCGGCCCAGTGGCCGCGATTGGTGCGTCGCAGACGCTCGAGATACGCAGTGAGCTCGCCTCGAGTGTGCTTTGGGCCGCCTTCGCGCATCACGGTCCACATCGGGTCGACGCCGCTTGTGGACTCTCGCATTTGAATCCCGAGCCACGCATCGATTTTGGCGATGGCCGCATGGCAGACCTCAAGGCGATCCGGGGCAAGGTCGTGCTGCTCGTGCGGGTCGCTTGCGAGCTCGAAGAGCATGCTATCGGGAAAGCCATGATGCCCATCGTGGTAGCTGCGAATGTAGAGAAGTTCTTCGTCGTCTTGGCGGAAGCGCAGCGAGCGTTGGCAGCTCCATGCGCCTTGGCTAAGGACCAACGAATCGCGCCCCTCGTTTTGACCCGCGCGCAGCGACTCGGCAAAACTCTGTCCATTCCAATTGCTGGGACACTCGCCGCCCAATAGCTCGATGGTGGTCGCTGCAACGTCAAATTGATAGTGCAGGCCGGTTTCGACTTCGCCAGCTCTATCGTCGGTGACCCCGGGCCACTTGAGAATCCCAGGAACATGGCAGGTGTGCTCGTCCGCCGTTTGGTGGTCACCGTAAATATTAAACTCGCCGAGAGTCTCTCCGTGATCTCCACTAACAAAGATGGCGGTCTCGTCGTAGATGCCCAGCTCGCGAAGGCGCTCGAAGACTTGTGCGATGTGCTGATCTGCGTAGAGGACGCCGGCGTCATAGCCATCAAACATGCGGCGAACCTCTTGCATCGAATCGATGATGTACGGTTGCCGTGGGTACAGGCGCTTGTACTCGTCTCCGACTTCTTCGTAGCCGACTGCCTCTTGCGCCGAGTGCGGGCCGCAACCGTTCCAGTGTTCGCGGCGAACTTCTTCGGTGAGCCACGTCGGAAGCGGATCGCCCGAGAACGGGTCTCCGAAATCTTCTGGCGCGCGATACGGAGTGTGCGGATCCCAAAGGTTGAGGTGCAAAAACCAGTTGTCGTTCTTGCCGTGGCGCTCTAGCCAATCCAAAGCCACCGGGGTGATTTCGTGTGCACTCTCGAGCCCGCGCCGCCCGGTATTGAGAACTTCATTAAAGCCGGCGTGGAAGTGCCAGGCTGCGTGTCTTTCGGCAAAGGGCGAGACCGACGCCGTGTAGAGGCCGGCATTGCGCATGACCCGCGGCCAGGATGTTCGCCCAATCGTGGAGCCAAAGCCGCGCTCAGGGCCCTCGATGAACATATCCGCAGCGGTTCCGCCGTGGCCGATGACACCGGTTTGCACCCCAAAGCGCCCAGAGAAGAGGGCTGTGCGCGATGGCAGACAGGGCCCATCGCTAACGTAGACCGACGACATGCGAAGGCCTTCTTTTGCCAAGGCATCGATCGCTGGGCTGGTATTGCGATGGTAGCCGTAACAGCCCAGGTGGTCGGGGCGTTGCGAGTCGATATCGATGTACAAGAAACGCACTATCGCTCCGCACCCATCACGGCACTCTCGACTCGGTTTTTACCTGAGCGCTTTGCCCGGTAGAGCGCATCGTCTGCAGCCTTGAAGAGTGCGGCTGGATTCTCGACGTGTTCCGGGTAGCTTGCCACGCCAACGCATATCGTCGGATGAACGCGAATGCCATCACAAGAAAAGTCGTGTGACTCGACAGCGGCTCGGAGTTCTTCTGCCAACTCAACAGCAACTTCGTGATCGATACTTGGAAAGCAGCAGACAAATTCGTCGCCGCCAAAGCGCGCGAGATGGCCGTAGTTTTCCATGCACTCTTGAATGAGAGTTGCGACTTCGCGAATCGCAAAACTTCCCATCTCGTGCCCGTGCGTGTCGTTGATCGCTTTAAGGCCATCGAGGTCCATGACCGCAACGGCAATCTGGCTGCCTTCTCGCGCCGCTTGTTTTGCGACCACGTCGAAGACGGCATCGTATTGGCGCTTGGTATCGAGCCCAGTGAGAGCATCGGTTTGCACCAACTCCTCTACGCGAGAGTGATACTGAACATCGACTTGATCGGAAAACGCAAAACGCAAAACCGAAGAGCCGAGGAAAATTTTGTCGCCTGTCTCAAGAGCGATTCGCCCCTTCACCTGCTTGCCGTTTAAGGTCGTCCCGTTCGTCGAATCGAGATCGATAAGCACGTACCCGGTCTGGTCTTCGGCGCGCTCGACGGAGCAGTGCGCTCGTGAGATGGAGCCATCGCTAAGGCTAAAGTCGACTCGCTCGTCGCGCCCGATAATGATTGGATGATCGCAGAGCATGTGCTGCCCAAGGTCGACCTCGGCGCCTTGCACGACCAAGAGGGAGCCCATGCGCCGCAAATCTGGTGGGGGCGTTTCGTTCTGCATCGACACCACTCGCAACGTGGCGGCCGGCGTGCGGTCGGGCTTGCGTTTCTTTGGCATGCGATACCTGGAAGTACACAATATCATTGTAGGACTTGGACGGTCAATCTGCGTCCCCGTCCTAAAGCCCTCAGTCTTTTGTCCCGATGATACGAGAGTGGCAAGCAAGGACAATGACCGGGCGCTGGTAGCTCGGCAAGCGATCTTCGACCCCAGCCAGCGAGTTGTTGCGTACGAACTCTTGTATCGCGCCAGCGAGGACGCCAAGGCCGCCGTATTTGACGACCCAGACCGGGCTTGTCGGCAGACGATCCTCTCGGCGGTTTGTGACATTGGTCTGGACGAGTTGGTCGGAGCCAATCTGGCATTTGTGAACTTGACCGAAGCTGTCCTCTTAAGCGGGCAGTTGTCGATTTTGCCCGCGTCTAGGGTGGTGATTGAAGTTCTGGAAGATGTTGCGAGCTCCGCGCAGGTGCGGGCCAGTTTGGAGGAGCAAAAGCAGCGAGGCTTTCAGATTGCCCTCGACGACTTTGAATTGCAGGGCCCGACTGCTGCTCTAGCGGATCTGGCAGACATCATCAAAGTCGATGTACTTGGTAAGGACGATGAAGAGGTCGCGGCGATTGTGAGCCGGCTGAGAGCGACGACATCCGCAAAACTCCTTGCTGAGAAAGTCGAGACCCATCGCGAGTACGACTTTTATAAAGAGCTGGGCTTTGACTACTTCCAAGGGTTCTTCCTCTGCCGACCGCAAATGGTGAGTCGGGGCCGGGTGCCGCAGTACAAAGCTGGAGTGCTAGAGCTCCTCGCAGCCCTCGAAGATGCCTCGGCTTCGCTCGAATCCCTTGAATGCTTGGTGCAGCGAAATGCAACGCTCTCGTACAAACTCCTAAAAATTCTGAACTCGTCCATGGTGGGATTGCGATGTCGAGTCGATTCGATCGGCCATGCAACCGTGCTTATTGGTCATCAGCGTCTCAAGCGTTGGGCAACCCTTATTGCGCTTGCGGGATTTGATGACTGTCCCGATGAGTTGCTTAACCTGGCGCTGATTCGGGGGCGGATGTGTGAACTCTTGGGTGGGCATCAAGGTGAGAAGAATACCGACTCGTACTTCACGGTTGGCCTGTTCTCGGTTTTGGACGCTATGAGCGGACTGACGATGGAACAATTGATGGAGCAGATGCCGCTCGCGCCCCCGGTCCGAGATGCTTTGGCACTTCGCGAAGGACCACTCGGAAACCTGCTGCGTGGCGTTCTAGAGTACGAACGGGGGGATTGGGGCCAAAACGGCGCTTTCGAGGCACTGGGTGGAAAGCTCGCCGAGTCGTACTTGAACGCAGTGCAATGGGCGGATCAAACGAGGGCATCGTTGTAGAACGCCTCAGCGCAATTGTCGTTTCTTGTAACATCGCAACAATCTGTTTGATGTTCGAGTGTCGACGAGATAGAAGAAGAGATAGGAGAGTGCCCATGGTTACTTCATTTCAAAACGAGCCGTCTCGGACCGAGACAACCCAGTGGTCTGGAGAACAGCCCATGATGGATACCTGCTTCGTTTACGAAATTATGGCCTATATGCCTCAGCAATACTTAAGTCGATGACCTTCTAGTTCATCACTCGACTTTGTTTCAGACGAAGTCTTGGTATTGCGGGCTTCCTTTCGAAGTCCGCTTTTTTTTGTTCGACGATCGCTCTAGAGAGCGGTCACACCGTCGTCCTGTAGGGGAGGGCAAGGAGGTGGCCTGTGTTGGGCCGCAAGGACATATTATGGAGGCAATCGCCTCTCTCGGAACTCACTCGACTCGCATGGCCAATTTGCGTCTCGATGCTCTCGTACAGCGCTATGACGGTGGCCGATACCGCCTTTGTTGGCGCCATTGGGCCTGCTGCGCTCGCGGGCGTCGGTCTCGCAGGAACCTTGGCTTTTGCCGTCTTGGTCTTTGGTATCGGGCTGCTGCGCGGAGTCAAAGTTGTTGTCTCACAAGCCGTTGGCGCGGCTGGCAACGATGCAAAGGGCGGCTCAGATAAAATCGAAGAAGTCTCGGCCGCCGGTCTTCTCATCGCCTTGGCGATGGGTGTTGTCGTGGTTGCGCTTGCGCAGCTCGTTGTCTTAGTTGTGCCAATGCTTGCCGCAAGCGAGCAGGCTGGAACCTACGGGGCCGACTACTTTCGCGTTCGAATGTGGGCAGCGCCGCTGGTCTACATCTTCTGCACAACAAGGGAGACCAGCTACGGCTTGGGCAATTCTCGGGCACCAATGGTGGCCTCACTTGCTGCCAATGTTGTGAACATCAGTCTCGACTATGTCTTTATCGTGAAGCTCGGCTACGGGCCAAGCGGTGCGGCATGGGCCACGGTTGTCGCAACTGCACTGGAAGCTGGGCTTTTGCTTTGGCTCACCAATGCACCCGGTGCTCGTTGTCTTGCCAAAGGCAAGCGGTGGCTTGGCGCGGTGCTTCGAGTCGGATTGGCAACAGGTGCGCAGTTCGCCATCGAGGTTGGCGCCTTCACCTTGCTAACAATTCTGGTCGCGGCCATGTCCGAGACCGAAATGGCAGGTCATCAAGTTGCGCTTTGTGTTGTGCACTTTGCGTTCTTGCCGATCGTGGCGCTTTCCGAAGCGGCTTCGGTGATGGCTGGGCAAGCGGTGGGTGCAGATCGAGACGAACTCGTTCCAACGATCGCGCTCTACGCGCTTGGTGTGGCGCTTTTCTACGCGGTCACGTGCACTCTTGTGTTGCTGATTGGCGCTCCAGCGATTGCCGGGCTCTTTGGCGACGATGCACAAGTGCGGGCGACAGCCACATCACTGCTCTACGTTGCTGCCGCGTTTCAACTGGGGGACGCCTTCAACATCATCGCTCGCGGCATGCTGCGGGGGACCGGTGACGTTCGCGTCCCTGCCATCATCTGCGTGAGTGTATCGTGGTTGGCATTGCCTCCGATTACGTGGTTTCTCGGCCACCATATGGGGATGGGAGCGGTTGGTGCGTGGCTTGGGCTCACCTCCGAGATCGTCGTGGTTGCCGCGATCTTATGGGTGCGGCTTTGGAAGGGTGGCTGGCGCCAGAGTGCGGCTCAAAGTCGCCACGCATTGGCTGCGCACGCCTAGGTAAACGTCTTAGGTGCTCTTCTGTTCGTGATTCTTTGCCAAGGGCTTTCCCATGGTGACGAAATGCACGGGCAGGAGAGTGGGCTTTGGGTCGTCGAACGGTGCGGTGCCAGTTTCTACGTAGCCGAGCTTGCGATAGAACGGCGGTAGCTCTTCGCGAAGGTTGACGACTTCCAATTGCATTTGCGTTGCACCGCGAACGATGGCGAGAGATTCGGCAATCTCGATGATCCGCCGACCAAGCCCTTGGCCCTGCATCTTGGGGTGTACCGAGATAAGCCCGAGGTGCCCGGTTCTCTGGTGCACCGCCATGTGCGCTGTTGCAATCACGACCTCGCGATCCCGCAAGGCGACCACTTCCTCGGCTGCAATGGATGCCGCAACCTCTTCGGCCGCTATGCGCGGACCGGTGATAAAGTGGCTTTCCACAACATAGGCCTCGTTAATGAGAGCCACGATCGCGTTGAGATCGTGGGGCTTTGCAAGGTGGCGTATGGGCAATGTCGTGGCCTAGGGTCTAGGAGAGCAAGCTAGTATAAGGCATTGCACCTAAGAGCCAACACTTCGGGTAGGATGTCCTCGTCTTAGGACTACAACCGCCAGACTACGACCGCCAGACTTAACGACCGCCGACGGAGCCAATTATGATTCGACGCCTACTCCCTATTCTCGCTTCCTGCACAGCCATGCTCCCTATTCTCGCAGCCTGTGGTGACTCGCCCGATGCCCCCGATGCGTCGACGATCGATGCGCAACCCAACGACGGGAACTTCACCTTGGCGTGGTCCATCCTCAACGAAGGCACCACCTTGCCGTGTCGCGATGTGGGGGCGGTGGCTGTTGCGCTCACATTAATTTCGCAAGGCTCAGGATCGGGAAGCGCTGAATCATTTCCATGCACGTCGGGCGAAGGTATGAGCCGGGCATTTGCACCTGGCATCTACGACGTCACCATCGATATTCGAGCCTCCGGATCAAAATCCCTACTCGATGCACCAGTTCGCATCCAGGGCTTTGAGATCCTGGCTCGCGAAACCACGGCAATGCCAACCCAAGAGTTTGAAATCGAGCCCATCGGCGACTTCAAATTCTTTGTCGACTCGGGCGCAAGTTCTGGCAACTGCGCGGCCACAGAATCCAATGGTGGCGGCCTGGTCGGTTTATCGTTCGAACTTACAAATGGCAGCGGCGCCTGCGTGGAAGCCGATTTTGTCATCGCCGATGGCAGCGAAAGTGGTGGAACGTACAGCAGCAATTGCACGACGCCTGCGGCGCCATTTGCGTGCATCGGAAGTGATCAAGAAGTGAGCGTTATCGGCGCGCGATCGGGCGCACTGAGCCTTTCCATAATTGGCCAAAAGGCGGGGCCTGTGGACTGTTACGACCGAATCAGCAACTTCGATCTTCCCGGCGCCAACCTGCTCAAGGAACTTGGTGTGCTCCTACTCAATTTGGAGTACAGCCTCGAATGCGATCCTGACTTTAGCTTGCCCGATGGAGGCATGGGCGTCGCCGATGCAGGTGTTGCCGACGCCGCTCTCTAGGAAATTCGATGTCGAGGCTGACGCTCACATATGCCGACCACGAAGTTGAACTGCCACAGGGCGAGAGCTTCATTGGTCGCGCGCTCGGTTGCCAGCTGCGTTTTAACGACGCTGCTGTTTCGCGCCGACACCTCCGAGTGATGTGCACTCGCGAGGGTGCCTTCGTCGAAAACCTGAGCATGACCAATGGAACGCGCATCAATGGTGAGCGACTTGGTGCGACCCATATGCTGCGCGATGGCGATACTATGGAGATTGGTCATCGAGTTTTGGTCGTCCTTGTTGATGACTCAAAGCCGTATCAAGACTCTGGGCCGGTCACCATTGATGGTCCCTTGCAAGTTGGCAGCGGTTTGTTGGTGGCTGACGATCTCCGTCGCAATCCAAATCGAAACTACGTGGACCACGGCTTTGGCGAGGATGGCAATTCCGAGGAGACCCGGCCAAGCGGCTATGGGCCTGCTGCGATGCTCGCGGAACTTAGCGATGCAGGGGCTCGCAATTGTCCAAAGTGCCGAGTTTCTGTTCGTCGGGCGGAACCAATTTGCCCAAGCTGTGGATATCGGTGGCCCATGGGCAGCCCTGGGACTCCAACTCAGGAAATCACCGTCGATGGGCTCTCGCAGCGTCTCGCAGCCCGGCATATCGTTCGAGTCCCGGTGATCTATTCTAGTGAGTTTCTCACCCTCGACTGCATCGCGCGCGATGTGAGCCAAGGCGGCATCTTTATCTCGTCGGAGATTCTCGATCCGGTGGGCACGCTCTGCGAGATCACGGCGCTTCCCGACGGCTGGCCCGCATTGCAGTTTGAAGGCGATGTGTGCCACGTGGCGACCGAAATCGTAAATGGGCGCTCTGCCGGATTTGGGGTCGCATTTACAAGTCGCTCGGCGCCTGCCATCGAGTGGCTTGAGTCGATCAGCAGCCCTTTGCGCTGACTCGCCAACACAGCGAGCGACCTAGCCACGGCATTCTCCTCGAGTGCTTTGACAGAGCCGCCCGTGCCTTGACAGGGCCGCGGGATCCTTGGGACAACGCCTATAATGACTGTGCGCCTGGGCGACGTGATTTCCTATCTCGATACCACCCTCGAGATTGCCAAATTTCGCGACTACGGGCCAAACGGTCTGCAGGTCGAGGGCTCGCCCGAAGTCGATAAAATCGTCACGGCAGTTTCCGCAACCGCGGAGGTTTTCGAGCGCGCCATCGAGTTGGAGGCCGACCTCATCGTTACCCACCACGGCCTAATTTGGGGCGGCGGCATTAATCGCGTTACCGGCACCACGGCAAATCGCCTGCGAATGTTGCTAACGCGTTCGGTATCACTTGCGGCGTATCACTTGCCGCTCGACGCGCATATGCGCTTGGGAAACAACGTTGGGCTTGCGGATGCCATCGGTCTTCAGGGAACCCGCCGCGGGTTTGGCGAAGTACGGGGACACACCCTCGGTTTGCTTGGCACCTGGAGCACAGCGCTTTCAAGAGATGCCGCCATCGCCCGCATTGCAGCGGGAGTTGGGCAAGAGTCTCTGCCCTTTGTCTTTCCCGACGGCCCCGAGAGCGTAAAGACGGTTGGGCTTTGTACCGGGGCCGCAAGTGACTTGCTCGAGGCTGCGGCCGCCGAAGGATGCGATCTCTATGTGACCGGAGAACTCTCCGAGCGCTCTGCTGCGCTGGCCCGTGAACTTCAAATCACGCTGGTGGCAGCCGGGCATTATGCAACCGAGGTCTTTGGTGTGCAGCGCCTGGTCGACGAGCTTCGAATGAAGTTTGCCGGCTTGCATGTCGAGTTCGTCGACGTGCCCACACCTATCTAATCGCTTCTAATCTAGCTTTTCTAATCCCCCTATGTAAACGCGACAATCTGCTGTCCTATACGGCTCTAAGAGAATTTCCTATGACCAAGCCCTTTCGAGTTTTGATTTCTGATTCCATGTCTTCTCGCGCCCAAGAAATTTTGGGTGCATCAGATGCGGTTGAATGCGACGTGCGAGCTGGCATCTCCGCAGAGGAGCTCGAAGCTTGTATCGCCGACTACGATGGCCTCTTGGTTCGCTCTCGCACCAAGGTAACGCCTGCGGTGCTCGCGAACGCAACTCGTCTCAAAGTGATTGGCCGCGCGGGCATCGGTGTCGACAACATCGATGTGGCTGCAGCGTCGAGGCAGGGCATCTTGGTCGAGAACGCTCCGACGGGAAACATCGTCACAACGGCAGAGCACGCGATCTGCTTGCTGCTCTCCCTGGTGCGACACATCCCCAAGGCCAGCGCTTCGATGAAAGAGAATAAGTGGGAGAAGAAGAAGCTCGAGGGCACCGAACTCTTTCAGAAAACCCTTGGCGTGATTGGCCTTGGCAACATTGGGCGACTTGTTGCGGAGCGCGGCCAGGGCCTGCGCATGAACGTCATCGGCTATTCGCCATCGCTTGATGATGCGACGGCTGCCAAGCTTGGCATTGAGCGCGTAGGCCTTGCGGACCTTCTCGCACGCGCCGACTTCATTACGATTCACACCCCGCTTAATGACGCCACCCGCGGCTTGATTGGCGATGCGGAATTTGCGGCCATGAAGGATGGCGTGTTCTTAGTGAATGCGGCGCGCGGCGGCATCGTCGACGAAGCGGCCACGGTGCGAGCTCTCAATTCGGGCAAGCTTGCCGGTGCGGCCTTCGATGTTTTTGAAAGCGAGCCAGTCGCCGAAAATCACGAACTCGTCATGCACCCCAATGTTGTGTGTACGCCGCACATCGGGGCATCCACCGGCGAGGCGCAAATTAACGTCGCGGTCATGGTTGCCGAGCAGATGGTCGCGTACGCCGAGACCGGTGAAGTTCGCAACGCGCTAAACGCCAAACCACTGTCGGGCGAAAAGCGCGAAGACCTTTTGCCTTGGACCGACCTCTCGGGAAAACTCGGATCGCTTCTTGGGCAGCTGATGAAGCATGCGGGCCAAACCGCCGATGCCGTCGGCGTAGAAGTCATTGGCGATGCGGCGACTCAGGGCGCAAAAGAGTGTGCCGACTCGGCCCTTGTTGGCCTGCTCTCCGAGAACCACGACGATGTCAACGAAGTGAACGCTAGGCTGGTCGCAAAAGAGGCCGGTGTCGCGCTTGCCGAAAGCAAAGTGGATAGTGGCCGAGACTTGAAGTCGGGCGTGCGACTTACCGTTCGCTCTGGCGATACCGACTACAGCGCAATGGGAACCCTCTACCACGTGGAAGATGGAGCCATCGCGCGCATTGTTGAGATCAACGGGTTCTTGGTCGAGCTAAGCCCTCAGGGCACTGTCTTGGTGGTTCGCAATCAGGACCGACCCGGTGTTATCGGCGCTGTGGGCTCGCTCCTGGGCGAGAAGGGCATCAATGTTAACGACCTGCACGTCGCTCACGATCGCAAGCGCGGCGTGGCACTGGCCCTGTGGTCCATCGACTCTGAACTCGATGATGCTGCTCTGGCCTCGATTACCAACCTTGCCCTAATAGGGCAGGCATCTTTGGTCCAATTGGGACAGTAAGGCAACGATCTTGAGCGAGACCAAAATTCGACTTCCTTCGGGTGTAAGAGATTTTCTGCCAGACGCTGCGCGCCGTCGCGTTCGCATTGCAGGACGACTCATGCACGAGTTCGAGTCTTGGGGCTACCAGCGGATCATTACGCCTCTTTTTGAGTGTGCCGACGTGCTTGAGCGTGGTCTTGGCCCCGATGCCAAGGCCGCGGCGATTCGCTTTATCGAGCCGGCGTCGGGAGAAGTTGTGGCACTGCGTCCCGACATCACGCCGCAGATTGCGCGCATTGCCGCAACTCGCATGGCCGATGTTGGTGGGCCGCTGCGGCTTTGCTACGAAGGTGCCGTGGCGCGCATGGGAAGTGGTGCTCGCGGGCAGCGCGAGGTCTTGCAAACCGGCGTCGAATTTATTGGCGCAAAGGGGCCGGCGGCCGATGCCGAACTCCTGGCACTGGCGGCGGCTGCCATGGATACCTGCACGGTGCCCGAGCGCAGTCTGGACATCGGCCACGTCGCTCTGGCAAAGCTTGCGCTTGAGGGGCTCGAAGATGCCTCGCTCGTCGAAGTGCTCGAATCGTGTTTGCGCCGCAAGGACCGCATTGGCGTGGCAAACGCTGCTCGAACCTTTCCACTTCACAAGCGCGCGCTTCTCGAGGCACTGCCGCTTCTCTTTGGCGATCCGGAGAGCACCTTGGCGCGTGCGCGAGAACTCGATTTGCCCAAAAGTGCTCGGCTGGCCCTTACAAATCTAGAGATGACGATTGCGTGGTCGCGGCAACAGAACGAATCGTCAGAGCTTCTGCGAGATTTGACTCTGGATCTTGGCGAACTCCGAGGCTTTGAGTACTACACAGGCATGCGACTGCAGGCCTTTGTAAAAGGAGCGGGCGGTCCAGTGCTTCGGGGCGGGCGCTACAACGAGCTTGTCCAGCGCTACGGTCGCGATGCTGCGGCAACCGGCTTTGCAGTCGACATCGAAGCCTTGGCGCAAGCGGAGTCTGCTCTTGAGAGCGGTGCCGAGTTCGAGCAGCCCGGTTGTCTCATCCTTGCAGGTGACGAGCATCGCGGTCTGGCATCCGCTCTCGCCCAACAGCTTCGCGAGGCACAGATTCGATGTGCCATCGAAGACGACGATCGCTGGAGGCTTGGCGACCTCGACGCCATCGCCGTGTACGCAGCTCGGGTCAATTTGCCGGGGGTCCTTGTTCTCGGCTCAGAAAAATTCCAAATGCTAAGGCCTGGCACTTCGTCCTCCATTCTGTGGGAGAAGCGCGGCGGCCGAGCGAAACATCCAACCGCGCAATCGATATCCGATGCGCTTGTATCCATGCTGAGCGGGAGAGAGTCATGACCGTAGCAATCGTTGTTGGTGCCCAGTGGGGCGACGAAGGAAAAGGAAAAGTTGTTGATCTCTTGAGCGAGCAGACCGATATGGTTGTTCGCTACGGAGGCGGAGCAAACGCTGGACACACCCTAGTGTTCGACGGCAAGCAGCTCATCACGCATCTTATTCCCTCGGGAGTTCTGCACGCGGGAACCAAGTGTGTACTCGGCGATGGCATGGTCATCGATCCCAATGTGCTCGTTAAGGAAATTCGCGAGTGCAAAGCGCTTGGGCTGTTAGCCGGTGACGAACTCCTTATTGGAGAGTGCGCCCACTTGGTCATGCCGTATCACAAGTTGCTCGAAGGGCTGCGCGAAGATCGTTCTGCGAAGCTTGGCAAGAGCATTGGAACGACGAGACGAGGCATTGGCCCTACCTACGAGGCGAAGTGTGCAAGGCGCGGAGTTCGCGCGATGGATCTTGGCAATCGCCCGAGGTTAGAAGAACTCTTTGAAGCGAATCTTGGTGAGATTCGAGCACTGGTTGCGCACTACGGTGGCGAGGTTCCAACCCCTGCGCAAGTGACTGAGTGGATCGACGAAGTCATGCGCGCCGGCGAAATCCTTTTGCCGAGTATCGGCGATGCCGGCCAGGCCGTGGATACAGCGATTCAAGCGGGCAAGCACGTTCTCTTTGAGGGTGCGCAGGGCGCACTCCTCGACATCGACCACGGCACCTATCCTTACGTGACGTCCTCTTCGACCCTCGCCAGCGGCGCTCCGCAGAGTCTGGGCATTGGGCCAACGCGTATCGATCGAGTTATTGGCATCACCAAGGCCTACTGCACCCGAGTTGGGGAAGGCCCATTTCCGACCGAGATGCACGGCGCCGAGGAAGCCAGCTGGCGCGAAGCCGGTGGCGAGTTTGGCGCAACCACAGGTCGGCCTCGGCGTTGTGGCTGGCTCGATGCTGCTGCGCTGCGCCGCGTCGTAAGGACAAATGGGCTCTCGTCGCTGGCCCTAACCAAGCTGGACATCCTCTCTGGCCGCGGGCCAATCAAGGTCTGCGTGGGCTATCGAGTTGATGGTGAAGTTGTCTCCGAGCTGCCCAGACGCGAAGAACATGGCCTCGAGCCCATCTTCGAGGAGTTTGCCGGCTGGGACGAGGACATTAGCGGGGCGTGCTCGCTTGAGGATTTGCCGCCCAACGCTCGCGCTTATGTATCCGCTTTGGAAGCAATGACCGGAGTCCCATTCTGTCTGCTTTCTGTGGGTCCCGATCGGACGCAGACCATCCTTCTCCAAGAGCAATTCTAGATTCGGTGGCGAATCTGTTACCTGAGCGCAATTCATACGATCTGGTGCTGAATAAAAAAAAAGCGCCAAGGAACCACTCTGTGTCGGGTTCCAAGTGGGTGAGTTGCAAGGAGCTTTGTATGTTCCTAAAATCCGAGACAGTTAGCACATCAACGCTGATGTGCATGAAGGGCTAAAGATGAAGATCGTCTGCGACGCCTGTGGCGCGAAGTACTCCATTGCCGATGAGAAAGTTGCCGGCAAGGTTTTTAAAATCCGATGTAAGAAGTGCAGCAATATTATTGTTGTGCGCGGCAATGCCGAAGAGGCTGCGGCCGCTCCACCCGAGGAGCAGCAGCCCAATAAAGACACCAAGGTATTCGACTACCAAGGCTATGACTCTCCACAAGACGCCATGGATGCGGAAGGCGAATGGCATCTAGTCATCGATCAAGAGCAGGTTGGTCCAATGACCTCTGCCGAAGTTCGACAGCGCTTTGCTCAAGGTGAAGTTGATACCGAGAGTTACATCTGGAAAGAGGGCTTTGCAGATTGGGAACGACTTCCAGATGTTCCCGAGTTTGCCGACCTTGAAGGTGGCCAAGCCACCGTTGCTGCTCCGATGGTAGCTCCGGCGGATGACGGTGGAATGTTTGGTGGCGGCGAGCCGATGCCAGAAGCCACAACCGAGTCGCCCTCTGCGCTTGCTGCGGCAGCGGCTTCAAGTGACCTCTTTGGAGGTGACTCGGGCGGCGGTGCCGACCTCTTTGGTGGTGGTGACGCAGGCGGTGCATCTTCGGGCGCCGACCTCTTTGGCGGTGGTGCTCCTATAGGTGAGAACACTGGCGAAGTCGTTATGAGCAAAGAGGCCGAGGCCCAGCTCAAAGGCCAGCGCAACGAAAACTCAGTATTATTCTCATTGGGAAATCTCGCAGCTCTGGCTAGCGATTCTCCCAAACCCATTGCTGCAGCGCCATCTTCGGGTGGGGCTGGCATCTCCAATACTGGCGGAAGCGAAGGCTCAGGCTTAATCGACATTCGCTCGATGGCATCGGTGTACCTCGCTGACAAAGGCGGCGCAGGCGGCGGCGGAGCATCGACCCCTGCTGGCAGCACCGATGACTTGCCAGTCTTCAGTCAATCCGCGTTCGAGAGCGCTTCGCCGGTTCTTTTGCCAACCCAGTCTTCGGGGACGGATAAAAAGGTTCTCTACGCGCTTGTCGGTGTGATTGCGGCGCTTATCGTCGCCGCAGCGGTTCTCATTGTTGTTGTGCTGAAAGGCGATGACCCAGAGAATACCGTTGCTGCAGCACCAGCTACTGATACGACCGAGGTGGCCAACGCGGGCACCGAAGGCGATCCTTCCGATACCAAGCCCGTCGAAGCGACCGACCCTGCAACGGATCCTGCGGATCCAGAGACGGACCCTGAAGATCCAGAGACGGATCCTGTCGAACCCGAGACACCAACCGAGGTCGAGCCTAAGCCTAAACCTGAGCCGAGCTCCGAGAAGAGTATGACTCGAGCTGAGAAGCGCAAGGCGGCGCGGGATGCCAAGCGTGAGGCAGCGGCAGCGCGAGCCAAGTCTAACGACAACGATAAGCCAGAATCCAAGCCAAAGCCTTCGAGCGGTGGTTGCGATGAGGTGACTTGCCTTGTGGATCCAGGTGCTGCTTGTTGTCGCAAGACCAAGCCAAAGACCACGAGCAATACAAGCTCAAGCAGCAATTCGAACCTTCCTTCATCGCCTGCAAAGAGCGACATCAGCAAGGGCATCAGCAAGGTCAAAGGCCGAGTCATGTCATGCGGTGATAAGCACGGTGGCAAAGGCACCGTGAAGGTGAAGATCAAGATTGGCGGAAACGGCAAAGTGCAGAGTGCAACCGCAAGCGGTGGCGGCTCATCACTGCGCAGCTGCATCGCTTCGGCAGTCAAGCGCGCAACGTTTAGCAAGTCTCAAAAAGGCGTCACGGTAAACTACCCCTTCGTTTTCCGATAGACAGCAAAACCTAAGACCAAGAGGGCCGCTACAGCATTCAACTTGCTGTAGCGGCCCTTTTTGCGTTTAGTTCGTAAGAAGAACTCTTTGAACACGAGGCTTCGGCTAGAATGTCTGATGCTCTTTGCCAACGACGATGAGCGTGTCGCCTTCCGAGCTTACGGCGAAGGCTCGTCGCTCAAGAGTTAGCCCGGTGAGCGCAAAGCCTGAGCCAAGGGTCGCGTTCAAGGTTGCGATGATATCGGGATTGTCGCTAAGGGCGAAGCTGCCGTCGTCGGCCATTCGACAACGCAAATCCACAACCCGATCGGCCTGAGGAAAGTCAAAGAGGTGAACGAAGACCGAGTGGCCAGCCACTCCTGAAGGAGTCCACGTGATCACGGTCTCGGCCGTTACGTCGTCGTTCCTGTTCGGCACAAGATTCGTGACCAGCGGTGTGTTGGGAACGGTAAGCCCCGTGGAAGCGGGAAATTCATCGCCAGGGATGTCGAGCGTTAAGGGCTCGGGAATCGGGTAGGTGCCGATTTCGAAGCGGCTGGCAGAGCGATCGATCGTAGCGTAGACGCCGCCACTACCCGTTAGCGTATAGGTCTCGCCCGCACCAACTAGATTGAATTGTGCGTTGGGGAATCCGATCACTGAGACGTCGGTTGGAATTGCCTCTGTGACTCGCAGATTACACTTGTCAATTGCCGGCGGAACGCTGTTTGCAAAGACCGAGGCCGGTTGGCTCTCGACCATTTGCAGGAAGTTGGCGTCATAGTTTACTCGGTCCTCGACGTCGTCGCTGATGAGATCGAAGTAAGCAAAGTTCTGAAATGGGCCGCCGAGATTTTGCACGGGATTTGTGACGCGCTCATCGAGGCTGCCGCTGATGTCTCCACCGTCATCGCCTGTTGAGGAGCCACCGCAGGCTGTGGTTAGGGCAAGGAGGAAGGCGTATTGTGGCAATGAGCCGCAGCTCGCCAGTTTTCGCAAGTGAGTGGTTGTTGTGATGTTCTTCATGTTTGCACAGTCGCCTAGGATGGGGGTCACGGTGCGTGGGGCACCTCTAGAGGAACTCTGAAGCGCCTCACAGGTGGGTTTAGGCCGTCAAAGCAACCTACAGCGAACCTTGGAGTGCGTCGATAGCAAAAAGTGCCAACGAAAGTCGTGTCGATTTGATTGACAGGACAAGCCGAACCACGCTTCGCTCTGCGCCTTGATTCCTTCCCACACAACACCTGGCCTCGCCGATTCGACTCTTACTGCGTCGTTTGAACTCTGGGCTCGCGAGGCCATGCGTGAGCGCGTGCAGACAACGGCACTGGTCATGAGTGTCATCTTTACGTTGGCATTTTTCCTAGAGTTGGCACTTGGCAACGAGCAGGTGGAGCAGGCGGGAGGCCCTGTTTGGAATCTCGTCTTCTTCGCAATTTGCGCAACGTGCTGGGTTGCGATGCGCAAGCTTCCACTCGCGCGTACATCTCCGACACTCGTGGCTGCGCCCTTGTACTTCCTCGTGCCTATGGTTGGCGGTGCCTATCTCTCGTCGATGGGAGGATTCGACGGCCCCTTCTTCTATGCGGTCTATGCCATCGCGCCACTGATGATTTATCTCCCCTGTGCGTTGCCACAGCGCATCGTGCTCACGCTGGGCATGATCGTGAGTTTCTGCGCCACATACATCGCGCCACACCCCGAGTATTTGCGTTATCCGCTGATTCACATTCCGGCGACCTATCTCGTCATGGGCAGCGCTTGCTCTATCGCGCTCGGCCATCTGGGCTATGGGCTTATGCGTGAGCATTTCGTTATGGGGCAACTGCTTTTGCAAAAGAACGAAACGCTGATAGCTCGTGTCGAGCAAACCTCGTCGGTCGTTGGCACGCTCATTCAACATCTCGATGCAACGCGCAAGGCCGAAAGAACCAAGATCGCGAGAACGCTGCACGACGAATTGGGGCAGTTGATCGTTGGAGCGCGTATGAAAATCTCGAACATTGAGCGACGCTTTCACAAGCACGGCCCGGACCAAACTTCGACGGCACTTACAAGTGACCTCGAGTCCCTCGCCGAGCTCATGGAAGAGCTGAACGTATCCTCTCGCGATCTTCTAACGGAGTTGCGAACCAAGGAGGAACGAAATTTGGAGCAGCGCATTAACGCTTTGGTAGAACCGCTTTCTGATCAGAAAGATCTTGTGGTGCGTGTTGAGTTTCAAGCGTCAAACGAAAGTTTTCCGGAGGACGTGGAAGAGTGCATTTACCGAACGATCCAAGAGGCCTTAACAAATGTGGTCAAACACGCAGGTTCTTGTGACGTGAGCATCTCAGTGAATTTGGCCGAAACGGACGCTGTTGTCGTTACGGTGCAAGATACGGGGGCTGGGTTCGAGCAAGCCGTAATTCCGGCGGGTTCGTCGTGGGGGCTTGTTGGCATGCGTGAGAGGGTCGAAGAAGCGAACGGGACGCTCTCGATTGTCTCTGGTGCGAGCGGTACGCAAATATCAGTGCGACTGCCTCTCCCCAAAGGCGGCTCCTATTGAGATAGTCCGCGCATGGTGCAACCCATACGGGTTCTAATCGTTGATGATCATCCCGTCGTGCGCGAGGGGATTCTTCGGTACTTCGATGACTCAGCAGAGCATGAGGTGGTGGCTGCAGTGCATTCGGTGAGCGAGGCGTTGGTGGTCTTGGAGACTAAAGATGTTGATATCACCATTCTCGATATTCGAATGCCGGAAGGCGTCGACGAAAATGTCGTTGCCTCCATTGCGAGTCACAACACCAGAATAATTCTGTTTAGCTTGATGGAAGTTGGAAGCGTGGTCGCAAGCCTCATTGAAGCTGGAGCAACGGGCTTCGTTTCGAAGGCCGAGCGATTGGAGGTTTTGGCGGATGCGACATTTGCTGTTGCCAGAGGAGAGAAGGTTATCTCCAATGAGCTGCAGTTGATTCTCGATGCCGACTTCGCTCCGCACAAGCGATTCACGCCACGGGAGACGGACGTCTACAAGCTACTCGGGGCGAAGTGCACTCCGAAGGAGGTTGCCTTTACTCTCAACATTTCAACCAGCACCGTGTACAGCTATGTCGATCGTCTTCGGCACCATCTCGGTGTTACCTCCATCGACGAAATCGTGGAGTCTGCGGCAAAGTGGAACGTCGGCCCAAACTAACCCTCCTGGGCTAGCCGAAGCGTTCTAGTTGTCGATAGGGCGCGTCACCAGCTCCCACGGATGGCGCTTGATGTAGCGACCAAGCTTCTTGGCATCGTCGGAAAACTCTTTATCATTCATAAGCGCGCCGACGGTTCCAATGCCGCTGGCGACTTGCGATGCGAGTTGATCGACCTTGGCGATTGTCGTTTCAAGCTGTGCGAGCGACTGCCGCGCGCGAGCAATTGCAACATCAAATTTGGCGAACAAATCGGGTGGCACTCTGCCTTTAATGCGCTGAAGTTGCGCGCCTAGCGCATCGAGGGCGATTGAGAGCGAGGCAAAGTCTCGTCGCGCGCGCGTTGCGAGTTGCGCGCCTTTGCGCCGCAGGTCGGATGGGCTTGCCAGGCCATCGCTTGCGGCCTCGGCAAAGGTTTTGCGCAGCGTTTGAAACTCATCACCAGCAAATGCAATCGCGTCTCCTACCTCGACGCCGCTCTCTTGGGTGAGTTCGCTGAGCGTCTGCGTTAGCTGGTCAAGCTCAGCTCGCAGTTGATTCATACTAGGGGAAAGCTCGTCGAGCAGCGCTCCAAAGCGCTTGGCGTTTAAGAAACTCGTAACGATGATTTCTTCCATTCGGGCGGGGTCGATGCCGCGAACCTTGTCACCCTCTTGCACCGGGACGAGCATTTCCTCGCTTGCTGGTGGTGGTGCCACTTCGAGGTACGACTCGCCGATGAGACCTTTGGAATTGACAAAGAGCTCGCTATTGCGCCGAACCCAAGGCACATACTTCTTCTTAATTGCGAGCGATAGAACGACGCCTCCAGCCGGATGTAGGAGGTGCTCTGGAGCCCGCGCCTGATTGGCGGTCACAAGCTGCACGCGTTCCACTCGGCCAATCCTGCGGCCAGCAAGTTGTACGTCGGCTGACGTGCGAAGCGGGCCAGGGTGCGCGAGATAGACTCGAACGTTTACAGCCGGGCCTACATCACCAAAGTCGACTCGCAGCACAAGCACAACCGATAGCAGCAGCAACAGCGACAGTGCTGCTCCCACCCGGGTCGCCGTGATGTCGCTCGGCTGCACCTATTCCTTCCAGAAAAACTTCCAGGGGTTTTTCTTAAGGTCGCGAAGCATTTCTCGCAGGTCGGCATACAGCTCCTCGCGAACCAAGAGTGCCCCAACGGTGCCTTCGCCGGCTCGAATGTCGGTGACCATGCCATCGACATTGCCGACGAGCTTGCCTGCCTTGCCACCAAGGGCGACCGCTTCGTCGGCGACGCGAAGGGCGCGGTCGAGCCTTTGCTCGGTGACCATCGCCGTGACTCGGGTCGCGTCGCTAATGAGCGTCTTGGCTTCGGGCGTCACTTGGCGAATGCTCGACTCTGCCGTGTTCATCAGCGACTCGGCGCCGCGCATGGTGTTCTGGATGCTCTTGGCGCTAAGACCTTCGTTTACGGTCGCCAAGGTCTTGCCGGCTTCGTCTGCCAAGCCGCCTGCCGAGCCGATCAGCCGGCCGAGTTCCTCGCGGTTCTCGGAGAGAAGGCCATTAAGCTCTTTTACGGTCCCAGCACCATCGACTAAGAGCGAGCGGATGTAGTCGCGATCTTCAACCAGGACATTGGAGAGAGAATCGAGCACCATAAAGAGCCGCGAGACGATGAGGTCGGTGCGGGGTGGGTCGATGCCTCGCACAACCACCCCAGCGCCAAGTTCGGGGTTTTCGTAATCGTCTCCTGGAACAATTTCTAAGTATTGCTCACCCAAGACGCCCGAGGTGTTGATGAAGAACTCGGCATCTTGGCGAATCGATTTCTTAACGCGATCTTCGATCCAGACGTCGACACGGACCAAGACTCGACGGCCGGTGGCTTCGTCGATTTCCCCTCCCATGAGGCGAACTTCTTCTACGCGGCCAACCTTGATGCCTGCGAGTTTTACCGGAGCGCCCGGCTTTACGTTGCCGCTAAAATTGTAGTCCACCGCAATGGTGTAGCCGCTTCGAAATGAGAAGCCGCCGAGCACGACTATGAGTGCAACCGCAACGCCAATGGCCGCGAGGATAAGAAGCCCAACTTTGTATTCTACGCCTCGTTCGCTCATGGTGTACTCCTAGTGGGCAATCGCTCGTTTCGCTTTGTTGGCATCAGCATCTTAGAATCCTGGGGTTTCCATGGGGCCATGGCTATTGCCGGAGATGAACTGTCGCACGATCGGGTCATCCGAGTGTTCAAACTCTTGGCGAGTGCCCGATTTGTACGCTTTGCCCTGATAGATAAAGGTGATTCGGTCGGCAATGCTGAAGATCGAAGTGAGGTCGTGGGAAACCACGATTGAGGTCACGCCAAGGTCGTCGGAAAGTTCGCGAATAAGCCTATCGATGCGGCGGGCATTTACCGGATCGAGCCCGGTTGTGGGCTCGTCAAAGAGCACGACTTGGGGCTCCATCGCCAAGGTTCTGGCAATTGCCGCGCGCTTCTTCATGCCGTCGCTAAGGGTTGCCGGGCCGCTGTGAGAAAAGGCGTGCATGTTCACGCGCTCGAGCAATTCGTCGGCGCGCTTTAATGCTTCTTTTGTGCCCATGCCCTGATGCTTTCGCAGTGGAAGTGCAACGTTCTGGCGCAAGGTCATCGAGTCGAAGAGCGTGGCATGTTGGAAGACCATGCCGATGCGTTTGCGGACCGGGTAGAAGTCGTTTTCACTGAGCGAATCGATGCGCCTGCCATCAAAGTGAATCTCGCCTTCATCGACCCGCAGAAGCCCGATGAGGTGCTTGATGGTCACCGACTTTCCTACGCCGGAGGTGCCGATGATGAAAAAGACTTCTTTGTGACCAACCTCCATCGAAAGCCCTTGGAGAATACGCTTTGCGCCAAAGGCTTTGTGGATGTCTCGGAACTCGATGAGAGCGTTTGAGGACACTGTCGATGAATTGGACACTAGACGCCTCCTCCGAAGACGGTGAGACCGATGCCCGAGATGAGGAAGTCGAGCAGGAGCACGGCAAAGGAGGAGCCGATGACAGCGCTTGTGGTCGCGGTTCCCACGCCTTCTGAGCCACCACGAGCCTCAAGGCCACAGAAGCCCGAGATGATGGGAATCGCCAGGCTGTAGCTGAGCGCCTTTATAAGACCAATTACAACGTCGTAGGTGCGCACCATGCTGGAGTCGAAGAAGGCTGTGGGGTTGAGGCCAAAGACGCTCCAAGCCGAGATGCCGCCAGCGGTAAAGGCGACGACGATCGCGATGATGGTAAGAATAATTCCCATGACGAGACAGGCCACAAGCCTAGGCGCGATGAGGTAGGAGGTCGGCGTGATGCCAGAGAGTCTGAGGGCATCGATTTGCTCGGTAACCTTCATCGAGCCAACCTCTGCAGCGATGCCCGCTCCAACTCGGGTCGCAAGCATGAGCGCTGTGATGGTGGGCGCGAACTCTTGAATAAAGAGCTTTAGAAACTGCGGCCCAAGCTGGGTGAGGTCGCCTGTGACGCGATTGAGTTGATGGCCGCTTTGGATCACCATCACCATGCCGAGAAAACCCATGGTGATTGCGATGAAGAGGACCGATTTATTGCCGACGATGTACATCTGGCGAGCGACCTCGCCTTTGGGATAATCCCGCTCTACGACGCCTCGCAGGCTCTTTGCGCCAATGAGGGCAAGCCGAATGCCCGAGCGGCCAGAGCGAAGCACCGCAGCTCCTAGGCCTTCGATACGATCGCCAAGGCTCATGGCAAAACCGCCGTTAGCAAGAAGTCCAAGGTGACGATGGAGATGGCCGCCGCCACAACAGCGGCATTGACCGCCTTGCCAACGCCGACGGCCCCGCCGCGAACACTCACGCCGAAGTAGCAACTGGTCATCGCAATGGCGCTACCAAATGCGGCGGCCTTAACGGCGCCGTGAACAAAGTCGAGCCAGCTGATGTTGTCGACCAAGCTGTAGTAGAGCGTTGAGAACTCGAGGTCGAGCAAGAGCATGGCAAAGAAGGCGCCGCCGTAGAGCGCAATCAAGTTGCCGAGTATGACCAGGCAAAGCAGGCAGACGGTCATGGCGATGACCCGCGGAACAACCAGATAGGGAATGGGATCGATGGCGAGGGCGCGCAGGCCATCGAGTTGCTCGGTGACGGTCATCGTTGCAAGCTCGGCGGTGTTGTTGGAACCAACGCGTCCAGAGAACATGAGCGCAATGAGCATGGGGCCGACTTCGCGAAAGATGGCGTAGCCGGCGCCCCAGCCAACAAGACCGGCGGCGTTGAGTTGCTTCACAAGCACACCCGCTTGAATCACCATGATGCCACCGACAAAGAATGCGGTGAGCGCGATGATGGGCAGCGAGCGATTGCCCATGCGGTACATGTTGCGCAAAAGCTCGGGGCCGTCGAGGCGCGGCGGAACAAGTGCGCGCAAGACTTTGCCGGTGAGAATGGTGATGCCGCCAAGCTCGCGCCAGGCAAAGAGAGTCCCGCGACCAACGGCGGCGATGGTGGTATCTCCGATCACTTAGAGCGGCCCTTCATCGGCGCCGGAAACGAATTGCCGCACCAGGGCATCTTCGCTCTCGGCGATGGCATCGCTTGGACCTCGGTAGCGAATCGCCCCTTCGTGAACCAGAGCGAGTTCGCTTGCAAAGCCCGTGAGCGCGCCGACGTCGGAAGATACGGCCACCACGGTGCAGCCGGTCTCGGCCTGGTCGGCTGCGATAAGTTCGTACATCTTGGAGGTTGTCACCGGGTCCAAGCCGGCAGTTGGCTCGTCGTAGAGCAGCAGGGCAGGGCGCGCGATTGTCGCTCGCGCAATGCCAACGCGCTTCTTCATGCCGCCGCTAAGCTCTGAAGGCATCTTATCGGCAGAGCCCGCAAGACCGACCGCTTTAAGCCGCGCTGCAACCCGCTCGGCAATTTCATCGTCCTCGGTTTCGCCCAAGCGAGCCAAGGGGAAAGCGACATTCTCGCCAACCGTCATAAAATCGAAGAGGGCGTAGTTTTGAAAGAGCATGCCGACGTCGCGACGAACGCGCATGAGGGTTTTCTCGTTGCCCTTACTAATGTCGGTGCCCAAGATTTGAACCGTGCCTGTCTTGGGCGCGACCAAGCCGACCAGCAGCTTTAGCAATACACTCTTTCCGCCAGCTGCCGGCCCGAGAATTCCTAGGCGTCCGCCGGTGTCGAGCGAGAGCGAGAGCGCGCGGAGAACTTGCGTACCATCAAAGCCGACGTTGACGTCTTGTACAGAAATCGCTGCACTCGTATTGGTCGCCTGGTCCACCGCCGAATTATAGAACGCAGCCAAGCTCGGCCCGCAGTTTTGGCGCAGCCTCAAGCTGGTACCGGCTTTCTGGGTACTTCTTGCCTAGCTTCGATAAGTCCTTACATGCTGTGTTCTTGTCGCCAGCTTTGGCGCGGGTCACAGCGCGCTCGTAGAGAGCATCGTCTCGAAGCAGCGAAGCAGGGTAGTCGGAGGGAAGGGTCGCAAACGCAGCGATGGCTCCATCAAAATCCGCCAAGTCGTCGCGCAGAACCAGGCCAAGTTCGAGTTGCGCATTGTCGAGCCATACCGAGAAGTACGAGCCGGCTCCCAAAGCGACCACTCGGGTGCTAAGTAATTTTCTTAGTCTCCTGGCTGCGCCCTCACCGTCGCCGAGGCTGCGGGCTAAGCGGGCGCCATGCCACAGCGCATCGTCAAAGAAGCCAGAGCCAGGATGAGCCTGCACCAGCATATCGTAGTAGTGCAGCGCAGTTTTGGGCGACGAGAACTCCGCCTCCTCGAGCTGTGCAAGAGCTTCCAAGATGTTGTCGGAAATTTGCGTGTGCGCAAGTGAGGCGCTTAGCCTTTGCAATTCGCGCCGCAGCTCTTCGGGAGCTCGGGTTCGCCCATCTTGTAAAATGCGTTTCATGGCATCGGCGGCAAATCCCTCGTTTGGATAGTTTGTGACTGTCTTCCAACGAAGCTCGTAACTTTTCTTAGTATCGCCAAGGGCGTCGTAGACAAGGGAGGCGGCATAACACGCTTGTGCGGCGGCAGCTTCGTTGCCAGAGAGTTCGGCCTCTGCGTCGCGATACGCTTCGATCGCTTCGCGCTTGCGGTCCATCGTAACCAGCAGCTCTGCGTACTGCAGATGCGCCGCAGCGCAGGATTGCCGACGCATGCGAGGGCTATCGATCGAGTGGCAGCGCTTTTGTGCCGCGCGATAGTCGATAAGCGCTTGCTCGTGGTGGCCGGATCGCTCGTTGGCCTCGGCATTGCGAAGGTCGCGAATTTGCGCAGGCGCCGAGCAGGAGGCAATGCAAAGCAAAGTGGCCATGCCTATGAGCGTCACGCGCAGCATCGGCTAGGCGGCGCAAACACTCTTAAGGATTTCGACGGCCTGGTCGCACTCCGAACCCGCGACATCGAGGTGGGTCACAAGCCGAAATCGCTGAGCACCGGTGGCCCCAAAGAATAGGCCCTTGGCTGCGCAGCGTTCTTGGACCTCGGCAGCCGTCGCCAGTTTGGCGTCGACCTCGACGATGACAATGTTGGTATCAACCTTGGCGGTTGCGATGGAGAGACCAGAAATGTTCTGAATTGCTTGGCCCAGTTGCCTGGCGTTCTCGTGATCGAGGTGCAGTCGGGCACGGCCATGTTCTAGGGCGTAGAGCCCGGCTGCAGCCAGCATGCCCGCTTGTCGCATTCCGCCGCCAAGCATCTTGCGAACACGATGTGCGCGGTGCATGTCGTCGCGGCGGCCGGCGATGATCGAGCCAACCGGCGCCCCAAGCCCTTTACTTAGGCATACGGTCACGACATCAAAGCCTTTGCAAAGCTCGGCCTCGCTATGGCCACTGGCAACGGCTGCATTCCAAAGCCGCGCTCCATCGAGCATGCTCTTCATGCCGAGGTCGCTTGCGGTACTGGCTACATCGCGAAGTGCGTCAAGGGACCAAACTTGGCCGCCGCCCATGTTGTATGTGTTCTCCACTTCGACAAGCGTCGTGGGCGGGTAGTGATGATCATTGTCGTGATAGGCCGCGCGAACATCGGCGCCTGTGAAACGCCCCTCTGGCATAAATGAGAACTGCACGCCGTTTAGAAGCGGGGTAGCCCCGGCCTCGTGAAATGCAATGTGCGCATCCGGCGCGGTCATGACTGCATCGCCTGGGCGGGTGAGAATGTTGATGGCGATTTGGTCCGCCATCGAGCCCGAGGGCGTAAAGAGCGCGGCTTCTTGACCAAGGAGTTTCGCCACCGTGTCCTGCAAGAGGTTCACTGTGGGGTCTTCGCCGTAGACGTCATCGCCCACTTCGGCTGTGACCATGGCATGGCGCATTGCCTCGCTTGGTTTGGTGACGGTGTCGGAGCGAAGATCGATGACCGTAGGCATGCGCCGAGCTTACAGGGCGGACTCGGCTTCTGGCTTCTCTTCTTCCTTCTTCTTCTCTTCGACCGGTTCCGTTTCTTCCGGTTCTTCTGGGTCCTTTGGCATGCCGAGTTCCTTTTGGATTTTTGCGAGCATGCGATCGAGGATGCCGTGCTCCATGTAGCTTGGTCGATCCTTGATGGTGAGGATCAGTTCGACCGAATCGCGACCGCGTGCATCTTTGCGGCGAATCACTTCGACGGAGCCTTGGAAGATTTTTCGCTCTTCGGCGATCTCAAAGAGCAGGTAGCCGTTGTCGATGTCCTTTTCAAGAACCTTGTGGCCCTCGTCGATGCGCAAAAAACGCACAGCGGCAGGCCAGACTTTTTCGTAGGAGTGGCTTACCTTGCGCGAGGTCTTGGCGTCGGCACGGGAAGCCATCGCCATGGTGAGACCAAGGCCGAGCAGCAGGCCAACGAGAAGCGCGTTTCGGCAGCGCAAAGTGTCCAGGACGAAACTACGCAGGTTCTGTAGAAGGCGCATCGTCTTCATCGTCACTCAGGCTGCGCGCGGCGGCAACTTCTGCGAAGGTCACGTGCTTGGAACTCATCGCAATGGCGCCCATCGTGAGGTACCAGATCACCTGAATTCCGTGCAGGGTCACCGCAAAGACGAACGCTGATGCCTTGAGCTTTGGGTCGCCAAATTCGCCAATGTTGAGGTAGAGGCCAAGCCCAAGCAATGTGAAGTATTGATACTGACCAACAAGGCCAGGCGAGTTTGGCAAGGTAATGCCAACCGCAACCAGGCCCATAGTGGCAAAGGCGCCTAGAACGCTGAGGTCGAGACCAAAGCCGCGTGCCAAGAGCCACAGGCTCATGCCATTTGCGCTCCAGTAGAGGATGCTCCAGAGGGTAAAGATGACGAGGTTGCGCTTGTCCTTTAGAACCAGAAATCCGCGGATCAGGTCGAGCAGCTTCTCCTCGATTTTTGCGGCAATCTTCGGAGAGATTTTTGGAATGAGACTGATCGTTAGCCAGAAGTGCACGGTCTTCTTTGGCCAGCGAAGAGCGAAAGCGAGAAAGAGCATTGCCGCGCTAAAGATGCCTAGCGCGGCAAAGGCGGTTGGCATCATCCAACCTGGGGCGCCTGGACCGCGAAGGGCGAAGAGCGCCCCAAAGACAAAGAGCGAAACCAGCAGACCGTCAATGATGCGTTCGACTGCGACCGTACCGAGTGCAGCGGCGGCGGAGATTTCGCCCTTCTTGCGAATGAGAGCCGGGCGAACAAACTCACCAAGGCGAGCGGGTAGGGCGAGGATTGCCATGAAGCCAACAGAAGAAATCGCAAGCAGTCTACCGGGCGAGAGCCAGACCCCAATCGGGTGCAGGAGGTTGTTCCAGCGCCATGCTCGGCAGAAGTGCGTGACTCCGACGAGAAGAAGATGGCCAATGAGGTAGGGAGCAAAGTCGGCAAAGTTTAATGCTCGGGCTGCCTCCTCGATGTGCGCTTGTTGCTCTGCATCTGGCCACACCAGCCACACGCAAATCGCGAGCATGGTTAGAGACAGCAGAATGTTGATGGCAAGTTTCATGGTGGGAAGGCTTTGGCTGGGGCTTCAACTAAGGGTGAGGCCTAAGAACAAGTGCAGGCCGCAATCGGGCATCACCTAAACCTAGAACGTGCACGCCCTTAAAGGAGGCGGACCTTACCCGTCCGGGTGCCGACCTTCTAGAATCTTGGCCGGGTTGGTGGACAGAAGTCGCTCGAAAGCTTCGGCGCCGGCCTTCTTGCGAATCCACTCCATGCCTTCGGCGACTCCCTTAAGATCGCCTGGGCTGTGCAAATCGGAAGCGGCGGCATGGGCTATCCCACTCAAAACCATTTTGCGGGCGTACTTCGCCTGCTTGCGCCCGTGATGCCCGGACAGGGCGCCGAGATCCACCACCATCGCGCAATCGCCAGCCAGCTTCTCGACCAGGTCGGGAGCCTTCCAAAGTGGGCTGTAGCGCTCGGGGTGGGCAACCACCGGCAGGATTCCTTTGCAGCGGAGGTCGAAAATTCGCTCGAAGAGGCCAACCGGCAGCTGGTTTGGGATGAACTCCATGAGAAAGACCCGGTTGCCATCGTATCCAGGGATCTCATCAGCTTCGATGCGGGTATAGAGTGTGCTGTCCCACATGTTTTCCGCACCGAGTGGAATCTTGACGCTGAGGTTGCGGGCCTCGACAGCTTCTTTGGTGGCTTTGTAGGCGTTGCCGATTGCCTCAAAGCTGGGCAGATATTGACCGGTTTTTTGATGCGGCGTTGCGCAAATCGTTGAAAATCCTAGGTCTATCAGACCGGAGACCATGGCCATCGACGATTCGATGTCCGGTGAACCGTCATCGATTCCCGGCAGGATGTGGCTGTGAAGATCGACGAATCCCAAGGTAAATAGACTTATCCCAAAGAAATGGCTTCGGCAAGGTGTCGTACCTCATGCACATCAAGATGTATGTGAGCTAGATTCAAAGGTGATTGCTCAGAGTTCAAGTGCGTGGTACTTATGAGAAATCCTGCTTTCATCTTGAGTAGGCAAGCAACAGCGAGGTAGAACCCACTCCATGTCTGAGCGTAAAGAGAGTTCAGTCCTTTTTTCCCTTCGAGAGCTCCAAACCATTGAGGAAGAGCGCGTTCAGGAAGAGGCCGATGCGGTAACCCGTGCTGAAGCTGCAGCAATGCAAGCGAAGGCAGATGCCGAGCGTAAAATTCGCGACGAGGAAGAGGCTAGGCGGCAAGCTGCAGAGCTGGCCGAACGGCAAGCTCGCGAAGCTGCCGAGCAGCGTCAGCGCGAAGAGCAAATGCGTCTAGAAGAGACCGAGCGACGTGCTCGTGTCGAGGCGCAAGCGCTAATCGAGCAACAGCGTTTGGCGAAAGAGATGGAGCTTCGGCACATCGAAGCCAAGCGCAAAAAGCCGGCGTGGATTATCGCAGCTGTTGGTGTCGCGATCTTAGTCGTTGGTTTGGTCATCTTCTTTAAGAACCAAGCCGAGAACGCTGCCGAGCAGAAGAAGGCTGAAATTGAGCGGCTTGCTGCGGTCAAGAAGATCGAGACGGAGATGAAGCTCGCCCAGATCGACATCGACAATGCGCAGAAGAAGATGGATGAGGCGTTTGCCGATCTTGAAGCTGCTCAGAACGAGGCCGACCGCGCTGCTGCTATTCAGGCTCGTAAAGATGCCAAAACCGAACTTGCCGCCAAGCGCGACGAGCTTCAGCGTCTTCGCGAGAAGGCTGCCAACGCTGCTAAGGCCAAGGCAAAAGCAAAGCGCAAGAAGGACAAAGCAACCGTCGATCGCTGTGCGAAGTCTAGCGACCCACTCTGCGGTCTCTAGGAACTTCTCCTAAGGCAGTCGATCCAAGACCGATACCCAAGACCGATACCCAAGACCGACGCCATGTGCGTCGGTCTTTTTCGTTGAGCACCCAGCATGGGCGCTAACTTCTCTGCCTTGTGCATTCTCTAGGCGTCAGGCGTCACGCCTACTCACAGGCGGCTTGCGAATCGCTACGGGGCCTCGGCATTGCTCTTTGTCCTGGCGTCGATTGCGTCTCGCTCATGCGTCTGTAGGGAGCGCACAAGAGACAGGCATATCAGCAGCAGCAGGATGCAGAAGGGCAGGCCCAGGCAAACAACGCCGGCCTGAAGCCCGCGCAGACCATCGGCCTTCGCGGAGTACAGCAGCACCCCCGCAACGGCACCTTCAGCGCACGCCCAAAAGACGCGCTGCCACTTTGGCGGGTTGGGATGACCACCCGAGGTGAGCATGTCGACAACAAATGAGGCCGAGTCGCTGGAGGTCACAAAGAAGATGATCACCACAAACGTCGTGAGTAGCGAGGCAATAAAGCCAAGCGGCAGGGCATCGAGCATCACGTAAATGGCCGTTGCCTTGTTTTCTGCCGCCGCTGCCATGTCGACCACACCAGACTGTTGAAGCTCGATTGCTGTGCCTCCGAACACCGAAAACCACACGATTGTGACGGCAGTCGGGACCAGAAGAACACCTAGTATAAATTGGCGAACCGTGCGCCCGCGCGAGATGCGCGCGATGAACATGCCCACGAATGGTGCCCACGAAATCCACCATGCCCAGTAAAAGACCGTCCAGCCCTGGGTCAAGGCTTTGTCTGTGCCCGTGGTATCGAAGGTGGCGGTATGCAGCGTGCGCTTGAAGATGGTCGCGAGGTAATCGCCACTGCCTTGCACCATCGAGTCGAGGGCAAAGAGCGTTGGGCCGGTGAGAAATACAAAGAGCATGAGGCACGAGGCGAGAACGAGATTGAGTTCGCTTAGCCTTTTGATGCCCTTACCGACGCCTGTGAGCAATGAGATCGTCGCCACCACCGTGAGCGAGCCAATTAGAATGAGCTGGGTCTCAACGCCAGAGGGCACGTCAAAGAGGTAGCCCAAGCCCGCGGCAACTTGCATGGCGCCAAGCCCCAGCGAGACTGCGAGACCAAAGAGCGTGCCGAAGACCGCCATGATGTCGACAAAGTGCCCAAAGCCGCCGTGAATTCGCTCGCCAAGCAGTGGGTAGAAACAGGAGCGCAGCGCTAGGGGCAGCCCTCTGCGGTAGTGAAAGTATGCGATCGACAAGCCGAGCACTGCGTAGATTGCCCACGCATTGAGGCCCCAGTGAAAGAAGGTGATGGGCAGAGCAAGCGCTGCAGCTGCACGGGTCCCACCCTCGCCGATTGGTGGGTGGTCAAAATGGTACATCGGCTCGTAGACACCAAAGAAGACCAAGCCAATGCCCATGCCTGCGGAGAAGAGCATCGCAAACCAGCTCGCAGTCGAGAAGTCTGGGCGACTATCGTCTGGCCCCAAGCGAAGGTTGCGATAGCGCGAGAACAGCAGCCAAAAGCAAAAGCCGATAAAGAAGGCGACCGAGACGATGAAGAGCCAACCGAAGTTCTGGGTCACAAAGCTTAGAGCCTTGGGAAGGTTTCTGGCGTTCCAATCGGGAAACGCTACGCCGACGGCGAGGAAGCCGAGGAGAGCAACTACAGAGGTGAAGAATACCGGTGGATTGATTGTTGGCTTGGGCATAGGGCATCGCCGTGTCCCCAAAACCAACGAAGAAGTCCACGCAGCACAGCAAACACGATTTCTAGAGTTGACGCTCACGTTGAGTCCGTCAGTATTGGCGGACGGTACCATTGGCGCACGGATTTTCCAACCGGCCGCTCTTCTTGTGCCCTTTCTCGCTGGCTTGCGGCGCGTAATGCAAAGCGCTTCCCGAACGGTGTTGTTGGGCTAGAATAACTCTTACTTGAGGCCAACGTTGCAAAGAACTGCCATGTGCCGAAACGCAAAGCGAGAGACCGCTTCGGCCTCCCTCCTTGGTCGCTTGGTGAGCGCGGCTAGTAGCGCTTCTTGCCTTTGCGCTTCTTGCTCTTGCGATGGTCTCGAACTTTGGGACCTTTGTCCTTGTCCCGGTGGTCGCGCACGGTCGGTGGAGCAACTGGCGCATCAATCTGCAGCCATCCAGAGCTTACCGCACGATTCTGTCCATCGACCACCGTGAGCTGGCTCTTGCCGCTGCAGCCCTCTGGAATGGTCACCCAAAGCTTCTTGCCCCGGCGGTCGGTGCGAGAAATTGGCAGCTCGATGTTGCCGTAGTAAACGCGAGCGGTGTTGAGCCCGGAGCCTGTGAGCGTGATGGTGTCGCCGACTTTGCCGTGCCCTGGGCTAAAGGATTGCACTTGCGCCCATCCATCAACCTCAAAGCGCTTCCGAGCAATGGAGCGAAGACCGCGGTACTGAGCCGTCACGTCATAGCTGCCGCTGGCAAGATTGGGAACCGTAATAACAGCGTTGCGGCCCTGTGGATCAACGCGAAGAACCTTGGCGGGCATTGCGCCGATTTGCACCGAGGTATCCATAGCAAAGCCACTTCCGCGAAGTGTGAGTTCCATGCCTGGCCGTGCAGTGCGCGGAGACCAACTCACGACCGTTGGTGCGATGAGAAGCCCAAACGGCGTGCGGGCTTTTGCCGAGCCGCCTGCGTTGCTCACGCTAAAGTACTCACTTCGGCGAGCGTTGCGAGGAACTTCGACGGTGAGGCGATTGGCTTCCCACTTGAGCACTCGCGCTGGTTCATTGCCGTAGCGAACTTGGGTGCTGCGATCAAAGCCTTGCCCAGAAATAGTCACTCGAGTTCCGCCAGAACCTTCCATCGGGCTGTAGCTCGAGAAGACCGGGGCACCAAGCACGTCGTAACGCCAGCGCGTTGGAGTGCGCTTACTGTAGGCAGTCCAGCTGATGGTGCCCGATTGTGCACCTTGCGGAACTCGAACCACCATTTGGCTATCCGACCGCGAGACGACCGGCAACTCGACGTTGCCAAGGAAGATTCGCTTGGCATTGGCAAGCATCGAGCCCGAGAGGTTAATCGTGCTGCCGACGGCGCCCTGGTTTGGCGACATGCGAGTAATCGTGGGGAAGTTCCAAACTTGAAACGGCTTGGGCCAGTTGGCTTGCCCGGCACGTCCTGCAACTCGGAAGTTGCCGGTCGTTGCCCGTGCGGGAATGGTGAACTGCCACTGGGTCGCCGTTGCAGACGATGGGCGAATCTCAAGATTGCCAAGGTAGAGCTTGGCTCCACTTAAGTGCTGGCCGTTCATGACAACGCCAGTGCCTGGGGCTCCGCCCATGACGCTGAAGTTTGAAATTACTGGGGTGTAGGCAACTTCAAATCGCGCGGTGCCTTTGATGCTTTGGTTTCCTCGGTGAATTGCAAAGGCGCCCGATTGAGCGTTTGGCGGAACTTCGACAATGATGCGGCTGCCGGTAATTTGGATAATTCGGCAGTTTTTGCCATTGAGAGAAACTCTGTCATTGGCGCCGAAATTGCGCCCTGCGAGCGTAACTCGGGTTCCTACGCTTCCCCAGCTTGGTGAGTAGTTTCCCATGAAGGGGGGGAGCGAGAGCTCGTAGCGCACTGTGCTGCTGGCGTTGCCGCGTCGGCTGCGAATGTTGATGGTGTCGCTGCGGTTGGCATTGTCGGGAATCACAACGTCGATCCAGCCGTTGCCGGTATTGCGAATTGACATCGGCCGACGCCCGTACATGACGGTGATGTCGTTGCCGTAGTTTCCGCCGCGAAGGCGAACCACACTGCCAGGCGCGCCGCCAAGAGGGGCGAAGTCGCTAATGAACGGAGCTGGCTGTACGATTCGAAATTGTTGCCGGCTGCGCGAGTCGATATTGCGCGAGTTGCGAACCGTGAAGTAGTCGCTGCTCGCGCCGTTGGGAATGGTCACGATAAGCGAGGTGGGCGTCCAACTCTGAACCGGTAGGCTCTGCTGTCCCAACCACACCTTGTCGGTGCTTGTGAAATTGCGTCCGCGAATGGCGACCTTGGTGCCATAGGTGCCCGATGCAGGGCCAAAGCCCGCGACGCTTGGATCTGACCAAAGGTTGAAGTTGCCAACAATGTAGTCGTTTGCGACTCCGCTTTTGCGAAGGAGAATTTGGCCATCGCCGGCATTGGCAGGAATTCGAAAGGAGATTGCTCGCGAGCCCATTTTCGTTGGGCGAACTACGCGTCCACCGACCAAGAGGCTGGTCTTGGTTGTGAAGCCAATCCCGTTTAGCGTGACCAAGGTACCTGGGGCGCCTTCTTTCGGCGTCCAGCTGTCGACCTTCATGGTCACAACGACGCGCTCGTTTTTGTATTGTGCCGAGGCGATGCTCGGGGCTGCGGTGCCGACAGCTAAGACGGCAGCGAGTAGGACGCTTGTTTTCATAGTGGCTCTCCTGCGCTTTGCTTAGCGCGTTCCGATTGCACTTGAATCGACTCGCCAACGCGGGAGAAGATTCATTGTGCAACGAGGAAACTGTGGAGAGCAAACTACCACAAGCAGCTGATTTAGGACCTTAGGCGGCCCGCTCCCAACTTCTGGGCAATTTTCAATAAGTCGCGGGCATCTTGTTCGCGATGCGCCCGCCTATCGAGGCCTGGAGGAAAGAATCCGGCGTCGGCGAGAGCCACAAGTTCGGGCTGGCTTGGCATGATGCGAGCGCAGGCCGAAGTGATCTCGCTCTCATCGACCAAGACTTCGGGCATGGCAGCCGGAGGCCTTGGATTGCCAGCTTCCAGACGCTCGAGATCGATGAAGTCGAGCAGGTCGGGCGCCCAAGCAACGCGCTCGGTAAGCGGCGTTAGGCCGTAGAGGTCGGTGAGGTGACGCAGCACGCTGCAGTGATCACGCACCTCGGAACTTACGTAGCCTTCTTTTACATAGGGGCCGGCGACAAAGGCGGGAACGCGAAAGCCGAGTTGGTCGAAGCCAGCGGCTGCCCGTGCATCGGGAGCCTTTGGTGGCGCGACGTGATCGTAGAAGCCGCCGTGTTCGTCGTAGAGCATCACCACGAGGCAGTTGTCCCAATGCGGGCTTTGCGCCATAGCTTGGTAGACAGAGCTCATGAAGAGTTGCCCAAGCATTGGATGCCTAGGTGGGTGATCGTCGTTTAGATCAAAGTGTGGCTCAAGCCAGGTGACCGGCGGCAAGTTGCCATCGCGAGCATCGTCGAAGAAGTCGGTAACGACTCGGCGAACCTTGCCGCCGATGTCGAGCCCCTTGAAGAGCGGCACGAAGGGCAGGTCTTGAAAGTAGTAGGCCCAGTCGATGCCCGCGTCGTTGAGTTGGTGATGAATCGAGGGCCAGTCGATACCGCCAGTAGTGGGTAAGACATTTTCTGTGAGCCCGCCGCTTTGCCCCGAGTGCAAGTACATGCGATTGGGCCACGTGGGGCCGAGAACGGACGAGAACCAGCGATCGCTGGTGGCGTAGGAATCGGCCATGGCCCAGCTAAAGGGAAGCTCTTCGCGGCCAAAGTAGCCCATGGGATGGGGCGTGATTCCGCTGTCGGTGCGACGCTCGTACTCGGTGACGAAGCCGTCGTTTTGCCCGCCGCCAAATTGCGCGCGGCTCTGTCCCCACGAGTGCGGCGGGTCGGGAATGCAGCTCACCGTTTCGTGGAAAATCGCTTCGGATCCGCCGGCGAGATTTGGGTTCTGCATGCCGGGCGCAAGGCCATCACCGCCAAGCCCTTCGAGGGCGCGGGCCCCGAGGTAGTGGTCGTAACTGCGGTTTTCCATGCACAGGACCACCAAATGGGTGATGCCCGAGGTTTCCGAGCCAGCCTCATCCCAACCACATCCGCCAAGCAGTTTAGGGAGAGCAGCTGCGGCCCCGAGGGCGCCCATACGCTTTAGCGCTTCACGTCGCTTCATGAGGCAAGCTTAGCTCACCTTCGCCTTGCCTCGGCGCCTAGCTTTAAGGTAAAGATGCCCAGCGCTTGTCGCAGTTGGGTGCCATGGCCAAGTGGTAAGGCAATGGTCTGCAAAACCATGTATCCCCGGTTCAAATCCGGGTGGCACCTCTACCTAAGAACGCTAACACCAAGAAGGTGTTGGCGTTTTTTCCGTTTCGGATGAGAGCGGTAGAAGTGGGGAAGAGCGCTGGTGGTGATTGGCCACCAATTGGCCACCAATTCTTGGGCTCGTCGCGGATGCGTTTGGCCATTGAGGGACATAAAATGGATAGGTGCACCAACAGCTCCAACTGCGAATGGGCCACCGTGAATCATGAGTTCGAAGAATCCTCACTTTTGAGCAGGCGTAGCGCATTGGCTACGACCAACAGTGACGCCCCCATATCCGCAGCAATCGCCCCCCAAAGAGATGCGACACCAGTGAACGTCAGGACAACGAAGACAACCTTGATGCCGAGAGCGAAGGACGTGTTCTGGCGGATGATCCCCAAAGTGCGTTTCGAGTGGCCGATGAGCCAGGCGAGTTTGCTCATGTCATCGGTCATGAGGGCGACGTCGGCGGTTTCGACGGCGACGTCGGTGCCCATGACGCCCATCGCGATGCCGAGGCTCGAACGAGCGAGGGCTGGGGCGTCGTTGATTCCGTCTCCAATCATGGCGACAGCGCCGTAATCGCGTTCGAGTGACTCGATGGCAGCGACCTTGTCGGCGGGCAGGAGCTCGGCACGAACGTCGTCGATGCCGACTTCGGTGGCGATTGCGATGGCCGTACCTTCGTTGTCGCCGGTAAGCATTGCCACGCGCTTGATCCCAGCGGCGTGCAGGGCTGTTACGGCGGCCTTGCTGTCACTTCGCAGCTTGTCTGCGAGCGTGATGAACCCGCAAACATGATCTTCGGTGCCGACGACAACGACAGACCGGCCCGCGTCCGAGCGCTCTTCCAGCGCTCGGTGAATGTCTGAGGTTTCCTGCTCTCGTTCTTCAAGCCAGCGATGAGACCCCAGCCAGTAGCGTTTGCCGTCCACCGTTCCCCTGGTGCCCTTGCCTGGGACGATCTGCACATCACTGCATGGCGGCAGGGACGCTCCCTGCTCCTTGGCGTGCTGGAGTATCGCTCGGGCGATGGGATGCTCGCTTTTGGACTCAACCGCGGCGGCAATGGCGAGGAGTTGCTCCGATGTGTGGTCGTTGAGTGGCTCAACAGAGACAACCTGCGGCTTGCCCTCTGTGAGTGTGCCGGTCTTGTCCATCGCTACGACCTGAATCGATGCTGGAATCTCCAGGTATTGGCCTCCTTTGACGAGGACACCGTTCCTTGCTGCCGCAGCGAGTCCTGCGACGATGGCGACGGGGGTTGCGATGACCAGAGCGCAAGGGCAGCCAATGACCAGAAGCACGAGTGCACGGTAGATCCATGGTTCGAAGGATTGCCCAAGGAGTAGGGGCGGCCCTAGGGCCACGAGTGCTGCGGCCGCGAAGACGACCGGAGTGTAGATGCGAGCAAAGCGTTCGACCCAGCGCTCTGAATTGGAGCGGTCCTTGCGGGCCTCGCCGACCATCTCGATGACATGAGCAAGCGTTGTGTCGGATGCCAGCTTCGTGCTCCGAACCTCTAGGGAGCCGTTGCCGTTGATAGTCCCAGCGAACACTTCGTCGCCTTCGTCCTTGGGGACCCTCTCGCTCTCGCCGGTAATGGGGGCTTGGTCTACGTCGGATGAGCCTTCTACGATGATGCCATCGAGAGCGAAGCGCTCTCCTGGTTGAACAACGAAGATGGCTCCAATGCCTACCGAGTCTGGGGTGACTTCCGTTGTCCCGCTACCATCTTTCAGATTGACAGTAGGCGGAGCCAATGAAAGTAGTTTCTCGACAGCTCGCCGCGCCTTGCCGACGCTCCATGCTTCGAGGGACAGAGAAAGAGCGAAGAGGAACGCCACCGTTCCGGCCTCGAACCACTCGCCGAGGGCTATCGCGCCAGCCACGGCGATGGTCATGAGGAGATTCATGTCGGGGCGCAGCCGTTGCAGTGCCAGCAAGGCCTTGGGCACGACTCGAAACAAGCCGGCTCCAACGGCAGCAAGGTAGAGAGCGGTTACAACAAGTGGACGGGCATGCTCTGTAACCGCCATGCCCTCCGAACCAATTGCGGCGGAGAACCCTTCGAGGACTCCGTGCAGCGTGAAGGCAAGAGCAACCGCCATACCACTGATCGCCGTCAGCAGATCCAAGCCGTGTCGGCTCCACCAAGTGGAGACCTCCTCGCGGCCCGCCGGGCTCGCTTGCATTCCTGCGGCAGCAACTCGTTCGAATACCGTCGCTTCCGATACAGAAATGGGTACATCCATCGTCCCATCGAGAACGTCGAAGCGTAGATCGTCGGGCTCCATGACCTTCGCGAAGGACTCGCGCAAGGCCGCTATCTCGTCTGCACAATCCATCCCTCGGACCCGGTATCGGGAATAGTCTGAGGCCGGTCGTCTGGGTGGGCTTGGCGTTGACGCTTCCGTGCTACAGGAATCCCCTCCGCACGCCGATGTTTTGTGGTTGTCACTCATTGCTGTCCGAGATCGGATTGTTTCCTAGATTCCCAGGGCTACTTTGAGGGGCAATTGTGCGCCCAAAGACGAGAGAGAGCACTGGCAACACGAAGAGGGTGAGAAGCGTCGATGTAATGATGCCGCCTATGACAACGGTTGCCAAGGGCCGCTGTACCTCACTGCCAACACCCAGTGAAACCGCCATAGGAAGGAAACCCGCGGCATCCGTGACTGCAGTCGCCAAGACGGGGCGCAAGCGTGTCTTTGCCGCCTCTATGATTGATTGGTCCCGAGGTAGGCCCTGGGCAGTATTCTCGCGCACCGCCTCGATCAAAATCTGTCCGTTGAGGACTGCTATGCCAGCGAGGGCGATGAAGCCGACAGCAGCACTGACGCTGAAGGGAATGTCTCGGATCCAGAGCGCGAAGATTGCACCAATTGCGGCAAACGGAATGCCCGTGTAGATGATTAGTACGTCTCGGAGGTTCTTCATGCTGAGGAACAAGAGAATGAAGACGAGGAAGAGCACCACTGGAACGACGACGGCCAGCCTCGTTTGTGCTCGCTGGAGGTTCTCGAACTGTCCACCCCACTCGATCACATAGCCCTCCGGCAAGACAACTGCTTCCTTGATTTTGGCTTTCGCTTCAGCGACGAAAGAAGCTGCATCTCGATTCTTGAGATTGGTTTGAACGCGAATAAGCCGCCGCCCCCACTCGCGATTGATTGTAGAAGCAGAGTCGGTAGTTTCGATGGTCGCCAGACTGGAGAGGGGCACGCTTGCACCTCCTTGGGTCGGCAAGCGCACCGCACCGAGTGCCTCCTTGTCTCTTCTGAATTGATCTGGCAGTCGCACAACCAGGGGAAACACTCGTTGCCCTTCGTACACTTCACCGACACGAATTCCACCAATGGCTTCCACGAAATCGAGAACTTCGCGAGCAGCGACGTCGTATCGGGCGATGCTGCTCTGCTCGACTGTCACATTCAGTGTCGGTTGGCCGGTAATCTGATCGATCGATATTTCATCAGCGCCAGGCACTGTCTGCAGCACCTTCTGCACTTGTTCTCCGATCGCGAGTAGCTGGTCGAAGTCATCGCCGATCACCTTGATGCCGATGTCAGACCTGATCCCGGAGACCATTTCGTTCATCCGCATCTCGATGGGCTGTGTGAAGACAATGTTCACTCCAGGCATCTCCGAGACGACGTCCTGCATTTTAGCAACGAGCTCTGTTTGCGTATCAGCTCGTTTCCACTCCTCCCGTGGTCTTAGTCCGATGAAGATATCCGTGAGCTCAAGACCCATCGGGTCTGTGGCAACCTCAGCCGTTCCGATGCGGCTCCAGGCATGCTCTACCTCGTCTGGGAACTCTTCCAAGAGAAGGGCTTCGAGACGAGTGTTGCCACGGATGGATTCATCGACAGACACTCCGGCCAATCTGATGGTGTTGGCCACGAGGGAGCCTTCACCGAGGTGGGGGATGAACTCGCCTCCGAGGCTAGGTACGAGGAGTGCGGCGAAGGCCAGAAGCGCAACGGCAATGCCCAAAATGGTTCGCGGAGCCGCGACAACCCTTGCTACCAAGCGCCCGTAGACCTTGGTCAATACTCCAGACATGCGACCTTCGCGGCGCTGCATGCGGCGCGGTAGGAAGTAGTAGGAGAGCACCGGCGATAGAAACACGGCAGTAGCCAGCGCCCCGAGTAGTGCAAAGATGAAGGTCCACGCCATCGGTCGGAAGAGCTTCCCTTCGATGCCTTCGAGCGTCAGAACGGGTACGAAGACCAAGGCGATGATCGCCATGCCAAATATGATGGGCCGGACGACCTTCGCGCTCGATGCCGCGATTGACTGCAGCCTCTCGTCAGCGGAGAGCTCGCGCCCGAGTTCTTTTTGTCGTTCTCGCAGTCCCCGTAGGTTCGATTCGGTCATGACGACCGAGCCGTCTACGAGTATTCCGAAATCGATTGCTCCCAAACTGAGAAGGCTGGCTGCAATCGCGAATTCATGCATGCCTTGAACGGCAAAGAGCATGGATATGGGAATTGATACGGCTACAAGGAGGCCGGCCTTAAAGTTGCCAAGAAGCGCGAGGAGCACGAGCACGACCAGTAAGGCGGAGACGGCGAGGTTGTGCTCGACTGTTTGGATGACCTTATCAACCAGCGTGGTTCGGTCGAAGACGACCTCGACGACAATATCGGGCGGAAGCGATGGCTTCACCGAGTCGAGAGCCTCTTGGAGGTCCTTTGTGACGATTCGACTGTTCTCCCCCATGAGCATGAAGGCCAGCCCCAGCACCACTTCACCGTTTCCATCCGCTGAGACCGCTCCTCGGCGAATTTCTGCTCCTATCTCGACGGCGGCAACGTCTTGAATACGTACTGGAGTGCCATCGATACTATCGATAACGATATTCTCGATCTCTGCGATCGATGACACTCGGGCTACTCCGCGAACGACACTTGCTTCGCCGGCTGAGACGATTTGCCCACCTCCGACATTATCGTTGTTCTGCTCCAGAGCAGTCGTGACATCGCCAAGCGTCAGACCGAACTTGATCAGAGAGGCCGGGGCCACCACGACGTGATACTGGCGCTCGAGACCGCCCCATGAGTTGACCTCCGCTACGCCTGAGACTTTGCGCAACTCGGGCTTGATGATCCAGTCATGAATCGTTCTGAGCTCTTCCGTCGAACGGCCAGGATCGGTAGAGCGGACAACGTAGTGAAACACTTCGCCGAGCCCAGTTGCGATGGGACCCAGCTTTGGGCGTTCAACGCCCTTCGGGAGTTCAACAGATGCCAAGCGTTCGCTGACGTACTGGCGTGCATCGATGATGGAGATGTCATCGCTAAACGTGACCACCACCTGGGAGAGACCAAACTTCGATATGGATCGGCTGCTCTCAAGGCCGGGGAGTCCGCCGATGGACAGCTCGACGGGGAGGGTGATTTGTTGCTCAACCTCGTTGGGGCTGAGCGAAGGCGCAACTGTGTTGACCTGCACTTGCACTGGAGTCGTATCGGGAAATGCATCGATGGGAAGCTGGACGAGACGAATCACTCCGGCCCCGCAGGCCACGGTGAACGCGAGCAGCACGACTAGACGATTGCGTAGGGCACTATGGATCAGGTTTTTCATTGTGGTTACCTGATCAGTCGTCCGTGCATCCTGCGCCAAGTCGTTCGGCGAGGAGGGCGGACTTGATGGAGAATCCGCCGGTCATGACGACATTGTCATCGGCGCTGATTCCCGCGAGTACGAGAAACTCATCGGATGGCAGGCGAGTGCCCACCTCAACTCGGCGTGCGCTGTACAGATCTTCCTCGCCCTTCACGAACACGAAGGGCAAGTTGTCAATTTGGTGCACAGCCGACGCTGGCAGACGAACAGCCTGGTCATGGCTTGTGACGACAGCCGCGACATTGGCGAACATGCCGTGCCTCAGCATTTGCTTGTCGTTGGGCAGGATGCCGCGGGCGCGGACCATCCTCGTTCGTTCGTCGGTTAACGGGCTAACCCAGGAGATTTCTCCTTCGATGGGCGGCCCCTCAAGAGAACGCAAGGAAACCTTGATGCGGGTTCCCTTGCGAATGCTCACCGCGTGCTCGACGGGGACGGACAGCTCAATCCACATTTGGCTGAGGTCCGCCACTTCGAAGAGCGCTTTGCTCGTATCAACCGCCTCGCCTAGCACCGCGCTTCGGTTCACGACACTGCCCGGAAAAGGGGCACGGAGGTAGAGGGCGGAACGGGCGTCTCGCAGCTTCGTGAGGTCGGACGCTGCGAATCCCAGATTCAGCAATCGTTGACGGGCAAGCCTGCTTGCGACTTGTGCCTGTTTCGACGATGCATCAGCCTCCTCCATGGCTCGCTGTGACCCGATACGGTCTTTGAAAAGCTGACTCTGGCGCTTGGAAGCTGTCTGCCACTTCTGCAAGGCAGTCTGTGCCGATAGATAGTCGGCTTTGGCCTCCGCGACCGCTGGGGAGTTCACTACTGCCAGCACATCGCCGGCCTCGACGAGTTGTCCGACGTCGGCGTTGATCTTCGTTAGGACCCCACTAGCAAGAGGCGTGATTCGAGCAAGTCGGTTGCCGTCAAATCGCACTTCCCCCAGAAGCTCGATTGAGCTTGTCCCTTCTCCTTGCACTGGACGAGCAATGGTGACGCCCGCAAGCTCAGCGGAACGCTCCGATGCTAGGCGGATCGACAGTGACTCTCCCACGGGCAACGTACCTGCAAGTTCTGGTTGGCAGATGCCACACTCATGTTCCGGCACCTGATGTTCATTGCAGAAGAGCGCACTCTTCTCCGCCGGTGTTGTCTTCTTAGCCGCTTCGGCGTCGGTCGCTCCTGCTGCCGCTCGAGACGGGTCGCATAGGAAGCATTCGTCTTCATAGAGCCCATGCTCTTCGCAATAGGCCCGCTCTGAGTCTCGAAGCTCAGGGTGGCATTCCCAACATCGATCTTCGTAGACGCTGTGTTCCTTACACCACAACCTCCCCGCCTCGCGCTTCGACGGATCTTCAATGAAGCAACTGTCACCGTCAGCGTGCTTGTGTGCCATGTTGCTGGCCACGCCAGACTGTGATTTTGAGTCTGCGGCGTTGCTTTTGCACGAAGGAACGAGACCTGCGAGTAGGAGCAAGCTAGTCCAGAATGCGAGCGCTCCAGTGGAGCGATAGCGGGGCGATGCGCCTGGGCTATTGATGGAGGTCATGGTGTTGATTCCTCCTTCACTGGCTCGATGGCGGGATCGACTTTTGCCCGTGCGGGGTCGCAGAGAAAGCACTCGTCTTCGTAGAGCCCGTGCTCGCTACAGTAGTAGCGCTTTGGATCGAGAAGTTGCGGCTGACAATCCCAACAACGGTCTTCGTAGCGAGCATGCTCCTTGCACCAAAGCCGTCCTGCTTCACGTTTGGACGGGTCTTCGATGAAACAGCTTTCGCCGTCAGCGTGCTTGTGAGCGATTGGTGTTGCCTCGGAGCCTTGTGCTTTGGGCTCAGAATCTTTGCAGGCAGGCATCCACACAGCAAGCATGAGGACGATGGCCGAGATGAGTGGGCGCTTGTAGGGCCGCTTGTTGGAAGGGGCGGTGATGAATGTGGTCTTGTTAGAGTTCATGGATTTGAAACTTTCTGTGTTGTGGTTTGAGGCAAGGCCGCGGCCGCCAGCACGGCAGCATGAGCTTGGGCAAGTGCCAGTCGCACGTTGAGGTACCCTTCACGACTCTCAAGGATTTCTCGCTGCAAGACGATTACGTCGGGGATGCCAATATCTCCGGCCTGGAAAGCCCCTTGAAGGAGCTTGAGGCTCTCTTCTTGAGCACCCAGGACCTCGGCGTCGTAGAGCTCAAGGGCACTTCGTGCCTGTTCGTAAGAGAGCAACGCCTGGCGCAGTTCGGACTCAATATCGATCTTGCGTGAACTGCTCGCGGCACGCATGCGGTTAAGGGCAGCACGGGCTCGTTTACGCTCGCCTTTATTCCTGTTGAAAACAGGGAGCGTGAATCGAATGCCGCCCATAACGACACTTACATCTTCTTCTACGCCATACGACACGCCAACGGACACGTCCGGCCATGCTTCGGCGTCGGCAAGCCGCACGGTCGCTTTGGCAGCCTCCATTTGGCGCGTGAGTGCCCGAAGGTCGGGCCGCTTCTCGAGGGCTCGCATAACAAGCGCATCACCGTTCTGCTTTGGCTGGGCTACCGGAAGACTTCCCTTGAGCGCGAGATTGCTAGTTGCGGGCAGACCAAGAAGCATTTGCAGACGAAGGAGCGCCGACCGTTTATTGGAGTTGGCTGCAAGCAAGCGCCGCTTTGCTTCGGCTCGCCGAATGCGTGCAGTGTTTACATCTAGAGGGACTCCAGCACCTCGTTCTAGGCGCTTGGCGGCAACTTCGAACAGGCGCTCCGCGAGTTGTAGGCTCTCCCCGCGGATCTGAACGCGACGTTGTGCGGCGATGCCTTCAAAGAAGGCCGTCGCTACGGCAAGTTCAACGACACGGAAAACGTCCTGTGTGCTTTGCTCGCTTGCCCGAAGCTGAGCCTTGGCACGGCCAATTCGCTGCCGTCGCTGGCCACCAATCTCGAATTTCTGTTGGAGTTCAACTTCAAACTCGAAGTTCGATGACGACCCTGTGCTCGATTCACCTCTTTGACCAGCTCGAGCTGCGAGCTGTGGGTTCGTTGCCAACAGAACGCTTGCTGCTGTTAGATTCCCTTTTGCCTCCGCTATTCGGTGCCGCGCACCAAGCAAGACAGAGTTGTTGCTTCTCGCGAGCTCAATCGCTCGATCTAAGTTGATGTCGCTAGGAGATTGCTCCTGAGCGGCTGCCCTTGAGGACAGCATCAGCCCCGCAACTGCGAGAGCTGTCAGCACTAGTTGTTTCTTCGCCATATCCTTCGTCCGTTCCACGGAAAGGTGCCAGCCCCCAAATGGGGCAGATCGATCGTTTCTCTGCTCGCGGCGTAGGGCCAGCTCGGGCAGGAATCGCTCGGGACGTCCAGAGACGACGAGGCGGTCGGAAAGAAGGGCGGACTATGGCTAGAGTGGGAACAGTTGCCAGAGGAAGAGGACTCTCAAAAGAAAGAGCGTCGGGGGCACTCAGAATAATTCGAGGCGTGAAGTCAATCGTGGCGTGGCCTGGACAGCAAAGGCACGCACACTCGTCGGGGCAGGAGTCTTCATCTCTGTCGTCCGGACATGGCTCATCCTTCTCGCTGCCATGATCGTTCCCGGAGAGGTTGGAGGACTGTACGTCCTCGGTTGGCACCGCGAGGACGAGATCCTCACACGGCATGGCCGAGAGGAAGACGGCAAACAAGGTCACCCAAGCGAGTAGCACTCGCGTCATGGGGAAGGCTCCTCGCCGCCCAGGTGGCGCACACAATCAGTGATGAGTGCGAGGACAAATGGATCGCGCAAACTGTAGTATGCGAGCTTGCCATCCATTCGATACTGCACGAGCTTCATCTTTCGTAGCGCTTGCAGTTGGTGGGAGGTCGCGGACACCGACAGGGATATGACTTGGGCGAGGTCACAGACGCAGAGTTCTTCTAGGGCCAATGCTCGAATGATCCGCACCCGAGTTGGGTTCGCCAACACCTTGAATGTCTCGGCGACATCCTGGACCACATCGGGCTCAAGTGCGTTGCCAGACGCTCGCTCCACACGCTCCTCATCAAAGACGAAGGCTCCGCAGCTACCGGATGGTGCTGGAGGAGAGGTCTCGGTCTTGAGTTTGTTCTGGCTCATCGGTCGGCCGTAAGTAGTTGGAAATGCGTCGAAGACACTGGATTTGTGTCTTCACGAGAGTGAACACTTGAGCGACTATAGGAATGACTTGTCCCTGCTGTCAACCGTGGTGATTGCGGCGGCTGTCGCCTCAGGCTGAGTTCGTTGCTTGTCGCCCTGTTGCTGAGTGAGGTACTACGGGGGCAACTTGCGTCCCTGTTGGTTCAGTTGTTTCGCTCTCACAGTCGCCTGTGCACGACAGAATGAGCCTAGTCAGCTTGAGACTCCGGTGCCAGATGCGGACACAAGTTTGCCTGCTAGAGACGCCACTGATTCCACTTGTGAACCACAAGTAGGCTTGACGATCGGGCACTGCATTGACCGAGCCACGGGCGAGCCGTGCCGCGACTTCGATGCTGAGTTTCGCGATTTCGTGCCACTGGAAGAAAACGTTGCTGTTCCGCAGACCATTGGCTTTCAAGGCTCGCCGATGTTCGTTTTGGCCATCCGTGTTGAGGACAGCGATAGTCCTCCTGAAGGACGGCAGCCCCTCGTTCAACTTGAGGTAAACCTCGGCACATACTTCGTGGGAGGTTACACGGCTCGTCCTGACCTTGTTGATGATCCCAACGACGCCAGCCACAAGATCGCTCCTCAATTGTACGTAATTACGTTGCTGGACGAGGATGCGAAAGGGCAGCAGGCGGTAGTGAATGCGCGTGTAAGGGGAGACGCTGGTGAGGAGTGGTGCTCCACTGCGCTCTTTGAAGTTGGGGCTCTCATCACGGAACCTATTCCCCCTTAGGTCGCTTCAAGCGGAAACTCCCAGCCTTGTGAAGCCCTTTGGACAGTGTTAGCCTGTTAGTCTCGGTGTCGCGAATCGCTCAAATCATTGCACTTTTGGTTGCCTACATGATGGCACCCGGAATGGCTGAGCTATCTGAAAGCGCCGTACATCTGGTCATGCATGGGGATACGGCTCATTCTGGTGATGCCGACCACGAGGCATCCACCTCGACAGACGAGCACGGCTGTTCTGGATCCTTCCATGTCTGTACTTGTTGTCACGCAACGATCGTCTTGTCTCGCAAGGTGATTTCCCAACCCGGCAACGTAACCGCCGAAACTCAATCTGCTACGTCACCAGACGACATGGTGGACGCCGGCTTTCAGCGCGGCGTCTTCCGTCCACCGATCGCCTAGGGTCTTTTCACAGGATCGGTGCGTCTTGCGATCGTGGGTAGCCATCTCGGCTGCCTAGCGTTCGTAGGTGCACTCGTTTGCGGCTCCAGAGCTATTGGAACCGCATAGGCGAACTTATAGGCACATGGATCTTTCATGTGCAGACGGAGCAACGATGAAACACGGAATAGTTGCGTCGGTTGCGCTTGCCGTCCTCCTTCAAGGAGGCGGCGGCGCGGCCGATGCAGAAACGATTACTTTGGGAGAGGCTCTCAAACTCGCAGATAGCCATCCACAGCTTCAAGTGGCAAATGCCGAGGTTGACGGAGCTGAGGGAAGACGAAGCCAGGCAGGCACAATCAACTACAACCCTGAACTCTCAGGTGGAGTCGGCCCACGGTTGGGAGGCAGTGAAACTGTGCTCGACTTCGAAGTCGGACTTTCTCAGACCTTGGAATTGGGTGGGAAGCGCAATCACCGACGCAAGACGGCTTCGGCGCTTGTTCGCGCTGCCAAACTACGAGAGGAGCGCACTCGGCAGCTTGTTGCCCTGCGAGTTCGCTACAGCTTCGCGGTGGCCGCTGTTGCCAAGCGCGTGCTCAAGACAACGCAGGAAGCGGAAGACGTCGCTATCGAAGTTAAGGACACATCAGATGAGCGCCTAGCCCGCGGAGCCGGGAATCTCTTGGAGGTCAACCTGGCTGCTGCTGGTGTTGGCCGAGCAAGGCGACGACGGCTCGAAGCCCAGCAGGCTCTCATCAACGCGGAGTACGAGCTTTCGTCTGCGGTTGGACTGAAGACCAACGTTCGTCTAGAAGCCGCAGGGGAAGCGGATGTCGCCAGGCCGTCAGTGCTTCCTTTGGATGCGCTGGTGGAGCGTGCCTTTGAGAATCGCAGCGATCTTGCCGCGATGAAGGCGGAGCACACGGCAGCGGCCGCCAATGTTCGTTTGGCTGGCTCGTTAGCCACACCCAATCTGAGTCTCGGCGCGAGCTATGCCCACGAAGAAGGCAGTGATCAGGTGTTGGCAACTCTTAGCATCGAGCTTCCCCTGTGGAATCGAAACAAGGGAGGACGTGCAGCGGCACGAGCTGATCGCAAGAAGGCGCAAGTCGCAGTGGACTACTTCGAGAGAGAGTTGCGTCGGCAGGTGCATAGGGCCGAAGCCAACTACCAAGCGGCTCGCAAGACGGTTGAGGCTTTCGATAAGGATGCGGTCGGCAAGCTGTCTGACTCGTTGGATCTCACGCGAGAGTCCTTCGAGCGCGGGAAGATTTCGATGCTGCAATTCAACATTTTGCGAACCGAATTTGTAGCCGTAAGGCTGGCCTATTTGGAATCGGTACAAGAAGAAATAAACGCACGCTTCGAATTGGAGCGGGCTATTGGAGGAGCACTATGACGAACAACCGAACACGACTCGGACGGACGCGATGGATTCTCCTCGCTGCGCTAGGGCTCACCATCGCGGCTTGCGGAAGCAAGAAATCGGACAGCCACGAGCATGGAGATGAACATGCAGATCACGAGGAACGTGCAGGCCACGAAGAAGGAAATCACGACGAACACGATGAACACGGCGGCGAAGGCGATGAACATGGTGATGAAGGGCATGACGACGAGCCAGGAATCATCGAACTTCGCCCAGAGGCTGCGAAACGCACAAAGATTGTGACCGCCAAGGTAGCTGAGCGACAGGTTGCATTGGAAATCCACACAACGGGACAAATTGGTTTCGATGAGAATCGGGTGGCGCATGTTAGCCCACTCGTTGATGGGCGCGTGCACAAGGTCACTGGGCGACTCGGGCAGATGGTTAAGGCCAATGAAGCCGTTGCTGAGATAAATTCCATGGAACTCGGTCGCACCAAGGCCGCCTACCTACAGGCGAAAGCTCGTAGGGATTTGACGCTTGTAACCTATGAGCGCGAGAAAGGTCTTGCAGAGCGCAAGATTTCTTCGGAGCAGGAAATGTTGAGTTCCAAGAGCGCCTATCTTCAGGCGAAAGCCGATTTTAATGCGGCGGCGCAGACCCTTCGTCTCTTTGGCATCGGAAGTAAAAGTGTTGAGAGCACGAGTGATCGGGGCAGCAAGGCGCTGTTTCGAGTACGGGCACCCATTGCTGGAAAGATCGTTGAAAAGCACATCACCCTCGGTGAGCTTGTCACGCCAGCGAGCAAGCTCTTCACCATCGCCGATCTCAGCTCCGTTTGGATCTGGATTGACATCTACGAGCGCAGCATCGCAGGCGTTCACCTCCAGGATATTGCCTACGTCACGGCTGATTCCTATCCGGGCAAGGAGTTCGAAGGACGCCTCACGTACATCATGGACAGCGTCGATGTGGATTCTCGAACGGTGCGAGCTCGCATTGAACTCGCCAACCCAGACGGACTCTTGCGGCCAGGCATGTTTGTGAGAGTGCGCCTCGCGGATCCTCATGGGGAAGACAAGACATCCGAGGCCAAAGCAGTCTTGGCGGTTCCCAAGAGTGCCATGTTGCGAGAAGGCGACGGAAGCGTCGTCTTCGTGAAGCTCAAGGAGAACCACTACCAGAAACGAAATGTTGAAATTGGGCGTCTTTCTGATGAGTGGGTGGAAGTTACTAGCGGCCTCACGGCGGGCGAAGACGTCGTTGTCGAAGGTGGTTTCTTACTCAAGTCCGAAGCCTCAAAGGCTGAAATGGGCGGCGGACACAGCCACTAGGAGGCAATGATGATAAATCGATTAATAGACTTTTCACTCAACAACCGCTTCCTTGTAATCATCCTGTGGCTGCTCGTTGTCGGGGTGGGCCTTCAGTCCATTCAGAAGCTACCTGTGGATGCTGTCCCCGACGTCACCAATGTTCAGGTTCAAGTGCTTACAAACTCGCCGGGCCTTGCTCCTGAAGAGGTTGAGCGCTTCATTACCTTTCCCGTAGAAACCGCAATGAGTGGTCTTCCCAAGATTGAGGAGATTCGCTCTGTTTCCAAATTCGGACTATCAGTCGTCACCCTCGTTTTCGAAGAGGATAGCGACATTTACTGGGCCAGGCAGCTCGTCGGTGAGCGCCTCTCTGCCGCCAAGGAATCGATTCCAGAAGGGTATGGCGAACCGGAAATGGGGCCGATTTCGACGGGCCTCGGTGAGATTTACCAATTCGAAGTTCGGGCGGAGAACATGTGTGGGGAAGGGCCGGATACTGTCGCCTGCTATACGCCCATGGAGCTGCGAACCATTCTCGATTGGTTTGTCGGCTATCAGTTACGTTCCGTACCTGGCATCGTCGAGGTGAACTCCTTTGGCGGAGAGCTCAAGACCTATCAGGTGACGCTGGATCAGGAGCGCCTCATCTCTCGCCAAATCTCGGTCTCTCAAGTCTTTGCGGCCCTTGAGGCGAACAATCGCAACGTGGGTGGTGGCTACATCGAGCACCAGGGCGAGCAGTATCTGATTCGTGGCGAAGGCCTCATCGAAAGTAAGGACGACATTGGCAACGTCGTCCTGGCGCACGATGAAAGTGGGACTCCCGTGTACGTGAAGGATGTCAGCACAGTGGAATTCGCCCCTCTGATTCGCCAAGGGGCTGTGACTCGTGACGGGCGAGGAGAGGCTGTCATTGGCATCGTGATGATGGTGATTGGCGGCAACGCTCGCGTGATTGTCGAGGATGTGCAGAAGAAAATAGATCAGCTTAAGAAGACGCTGCCCCCAGGAGTCACGATCGACACCTTCTACAATCGAGAAGAGCTCGTCGATAGAACGATTTCGACTGTCACCAAGAACCTCATTGAAGGTGGGGCGCTCGTCGTTATCGTGTTGCTGCTGCTCTTAGGCAGTATTCGCGGGGGACTTATCGTCTCCTCTGCCATTCCCTTCTCTATGTTGGTCGCATTTATTGCGATGGAACGAGCGGGCCTTTCAGGGAACCTGATGAGTCTGGGCGCGATTGACTTTGGCCTCATCGTTGATGGTTCCGTTGTCATGATTGAGAACATCATCCGGGTGCTGCACGAGCGGCGCGATGACACCAGCGAGTCTCATCTTGAGAAGGTCCGCGGAGCGGCACACCAGGTGGCACGACCTGTTGTCTTCGCGGTTGGCATCATCATGATTGTGTACATCCCAATCCTTGGCCTGACGGGCGTAGAGGGGAAGATGTTCGGTCCTATGGCCAAGACGGTGATTTTCGCTCTTGCGGGGTCGCTTGTGTGTTCGCTTACTCTAATGCCTGTACTGGCCAGCTTCTTTCTCAAGAAGGTGTCCGAGAAGGAACCGCTCCTCTTCAGATTCGCAAAGCGAATTTACTATCCGGCACTACGCCTGGTTGTGAAGCAACGCAAGGCAACGGCGGCCATTGCGGTGGGAGCCTTTGCCGCGAGTTTGGCGCTGATTCCGCTGCTCGGTGCGGAGTTCATTCCCAAACTCGACGAAGGAGCGATTGCCATGCAGGTGTGGCGTGTCCCGAGCGTATCGTTGGAACAATCAAATCTCATCAGCACGGATGTTGAGCAGGTCATCAAGGAGAAGTTCCCTGAAGTCAAAACGGTTGTTTCGCGTACTGGGCGGGCTGAAATTGCTACCGACCCGATGGGCGTGGAGATCAGTGATACCTATTTGATTCTCAACTCGCCAGACACCTGGCGCTTCGACACCAAACAAGAGCTTGTCGAGGCGATTGACGAGGTACTGCAAGAAAGTGTGCCTGGCGCTATCTTCAGTTACTCGCAGCCGATTGAGCTGCGTGTGGCGGAGCTAATCAGTGGTGTTCGTTCCGATGTAGCGGTCCATATCTACGGAGATGACTTGCTGCTGCTCAAGGAGAAGGCTGATGAGGTTGCCCAGGTGCTCCGTGGTTTGAAGGGCTCGGCCGATGTGAAGGCCGAACAGACAATCGGGTTGCCAATGATGCGAATACGCATCAATCGAGAGGAAATCGCTCGCCATGGGATCAACGCTGGCGATGTTCTTGATGTTATCGAAACTGTCGGCGGCAAAGAAGTTGGTGTCGTGCTTGAGGGGCAAAAGCGATTCGCTCTTCAGGTGCGTTTCTCTGATGACGTTCGAGAAAACCTCGAACGGATTCGAGACTTGCGGGTGATGGCGGATTCCCCCGATGGGGGAGCGCCACGGATGATTCCAATCTATCCAAAACTCGCTGACATTGAGATCGTAGATGGTCCGGCCCAAATCAGCCGCGACCGGATCAGCCGGCGAATCAACGTGGAAGTGAATGTGCGTGGCCGCGACCTTGCTTCGTTCGTGAAAGAGGCCCAAGCGGCCATCGATCGGGAGGTGAAGATGCCCGCGGGTTGGACGGTCGAGTGGGGTGGACAGTTTGAGAATTTGCAGGCTGCCACCGACAGGCTCACTCTCCTAGTGCCTCTGGCCCTCTTGCTGATCTTTGTTCTTCTCTACTCGACATTTTCGTCGGGGAGATTGGCTCTGCTCATCTTCTTCAACGTCCCGCTGGCAATCACAGGTGGCTTGGTGGCTCTGACTATCAGAGGCTATCCCTTCTCGATTTCCGCAGGAGTCGGCTTCATCGCATTGTTCGGCGTTGCTGTCCTCAACGGTGTTGTTCTTCTCTCGTACATCGTGCAGAAAAGGGCGGAGGGGATGGCACCGGAGCAGGCGGCAATCGAGGGAGCTCAGGTACGACTTCGTCCCGTGCTCATGACTGCCCTGGTTGCGTCTCTTGGCTTCATTCCAATGGCCATTGCAACAAGCGCTGGTGCTGAAGTTCAGCGTCCACTCGCGACCGTGGTCATCGGAGGCTTGGTCACGTCAACGCTGCTTACACTTCTGGTGTTGCCCGCTGTCTACAGTTGGTTTGCTGGAAAAGCGGAAGGCGAGGATGTGACTGACGCAAACGACTAGGAACGAATGGAACCTACGTGGTCGGTTGGATGCGGCAGGCCACGTAGGTGCCGCTAGGTGGAGCTATGCATTGGCGGCTCAAGCACGCCTTCGACATAGCCGACAGGAATCAGTCCCGGAAGTGTCTCAGCTCGAGTTACTGCAATGCCTGATTGAGCGATTGCTTTGGTCAGTGTCGCTGTTGTGAATCGTCGCTGGCCGGGAAACGAGCTGATCGCGAGAAGCCGTGACATGAGCCACGACACCCGAGTCTCGTCGTGACAGAAGGTTGGGACAATCAGAGTCCCTCCGGGCCTCAGCATCGCCTTCAGAGCGTCTAGAGCCCTGCCGAGGTCTGGCACAAGGTGGAGCACGTTGGCGGCCACGACGAGATCGAAAGATTGAGGCTCGTAGGGGAGCGAATAGATGTCCGCTCGTTCACAGTGGACGTTCGATAATCCTTGTGCGTCCATCTTCGTTCTCATTCGCTCGAGCATCGCTTCGGCGTAGTCGGTCGCCACGACCTCATTTACCCTCTCGGCAAGAGTGGGCGTGACGAGGCCAGTACCAGCCGCCACTTCCAGAACTCGGCCGGATCCGTTAGCAGCTTCCCCAATGAGCTCAAGCATCCTGGGCAAGGGACGGCGAAGCAGCCGTAGCGAGAGGTCATACTTGCTGGCGTACCTCTCCCAGTAGGCTCTTTGCCTTGCTGCTTCGGCCTCAGCAGGATCGACCGTGGATGGAGTCATAGAAACCTCGGAACGTCGCGACGGTACGCAGTGTAGGGCTTGCCAAACTGGGCTTCTAGCCAGGGCTCCTCGGCGAGCGGAGCCAGGAGGAAGACAAGTGAAGTCAGTGCGTGGGTTACTAGAACCAACTCGGAGTTTGCGATGACGGCGACGCCAGCGAAGAGGAGCATGTCGCCGACATACTGCGGATTCCGCGAGTACCGATAAGGCCCCCCGGTGGTGAGGACATCATCGACTGCAAGGCCAGAAGTCTTCTCCGAGCCTAGAGTCGCGATACCCCACGAGACAAAGGCGGCCCCAAACAAGGCCATCGGGCCGCCAATAAAGAAGCGGCTCGTGCTGGTCCACGGTCCGCTATTCCAGTCGAGTAGGACGAGGGCGAAGTTACTGAGAAAGGCAAAGTAGAAGATAAGCCACATCACGTAGAAGACAGCGCCCTTGTGGTCCATCGGATAGATTCGACGGGCCGGGAATGCGATGCACCAAGCAGCTCCGACGAGCAGTAGTCCCTGGGCTGCGACATTGGCGTAGAAGAGCAGCTCCGTCCATGTAGAGGTCATTAGTTGCTCCGCCTTTCGATGTGCCCTACATGCTCGAAGGCGCTTTCGAGGAGAGCGCGAACATGCGCATCGTCGAGGGCGTAGTAGACATGCCGCCCTTCCTTGCGGTGCCGGACGAGCTTCTTGTCGCGGAGGACCCGCAACTGATGGGAAACTGCTGATTGCTCCAGGCCAAGTTCCTCACAAAGATCATGGACACATCGCTCCTGGTCGAGAATGGCGGCGATAATACGCACTCTCGTGGCATCGGAGAGGGCCTTGAAGATTGCAGCAATTGGGGTAGCGCGTTGTTCAAGATTGCGTGTCTGTTGCTTTCGCTTCGCCATATATATGAAAACATGAGCATGTATTCATGTTTGTCAACCCGCCTTTTCTGCCGCGAACCTGGATTGCCGGTTGGAGCTTCTCGAGTGGGGCGCGTCATGGCGACATGGCGACTGCATCGTAGCCGTCGATGGCAGTGACAACATCTGCGAGTGCCTGCGGGCTTACGAGTTGCGGGTCGTATGTGACGCTGGCAGCACTCTCGTCGAAACTCACACTTGCCTTCACGACCCCAGGCGTCTTGGTGAGTGCATTGACGACGTGGCTAACGCAGCTCTCGCAAGTCATGCCTTCGATACGCAGTTCTGTCTGCAACGCTTCTGCGGTCATGGCTGTGTCGCCCTGCTTCTCACTTTGAACGCCAATGCCTGCGAGGTAGGGGTAAGCGGCAAGCCCGACAACGAAGACCGCTCCGAGCCACAGCGACAACTTGCCAAGAGATCGGGTTCGCGGAGCAGGGCAATCGCAGGAATCAGAATCTGTCTGCCGGGGCTTTCGGCGATAAACGAGATAGAAACCACTTCCCAAGAGCACGGCTGCCAACCCCAAGAAGAGAGGTCGCCACTCTTCTAGCCCTGCTGCTGCTCCAGCGCCGGAGACACCAAGGACTGCGAGTAGGGCAGGGAGAACACAGCACGAGGAGGCTGCGATGGCGGCAATGACTGCTCCTGCCATCGTTGCGCTAGCTGCGCCTGATTGTACGCAGTGCTAAAGAAGTGATCCGAAATAGCATTCAAAAGTGATCCACCCAGGCATCACAAGCCCCGGCTAGAATTGAGTTGTGAAACGAAATTCTGGCCAGGGAGAAACGGATGCTCAAGATGGATCAAGTGCATGTTAATTCGACACAAAGTGCTCATAGAAGGGCTAAGTCGCCGTCAGGTGGCAAAAGAGATGGGGGTGAGCCGAAATACGGTGCGCAAATACTCCCACGAAGAAGCGGCGGAGCCGCGCTTTCGCAAATCCAAAGAGCCGCGGCGGCGTCCCGTGTTGGACAAGGTCAAGGAGCGCATCGACGAGCTTCTCATCGATTGGTCGTCACGGACCAGCAAGAAGCAGCGCATCACAGCTAGCCGGGTTCATGAGCAACTCCTTGCTGAAGGCTTCGTTGTCGGTGCGAGCACAGTACGAAGTTACGTCCGTGAGTGGCGTCGAGGCCGTGGGCCCAGGCGCAGGCCATGGCTGCAAGTCGTTGGGGTTCGCTAACTTTTAATTCGCTAAGCCTCGTCTCAAGAAGATCGACTGCATCTAACAGACACTGGTGGACTGGCGGTTCAATCAGGCATTCCGGCCCACACCCATCGACCACAAAGAGGAAGCTTACGAGAAGTGCCTGCATGGTCTCGACCACGGCCTCGTCACATGATTGCGACTTCTCAAGCCTGCACTGCACTCTCGCTCTCGCCGCAAGAAGCTGGTTGGCTATCACGGCGTCAATGAAGGCTTGTCGACTACCAAAGTACTTGTATAGCGTTGCCTTGCTGAAATTGGCCAGCTCGGCCACTTCTTGCATATTGAGTGCCCTAATTGTCGTCGTCTGCAGCAGCTGCAGAGCCGCCTCAACTAACTGTTGACGCTTTTGGAGCTTCCGGCGTTCGAGGCGGGTGGGTGGCGAAGGTATGTCCATATAGCTACAAGTGCGCATAGATATGCAATTTCGAGAGCGTGCTGCGCTTGACACCGAATGACGATTCGGTCGAATATAACGTAAATTCGTTTCAGCGGGCAGCTGATTCTTCGCAATTGAGAAAGAGCATGGGAAAAATCGAACGAAAAGAGCGGGAAATGGCCAGCGCCCGCCGGGCGATCCTAGAGGCCGCCGCCAGTGCTTTTGCGCGGCGCGGCTATCACGGGACAAAGGTCGAGGATATCGCTAGTGAGGCAGGCTACTCCGCCAGTTCGCTCTACACATATTTCCAAGGGAAGGCGGAGCTGTATCAATCTTTGCTCCTCGAAGTAGCGTCCGAATTTGAAGCCGTGAAGTTGGAACCACCGCTGCTGTCTCTTTCTTTTCATGATCGCTTGGAGTGGCTGATTAGACGCCAATTCGAGATCGTCGAAAAGAACAGAGACTTCTTCATTGTGTTCGCTTCCCAAAGAGGCGGAATCGAATGGGTACAAGACAAGGGGGCTGACGAGCTTACTCGGACGAACTACATCAATTGGATCAACTATATGACTGAGTTTTTCCAACAGGGCATCGATGAGGGCAGCGTCCAACCAGGAAATGCTCGCGACTTTGCCTACTACGCTGTCGGTGCAATCAACGCGACCATCTTCCGCTGGGTCGCCGGAGATTTGCCGGTGCCACTTAAGGACCATGTGAGCACTCTCCTTGAATTCCTCGGCTCGGGTGTTTGCCTAGAGCCTGATTGCGCGCCAGAAGGTGATGTATGAGTCTTCATCGCTTGCGGCTTGCGCATTTTCAAGCCGTCCTGATTGGGGGCACCATTTCGGTGTGGTGTGCGAGCGCTCATTCCCAACCGAGTCGGCCCGAAGTCACCCCAGAGTTGGTCGCACCAACCACAGACGAGCCGGTTGCCCCAGTTGCCGCGCTCCCATCGGTTCTAACCTCATTCGCGCCTGTGCCAGGTGGGCTTACCGCTGAATTGGCAGCTGCCAAGGCCGTGAAGGTAGCACCGTCAATCGACAGGGAGCACGCCGGGGCTCTTCACGCGGACAGCATTGCTCGCCACAACAAGGGCGCTTTCTACCCGCGAGTCGATCTGACGGGACGTTACACTAGACTGGGTTCGGTGGATACACCGCCTCTCGCCTTTGGAGGCATGACCATAGCGAGCCCATTTCCACAGGTGCTCAACCACTACTCGGTGGGTGTTGGGGCAACGATGCCCGTTAGCGACTTGTTCCTCACGATCCTTCCTACTTATCGTGGAGCGCAGGCTTTCGCTGACGCCGCTCGCTACCAAGAAGATGTCGAAAGAGAAGCCGTCGCTCTCCGGGCACGCGAGGGCTTTTATCGCCATGCTCAGGCGCGCGGCGGGGCACAAGTTGCACAAGACGCTGTCAAGCTACTCGAGAGCTACGTGGTTGATCTTCAGAGCCTCGTTACTGCCGGCGCAGCTTCCAAACCTGATTTGGCCGATGCTAAGGCACAACTTGCGCAGGCTCGAGTTGGGCTGGCTCGGGTTCGCGCCGGCGTTGAGGTTACCGGCGCGGTCTTGCGCCGGCTACTTGCCATGCCAGACGGTAGCGAACTAGCGTTGGGAGAAGGGCTCGCTGACGGCGGTGCATTCCAGCCGCCCGCGACCTATTCTGAGTTACTCGCCACAGCGACAAACCAGCGACCCGAGGTCAAGGCTCTTCGCTCCGTTGTGCGCGCTCGAGAGAAACTCGTAAAGGCAAAAAGGGGGGGGCGCTTGCCCCACTTAGCAATCAACGGCAACGTGAATTACGCAAACCCCAATACTCGCGTGATACCGCTGGAAGCTGAGTTCAGTGCCTCGTGGGACGTCAGTCTCATTGTGAGCTGGTCGCCCAACGATTTTTCAACCTCCAAACACGAGACGGATCGAGCTCAACTCGACCTGATCAAGGCCAGCTCAGACCTTCGCGCTCTGGAGGATGGCCTTGCCATCGCAGCGACAACTGCATTCACCGAACACGCCACGGCGTTGCAAGAAATCACGGCTGCAGGAGAAGGATTGGTCGCTGCTGAAGAAGGCTTCCGAGCGCGACGAGACCTCCTGGCGGCCGGCGCGGCAAGTTCAACCGAAGTTCTAAATGCAGAGACTCGCCTGCGGAGAGCCCAACTCGAACTCATAAATGCCCACGCGAATTTTCGCATAGCGAGGTCTCGACTAATGCACGTCGTTGGCAGGGCAGCACCTTGATTCATGATCGCAACGATTCATCAAATGCGACGACCGCGGAGAAGCAACCAAACATGAAGCGACTAATATCAACTACCTTTCTCATTTGCGCGATGCTGAGCATGGTTTCGCCAGCCTGTAAGAAGGACGAGGGGCAAGCTAAATTGCCATCGGCTGGCACAGACCGCAGCGCCGATGTGCCGCTTCTAGTGGTTTCACCCGAGACAATACGGATCGCAATCAAGGCTACCGGGACTACCCAGCCAATTCGTGCCGCAAACCTCGGTCCGCAGGCGACCGCTCGCATCGAAGAGCTTATGGTGGATGAGGGCGATGTTGTTGAGAAGGGGCAAACCCTAGTGCGCCTGGACGTTCAGGGCGCTCGCCTTCAAGCCGCACAGGCGCAAGCTGCGGCTGCCGCCGTGAAGGCACAGGCGCAACTGGCCGAGGCCGACTACCAGCGTCTGGCGCCCTTGGCCGCAAGTGGAACAATTTCTGCGCAACGTGGTCCGCAACTCAAGGCTCAGCGGGACGCTCTAGCCAGTTCCGCCAAGGCCGCCGAGGCCGCCGCCGCTCAAGCCAGGCGAGGCATCACGAATACGACGGTGCGTGCACCCTTTGCAGGCACAATCTCAAGCGTTTTCGTGGAGGTCGGCGAAATCGCCACCATGGTGCCCCCAAAGGTTCTCGTACGCCTCGTTGACATCTCTGAACTTGAGGTACGCATCCAAGTAAATGAGAGAGATCTAGGGCGAATCGCAAAGGGGGACGAAGTGAGTGTGACCTTCCCAAGCTCAGGGAACAGAGTGACGGGAACAGTCACGTATATTTCTCCCGAGATTCAAGCGCACAGTCGCGCTGCAGAGGTTGTCACTCGTATCACCAACGTGGACAGGCACCTTCGCGCAGGCCTCTTTGCTGAAATCGAAATCGCACCAACGACCTCTAGACAGGCGATTGTCGTCCCAGTGGAGTCACTTGGGGGGACAGGGGAGTCCCGATTCGTATATGTGGTCAAGGGTGGAGTGGCACATCGCATCTCAGTCCAGGTGTTGTCGCTCGACGCCGGTCGCGTTGAAATACTCAGTGGGCTAAAGGACGGGGAGCGAATTGTCCAGAGTGGCCTGCATAAAGTAACGGAAGGCATCACGGTTAACGCGACGACACCTCATACAGAGGTGCAGCCTGCCCCAAGTCGTGATGACGCTGAGGTGACTCAGCCATGAAACTCGCAGACATTTCGATTCGGCGTCCAGTCTTCACCAGCATGATGATGCTGGGAATTCTGACTTTCGGTGTTGTGCTCTTCACAAAATTATCCGTCGATATGTTCCCAGCGGTCGACTTTCCGATTGTGACGGTAACAACGATTTATCCTGGCGCTGACCCTGAAACGATGGAAACCAAGGTCGCCGAGCCCATCGAGGAGGCGGTCAACAGCTTGAGCGGCATCAAGATGCTTCGCTCTGTCAGTCTTGAAGGCGTGACACAAGTTTTTGTCCAGTTCGATCTGGATATCGATCTTGACACAGCGGCGCAAGATGTTCGAGATCGTGTCGCGGCCATACAACGAGACTTACCGGACGCCGCAGAAGCTCCAAGGGTAGAAAAACTCGACATTGGTGCTGCACCCATCATGCAGCTTGCGGTCTACGGCTCTTCGGATCCAGCGCAGATGTCGGTGTACGTCGAGGAGATCCTGAAACCAGGGCTTGAGCGCCTCACCGGCGTTGGCCAGTTAGAGCTTATCGGCACTGCTGATCAGGAGCTGCATGTGTATCTTAATCCTGAGGGTCTCCGAGCACATGGCATGACGGTGTTTGAGGTTGCACAAGCATTTTCAGCCCAAAACGTCGACTTCCCTGGGGGACGGATTACACGTGGCGGGGAGGAGCTAGTGGTTAGGACGAACGCACAGTCCCATTCGGTCACCGAGCTTGAAAATATGGTGCTCAGCAGCGTCAACGGGTCAGTAGTGCGGCTCCGCGACGTGGCTAGCGTTATCGACGGAGCCGAAGAGAAACGATCTACCGCCGAGGTCGATGGTCAGCCTGCAATCGCAATTGTGGTACGCAAACAGTCGGGCGCTAACACTGTGGAAGTGGCCGAAGGGGTCAACGAAGCTTTGGCTGAACTCGGGAGTAGGGCGCCGCCTGGCACTGAGCTTCGAGTCCTCCTCGATAACTCAGTAAACATCAAGGCTTCTATTGAGAGCGTCCAGACAGACTTGCTACTGGGCGCGCTGCTCGCTGTTTTTATTATTTTCTTCTTTCTGCGCGACATACGAGCGACCTTTATCAGTGCTCTGGCGCTACCCGTTTCAGTGATTGGAACCTTCGCCTTTGTGCAATACATGGGCTTTACGCTCAACATGATGACCACGCTGGCTTTGTCTCTATCGATTGGAATATTGATTGATGATGCGATCGTTGTCATCGAAAATATCGTACGACACCGCACAGATCTAAAGGAGGGGGCATTCGAGGCTGCTCATCGTGCAACGGCGGAGATCGGTCTGGCGGTCCTGGCAACCACCCTTTCTCTTGTTGCCGTATTTGTTCCGGTGGCATTCATGGAGGGCATCGTTGGTCAGTTCTTCTATGAATTCGGACTAACCGTGGCGTTTGCGGTGTTGATATCGCTTTTTGTGTCTTTCACTCTGACGCCGATGCTTGCCGCGCGAATGCTAAAAGCTGGTCACGGCTCAAACCGCTGGCTCAGTCGCGTCATTGAGGGTGGCCTCGAATGGACCGAACGTACGTATCGTCGGATTGTCGCTTGGGCATTGCGGCATCGCTTCATCACGATGGTCGCTGCAAGCGGAACGCTCGTGGGAGCGTTTGCTCTCGTACCGCTGCTTGGCTTCGAGTTTATCCCCCCCGAGGATCGAGGTGTCTTCAATGTGACGATTGAACTTCCGACGGGAACTGCGCTTGAGCGCACGCGCTCCGCGACTTCTGAGATCGCTAGCGAGCTTCGCGAACAACCCGGTTTTCTATCGACATTCGTCCGGGTTGGCGGAGGCGTCGAGGAGAAAGTCAACACAGCCATTATCCTGGTCGAGATAGTAAAAAAGAGCGAACGCTCGTTTAGCCAGCAGGCTGCTATGGCCCACGTGCGCCGAATGCTGGGCACCCGATCCGATATCAAGTACTCCGTTGACCAGATTTCTGCGGTCACTGGAGGTGGTCTGCGTTCCATGCCGATCCAATTCAATATTCGCGGGCAAGACCTAGATGAACTTGACAAGGCATCCACCCTGATTGCAGATCGTCTACGCAAGACCCCGGGATTTGTGGATGTAGACATCACATACCGCGGTGGTAAACCACAGCTCAATATCGATGTGGACAAGGCGCTTGCCGGTGATCTTGGGGTGAACGGTATGAGTATTGGTGCCACGGTGCGAACGCTGTTTTCGGGGCAGATGGCCGGTCAGTATGAACATGACGGCAATCGCTATGATGTCCGTGTGCAGCTTCCGTCCGAGCTACGCCAATCCAGTGAAGTTATTAATCGCGCACAGGTTCGGTCGACAGGCGGTATCCTCGTCGACATTGGCGCAGTTGCGACTGTGTCAGAGGGCACGGGGCCAAGTCAGATCGATCGACAAGGCCGGCAGCGCCAAGTCACAATCATGGCCAACCTAGAAGGTAAGGCTCTAGGCGAGGCAATCGGCGATGTAGAAAAACTCTCCGCCGAAATTGTTCCAGAGGGCCTCACTACCAGTTTTAGCGGTATGGGAGAAATGTTAGGTGAATCGATGGCCAGCATGGCTCTCTCGCTCTTTCTGGCCATCATTTTGATTTACATGGTACTGGCATCTCAATTTGAGAGCTTCGTGCATCCCGTGACCATCATGTCGTCACTGCCCTTTTCGCTCATTGGTGCATTCGGAGGTCTGCTGCTCGCAGATATGCGTATGAGCATATTCTCGATGATCGGCATCATCATGCTTATGGGACTGGTGACCAAGAACGCCATCCTGTTAGTTGACTACGCACAGCAATTACGAGCGAAGGGCGTTGGCATGCTCGAGGCCCTGGAAGAGGCCGGAGCTGTTCGTCTGCGGCCAATCCTCATGACAACGGGGGCTATGGTTTTCGGCATGATCCCTGTTGCCATCGGTCACGGCGATGGCGGCGAGATTCGGGCACCTATGGGAGTCACGGTGATTGGTGGCCTAATAACTTCAACGATACTGACACTCGTCGTTGTCCCGGTGGTGTACACAATCTCCGACGGCTTCGCACGGAAGGTGAGCTGGATCTTTTCCTGGTTCTCCAAGAGCGCAGAGCAACCATTTGCAGAGCATGGCCATGTGGCCACAGTGGAAGTCGCAAAAGTTGGAAGCGAAGGGCTGGCGAACGCTAGTGAGACGAAGGCTGACGCTGAGTAGCAAAGCCAGTGGTTTGCATGGGCTATGGGGTACTTGCCTGAAACGATATTCCTTGTCTTGCTCACGACATCTCCGATTGTTGCCTGTGAGACGAATCAGATCGATTTGGTAAGAGAAGGGAGGGAGCAGCGGCGTGCTCGTGTGGCCTTCACCGAGGCGCTCAATCTCTTTGCAGCGACGCCAGAAAGTCCGACTGCCTACGCAGAATTTGCACGCCGAGCCGACGAATTGCGGCCTTCGCTTTCTAGTGAACTTGCCAGTACGATCGAGTTACGTCTGGCGTTCTTGGCTATGGGGCCACTTAGGAAAGGCCTCAAATTGTCACCATCACAGCAGGTGACGGCCTTGGCAACGACCGTCTGGTCAATCGCCCTGCGAGTTCCTGTCAGCGAAGGCGAGAGCTCAAACGATTATGTTGAGCGTCTTTGCCTGGATGACGGCAGGCTGGACTGTAAGCGGGTGGGACTAGAGTCTCTAGCGTCAGTGATTGGCGCGAAGGTCTTTCGCGTCATCCGGGACCGGGCCGAATTCGCCTATGCCAAGTGTCGTGACTGTCAAAAGGATCCCACTTATCGACGGACACTCACCGACTTCCGCACACTGGTGGTAGAGGTCAGCGCAACTGCTTCCCACGCGATAAGCGAGGCAGAGCGAAACAACCGACGCGAAGCGAACGAATGAAATTTCGTCAACGAACCTCGTCCGACGATCGGAAGATTATGGACGACGGTCTACTCCAGCTTGAACGTCCAGAGCAGTCACTTGTGGTGCTCAATACGGGCTCTAGAGCCGTATTGAGGCTTGACGGAATACTGAGAGACGAAGAGCCTGGAAGCTGCCGTGCAGGTTTAGTCCATCTACTGCTGAGGGGGAGCCGAGCGATTTGCTCCTTGTTCGACCTCGCTCACGCCGATGTTCTTGGAGAAAGAGGGCGAAGCGTGCGAGGAATTCTGACATGAGCGGCGTTAAGAAGTTCGACGTCGAGGCAGTTCTTGATCGAGTCACGGAGCTGTTTCGTCAGAAGGGTTTCGTTGCCGCGTCGCTCCAGGACTTGGAGAAGGTGACGGGCCTCGGGCGTGGAAGCCTCTACAACGCTTTCGGCGACAAACACGCCCTCTACGTCTCGGTTTTGGAGCGTAGCCTCCGTGATAGCGAGGCGAAACTACGGGCAATGCTAAGAGGGGCACCGACGGCTCTTGAGGGCATTCAGCTTGTGTTGCGCACGAGTGCTGTACGATGCTGTAGCACTAAAAAGTATGCTGGCTGCTTCTTGGGCAATGCAACGAGCGAGCGAGCAAATTGCGACGGGGACGTGGAGTCAATGCTCGGACAAGCCTTCCGTGGACAGGTTGCGATTTTCAAGGAGCAGCTAGTCCGCGCACAGGGGGAAGGAGATTTCAGTAGCCATCGGGACGCAGAGTCAACGGCGCGTTGTCTCGTTGTGGGTCTTCAAGGCATGAGTTTGCTGGCAAAAATCCCCGCCAATCAGGACCTCTTGAACGGTATTGCCGAAGAGATATTGCGAGTGTTGCATTGATGAAGGGCGGGATCGTCGCGTCGGTTCGTTCTTCGGCGAGGACACGTATCTAACCTGCTCAAGGCAGCGAAGCTAGCGCAACCAATATCGCGCCAAACAACAGCGCCTTCAGGTTAATTCGAAGCGCTTGCCGACGTACCTGTGCGAGCTCCGCCGCGTTGGCGATCGCCACTGCGCCATCGTCCATGTCGCGCTGACCGCGCAACGCAAGGGCGACTCATGTCTTGGCTCGCGCCTGGAGAATGCCGGCGCCGCCACCCCAAAATGGTAGAAACAGCAAGAGGCGCCATGGGCGGTCGACTTGGAAAGCAATGAGAACGGCCGCCACACCGAGGCCAATAAGTAGAGACACGATCGCTCGGCACCAGAGAAGGCTCTGACGAGGCCCCCTTGGTCATCAAAGTCGGCCTTGCGAACGTCGACGCCACGTGCCGCGAAGTCCTCAAGTCCTTCGGGGGTTCTTGTCGTAGCTATGATCTTGCCGACTCTCTGCTCGAGCAGAAGTTCGACCACGCGGCGTCCAAGCTGACCTGATGCGCCGGTGACGAGTAAGGTAGGGAGTGAGTTGCTGGCCATCTGGCCAAGCTACGGGCAATCATCTATCATGTAAATCGGCAATATTGTGATGCTAAATCCCAGATTATCCGATAGGTCAGGAGGCCCAAGTGTTTGAGAACCTAACCCTAGATCAGTTGCGGCTGTTTATTAGTGTTGTGGAGGAAGGCAGTTTCTCGGCCGCCGGTCGACACCTCGACCGGGTGCAATCAGCGGTGAGTCAAGGTATCTCGAATCTCGAACAAGCCTTGGGAGTCAAGCTCTTCGACAGGACTGCTCGACTACCAGTATTGACCGCGTCTGGTCGATCTCTGCTGCTCGACGTGCAACAAATCTTTGCCCAGGTAAGTCAATTACGTACTCGAGCTGCAAAGATCTCAGAGGGACTCGAACCGGTTGTTTCGGTGGTGGTCGACGCTATTGTCCCAGCGGATCTGGTCGTCGCGATGTGCAGAAGTTTTCAGGCCGAGTTCCCTACAGTCGCCCTGCGAATTCAGACCGAGGTGCTGGGTGCGGTCGTGGATATGGGCGTGCTCAGAATCGGCGTCTCCCATCGGCAGGAAGCGCTCGGTTGCAAATCGTGAGTCATCCTTCACACTGGGCACCTTCCCGTTGTGCGCGAAGACCCAGGACCGCCCGCCAAGTTCCCGAGTGAAAGGATGGGTATTGGCCGACGACCTACCAAACTCGGGTGGATTCGCCTTCCGGATGTGGCCGATAACAATGGAACTGCGGTAGTCATACTCGGCGATGAACGCGAGGCAACGACTCTCCGCGGCAGGGACTGGCTCCTTGAAAATCCGAGCCGCACGCCCCTCGTAAAACGCCACGCCCCAGCCATCGGCGTGTGGACCGATCTCACCGCCACGGGGCATTAGCAGCGCTAGCGAGTGGTTCACGTCCGTTGGGAAACGCGAACTCATGCCGAGAAGTTCACACAATCAGTCGACCTCGACGTCTTCCTTCAGACCTATGGGTTTGGTGAGACAGTAGGCGCTCCAGACCGGCTAGACACCTGGGACCGGAGATGGCAGCTGCAGGTTTTTGCGCTGAAACGTCGATGGACCGCAAAAAGTGCGCAGCTCGCGCCCGCGACTCCAGGGCTGAGGCGAGCCGGCCCAGTGTTCCCGTTATTGGCGTAGGTCGGCCAAACACGTTTCGTACTCCTCCCGATCGATTTCGCCTTTCGCGTACCGGCGTTTGAGGATGGACTCGGGGGAGTCACCACCTGTGCTCGGCCCTTGGTGGCCGCAGCCTCCATTGCGACCGCGAGTCCCGCCGAACAGGTACCGCATGCCGACTCCGCACGACATGATAAGGACGATCCAGAACAGCATCATCCATCCAAAGTGCCAATCGTGGTGCCACATGCCGCCCTCCTTCCGTACACACTACCTAGCCCCCCAGTGGGTACTTACTTGAACGAGCAACAGGCGTGCCAAGGGCAACCACTAGTTTCGCAGTCTCAACGCATCCTGATCGTGAAATCTCTGCACGCTGAGCCATGGAGCGCTTTGATTGACAAGCCCAACTCATTCCGGGAAGTTCATACGCTCTCTATGCTCCACGCATGTGACCAGGGAGTGTGGCCAGCGCCTCTGTCCGTTTGGCTGGAATTGGCTCTTGACACGGTGAGTCTCGACTCTATACTCAACTAGTCAATTGAACAAGTGGAGAATATGTCGGCTAGTAAAAACAGAGAGTTGAAGAGTTCCGTGTATGAGCAAATCGCTCGTATTGGTAAGTGCCTCAGCAGTGGCCCGCGCTTGGAAATCCTCGATCTCCTGTGTCAGGGCCCGCGAACGGTAGAGGTGCTCGCCGGCCAGGTCGACCAATCGGTGGCGAACACCTCTCGCCATCTACAGGTCCTAGGGCGGGCACGCTTGGTCGAGTCTGACAAAGATGGAGTTCGCGTTCGATATCGCCTTGCCGACGAAAAGGTCTGCGCCTTCTACCTCTCGATGCGCCACCTTGCGGAAAGTCGACTACTCGAGATCCAGCACCTCACCCGTGACTTCTTTTATGAACCGGGGAACCTGGAGGCGGTCGACCGCGACTTGCTCGTCGACAGAGTGCGTAGTGGTGAGGTGACCGTCCTCGATGTGCGCCCGACCGAGGAATACAACGCCGGACACATCCCTGGCGCGATCTCTGTCCCTATTGACGCCCTCAAGGACAGACTCGCTGAGATTCCGATTGATCGCGAGATCGTTGCGTATTGCCGGGGCCCTTACTGCGTCATGGCACTCGAAGCCGTGGAGATGCTCCGCTCCAAAGGCTTCGAAGCGATTCGTTTCGACGAGGGAATACCCGATTGGCGGGCACGAGGTTTTTCGGTTGAAATTTCTCCGACAGACAAGGTGACATCATGATTTTCAAACCTTTCTATGCATTCGAAACAGGCTGTGCAAGCTACCTCTTTGGCTGTGCCAGTCTTGGTGTCTGCGCTGTTGTCGATCCGCTGGAGCAATTTGAAGAAGAGTACATCAAGTTCGCCAACGAAAAGGCCATGGGCATAACGCACATCTTTGAAACCCATGTGCATGCCGACCATCGTTCTGCAGGCAGAAGCCTCGTGCGGAGGCTAGATGACGATGTCCTCTACTGCCTTCACGGCTCCGCGTCTGTGTCCTTTCCTTTCGAAGCGCTCGATGACGGGCAAGAAATTGAGATCGGCAACACACTGGTTCGCGTTCTCCACACGCCAGGCCACACCCCAGAAAGCGTCTGTTACCTTGTGACCGATCGGAGCAGATCCAGTGCCCCGTGGTTTCTGCTGACCGGTGACACGCTCTTTGTTGGCGCCGTTGGGCGCCCAGACTTGCCAGGACAAGCCGAAGAGAACGCTGGCCTGCTTTTTGACAGTATTCACGGCAAGCTTCTCAATCTGCCCGACGCCCTTGAGATCTATCCGGGGCATTTTTCTGGCTCACTGTGTGGTGCTGGCATGAGCGGCAAACCCTCGAGCACGATTGCATTTGAGAAGAGTCACAACCCAATGCTCTCGATGGACCGAGAGACCTTTGTCGAGGCGCTGTCTGACGTTCCGCCAAAGCCGGCGGACATGCAGCTAATCCTGCGCTCGAACCAGGGACTCGAAACAGAACCGACACGACGATGAGCTCCAGCCCTCGGCTAGGCATCCGCGAGAACTGGGTCCAGTTCTCTTTGCTGGTGCTCGTCAACGCCTTCGTTGGCGCGATGGTTGGCATGGAGCGCAGTATTCTGCCTGCCATCGCGACTCAGGAGTTTCTTCTTGCCGCACGCACTGCGGTACTTTCCTTCATCGTTGTCTTTGGCGTCACCAAGGCTCTCACCAACTACTTCGCTGGCCGATTCTCTGATGTTTGGGGTCGCAAAGTTGTACTGGTTGCTGGTTGGTTTGTGGCCGCGCCGGTTCCCTTTCTTCTCATGTGGGCTCCGTCTTGGAATTGGATACTCTTTGCCAATGTCCTTTTGGGCGTGAGTCAAGGGCTCACCTGGTCAACCACCGTGATCATGAAGATCGACCTTGCCGGACCAAAAAACCGTGGCCTTGCGATGGGGCTGAACGAGTTTGCGGGGTACTTCGCCGTCGCGCTCTCCGCTTTGGCGACAGGCTGGATCGCATCTCGCTATGGGCTTCGTCCGGAGCCTTTTTATCTAGGCTTTGGCTTCGTCGCACTGGGCCTTGGTCTCTCGCTGTTTCTGGTACGTGAGACCAAGCACCACGTTGCAGAAGAATCACGGCTCGTCGGTGAGCTCTCACCGGAGGGGGTGCTTTCGCCGAGCCAGATCTTCTGGAAAACGTCCCTTTTGGACAAGGATCTTTCATCGGTTAGTCAGGCGGGCCTTGTCAACAACCTCAACGACGGGATGGCGTGGGGACTCTTCCCGATATTGTTCGCGACCACCGGCATGTCGCTCGGGCAGATCGGCACGTTGGCTGCTATCTATCCGGGCGTGTGGGGCATCGGACAGCTCTTTACCGGAGCTTGGTCGGATCGCATCGGCCGAAAGAGACTTATCGCGGGCGGAATGTGGGTGCAAGCCGGGGGCGTCGCGGCAATCGCGGTTGCTGGTGGTTTTACTGGATTTGCCTTCGGCGCGGTCCTGCTTGGGCTGGGAACGGCAATGGTCTATCCCACTTTGCTCGCTGCCATTGGGGACGTAGCGCATCCGTCGTGGCGAGCCTCTGCGGTTGGTATCTATCGGCTGTGGCGCGATATGGGCTACGCCGTCGGAGCGCTGCTCGCGGGTGCTGTGGCCGATGTTTTTGGGCTCAGCGCCGCGATCTGGACGATTGCCGCATTGACCTTTGGCTCTGGCCTCATCGTCGCAGTACGGATGCGAGAGACCCTCCAACTGCCAGCGCTCGCGCCCGTCGAAGGAAGCACGGTTGGTCACGGGACAAAGGAAGTTGGATGACGAAGGCCCTTCTCATTGTGAACGGTGACCGTTTTGCTGGAGCCCAAAGTTATGGACGATGACCTACTCAGCCAAATTGGCCAAACACCCTTGGTTCGACTGCAGCGTATTGGGTGCGACTTCCCGGTTCCACTGCTGGTCAAGTGCGAACACTTGAATCCCGGTGGAAGCGTCAAAGACCGTCTTGCTTTGGCCATAGTCGACGCGGCCGAGGCTCGCGAGCAATTGCGGCCCGGCATGACGATAATCGAGGCTACTGCGGGCAACACAGGCGTGGGTCTCGCATTGGTTGCAGCTGCGCGAGGCTACCGCCTCGTGTGCGTCATGCCTGAGAAGATGTCAGCAGACAAACGCGCCTCCCTCTCGTCGCTCGGCGCTCAGGTTATCATCGCGCAGAATGCCCCGCCGTCGAGTGACGAGAACTTCCAGAACGTCGCACGCCGCCTAGCACTCGAAAATGGGTGGTTTCTTGCTGACCAGTTCCGCAACCCCGCCAACATTCAGGTCCACGAGGAGCAGACTGGTGTCGAGATACTCGAGCAGACCGGCGGACAGGTGGGCGCCTTTGTCGCTGGAGCTGGAACAGGTGGAACGATTACCGGGATAGGACGAGCGCTGAAGTCAGCGTGCCCTTCGGTGAAGATCATACTCGCCGATCCCATTGGCTCGTGCCTAGCAGACTGGGTGGAAACGGGACATACGGGCGCAGACGGGCCGTACGATGTGGAGGGTATCGGCTCCAGTGAGCCTCCGGAAAACCTTCATCGAGATGTAATCGACGCCGCTGAGCGGGTCTCTGACGCTGACAGTTTCGCAATGGTCAGGCGCCTCGTCCGCGAGGAAGGGCTGCTCGTCGGTGGTTCTTCGGGGACCAACGTGGTGGCTGCTCTTCGGATTGCGCAGCGTGGGGACCTCGACGGTCCGGTGGTAACTGTGCTTCCGGACTCGTGGGATCGATACCGAGCGAAACCATGGATGCAGGAGTGGCCGCTGTGACGAAGGACATCGTATCTCCGGAGTGTTACGCCGCATGGCGGCAATCGCCTTTGGGTGCGACGACAGAGCGTCTTGAGAAGGATTTAGTCTTTCGCCTTGCCGGTCCTATGTCGGCACAGCAGATTTTGGACGTCGGCACGGGCGACGGAGCCTACGCCATTGAAGCGGCCGCCCGCGGTGCGAAAGTCGTTGGTCTCGACGCAGATCCGGCGATGCTTCGCGAGGCTGAGCGACGTGCGGTGGAAGAGGGAGTGAGTGTCGGTTGGCATGAGGGGCGTGCCGAGAACATGCCATTTGAGGATGGCGCCTTTGATCTCGTGCTTGCCGTCACCGTGCTCTGCTTCGTTGACGCTAGAGCTGCACTCACGGAGGTGTCCCGCGTGCTTGCGCCAGGAGGTCGTCTGGTTCTCGGCGAGCTCGGCCGATGGAGCTCATGGGCCGCTCTACGCCGTGTGAGGGGTGCCATCGGACGGAGCGGATGGCGAGCAGCTCAGTTTCGCTCCGCGTCTGAAATGCGCAATCTTTTGCAGAGCACTGGCTTTGAAGTCGAGCAGGTTGAGGGCGCGATATATTACCCGCCTTGGGGAGCCGCCGCCAAAAGACTCAGCCGCTTGGATTTCCTAGCGAGCCATATCACGACTGTAGGAGCCGCATTCATCGCGGCGTCTGCCCACAAGAACACCAAACGCGAACCAGTGGAGCTCGACCAATGAGACGCAAGGCTCATGAGTGCAGGGGCATAGGAGTTGCAGTGGCTGTATGTCGACAGAACTCAGGCAGAAGATCGCGCAAGAAGTTCGTGGAGTGCTCACAAACAATGCCCAGGCAGACAATCGAAATCAAGGACACGAGATCATCTAGAAGGAAAGAGTAGGAAAACCCCGATGAGAGCAACTCAACTATTGAATATCTTCACCATCGCGGCGGCACTCACTGCAGGTTGCGGTGGCTCCACGCCTCAGGCGGAATCAACGCAGACGGCGGCTCCTGCGACCACAGACACGCCCGAGAGCGAAGCCGCCCCAATGGCGTCGATGTGTCCAATGAAGGTTGAAGGCGTTGCCGTCAAAGCGGAGGACACAGAGAACGGCATCGCGCTCGCCTTCCGGTCCTCTCCTGAGAGCGTCGATGAACTCAGGCAACGAGTCCAACGCATGGCTGCGATGGGCTGCAAACATGCCGCCAAAGGTATGCACGGCAACAAAGAGGGAAAGGGTATGCACGGCAAGATGCACGGCGACAAAGAGGGAAAGGGCATGCACGGCAAGATGCACGGTGACAAAGAGGGAAAGGGTATGCACGGCAAGATGCACGCTGACAAAAAATCGGGGGCAGGAGAGAAGGGAATGATGGGAAAACACGCCATGGTTCCTGCCGAGAAGATGTTCGAAGAAATCGACAGCGGAGCTCGATTGGTTTTCACGCCTAAAGACCCAACCCAGCTCGAAGAGCTGCGAGCGGACGTTCGACGGCGAGCCGAGCGAATGGCAGCCGGAAACTGCCCCATGATGTCAAAGAATAAGCCGACCTCTGAGGGCGAGGTCGCGACCGACGAGCAAGGCCCAGAACATAACCATGAAGGCGGAGAGTAGGTACCTACGTTCGTTGATCAAGCGGCGCTGCGCGAGAGGCGAAATTGACCATGAAGGGTATGAGCGCATGGATGAGACGAACCGGCGCTCTTGCCGAAATCGCATGGGATAGACAGAATGAGCCTACGAGTCACGAATGCAGTTATCAGGGGGTTGTGAGTAGCTGAAGACTGCTCGGCATTTGCTATAGACAGGTCGCTCGATGGCAGCGCCGCTTTCGTTCCCGTGACCTCGCCGTGATTTCGGATCCCGAGGTCTGCAAATACGGTCATGCCACACCAAGCGCCGAACGGGCCAAGACGCTAGTGGCCGAAGTGGAGAACCTCACCTTGGACTCAACCTACACCGCAAAGACGGCAGCAGAACTGATCGCTCGACAAGAGTTGCCCGAGGGAGCCGGAAGGCTCGTTGGGTTTTGAATCTTACGCCGAGGCGTGTCGGGTGTCAGGAAGAGCCAGCGAGAGTAAGCTCGCCATGGCAACCATCCCAGCGGCAGTCAGTAGACAGGCTTCAAGACCGCCGAACTGATAGAGCAAACCCGATAGGAGCGTTCCGACAAGACGCCCCATCGCGTTGGCCATGTAGTAGCAGCCGACATTGAGAGATACTTTCTCGGAGTCGGAGTAGGCCAAGACGAGGTAGGAGTGGACGGCGGAATTGATCGCGAAGATGATCCCGAAAACCGCGAGGCCACCCAGCACGGCGAGCTGCGGTGATACGTTCCAGCGCAGCATCAAATAGATGCCAACCGGGACGAGGCTGAGAATTCCACCCCAAATCTGAGCGGCTCTAGCGTCGTTGATTATCTGCCGCCCAAGGCGGCCCATGAATCGAGGCGTTGCCGCCTGGACAATGCCGTAGCCGATGACCCAAAGGGCCAGGTAAGTACCGACGTGGAGGAAGCTCCAACCGAGAACTTCTGAGAGGAAGACCGGCAAGCCTACGACGAACCACACGTCGCGGGCGCAAAAGAGAAAGAGCCTGGCTGCGGAGAGTAACTTAATCGCTCTGGTGCCTCGAAGGGTGTCGGAGAGCCTGAACTTCGATGCGGTCTTCCCCATTGTTGCAGGCAGCAGCATTGTGACAAGGCTCGCCACCAGCACCAGGCCAGCAGCCATGCCCCATAAGGCGGGTCTGAAGCCAACCGCGCCAAGCAAGAACCCGCCAAGAAAGAAGCCAATGCCCTTTAGGGTGTTCTTCGAGCCCGTGAGAAGCGCGACCCAGCGAAAGAGGGTGCCGTTCGCGTCGTGGGGCACGAGGACTTTGATGGCGCTCTTTGAGCTGAGCTTGGTGAAGTCCTTCGCGATGCCGGAGATGCCTTGAGCCGCGATGACGTAAGCTACTTGCAGGGCTTGGGTCCAACCAGACGACAATCCCGCTAGCATAGCGAGAGCGGCAATCTGGAGGGATAGACCAACGAGGAGCGTGAGCCTGAGCCCTGTTCTCGATCCGATCCACCCACCAATGAGATTGGTGAGCACGCCAAAGAACTCGTAGAGCAAGAAGAGCAGCGCCAACTCGAAGGGAGAGTATCCGAGCTTGTGAAAGTGCCCGAGCACGAGCATCCGCAGCGCACCATCAGTCAACGTGAAAGCCCAGTAGGCCGCCGTGACGACCAAGTAGCCGCGAAGCTGCTTGCCCTCGTTCATGGTTGCCTAGCCGAGTGAGCTTGCGACAAGCTGGCCAAGCTCTGCCATACGGTGAACGTAGCCAATCTCGTTGTCGTACCAGGCCAGCACTTTGAGTTGGGTGCCGTCCACGACCATCGTCGAAGGCGCATCGACAATGGAGGAGCGCGTGTCGTTGAGATAGTCCACGGAGACGAGAGGGCGCGTCTCGTAGCCGAGAATGCCTGCTAGAGGGCCTTCGGCGGCAATCTTGAATAGCTCGTTGACTTCATCGACTGTCGTTGGACGCTCAAGCTCAAACACGCAGTCGGTGAGGGATGCGTTGAGCAGTGGCACTCGCACCGCGACGCCGTTGAGCTTGCCCAGTAGCTCAGGGTAGATGAGTCCGATGGCGGTTGCAGAGCCGGTTGTCGTCGGAATGAGCGACATCAGAGACGAACGGGCACGCCTCGGGTCTTTGTGTGGACGGTCCACGACGGTCTGCGTATTTGTGACATCGTGAATCGTGGTTATGACGCCATGCTTGATGCCCAGGCCCTCTTGAACGACCTTGACGACGGGGGCCAGGCAGTTTGTAGTGCAGGACGCAGCCGTGATGATGTTGTGCTCTGCCGGGTCGTAGAGGTCTTGGTTAATTCCCATCACGACATTGAGAGCACCTTCTTTGACAGGGGCCGCAACGACGACCTTCTTCACGCCCAAGGCGAAGTAGGGCGCTAGGCTCTCTGGAGTACGAAAGGCACCGCTGCACTCGAACACCAGATCAATCCCCATGTCGTTCCAAGGGATGTCACCTGGCTGGTCGTGCTATACGAGAGGGCACGGTTGTCAATTTCGATTCCCTTGTTCGTTGCCTGTGGCGAGCGATCCCATTTTCCGTGCAGGGAATCGAACTCCAAGATGTGGGCAGAAATATCGGCAGTGCAACCCGGTTCGTTGATGTGAACGAACTCGAACTGGGCTTGATCCGTTTCCGTAGACACTTTCTGTCGTGCGAGTTA